>ERZ501031.133-NODE-133-length-21985-cov-5.525627_pt1 | contig 21985 bp, 13 predicted proteins | sample MGYA00248843_ERZ501031 | MGnify/ENA primary metagenome ERZ501031 (study PRJEB25958, sample SAMN03398557) | human skin metagenome | study: EMG produced TPA metagenomics assembly of the Human Skin Microbiome Metagenome (human skin metagenome) data set. | reverse complement strand
TGATCGAGGGAGACGTTGGTATGGGTGTAGCTCCCGGCGGAATAGACCGACCAGACGTCGGTGAACTGGTGGTCAAACTCATAGCTGTAGATCTGCTGGCGGCGTTGATAGCCATCTCCCGGATCGCCTTCGTTGGTGCTGGGGGAGAGTTTACGGCCATTGTGCGCGTAGCGGGTGCCGTCCAGCGGCAAAGAGCCGTGGTAGCCGCCGGAAGGATCTTTTTGCAGATAGGCGCGCAGCAGCAGCGAGGTGTCGCTGTCCGGCTGCCACAGCAGGGAAGGCGAAATCGCGTAGCGCTCTTCGCGGGTATGGTCATACTGCGTGTCGCTGCTGCGGGTCATCCCGATCAGCCGCCATGCCCACTGGTCATTGATGGCGTCGGTGTAATCGAAGGCCGCGCCTTTGGTATTTTGCGTGCCGCCGGTCAGGCGGATGTGGCCCTGCTGGCTGAACTGCGGACGTTTGGAAGTCAGGTTGACCACGCCGCCCGGCACGCTCTGCCCGTAGAGCGCGGAGGAGGGGCCGCGGATCACATCCACGCGTTCGATAAACCACGGGTCGATTTGCAGTACGTTATGGCTGCCGCCGTCGCTCATCAGGCGCATGCCGTCGAGGAACAGGTTATCGACGTCGCCGCCGTGGTAGCCGCGCAGGGAGATGGCGTCGAACCGGGTGGCGCCGCCGCCGAAGCTGGAGTAGACCCCCGGGGTATATTCCAGCGCCTGGCTGATGGTATTCGCCCCCTGATCCGCCATCTGCTGGCGGGTGACCACCGACACCGACTGGGCGGTAGTGATTAACGGCTGGTCGGTTTTCGTCGCCCCGAGCGAGGTGCTGGCGCTGTAGCCCTCCGTCGGCGCGCTGGCGGACGCCGGCGGGGTGGCAGTGACCACCACCGTCTCTTCGGCTTGCGCGGTGAAGGGGAGTGCGACCGCAAGGGCATACAGCAGCCCCGGGCGTTTTCGAGAAATAGCCACGTTCATAAGATCATCCTGAACCAACGCGGTCTGGTACTCCTGTACGCCGCCGCGTGAAAAACGAATCTGTCATTATTCGTTAAAAAGTAATGCGAATTATTATTGTTTGTATTTGTGCGATCAAGCGAAAAGGTGACCTGTTCAACGCGAGGGGGTGGGGATGTGTTTCCCGCGAGCCGCAGAATGGGTCTGCGCGGGACGGTAGTGACCAGGGAGACCGCTCCCCCCTACCGATTTTGGTAGGGGGCGGCGAAGCGTCAGGAGCCGGTCTTTTGCGGTTCCGCAGGGGCGGGGTCGTTAGCCGCGGGCGCCGCAACAGGTTTGTCCTGCGGTGAAGGGGTTGTCGCCGGACGGGTAGCGGGCAGCGCATCGCAGGGTTTCTCCTGCGGGCAGATCAGATCCAACATCTTCAGGGTGACGCCGTTGGTCCAGCCAAAGCCGTCCTGCAGCGGATATTCCCCGCCGCCGCCGCCGGTGCCGGTCGAGCTCACGTCATACTTCTCCACCAGCTTTTGCTTACTGTCATAGGTATGCTGCACGTTGGTCAGGAAGCGCCAGGTGACCTCCATGGCGATCTTCTGCTGACCATAGTTTTGCAGCCCCTCGACCGCCACCCACTGCAGCGGCGCCCAGCCGTTGGGGGCGTCCCACTGCTGGCCGCTGTTGACGGTGGTGGTGGTCAGCCCGCCGGGTTTAAGCAGGCGCGACTCGGCGGCGGCGGCCACTTTCGTCGCCCGCTCGCGTGACGCGGCATTGACGTACAGCGGGAACAGCGCCGCCGCGGTCAGCTGATTGCGCACCTTGTGGGTTTTCAGATCGTAGTCGGCGTACCATCCCTCTTTATCATTCCACAGGTATTTCTCGATGGCCTGCTGGCGGGCGTTAGCCAGCGCATCGTACTGCGTAGCGCCAGCGCTGTCCCCGGATGCCTTGCTGGCGCGGGCGAGGGTTTTCTCCAGATGGAACATCAGGGCATTGAGATCGACCGGGACAATCGAGGTGGTGCGAATGGTGGCGAGCTGCTGCGGATTGTCCATCCAGCGGGAGCTGAAATCCCAGCCGGAGGCGGCGGCGGAGCGCAGGTCGCGATAGATCTCGGTTGCCGGACGATTCGGGTTGCTTTTGGCGGTTTTGACGTCGTCAAGCCAGGACTCGGGACGCGGGGTGTCGCTATCGTCCCAGTAGCGGTTGAGCAGCGCGCCGTCCGCCATCCGCACCGCCCGTTTGTCGGCGCTGCCGGGAGCCAGCGCGTCCGCTCCGGCCATCCAGTAGCGATACTCTTTCTCCAGCTGCGGCTGGTAGGTTTTCAGCACCTGGTCGCCATCATGCGTCGCCAGCAGGCTCACCATAAAGGAGAAGAAGGGGGGCTGCGAACGGCTGAGATAATAGGTGCGGTTGCCGTTGGGGATATGGCCCCAGGCGTCAATTTCTGCGGCGAAGTTGGCGACCATATCCTCGACTTTATCCCAGTGACCGCTTTCGGCAAGACCCAGCATCGTGAAATAGCTGTCCCAGTAATAGACTTCGCGGAAACGTCCTCCGGGCACCACGTAGGGCTTAGGCAGCGGCAGCAGCGAGTCCCATTTTTCCACCTCGACGGTGCTGCGGGTCAGGACCGGCCACAGGCCATCGATATGTTGACGCAGAGTTTGCCCTTTGGGCGGCACATAGGTGTCGTTCTCTTTCGGCAGCGTGAAGTTCAGTTCGACGAAGTGGCGCAGGTCGAAGCTGGCCTGGTTTTTTTGCATCCGGTAATCGGCAAGGATCATCAGCGGATCGCTGTTAGGGATAGCGTCGGCGAAGGTTTTCTGATCGGCAAACAGCTTCGCGCTCTGGACATCATTGAACAGCGGGCCCAGCAGAATATCCGGCGAGGGGGGCGGCGCGGTTTTGCCGTCTTCCGCCTGAGCGTTCAGGCTCATCAGGGCGATCAGAGCGCCGCCGATCGCCAGGCGCAGGGAACAGGGCAAAGCAGCGGGACGACGTGCATCAGTACTCGTCATGGGGAGTTCTCCTTATCATTATCGACTGCGGGCCACGACGTTTGGCCATCCAAAAACCTTAGACGAATATCTGCCGCTGCGCGTGTCAGGGGTAACATTTTGCGCGAAAACAGAGGATTTACCTGCCAGGTCTCCTGAGACCGCCGCGGGCTGGGCCGCCTGGCTGAGGGCGCTGGCGTCCACGATGGCGCAAAAAACGTCGCCCTGCCTCACGACGGTGCAGCCGCCGCCGGGCGCGGGCGGCTGTTTTGGCGATTTTTTGCACAACCAGACGGCGGGGCTGAACCGATTTGCACAACGCCGCGGCGGCAGAGGACCTGGCATAATTAATGCTTATCTCTTAGCGGGATTACCACAAAGTGAGTACAACCGGAGGGGATAGCCATGATTAAAATTACGCTACCTGACGGGCATTATTATGACGAGATGCTGACCGCGCAGGGTGAACAGCGGCCGCACTATAATGCCTGGTGGCAATGGTTTCGCAACACCGATCAATTCTCTATCCGGCAGAAAAAAGCGCAAGCGGAACTGCTTTTTCACCGTATCGGCATCACCTTTAACGTTTACGGCGAGGATGAGGGGACCGAGCGGCTGATCCCGTTTGATAGCGTGCCGCGGATCATACCTGCCGGGGAGTGGCAGCGCATTGACCGCGGCATACGCCAGCGGGTGAAAGCGCTGAACGCCTTCCTCTATGACATCTATCATGAGCAGAATATCCTGCGCGCGGGGCTGATCCCGGCCGAGCAGGTGCTGGCCAACGAGCAGTATCAGCCGTGCATGCAGGGCATCAACCTGCCAAACAACACCTATGCCCATATCACCGGCGTCGATATGGTGCGCAATAACGACGGTCAGTACTACGTGCTGGAGGATAATCTGCGCACGCCGTCCGGCGTCTCCTACATGCTCGAAAACCGTAAGATGATGATGCGCCTCTATCCGGAGATGTTCGAGCAGCATCACATTGCGCCGGTGGAGCGCTACCCGAGCTACCTCCTGCAGACCCTGCGCGAAAGCTCGCTGGTGGATGATCCCTGCGTCGTGGTGATGACCCCGGGTCGCTTCAACAGCGCCTACTTCGAGCACAGCTTCCTGGCGCAGCAGATGGGGGTCGAGCTGGTGGAGAGCGCCGATCTGTTTATTAAAAACGGCGCGGTGTATATGCGCACCACCGAGGGGCCGCGGCGGGTGGATGTGATTTATCGCCGCATCGACGACGCCTGGCTCGACCCGCTGGCCTTCCGCGCCGATTCGATGCTCGGCGTCCCGGGGCTGCTGTCCGTCTATCGCGCCGGCGGCGTAGTGCTGGCCAACGCCATCGGCACCGGGGTGGCTGACGACAAATCGATCTATCCGTACGTCCCGGAGATGATCCGCTTTTACCTCGGCGAACAGCCGATCCTCAGCAATATCCCCACCTGGCAGTGTCGGAAAGCGGAGGACCTGCGCTACGTGCTGAGCAATCTCGAGCTGATGGTGGTCAAGGAGGTCCATGGCGCCGGGGGCTACGGCATGCTGGTTGGCCCGCGTTCGACTAAAGAGGAGCGGGAGGCCTTCCGCCAGCGCCTGCTGGCCAATCCGGCCAACTATATCGCCCAGGACACCCTTGCGCTGTCGACCTGCCCCACCTTCGTTGATGAAGGGCTGTCGCCGCGGCATATCGATTTACGGCCCTACGTGCTGTCCGGGCAGGAGATGCGGCTGGTGCCCGGCGGCCTGACCCGCGTGGCCCTCACCGAAGGGTCGCTGGTGGTCAACTCGTCGCAGGGCGGCGGAACCAAGGATACCTGGGTGATGGAGGATGACGCATCATGCTAAGTCGTACGGCGAGTGAACTGTTCTGGATGGCCCGCTATCTCGAGCGGGCGGAGAGCTACGCCCGGGTGCTGGACGTGACCTGGAAATTATCGATGATCCCCCGCCACAGCCAGCAGTCGCGGGATCTGGCGCTGCCGCTGAATTTGTCGATGACCCACGAGTTGTTTCAGGCGCGCCATGCCCGCTTTACCATGAGCAATCTGCTCAACTTTTTTGCCCTTGATGGCAACAACCCCTGCAGTATTTACAGCTGCGTGGAGATGGCGTGGAACAATGCGCACGCCGTGCGCGGCAGTCTGTCGGCCGAAGTGTGGGAGAGCATCAATGCCACCCGCATTGAACTGCGAAGCCTGCGCCAGCAGGGGCTGGGCGAGCTGGGGAGCGATGGCTTTTTTGAGTGGGTGAAAGAGCGGGTGCATCTGTTTCGCGGAGCGGTGATAGGCACGCTGCTGCGCAACGACGCGCTGAGCTTTATCGGTATCGGCACCCTGATTGAGCGCGCCTTCGCCACCACCCAGCTGCTGCTGATTAAGGATCAACAGCTGACCAACGATCCGGACCCGGTGCGGGAATACTACCGACTGGATACCCTGCTCAATGCGGTCAGCGCCCGCGAAGCTTACAACAGCCTCTACCGCCAGCCGGTCAGTCGCGAAACGGTGATGGAGCTGCTGATCCTGCGCAACGATATTCCGCGTTCGCTGCGCGCCAGCATTGCCGACCTGGTGGGCGAACTGGAGAAGATCGCCAACGACCGCTCCTATCAACCGCTGCGCCTCGCCCATCAGCTCAACGTTGACCTGCGCTTCAGCACCCGTGACGACCTGGCGCAGGCGGACCTGCAGACCACCCTTAACGGGCTGCTGGCGAGAATTAACGCGCTGTCCGACAGCATCAGACAAACCTACCTGGAGGCCTTATGAAACTGGTCATCGATCATCTCACCCGCTATGGCTACGATGAAGAAGTGAAGTTTTCCACCCAGTATCTGCGCCTGACGCCGCGCAGTACCGCCCGGCAGACGATCACCGCCTGGACGCTGACCCTGCCGGACGGCGCGGCGGTGACCACTACCGACGGCTGGGGCAATGTGCTGCATGTGCTGACGCTGGATAACCCGCACAAGGAGATCACCATCCGCGCCAGCGGGATTGTCGATATCGCCGACGAAGGGGAGGAGACGCGTGATGAAGAGGCCGAGCTGCTGTCGCCGCTGGTTTTTCTGCGCTGTACGCCGCTAACCCGCGCCGATACGGCGATCCGTGAGTTTGCCCAGCGCCTCTATCGTCCCGATGCGGCGGAAGAGAGTCTGAATCAACTGATGGCGGATCTGCTGTTAAGAATGCCATACTCCCCCGGCGCGACCCAGGTGCAGGACTCCGCCGCCGACGCCTTCGCCCGCGCGAAGGGGGTGTGCCAGGATCATACCCATGTTTTTCTCGCCTGCTGCCGCGCGCTGGAGATCCCGGCGCGCTACGTCAGCGGCTATGTCTACAGCGATAACGCCCAGCATGTGGCGATGCATGCCTGGGCGGAAGTCTGGCTCGACGGCCGCTGGCTGTCGTTTGATATCACCAATAATACCCGTCGCCTGAATCAGCATTTACGGCTGGCGACCGGGCTGGATTATCTCGACGCCTGCCCGGTACGGGGCACCCGGCTGGGCGGCGGCGGGGAGATTATGTTAACTAACGCTGAAGTGCGCGAACACAGCCAGCAGGCGCAGCAGCAATAATACGGGAATAACCGCAATGACCTACTGTGTGGCCATGTGCCTGGCGGATGGACTGGTGTTTGCTTCCGACTCCCGCACCAATGCGGGCGTCGACCATATTGCCACTTTTAAAAAGCTGCACGTTTTCCATCAGGAGGGGGAACGGGTGCTGGTGCTGCAATCCGCCGGCAATCTGGCCACCACCCAGAGCGTGATAAGCCTGCTCAGCGCGCGCATCCGTACCCAGCAGGAGCCGAATCTGATGCAGGTCACTTCCCTCTACGACGCCGCGATGCTGATCGGTAAAACGCTGCTGGAGGTGATCCAGCGCGACAGCAGCAACCAGCAGACCTGCAGTAACACCAACTTCAACTGCAACCTGCTGCTTGGCGGCCAGATCGCCGGCGAAACCCATCGTCTGTTCCATATTTATCCGGAGGGCAACTTTATTGAAGCCACCCGCGACACGCCTTATTTCCAGATTGGCGAAAGCAAATACGGCAAACCGATCATCGATCGGGTGCTGACCATCGACACGCCGCTGGAGCAGGCGATGTGCTGCGCGTTGATCTCCATTGATTCGACGCTGCGCAGTAATCTGTCCGTCGGCCTGCCGCTGGATACGCTGCTCTACCGCAGCGGCAGCTTCAGCAGTGCCGGGCAGCATCGCATCACCGACAGCGATCCCTACTTCAACCGCATTCGCAAGGCGTGGTCCGAAGGGCTGTTGCACACCTTCCAGACTCTGCCGACCTGGACGCCAGCGGAGCGGGAAGAGGAGTAGTCGCTGTGACGCTCCGCCGGCATCGTCGGCGCGAAGGCGGGTAAGGCGCTGGAGTCCTTAAGTATCCTCGACCTGGCGGTAAAATTTCAGCAACAGCGGTAAATAAATTAACGACAGGCCGCACGGATCGTAGGCCGGGCAAGGTGTCGCCGCCGCCCGGCACAAAAGCGACGCCGCTGTTCTTGTCCGGCGGCGCTGCGCCTGCACCGGCCTGGATGGCCCGGGGAGGGGTTATCCCGTAGGCCCGGCAAGCGCAGCGCCGCCGGGCGATGGACCTGTTTAAACACCGCCAACCTGTTGCGCCATGGACGGTATTCTCTTTGCCCTGTTGAACACAAACGCGCTTTTTGGCAAAGCTAAGTCAATTAAATACTTTGTTATTTAACGTGTTATCTCACATCTTCAGTGGGAATGAGGCAACACGGCAAGGTATCGGAAGTGACGGAAAAGAAGACGGCTGTCTATGTGGATGACCAACAGCGCATCCTGATCCGCCAGCTGGCGCGCGGCTGGCTGTGGCGCAGCGAGCTGCCGACCTGGCTGCTGATTGTGACGGTTTACGGCGGCTGGTTTGCCTGCGTGGCGGGCTGGCGGACGCTGGGACTGTTTCCGGCCACGCTGCTGTTGATCTGGTTTACCGCCTGGTATATGTCCTTACAGCATGAGCTGATCCATGGGCATCCCACCCGGCTGGCATGGTTTAACCAGCTGTTGGGGACGCTGCCGCTGGCGGTCTGGTATCCCTATGGCGTCTACCGCGACAGCCACCTGGCGCACCATCGCAACCATCTGCTGACGCACCCTGAGGATGACCCCGAATCGTACTACGTAACGGCGGAAAGCTGGCAGCGCTTCTCAGCCTGGCAGCGCCGCCTTATCCACCTGCGCAACACCTTCTGGGGGCGTCTGCTGCTGGCGCCGATGATGGATATTCTTCACACCCTGAACAGCGCGCTGCGGGCTTTCCGCGAGGGCGACCGCCGCGCTATCGCCATGTGGAGTCTGCATCTGTTGCTGCTGACGGGCCTGCTGACCTGGATGGCGGCGCAGGGTTTTTCTCCGCTGTGGTTTGTGCTGGCGGTGAGCTACCCGGCGCTGGCCCTGACCAAAGTACGCTCTTTTCTCGAACACCGCGCCGCGGATGACCCGCTGGCCCGCTCGGTGATCAACGAGGCCGGGCTCCCCTGGCGGGCGCTGTTCCTCAATCTCAACTACCATGCGGTGCATCATGATCTGCCAGGGGTCCCCTGGTACGCTTTACGTCAACTGTATCTGCATCGCCAGGCGGCGTATCTGCAGCGTAATCAGGGGTTCCTGGTGCGCGGGTACGGCGAGTGGCGACGCCATTTTAGCCGCCGGGCGGTGGCGGTGAACGCCCATCCGGGCTTTGGCGAGCAGGCGCAGGCGGGAGGAGAACATGGCTGAACGCATGACCTTTCCGATGTATGCCATCCACCGTCAACAGACCCAGGCCCTGTGGCAGGCGGTGCAGTCGCTGTTGGCCGAGCGCGGCGTGATGGTGGCGGGGGACCCTCCGGCGGCTGACCCCGGGGATCTGCTGGCTCACTGGCGCCAGCCGACGCTGTTGCTGAGCCAGACCTGTGGCTACCCGCTGGTGACCCAATTGCCGGAGGTGCAGACGGTGGGCTGCTTCCACTACGCTGCGCCCGGTTGCGAAGGGCGCCGCTATCGCAGCCTGCTGGTGGTCCGCGAAGCGGATAGCCACCGGATGCTGGGGGACTTTTTGGGCCGTCGGGCGGTGTGCAATGCCGAGCACTCGCAGTCCGGCTACAACGTACTGCGTAAAATGGTCGCGCCGCTCTCCCGGGAGGGGCGTTTTTTTTCAGCGGTGATGTTCAGCGGCAGCCATCGGCAGTCGCTGCGCGAACTGCAGCAGGAAAACGCCGATATCGCCGCCATCGACTGCGTGACCTACGCGCTGCTGCAGCGCTATCAGCCGCAGGCTCTGGCTGGCCTGGTGGCGATCGGCTGGAGCCCGGCCGCGCCAGGGCTGCCGCTGATCACCGCCGGCGTCACCCCAGCGGCAACGCTGAATAGCCTGCGCGAGGCGCTCCAGCAGCTGGTAAGCGATGATCGCTATCGTTCCCTGTGCGACGCCTTGCTGATCTGCGGCTATAGCGATATGTCGCGGGAGGCCTATGCGCCGCTGCTGGCGTGGCGGGATGAGGCCGCGGCGCTGGGGGTCAGCCAGCTATAGGCGAAATGCCCGGGCCAGCGATCTGCGCCGGGGCGGGCTATAGCGGCTGGTCCCACGGCTGGGCGCTGAGATCCATTCGCAGATAGGAAGAGAGCAGGTCGACAGCCAGCTGGTCGCTCATCAGCTGCTCGTTAAGCTGCTGGCGCAGCCGCGGGATCATCTCTTCACGATAGGCCGGGTCGTTGTTTTATGGATTTGTGATCGGCAACACAAATGACTCTCCAATGGCCGTCGTAAAAGATAAATTACCAGGGTTGATTTTAATCAAAGTATGACCAACTGCGCTATGGCGGAAAAAAGATCGCTGCCTATCGCGACCCAAAAGAAAAATTGTGAATTTAATGTTTCTTTGGTGTAAATAATGACCGTGCATTTTCCCCAACCGCCGGGGATAAAATGTGATGCCCGACCGGCTTGTCGTTAAATAATGGCGTTTATTACGTCTGCTTTTTATTCTTTACAGCATTAATTTAATTTTCGGCTTTCTTCTCACCCTGATAGCGCGGGTCGAATAACGTACAAAAGGCGTATTTTTTATCGCCATTTCGCCGTCGATGTTATCGCCATCAATTATTTTTATCCCCGCATTCGGCCACGGCAAAAGGCGCGAAAATAGCGTTCATGATGCTTTTAATATATTGATTTTACTTTACTTATTCTGGCTCGTGGATCCTGCTTATCCGCCGCGGCGGAGCCTTTGTGAGAGCTCTCACATAACCCGGCAATTGCGATTTGTTACACTTTCCGCCGTCAACAAAGGAATGAAAGTGAGACGCGATGAATACTTTTTCTCTGCCTAAAACACAGCATCTGGTAGTTTTCCAGGAAGTGATCCGCAGCGGGTCAATCGGGGCCGGAGCAAAAGCGTTAGGACTCACTCAGCCGGCGGTCAGTAAAATTATTGGCGACATGGAGAGTTATTTTGGCAGCGAATTAATCGTCCGGCGAAATACCGGCGTCTCGCTCACCGAGGCCGGGCAGGTATTTCTCAACTGGTCAGAAGCGATCACCCGTGAAATGAAAAATATGGTCAATGAAATGAATGCTCTGACCAACAGCGCGGTGGTGGATGTCTCCTTTGGTTTCCCTTCGCTGGTCGGGTTTACCTTTATGTCGGAGATGGTGCATCAGTTTAAAATGACTTTCCCCAAGGCGCGGGTCTCGATGTATGAGGCGCAGCTCTCCGCCTTTTTGCCGGCAATCCGCGACGGGCGCCTCGACTTCGCCATCGGGACGCTGAGCGATGAGATGAAACTGCAGGACCTGCACGTCGAGCCGCTGTTTGAGTCTGAGTTTGTGCTGGTGGCGAACCGGGCGCGGATCGGCAACGGCACCGTCCGCCTGGCCTCGCTCCAGCACGAGCAGTGGGTGCTGCCGGAGACCAATATGGGCTACTACAGCGAACTGCTGACCACCCTGCAGCGCAGCGGTATCCGCCGTGAAAATATCGTTAATACCGATTCGGTGGTGACGATCTATAACCTGGTGCTCAATGCCGATTTTCTGACGGTGATCCCCTGCGACATGACCACGCCGTTTGGCTCGAGCCAGTTTGTCACCATCCCCATTAAAGAGGCCTTGCCGGTGGCGCGCTATGCGGCGGTATGGTCGAAAAATTACCGGTTAAAAACCGCCGCGGCGTCGCTGGTGGAGATGGCGAAACACTATTCCTCGGGGCAGGGCAACCGCCACTGGCAGCCATTACAAATTATTGCGTAACTGAAAGTCGTTAAATAATCCAACACACGTCCTCGCTGTTATCAGCAGGATGACGCCCGGTCATTGACTTTATATTAAGATACAGAGGCCATAATGCATATTACCTACGATCTTCCGGTATCTATTGACGATATTCTCGAAGCGAAACAACGCCTCGCGGGAAAAATATATAAAACAGGTATGCCCCGTTCGAATTATTTTAGCGAGCGCTGCCAGGGCGAAATATTTCTTAAATTCGAAAATATGCAGCGCACGGGTTCATTTAAAATTCGCGGCGCCTTTAATAAACTGTGCGGTTTAACCGCGGCGGAAAAACGCAAAGGGGTGGTGGCCTGCTCAGCGGGCAACCACGCCCAGGGCGTCTCGCTCTCCTGCGCCATGCTCGGCATTGACGGGAAAGTGGTGATGCCGAAAGGGGCGCCGAAATCGAAAGTTGCCGCCACCTGTGATTATTCGGCGGAAGTGGTGCTACATGGCGATAACTTTAACGATACCCTCGCCAAAGCCAGCGATATTGTTGAACTTGAGGGCCGCATTTTTATTCCCCCCTATGACGACCCGCAGGTTATCGCCGGGCAGGGGACGATTGGACTCGAAATATTAGAAGATCTGTATGACGTGGATAATGTCATCGTGCCCATTGGCGGCGGCGGCTTAATTGCCGGTATCGCGATTGCGATTAAATCCATTAACCCGACAATCCGCATTATCGGCGTGCAGTCGGAGAATGTTCACGGCATGGCCGCCTCCTGGTATGCCGGGGAAATCACCAGCCATCGCCACGCCGGCACCTTAGCCGATGGTTGCGACGTCGCCCGCCCGGGGAAACTGACCTATGAAATCGCCCGCCAGCTGGTGGATGACATCGTCCTGGTGAGTGAGGACGACATTCGTCAGAGCATGGTCGCCTTAATTCAGCGCAATAAAGTGATCACCGAAGGGGCCGGGGCGTTGGCCTGCGCCGCGTTATTAAGCGGCAAACTCGACAGCTATATCCAGAACCGCAAAACGGTCAGTCTGATTTCCGGGGGCAATATCGATCTCTCCCGGGTATCGCAAATTACCGGTTTTGTTGACGCTTAATTCAATACATAAGTGAGGACAGGATATGAGTACGACTGAGAGCATTGCATCCAGCCAGACAAGCCTTTCGTCCTGGCGTAAATCTGACACCACCTGGACCCTGGGCCTGTTTGGCACCGCTATCGGCGCCGGGGTGCTGTTTTTCCCGATCCGCGCCGGCTTCGGCGGGCTGATCCCGATCCTGGTGATGCTGGTGCTGGCCTATCCCATCGCCTTTTATTGCCATCGGGCGCTGGCCCGGCTATGCCTGTCGGGGGCTAACCCCTCCGGCAATATCACCGAAACGGTGGAAGAGCATTTTGGCAAAACCGGCGGGGTGGTGATCACCTTTCTGTACTTCTTCGCCATCTGCCCACTGCTGTGGATTTATGGCGTCACGATCACCAATACCTTTATGACTTTCTGGGAGAACCAGCTGCAGATGCCGGCTCTCAACCGCGGGGTGGTGGCGCTGCTCCTGCTGCTGCTGATGGCGTTTGTCATCTGGTTTGGTAAAGACCTGATGGTCAAGGTGATGAGCTATCTGGTGTGGCCGTTTATCGCCAGCCTGGTGGTGATCTCCCTGTCCCTGATCCCCTACTGGAATAGCGCGGTGATTGACCAGGTCAACCTCAGCGATATCGCCTTAACCGGTCACGACGGCATTCTGGTGACGGTATGGCTGGGCATCTCCATCATGGTGTTCTCCTTCAACTTCTCGCCGATCGTCTCCTCGTTTGTGGTCTCCAAACGCGAAGAGTATGAAGCGCAGTTTGGCCGCGAGTATACCGAACGCAAATGCTCACAGATCATCTCCCGGGCCAGCATGCTGATGGTGGCGGTGGTGATGTTCTTCGCCTTCAGCTGCCTGTTTACCCTCTCACCGCAGAACATGGCGGACGCCAAGGCGCAGAATATCCCGGTGCTCTCCTATCTGGCGAACCACTTTGCCTCGATGTCGGGCACCAAATCCACCTTTGCCACCCTGCTGGAGTATGGCGCGTCGATCATCGCCCTGGTGGCCATCTTCAAATCGTTTTTCGGCCACTATCTCGGCACGCTCGAAGGGCTGAACGGTCTGATCCTGCGCTTTGGCTATAAAGGGGATAAAACCCGGGTCTCCAGCGGCAAGCTCAATACCCTGAGCATGGTGTTCATCATGGGCTCGACCTGGGTGGTGGCGTATGCCAACCCCAATATCCTCGACCTGATTGAGGCCATGGGCGCGCCGATTATCGCCTCGCTGCTGTGCCTGCTGCCGATGTACGCCATTCGTAAAGCGCCTTCGCTGGCCAAATACCGTGGCCGTCTCGACAACCTCTTTGTGACCGCTATCGGTCTGCTGACCATCCTCAACATTGCTTACAAACTGTTCTAATCCGGCTCAGGCCACGCGGAGTACAACATGACTGAATTTCCGGTAGTACTGGTGATTAACTGCGGCTCGTCGTCAATCAAATTTTCCGTCCTGGACGCCGCCAGCTGCGACTGCCTGCTCAACGGCGTGGCCGAGGGCATCAACACGGAACGGGCGTCTCTCTCGCTCAACGGCGGCGAGCCGGTGGCGCTGGCGCAGCGCGGCTACGAAGGCGCCCTGCAGGCGATTGCCGGGGCATTAGCCCAACGCGACCTCATCGACAGCGTGGCCCTGATTGGCCACCGCGTCGCCCACAGCGGCGACCTGTTCACCGAGTCGGTCATTATTAGCGAGGAGGTTATCAATAACATTCGCCAGGTATCGTCCCTGGCCCCGCTGCATAACTACGCCAGTCTCAGCGGCATCGCCTCGGCGCAGCGGCTGTTCCCGGAGGTGATGCAGGTGGCGGTCTTTGATACCAGCTTTCACCAGACCCTGGCCCCGGAAGCTTTTCTCTATGGTCTGCCGTGGGAGTATTACCAGAATCTCGGGGTACGCCGCTACGGTTTCCACGGCACCTCGCACCGCTATGTGTCCCAGCGCGCCCTGGCGCTGCTCGGGTTGCCGGAGCAGGAGAGCGGCCTGGTGATCGCCCACCTGGGCAATGGCGCCTCGATCTGCGCGGTGCGTAACGGCCGCAGCGTGGACACCTCGATGGGGATGACGCCGCTGGAGGGGCTGATGATGGGCACCCGCAGCGGTGATGTCGACTTCGGCGCCATGGCGTGGATTGCCGGGGAAACCCGGCAGACCCTCAGCGACCTGGAGCGGGTAGCCAACACCGCCTCCGGCCTGCTGGGGATCTCCGGTCTTTCCTCCGACCTGCGGGTGCTGGAGCAGGCGTGGCATGAGGGCCATGCACGCGCCCGCCTGGCGATTAAAACCTTTGTCCATCGTATCGCCCGCCATATTGCCGGCCACGCCGCGGCGCTGCAGCGTCTCGACGGCATTATTTTCACCGGCGGGATTGGCGAGAACTCGGTGCTGATCCGTCGGCTGGTGAGCGAGCGGCTGGCGGTCTTTGGCCTTGCGATGGACGCCGCCCGCAATCAGCAGCCCAATTCGGCCGGCGAGCGCCTGATCTCCGCCGACGGCAGCCGGGTGCGCTGCGCGGTTATTCCTACCAATGAAGAGCGCATGATTGCCCTCGATGCGATCCGCTTAGGCCGGATCCACACCGCGGCGGCGCTGGCCTGACTTTTTATTCTGTAGAGAGACGATGTTCATGAAAGTAGATATCGATACCCAGGATGTACGATACGCCGACGCCTGGCTTGGCTTTCGCGGTACGGCGTGGCAAACGCAGATCGACGTTCGCGACTTTATTCAGCATAACTACACCCCTTACGAGGGCGATGAGTCTTTCCTCGCTAACGCGACGCCAGCGACCACCGCCCTCTGGGAGCAGGTGATGGCCGGGATCCGCGTCGAGAACGCCACCCATGCGCCGGTGGATTTCGACACCAATGTCGCCACCTCCATCACCGCCCACGCGGCGGGCTATATCAACCAGCCGCTGGAAAAGATCGTCGGCCTGCAAACGGACCAGCCGCTGAAGCGCGCCCTGCATCCTTTTGGCGGCATCAAGATGATCAAAAGCGCCTTCGAGGCCTATGGTCGCGAAATGGATCCTGACTTTGAGTATCAGTTTACGGCGCTGCGTAAGACCCACAATCAGGGCGTTTTTGACGTCTATTCCCCGGATATGCTGCGCTGCCGTAAATCCGGGGTGCTGACCGGGCTACCGGACGGCTATGGCCGCGGACGGATCATCGGCGATTACCGCCGCGTGGCGCTGTACGGCATTCGCTATCTGGTCCGCGAACGTGAGCTGCAGTTTGCCGACCTGCAGCCGGCCCTTGAGCGCGGCGAGGCGCTGGAGGCCACCCTGCGCCTGCGCGAGGAGCTGGCCGAACAGCGGCGCGCGCTGCTGCAGATGCAGGAGATGGCGGCCCGCTACGGCTGCGATATCTCTCTCCCGGCGCGCACTGCCCGGGAGGCGGTGCAGTGGCTCTACTTCGCCTACCTGGCGGCGGTGAAGTCGCAGAACGGCGGCGCCATGTCGCTGGGGCGCACGGCCACCTTCCTCGACATCTATATCGAACGCGATCTGCGCGCCGGTTTATTGAATGAGGAGCAGGCCCAGGAGCTCATTGATCACTTCATCATGAAGATCCGCATGGTGCGTTTCCTGCGCACCCCGGAATTTGATTCGCTGTTCTCCGGGGATCCCATCTGGGCGACGGAGGTGCTGGGCGGCATGGGGCTGGATGGTCGCACCCTGGTCAGCAAAACCACCTTCCGCTATCTGCATACTCTGCATACCATGGGCCCGGCGCCGGAGCCGAACCTGACCGTGCTCTGGTCGCAAGCGCTGCCGGCGGCGTTTAAAAAATATGCCGCCCGGGTCTCTATCGCCACCTCGTCGCTGCAGTATGAGAACGACGATCTGATGCGCAGCGATTTTCACAGCGACGACTACGCCATCGCCTGCTGCGTCAGCCCGATGGTGATCGGCAAGCAGATGCAGTTCTTCGGCGCCCGCGCCAATCTCGCCAAAACGCTGCTCTACGCGATTAACGGCGGGGTGGATGAGAAACTGAAGATTCAGGTGGGGCCGAAAACCGCACCGTTGCGCGATGAGGTGCTGGACTACGACACCGTGATGGCCAGCCTCGACCACTTTATGGACTGGCTGGCGGTGCAGTACATCAGCGCGCTGAACATCATCCATTGCATGCATGATAAGTACAGCTACGAGGCGGCGCTGATGGCCCTGCACGACCGCGACGTCTACCGCACGATGGCCTGCGGCATCGCCGGCCTGTCGGTGGCAGCGGATTCGTTGTCGGCGATAAAGTACGCCCGGGTGAAGCCGGTGCGCGATCACCACGGGCTGGCGGTGGACTTTGTCATTGAAGGCGACTATCCGCAGTACGGCAACAACGACGATCGGGTTGATGCCATCGCCTGCGACCTGGTGGAGCGCTTTATGCGCAAAATTCAGGCGCTCCCCACCTGGCGTCAGGCGGTGCCGACCCAGTCGATCCTGACCATCACCTCCAACGTGGTATACGGCCAGAAAACCGGCAACACCCCGGACGGACGTCGGGCGGGGACGCCGTTCGCTCCGGGGGCCAATCCGATGCATGGCCGCGACCGGAAAGGGGCGGTGGCGTCGCTGACCTCGGTGGCGAAACTGCCGTTTACCTACGCCAAAGATGGCATCTCGTATACCTTCTCCATCGTGCCGGCGGCGCTCGGCAAAGCCCCGTCAGCGCAGGAAAACAACCTGGTGGGCCTGCTGGACGGCTACTTCCACCACGAGGAGACGGTGGAGGGGGGACAGCATCTCAACGTCAATGTGCTGAACCGGGAAAAGCTGCTCGATGCGATAGAACACCCGGAGCAGTATCCGAATCTGACGATCCGCGTCTCCGGCTATGCGGTCCGCTTTAACGCGCTGACCCACGAACAGCAGCAGGATGTGATCTCCCGAACGTTCACCAGCCAACTCTGAGCGGCCACCGGGTCACAGGAGAGCCTTTAACGGGCTCTCCTGTTATCATCTTCACATTACCGCAACAAAATAATCACCACTGTTGATCATATTCGCATTTTTGCACCACGCTGGCGCGCAGCGACCGCTAACTGCATCTATGTTTAGCTCACGGGCCGGTACGGATACCGCGTTGTCCGGCTCGCCACGTGATGGCAACCGATCTCCTGACCTGAAAGGGAATGCGCCCTTGCCGGATGCGGCACGGGTTGCCGTCGCGTGCGTACCGACCGGGGCGACTGTTCTCCGGTGTTCCACTCCTTCCTGGCGGGATTTTTGCTTCTTCCACCCTGGCCGTCCTGGCGCTGCGCCAACGTCGGCACCACACGGTAAGTGATATTTTCTGCGTCATTCCATGACGCCAGGCTTTACATCGCTGAGGAATATCCGAATGTCTTTGAAACTGAAAACAATGACGCTTCATGTTGTGATAGCAGGTTGTATGAGCATGGCCTTTTACGCCCAGGCAGACGTGAAGATCGGCGTCGCCGGGCCCTTTACCGGCCCCAACGCCACCTACGGCGCCCAGTACTGGAAGGGGGCCTCGCAGGCGGTGGCCGATATCAATGCCGCCGGCGGCATCAAAGGCGAAAAGATTGTGCTGGTGCAGGGGGATGACGCGTGCGAACCGAAGCAGGCGGTGGCGGTGGCCAACCGGCTGGTGGATGAAGCGAAAGTCTCCGCCGTGGTGGGGCACTTTTGCTCTTCCTCAACGATGCCGGCCTCCGAGGTATATGACGAAGCCGGGATCCTGACCATTACCCCCGGCTCGACCAACCCGCAGATCACCGAGCGCGGCATGAAAGATCTCTTCCGCATGTGTGGTCGTGACGATCAGCAGGGGGCGATCGCCGCCAACTATATGCTGGACGTGCTGAAGGCGAAGAAAATCGCCGTCATCCACGATTAAGACACCTATGGTCAGGGGCTGGCCGATGCCACCCGCGCGGCGCTGGCGAAGCGGGGTACCAAAGAAGTGTTGTACGAAGGCCTTTCCCGCGGTGAAAAAGACTTTAACGCCCTGGTGACCAAGATCGGCGCCCTCAAGCCGGACGTGGTCTACTTTGGCGGCTGCCATCCGGAAGCGGGCCCGCTGGTGCGCCAGATGCGCGAGCAGGGCGTGCAGGCCAAATTCTTCTCCGGCGACTGTATCGTCACCGAGGAGCTGGTCACGGCCGCCGGTGGGCCGCAGTTCACCAACGGCGTGCTGATGACCTTTGGTCAGGATCCGCGCACCCTCCCGGACGGCAAAGCGGTGATCGAGAAGTTCCGCGCCAGCGGCTTTGAGCCGGAAGGTTATACCCTCTACGCCTACGCCTCTATTCAGGCTATCGCCGCGGCCTGGAACGCCGTCGGTACCGATAACGCCAAAGCCAGCGACTGGCTGAAGAGCCACGACGTCGAGACGGTGATGGGCAAGAAAGCTTGGGATGGCAAAGGCGACCTCAAGGTGTCCGACTACGTGGTCTATCAGTGGGACGACAAGGGCAAATATCACCAGCTCTGATCGGCCACGACCTGAGGACGCTCTGTCCTTTTGACTTGCGAATTGTCACATGACGGCGGTTGACCGGGAACGGAACCCGGCGGCCGTCTGCCTGGCGGCTGGAGGGGCTATGACGGCGTTTTTTCTGCAACAACTGATCAATGGGCTGACGCTGGGCGCAGTGTACGGCTTAATCGCCATCGGCTACACCATGGTGTATGGGATCATCGGCATGATCAACTTCGCCCACGGCGAGGTGTATATGGTCTCCGCCTACCTGTGCGCCATCGGCCTGGCGCTGCTCTCTTTCTTCGGGATCCACTCCTTCCCGCTGCTGATTTTCGCCACCCTGGTGTTCACCATCGTGGTCACCGGCGTATACGGCTGGGCGATCGAGCGCATCGCCTACCGGCCGCTGCGCAACTCGACGCGGCTGGCGCCGCTGATCTCGGCTATCGGGATGTCGCTGATCCTGCAGAACTATGTCCAGCTGAGCCAGGGGCCGAACCAGCAGGGGATCCCGACGCTGCTTAGCGGCGCGTTGCGCATGACGGTGGGCGATGGGGTGGTGCAGATCACCTGGACCAAGGTGTTTATTCTCGTCGCGGCGCTGGTGGGGATGCTTATCCTGACCTGGATTATTCAGTATACCCGGCTGGGGCGCATCTGCCGCGCCACCCAGCAGGACCGGCGCATGGCGGCGATCCTTGGTATCAATACCGACCGGGTGATCTCCCTGGTGTTTGTCATCGGCGCGGCGATGGCCGGTCTGGCCGGCGTGCTGGTGACCATGAACTACGGCACCTTCGACTTCTATATCGGATTTATTATCGGCATCAAAGCCTTCACCGCCGCGGTGCTGGGCGGGATCGGCTCGCTGCCTGGCGCGATGCTGGGTGGTCTGCTGCTTGGGGTGGCCGAAGCCCAGTTCGCCGGGCTGGTGAATTCGGATTACAAAGATGTCTTTTCCTTTGCGCTGCTGGTGGCGATCCTGATTTTTCGCCCGCAGGGGCTGCTGGGACGTCCGCTGGTGGCCAAGGTCTAAGGAGGCTTTATGGGTGAAATTACGCGCCAGCCTGCGCGGGCTATCCAAAACGCGCTGATCGACAGCGTACTGGCCGGCCTTTGCGCGTTAATTGTCTTTGGCCCGATCGTCGGCGTGGTGCTCAAAGGGTATGGTTTTACCCTCGCGCCTGCGCGGGTGGCGATTCTGGTGGCGGTGGTGATGGCCGGCAGGCTGGCGCTCAGTCTGCTGCTGCAGAGCCACAGGGGAAAAGCCTTTATTGCCCGCTTTGAGGGGGCGGATGACGGGGTGTACGTCCGGCCGCCGGGCTACCGCTCGCGGCTGCGCTGGATAATACCGCTGCTGGTGGGGCTGGCCATTGTCTTTCCGTTTCTCGCCACAAAATATCTGCTGACCGTGGCCATTCTTGGGCTGATCTACGTTCTGCTTGGCCTGGGGTTGAATATTGTGGTGGGCCTCGCGGGCCTGCTCGATCTGGGCTATGTGGCGTTTTACGCCATCGGCGCCTACGGCCTGGCGCTGGGCTACCAGTACCTGGGACTTGGCTTCTGGGCGATGCTGCCGCTGGGGGCGGTGATGGCGGCTCTCGCCGGGGCGTTGCTGGGCTTTCCGGTGCTGCGTATGCATGGCGACTATCTGGCCATCGTCACCCTCGGCTTTGGCGAAATTATCCGCCTGGTGCTCAACAACTGGGTGAGCTTCACCGGCGGCCCTAACGGCGTACCGGTGCCATCCCCCACGCTGTTTGGCCTCGAGTTTACCCGCCGGGCGAAAGATGGCGGCATCCCCATCCATGAGTTTTTCCACGTCAGCTACAACCCCAACCTGAAATTCATCTTTCTCTACGCCGTGCTGTGTCTGGTGGTGATGCTGGTGCTGCTGGTGAAGCATCGCCTGACGCGGATGCCCATCGGCCGCGCCTGGGAGGCGCTGCGCGAGGATGAGATCGCCTGTCGGGCGATGGGGCTCAACCACGTGCTGGTGAAGCTCTCGGCGTTTATGCTCGGCGCGTCGACGGCCGGCATCGCCGGGGTGTTCTTCGCCAGCTATCAGGGGTTTGTTAACCCGACGTCGTTCACCTTTTTTGAGTCGGCGCTGATCCTGGCGATTGTGGTGCTCGGGGGAATGGGCTCCACCCTGGGAGTGGTACTGGCGGCGTTTGTTCTGACGGTCACCCCGGAGCTGCTGCGCGGTTTTGACGAATATCGGGTGCTGCTGTTCGGCGTGCTGATGGTGATGATGATGATCTGGCGGCCGCGCGGCCTGGTGCGCACCAGCCGCAGCGGGGTTGCGTTGCGAAAAGGAGTCGCGCCATGACCGACAGCATCTTACGCGTTGAGCATCTGATGATGCATTTCGGCGGCATCAAAGCGCTGAATGATGTCAATCTGGAGGTGGAGCGGGGGTCGATCACCGCCCTGATCGGCCCCAACGGCGCGGGCAAGACCACGGTGTTTAACTGCCTGACCGGTTTTTATCGGGCGACGGGGGGCAGTATCGTGCTGCGGGCGCGGGAAAAGGTCACCGATGTTATTCAGGTGCTGGGGCAGAAGCTTCACCCGGACGATTTTCTCCACCCGGCGCAGCTGGGGAGGCGGATCTATTACAAGATGTTCGGTGGCACCCATCTGGTGAACCGCGCTGGCCTGGCGCGCACCTTTCAGAATATACGTTTATTCCGCGAGATGTCGGTGATCGAGAACCTGCTGGTGGCCCAGCATACCCAGGTCAACCGCCATCTGCTGGCCGGGATCCTCAATACCCGTGGGTATCGGCAGGCGGAGAGTCAGGCGCTGGATCGCGCTTTTTACTGGCTGGAGGTGGTGGAGATGGTGGACTGCGCCAACCGTCTGGCGGGGACCCTCTCCTACGGACAGCAGCGGCGGCTGGAGATCGCCCGCGCCATGTGCACCCGTCCGGAGATGATCTGTCTGGACGAGCCGGCCGCCGGCCTCAACCCGGTGGAAACCCAGGCGCTGAGCCGGATTATTCGCTTTCTGCGCCAGCAGCACGGCATCACGGTGCTACTGATCGAGCATGATATGGGGATGGTGATGGAGATTTCGGATCATATCATCGTCCTCGATCACGGGGACGTCATCGCCCGCGGCGCGCCGCAGGCGATCCAGGCCAACGCCAGCGTGATTGCCGCCTATCTAGGCGCTGAGGAAGAGGAGACAGATCGGAAGAGCACACGG
>ERZ501031.127-NODE-127-length-22368-cov-7.952584_pt1 | contig 22368 bp, 8 predicted proteins | sample MGYA00248843_ERZ501031 | MGnify/ENA primary metagenome ERZ501031 (study PRJEB25958, sample SAMN03398557) | human skin metagenome | study: EMG produced TPA metagenomics assembly of the Human Skin Microbiome Metagenome (human skin metagenome) data set. | reverse complement strand
AAACCAAAGGTGAACAGTGTGAACAGTTAAACCCAAAAAAACTTTTTACCCCCCCTTCATCACCATCATATTGCGGTGATGGTCGCCGGAAAAAACAGGCCGGAGATGCGCTAAGGTGAAGAGTTGACTGTTCACTCTTCACCAACTGATCACCATCTATCATTATGATATTAAAAAGAAAAATAAGGAGGTGAACAGTGTGAACAGTTAAATGCAAAAAAACTTTTTTATGGTATTTGCGTTCCGGTTAGGATCCGGGTTTCGGATCCTAACCGAATGGGGCGTTAGTCTTTAATTAGATAGTAATATCAAACAGCTAAGTTTGATATGGTCGCAAAAATGGTTGGGGGCACAAAAGGGGGCATATAATTTATGATTTATATATTATCTTTTTAATTTCATTAAGTTACGAGATGATTTGAGTCCGGCCTTCGCACCAAGTGATGCAATAATTAGCTACCTGAGGGTGGCTTTTTTTGTGTCTAAAATCCTGTATCCGCAAGGTTTTCCTCGCTTTGTCGCTCAATCTGAGTCAACCCGATTCAATCTACATCAACTTACTTATGAGGGCACAACTGCGGGTATATCCAGGTTCGATAATGTCTGTACCCTCACAGAACCCTTGGAAGGGTACTCATCATGGCTCTGAGTGATGTGAAGGTTCGTTCGGCAAAGTCGGAAGCAAAAGCTTATAAACTTACTGACGGTGAAGGCACGGTTTTGCTGGTTCACCCTAACGGCTCCAAATATTGGCGGCTTCGTTATCGCTTCAGTGGGAAAGAGAAGATGCTGGCGCTGGGGAAATACCCTGAAGTGTCGCTGGCGGATGCCAGGGCACGCCGGGACGAAGCCCGTAAGCTATTAGCTAATGACGTCGATCCCAGTGAGAATAAGAAAGCCGTTAAGGTAGAGCAGGAGCAAGAGGCGATAACTTTTGAAGTGGTTGCCAGAGACTGGCACGCCAGCAATCAGAAGTGGTCTGCATCGCATAGTGCTCGTGTATTGAAAAGCCTCGAAGATAATCTCTTTGCTGTCATCGGTAAGCGGAACATTGCTGAATTGAAGACACGGGATCTGCTTGTACCCATCAAAGCAGTCGAGTCGTCCGGACGTCTTGAAGTTGCGGCTCGTTTGCAACAGCGAACTACCACGATTATGCGCTATGCCGTTCAGAGTGGCTTAATCGACTACAACCCCGCGCAGGAGATTGCTGGTGCGGTTGCTACGGCGAAAAGACAGCATCGTGCGGCTTTGGAGCTTAATCGTATTCCTGAATTACTTCATCGCATTGATCACTATTCCGGAAGACCATTAACCCGACTTGCTGTTGAACTTACCTTGTTAGTCTTTATCCGCTCAAGCGAGCTGCGCTTTGCCCGCTGGTCAGAAGTGGATTTTGAAACGGCCATGTGGACGATTCCGGGAGAGCGTGAGCCGCTGGAAGGTGTTAAACATTCTCAGCGAGGTTCGAAGATGCGGACTCCACATCTTGTACCCTTATCTCGACAAGCTCTCTCCATTCTGGAAAAGATCAAAAGCATGAATGGGAATCGAGAACTCATTTTCGTTGGGGATCACGATCCGCGTAAGCCGATGAGTGAGAATACGGTGAACAAGGCTTTACGGGTGATGGGCTATGACACGAAAACTGAAGTTTGTGGACATGGTTTCAGGACGATGGCGTGTAGTTCACTTATTGAATCAGGATTGTGGTCGAGGGATGCAGTGGAGCGGCAGATGAGCCATCAGGAGCGTAGTTCTGTGCGTGCGGCTTATATCCATAAGGCGGAGCATCTGGGGGAGAGGAGGTTGATGCTGCAGTGGTGGGCGGATTATCTGGATGCGAATCGGGAGAAGCAGACTTCACCATTTGATTATTCTAAGTTTTACAAACAGTCTTTTGACGATAGATAAATATGAATTATTAAGAGAACCCAAGTCAAAATTTACAGAGATTAGTATTAATAATCAACTGCTGTTTGTTCAGACTTGGGGTGTATAATTAGAAAATAACCCCAGATTGTATTTCTTTAACGAGTTCTCCCACGGAGAATACTTTCCAACCATCGACTTTTACCGGTGTTAAATTTACTGCAATTTTTGAAACCGGCCAGGCAGCTTCTACGGTAGCAATAATTTCATGCTCCGCGTTTTGTAAGTCTAATCCCGGAACTGGTGGCGGGTATCCTTTGTGTTGCATAATGTTTATATCACCATGAATCGATGGATCTGTCAGATCGTAAATATCCTTCCAGGATTCAGCCTTCAAAAGCCCTTGTTGGGAACGTAAGCGTTGAATGATTGCCATGTCAGCCTGAGTGACAAATATTCCTTCGTGCAAAGGTTGCTTTCGATGGCAATCTTTACACAAGACGAGTAGATTTTCAGCTGAGTTATCATATTTAATACCATTTTTGTGGTGAACATCGCATAGACTTTTCATGGACATTAAATTCACACCACAATCACTACATTTGTAGTTAGCTTGTTCTCGAGTAGTTCTGGATATATCCTTCCAATTTTCTACATAGCCGCTATTTGATTTATCATAGATTCCTTTAGGCATATGGCGAAAGCAGGTACTATAATCTGAAAAAAATTCATTCAAAGAAAATGATTTAAATATTACTCTTTTCTGTTGTTTATCTATACTTCCTTTGTAATTAAGGCGTTCTAGGCAGTTCATACAAACTTTAAGAGCGACATCTTGGCTCCGACCGAGCCCATCATCAATTTCAAATAAGCCATCAACACGATTTGTTGCATGATACCGTTCAAATCGATTTTTTTGGCGCATGTCATCTAATGTTCTACACCAGGCAATATGAAATCGCTTCCCTTTCTCTCCATCTTCAATAGCCGCATCATAACGTCCGGTATGGTCTCTAATATACAAAAGAACCTGTCTCCCTTGGTAGGAAATAAGACCACTGCCGGGATCAAGATCTTCAATTCTAACTTCTTTACCTGCAGAAAGTTCGATATCAATTGGATCAAAAACTACAGGCGTTTCGTCAAGGAAAAAATCAACGCCTTCCGGCAACATTTTTCTTCCTAACTGAATAAGTTCAGAAATGTCGATAGATAATTTCATCTCTTACTCCTGAATTATTTTTCTAATCTGCAACTCGGCATTTGTTACAACTTTAAATGTTACTCGGCGAGAGCGATTGGGATCTTCTTTACCAGATTTATCAAGAATAGGGTGTGCGGAAGAATATCCAACGGCAGCAAATTTACTTTTTACCCACTTCTGGTGTGCTGCGCTTTCTTTTAAACCATAGACATACTGCAGTACTGCTCGTGTTCGCCCTTGCGAGAGTTCCATGTTATTAAAATAGGCCATGTCAGAATTGGATGCTCCAGTCCAGTCAGTACTTGTATGTCCCTCAATACGTACTTCAGTAATATGTTCCTGGTAGTTATCAAGAACTTTAAGGTAGCGAGGGAAGAAATTATCAAGGATCTGTTTAAATTTTGGCTTAAGCTCTGTGCTACCTAAACCAAATAAGACATCGGGTGATTTAAAACGGACCTCAAGAGTTTGTTTGTCAATTTCAGCATCCCAAGCTGGCAAATCCTTTGCAAACTCAGTTTCTAGTGCATTATAGAGTTGAAGTTGAGCATTTTCATAGGCGACAGCCACTTCTTTAATTTTTTCTTTTTCAATACGCACATAGTGCATGTAGGCGATAGAAATAAACATAAATACCATCATCAGACCTGCCATTAAATCTGACATTGAAACCCAATGTTCATTATCTTGATCTTTTTTAGGGGCCTGCTTGCCAAGGATTTTATCCATTAGCAATTATCCTCGTTTTTGATTAGCAGAAATTAATGTTTGCAGTTGTCCCATGACAGCTTGATACTCTTTGAGTAGTCGCTCGTAGTTACCGACAAAACCTTTGCTGATTGAGAGCAGAGCATTCCCTAGTGATTGCATCTCACGATTCATTTCGCGCTCTGTTGCTTGCTCAAAAGCATGTAACTGCTCGTTAATTGAACTACCAAATTTCTCAATTGACTCTTTCACCTGAGATGTCAGTCCCGCGCTTGCTTTATCAAACGAAGATTGCATTGAACCAAACATGTTATCGGCATTGCTGGATAATTGTTGATTAAATTTCTCACCTGTCTTACTGAACATATCAATAACATTAGTAGTGTTTTGTTCCATATTTCGATGCAATTCTCTTGAGTGTGTTTCCAGAGATTTCAGGAACTCATCACCACTTTGTTTCATCTCCGTAATAGTGTTTCCTAGCGTGCTGGTAAGAGTTTCAGAGGAATTGCTGACATCATGCGCCATTGATGCAAAAGCTTGCTGTGTCTGAGTCACTGACTGTCTGAAACCTTCAGTACCTTCATCAAGGGCAACTCGCATCGAATCAGCATTGATAAGTATCTGCTGACTGGTTTGTTCAAGAGACGCGCTGACATTCGCGGCACCTAATTTTAAGAGTTCACCCACTTCAGACATTTTTGTTTGAATTTCAGGTAAAACATCAGTTGCCTTATCGCGTATGGCGACAAAGGTTTCCAGATGACGGGAGAGTTCACCAATTTGGTGCTGATTCACTTGCAGCACGTCACGAAGCTCAGCCATCGCAAGAGGAATCTCTTTGCATTCTTCCCAGATCCCTGCGACAGCTTTTCTGGTTTCGACTAAAGATTCAACACTTTGTTGGTATTGCTCACCCATCTGCTCAACTTGGTTTTTATAGTTTTCCTGCCAGTCGACAAGTTTTTTTACAGAAGTATCAAGTGCTTTGAAATTCTCACCGAATTGTTCAGTTAAATTATTGTTGAAATCAATAATAACTTGCCTAAGGGCATCGATAATTTGTTCGGTTGCTCCTTTTGCCATCAGGTCTGCAAATTGCTGTAATTGTTCCCAGAGCTTATTACTGAAATTAGAATGGTTAGATATTTGTGCCCGGGAGGCATCACTGATTTCATTACGCAGTAGTTTTATTTGGGCAACAATGGAATCCTCTTCGCTACCACTCATGCCAGAGATTAACTTCACTAAATGTTTATTTTGTTCTTTTAATTCTTGATGGATATGCTCAGGAGTAACCGACGCTGGAGTATTCGCCTCCAATAGGCGACGTTTATTGGCAAAAAAGAAAGCATCTAATCCATTAAACAAAATTGCGAAAAACATTCCAACAATACTGGTAATGAATGCTGTCTTAAGACCTCCTAATAATACTGGGATGCTGGTATCAATGCTTTCAGTATTAAAATTAAGCAATCCAATAATGATACCGATAAAAGTACCCAGTATGCCTAATGCTCCCATTAATGTTGGAGCATACTCTCGGAATTTGTTATGAATATTTTTATGATCACACCACCAAGCAGCACAAAATACAAAGATAACAGCCCAAATAAAAATGTTTGTGACGAGTGTGGAATCAATTGATTGAAACAAATGTTCAAAAAGCTGAGCTAACATTGTTATTCCTGTAATAATCACAGTTAGTAATGCTGGTGTAAAAATTGTATGTACACCTTGTAAAATATGTGGCCTTTAAACCAGTGAATCTTCGTTGATTGTATCAACTTTCGCCAAGATATACATGATTTCTATCATATTTTGTTGGTCTCAGGCGTTGAGCTTTCCTGCAATCATAGTAATCTGTTACTAATTGTATCAATCGAAGGCAGGTTGCTTGTGAAAACTCCAGTTAACCCACTTTTGCGATGGCTCAATGCGTTTTTTAGCAGTCGTTCATTACCCGGAGCTGATGGGAGGGCGCTGTATGCTTACCGTTGTCATGATGCAGAGTATGAAAGTTTGGCTGCTCTTCTTCGTGCCCATGTTCCACGTAACTACCCCAAAACCATATTCATTTCTTACAGTGATGTTTTGTTCAGCATATACGCCGCTGAGTTTATCCGCCGTAACCATACTGCAGGACATCCAAGATGGGACGTTATTTTAGAATCGATTGGCTGGAAGGTACCTTACGCACATCGGCAAAAGCTGGTAAATGATGGGATTCGTTACTGGAAAAGAAAGGTGAGAAGTCTGGGTCAAGCATCGGGTTATCTGCATACTCTGGCTTGCGAAGGCGGTTTGCCCATCCGGATGATTGAAAATGAAAGTGGCTATTTAATAACCTATTTCAAACGAGTTTATCAGGCACTACGTGGGCAATCGTCAAGGCGTCCTGCGGAAATAATCGCACAAGAACTGGGCGACACTATTCCTGCGACAATGCAAAATGAACTCGTCTATGAAATAGCTGGTGAATTTTGCGAGACACTTCATACGTTACTCAATGAGCATCCCACTCATGGTCAGGACCCCGTTTCCTCACTACGCAAACAATATCCTGACTGGCATCTTCAACTTCCGTTGGTACTCCCGGAAGAGAATGCCTCAGAGATTGTAAGACGATTACTTTCTCAATCTTCAGAGCCCCGTATATCAAGCAATGTGCTGGTTGAAAGGATATGGGTTGATGTTGATGACAGTTGGTATTGCGATGCCCGGTTTCGATTTCCGGCCACAATGCGTACTGAACAGTTAATATCCCTGTTTGAAAGCAATATTCAGCCGGAACAGACACGACTCATCATTTCTGCAAAATGGAGAAATGGTGGGGCCCGGTTGGCAATGCTAAGCCGTTATGAACAGCAAGATTGGCGAGTAGAGTTATTACCCTTCGCTATGCAAAAACTCTCAGGGGCAGATGCGATGGCCGAAATATCGTTGTCGCTCCATGAAGGGCCGATTCTGCTAGGTCACGTAATTCCCAAAGGGGGTTATGAGCTTACCGAAGATTTACCATGGGTTTTTGAAGCGATGAATGAGAGCGAGTCGCAGTTAAAACTTGTCGGCATGGGCTCTGTTAGTTCCAGGCAAAACTCTCTTTTTATTTCGCTACCGACAAATAGTCATTTGGATATTAGTGGAGAAGGTGAGTTTGATATCCCGAGGTTGCTGAAAAATAGTGAACGTAGCTTAACTAAAATAAGCGGAGTATTCAGCGTTGTTTTACATGATGGCGCAGTTTGTACGATTCGCACGCAGCAACTTTATGATTCTGCGATTGAGTATTATATAAAACCGACAGAGATCGATCTGGTAAAATCTGATTATCCTGTCCATCGTGCCTGGCCAAAGATCGGCTGGAAAAAGGATATGCAGCATGGCATTGTCCCAGAGAACGAACTTTTTTGGCGATCCATTCGTTCAGGTAACAACTCCTGGTTTTCTGTCGCATCAGTAATGCCGAAAGGGCAGATAGAAGTCAGGCGAATAGTCAATGGTGAGGTTTTATTTAGCGGTAAAGTTGTGATTTTGCCAGCAGATTTCGATATTCAAATTATTCCCGAGACTGCTCAGAAAGGAGTCATTGTACTCTCTGGTATAACGGATGCAAGGGTTGATAAATATTCAAACAATGAAAAAGTAACACTTAAATCAGATTATTTGCAAAACGAGTGTGTTATTGATTGTAATTCATCACAGATGCTAGAGAGCACCATCAATTTACGAGTATCCTGGAAAGATGGTTCTAATCTTAAATTGTTATTACCTAAGCCCGTTAGCGGTGGGCGGTTTGTAAGTAATGATGGTTCTGTTCATTTTGACGGTGTTGCATCTATAGCACATTTGCATGGCGTGGACGCTGAGCTGTTAACAATATCTTGTGCCGGGAAAGGATATCTTAATATCGAGTTGTTGGATGAAAACCCGATGTCTGAAAAATTTCATTATTTACATGCGGATATTCCATTGTTATCTGGCCGTAATGAAAAATTGCAACAGATTTCACTTTATGAGAATTATAATCTGCTGAACGCCATGCTTGTATGTGCATGGAAAAATGATAGTACATTACGTGTTGATTTTTACTCTGACAGATTTGGTAAGGACAAAACAACACTCAATATTAAACGCTACGATGGCCGTTTTATTGAAGGTGGTGAAAGATTGCTGGTTGATATAAAAGATTCTATTGTTTTTCCTTACCATAAAATAGACGACATGGTTGTTGAAGCCATTTCTCTTAATACTCCTGACTTATGCACAGTCCTGCTGAAAAAAGATGAGTCTGGTTATGATTTCTCGACGTTGAATAATCAAGGTGGCCCATGGTTAATTGTGGGTAAAATTGATGGTGCAATTCGTATTGCACCAGTGATTAAATGGATGCTACCTACATTACAGACAGATGATTTATTTCTAAATGCTATATGCAACGCATCGCCAGAACAACGCAAGGAATATTGTAATGCGCTGTTTTTGGAAATGAAAAATAATCCTTTGCAAAACTCTTGTTATTTGTTGGTTGAGTACATTAAAAAATATAAGTTGAATAATAGCTTGCCTTTGCTGGAACTGGATTTATTTAGAGAAGTTTCGAGTAATTATTGCGTGGTTGTTCAGTTGTTAATATCATCATGTCTTTCTGGGGATAGTGATGCTATTTATGATATACAGGAGGAATTACCCTTCTCATGGGGATGGATTCCTGTTTCAATATGGAAAGATGTCTTTGAACAGTGTTGGTATTATCTGGAAAAACAGATTAATGATAAGGCATTTGCATTAAATATACTACAGCCATTTATTGCATTTATAAATCATCAAGCGCATATCGATCGTCGATTAGTTCCCATCGCTAATATGTTGCTTACACATAGTGAGATATTACCTGCAGGTTGCACTGTATTGCCATCTGTAAGCCGCGAGCAGTTTAATGATGCCAAACAGATGTTATTAAGAAACCCAGATAGTTTTGGACGTGTCAGCATTTTTTCTAAAGAGCTTTGGGATAGTGCTATTACTCCAGACCTTAAATCTGTTTTTAATAAATTTTGGATCGAAAACACATATCACACTCGTTTTGAAAAACGTTTTAATTTGATGTTAGTAGCGGCGCTGCTTTCCCAAAGAAACAATAAACTTATGCATCAGCTAACTGCACTTTTTGAATTTCACTATCAGCAAGCCCCGCAGCAATTGGGGGTTATCTATCAGTATTATTTTGAACAAGCAGGAGTATGTCATTGATGAACGTTCAGCAACTGCATTATGCGCCACTTCTAAATCAGCTTCATCAGCGTGCGGTGAGGTCGGTGGTAAGTCAGCTGGCATTGCGGAGCAAGTCGTTGAGTCAATATCTGGAATCTCAATATTTCCAGCCTCCAGGTCTGGGGGGGTCACTGCTTGCAGATCCGGTATTCGAAAGTACGTTTGGCTGGATGCCTGCGGATGAAACAATGGAGGATTTGCGTGACAAACTGATCTCCAGCCCGCTGGTTGATGCTTTGAGCAATGCGCCAGTGCCGTTTCGTCATCAGCTAACTGCGTGGCGAACGATTCTTGAAGACAAGCAGTCCCTATTAGTGAGCAGTGGTACAGGGTCAGGAAAAACAGAATGTTTTATGGTGCCGGTGCTGGAAGATCTTATTCGTCAGCAAAATTTGACCCGGCAGTCACTAACAGGGACGCAGGCTATTTTCTTGTATCCGTTGAATGCGCTAATAAATAGTCAGCAAGAGCGGCTTCGCGAGTGGACTCGCGGGTTTAAAGGGAAGATACGCTTTGCGCTATATAATGGCGAAACCCGGCATACCAAATATGAAGTTCAGGAAGACCAGCTCAAAGTACCTGAACAGGCATTGAGTCGGGAAGCCATTTATGAAGCCCCACCGTCCATCATGGTGACGAATACCACGATGCTGGAATATATGCTGATTCGTCGCAAAGATGCCCCTGTCATTGAAAAGTCCCAGGGAATGCTGAAGTATATCGTCCTTGATGAGGCTCACAGTTATATTGGCTCTCAGGCAGCTGAATTAGCGCTGCTTTTACGTCGCGTCATGCAGGCCTTCAATGTTGGACCTGGTACAGATAAACCTGTGCAAATCATTGCTACCTCGGCCACTATTGGTGAAGATTCTCCTGAAGGTAATAAAGAACTTGCTAAATTTGTTGCCGATCTCGCGGGGGTCACAGAACGTGATGTAAAAGTAGTTCGCGGCTATCGACAAATACCGCCGATATCGGAGTCTCTTATTCGTCATGAATATCCCACATCTTTAGCATCTCTTAACTCACTAAGTTCTCAGGAACTTTACCAACAGCTGTGCCATTACCGTGTGGCCCAGCAATTGCGTCAGGCGTTAACTCGCCCCGGACGCCTGGCGGTACGTTTGAGTGAATTGCTCAATGTTGCCAGAAGAACCTGGCCAGACATTAATCACCGTGAGCTGCTGCAGCTTCTCGATCTGATGGCGAAATCGCGAGAGGGTGAATCTAAATTTTCACTAGCTTTTACGCCATTACGTATGCATGGGTTTATCCGAACACTCGCGGGCCTATGGGCATGTTCAAATAAACAATGCGCACATAAAGCGAGTGAATTAGGTGAGAGTGACTGGCCATTTGGTCAGGTATGGTTTGAACAACGCCAATATTGTGACTGTGGTGCGCCTGTATTTGAAATCTTACGTTGCTCCGGGTGTGGTTCAGCTTATTTGTCTGCCAAGGAGGAAGTGCGCGGTGATGGAACGAGCTGGTTGGTGGCGCAACCTGCTGCTGCCGAAGAGGATGAGTTTGCTCTTGATCTCGATGTTTATTCTGAAGATGAAGATAACAACGAATTAGAAAATAACTCCCAATTTGATCGTCTTATAGCGAGCGATGGTGAAAAATATATCATTTCACTGGAGGAAGCGACGGCGGGTAAAATCGACCGCGAGGCGCAAAAGCACTATGAGATAAATCTGCTAAGACCTGAATCTCGAGGTGAGGGACGCAATAATTCCTTTGCTTGTGTTTGTTGTGGTGACACCCAACGGAAAAATAATCCTTTGTTCCGTCCGCTTCGACTCGGTGCACCCTTTTTTTTAAATGAAATTATTCCTACTCTGCTTGAATTTTCGCCTTTACCGCAAACAAGAGAAGAGCAGTTAGGACCGTTTAATGGTCGACGTTTGCTCACCTTTACGGATTCACGTCAGGGAACCGCCCGTATCTCTGCCCGATTACAGCAGGACGCAGATAAAGCTACGTTACGAACCCTTTGTTATCAGGAACTGGCAAATATTAATGAGCCATCAGTAAAGCTCAGTCCGGCACATTGTGCATTATTAGAGAGTTTTATTACCCAGTTTTCTATCCCTCCGTTAAAAAATTCCATCGACGCACTGAGAAAAGCGATGGTTTCGAATGAGAAGCTTAGCCCAGCAGACGTTCAGGCGCTTAGAATTATCGAGCCGATGGTTAGTTCCTTAAGTCAGGAACATGCTGAAGCAATGCAAATACTCCTCGTCAATTCAGGCAATCAGCAGAAGAAAACCATGTCGTGGCAAACTCTGTCTGAACAACTTGTTGGCAGTGTGGATCTTGCGGACAGAATGAGAGGCAGTTTTAAAGACTTGTCTGGACTTGAGCTTACTAAACAACAGTTTGCTGATTTTTGTTTATACAGTGAGTTTGGTCGCCGCCCTAAAAATGCCTGGACCCTCGAAAGTCTGGGGCTGGTGGCCATTCACTATCCATTTATTGATAAAGTCACAACCTGCCCGCAGGACTGGAAGACATTATTACCCGACCCCGATAAGCAATTACCGGAATGGCGTAATTTATTGAAGATTACCCTTGATTTCTTTATACGTGAAAACAGTGCCGTTTTTTACGAAAACGAGGAGTACCCTCGCTGGATGGGAGCACGTTTCCCGGTAAAAATGCTGCAGGGGCCAGATAAAAAATACAAAGGGCAGAAACGTGATCAACTTTGGCCACAAATACGCGATCGTCATTATAACCGGGTCATTAAGCTATTAATTGCTGTCTTTCCGGCAATACAGCCTGAGCAGGCTCACTGGAAAGCGCTGGTTAATTACTTAATGAATGAGGTCTGGGAAGCTATTCGACCATGCCTGCGTCAGTTTGAATCGGGTTATCAATTGGACATTAAACAACAAGCTGAATTTTACAGTCCAAAGCAAGTCTGGCGTTGCCCCTATACTCGCCGTGCGTTAGATGTCACTTTATTGGGTTATTCTCCGTATTTACCAGGTAGCAAAGAGATAGCACCTGAAAAAGCTGTATTGATTGAAATGCCTGAGCTTCCTGCGCGTCACTGGCGTTTATCTGGTGGTGGAGAAATGGCGCGAGAAGAGCGCCTGCACTGGCTGGAATGTAATGAACGCATTCAACATGCTCGGGAGGAGGGGGTATGGTCTACTCGCAGTGATCGATTAGCCCTGAAAGATAGCTGGTATCGTCTGGAGGAACACTCAGCGCAGCGAACACCAGAGAAGAACCAGTTTAATGAAAAACAATTTAAAGCAGGGAAAGTCAATGTGTTGAACTGTTCCACGACCATGGAAATGGGCGTGGATATTGGTGGTATGAGTTTGGTCGCGATGAATAACGTTCCTCCGGCTCCGGCGAATTATTTGCAGCGTGCTGGCCGTGCTGGCCGTCGCGGTGAAAGCGCATCTGCCGCCATTACGTTATGTAAAAACACCGCGCATGGAATGGAGGTATTCAAAGACCCTCTCTGGGCGTTCAACACCGTTGCGAGTGCCCCACGGGTTCGTTTTGGTAGCAGTAGTATTGTTCAGCGGCATGTTAACGCATTGGTTTTAGGTGCGTTTTTACGGGCTGAAGTTCCTGATGCGACAAAACTGAGTTGTAAATGGTTCTTTGAAGGTGATGAGAGCCAGTGTCTTCGTTTTCTCCATTGGTTAAATCATCAGGCCGATCAGCTGGCGGATAAACTTAAACGCCTTACCCAGGGAACTGTACTGATGTCATTGACGCCGCCACAGCTCTTGACTCGTACGCAAACGATGATGCAGCTGGTTGATACTCGTTGGAGAAGCCAACTTGCCATACTGTTGGAAAACATCGAAGCGTTGAAAGCAGATAACAGCGCGTGGGAAGAAACGCCAGCAGGCAAAGCAATCACTTATCAGCTTCGTGATTATCGCGGTGCTTATCTGTTTTCTAAACTCATCAGTGAAGCGTTCCTGCCGGGTCATGGTTTCCCGGTTGGCGTGGTCAATTTCAATTATCTGACTGCGGATGAACTGGAAAGACGTCGCGCAATAAAAGCCACTCAGGCTGACCCTAATGAAGGGGGAGAAAACTTTTCTCGCCGCATTGAAAAACTGCCCAGCCGTGACCTGCCCACAGCATTACGTGAATATGCTCCTGGTGCTGATGTGGTATTGGGCGGAAAAGTATATCGTTCCTCGGGTATTATGCTTGGTAAAGTACTTGCCAGCGGGCAGGAGCTGTCTGGCGATCATCATATTCCGTGGTTCTGGCATTGCCGTAAATGCGGCGCGGGAGCGACCAGCGCCACCCGGCCTGTCGAATGTTGCCACTGCAAGGCAGATATACAGCAGCTTGATGTGAAGCGGTATTTACAGCCTGTCGGTTTCGCGACAGACATTCGTTATCAGGCACATAATGATGTATCCATGCCTGCGCAACTTCCCTGGAAAGATCCTCGTGTTCTTGTACCTTCTTCGGTATGGGTCTCCTTACCCGATGCTGGACTCGGACGTTACCGTTTTAGTCATAGCGGGGAATTGTTCCACTTTAGTGAGGGTGAATTTGGTCATGGCTACGCAATTTGTCTTTCCTGTGGCCGGGCAGAATCTCAAACCCAGCCCCAGCGTACTCCGGAGAATCTAAAGAACCCGGAGAAGGAAAATACACACTACCTGTTGAGAGGCGGTAGTAATGATCGGCAGGGGAACAATAAATTGTGCCACGGTCATGTTCATAAAGATCTGTGGTTGGGATATAGCAGCCGTACAGATATGGTTGAGCTGCAACTCAGTGATGATAGTGGCTTACTGATCAGGGATGATGTTGCCGCGCGTTCCCTTGCGGTTGCTTTGCGTGAAGGATTAGCGCATAAATTGGGTATCGAAAATACTGAGCTGGGCGTGACGACACAGCAAGCGCGCGATATCGATGGCTTCACTGGATATTCTATCTTTATTTACGATAATAATGCTGGTGGTGCGGGTTATGCAGTGCAATTGATCGATAATTGGTCGGATGTCTTTAATTACGCCAGAAAATTGCTCGATTGCAGCTGTGATAAATTCTGCCACCACTGCTTGCTCAGTTACGACAGTCAGCATTATGTCGGCAAATTAGATCGTCACCAGGCATTAACCCTGCTCACTAATCTTCGTCTACAGCGGCTTAATCTCGCGCCAGAATATCAGTACTTCGGAGAAAGTAGTCGGGTTGAAACCAACCCACTCAGTTTGCGTATTGCGCAATGCCTGAACAGCGAGGTTTATGATTCTTGCTCGTTGGTTCTTGCTGGGTCGCAGGAACAGTGGAGTTTTGCGCAATGGCCATTATTTAAAGAGTTACTCCAGTTTGCTTCCTCTGGGGGCAATGTTGAGTTGCTGATTGCCACGCAGCTGGAAAACTTAGCTGATAGCACCAGACATCAGCTTTCCGCGCTAGCGGCGATACCGGGTGAATGCTTGCAAGTGAAATCTATAGACACTGCGCAACTTGTGCAAGGGAATGGGCACTTACTGGCACAGGTCACTCGTGAGGGGCAAACCCAACAGTGGGCCGCTGCCGACAGTGCCACCGTTTCGCCCGGTGAATTATGGGGACAAAGCTCGGCATCGCCGGTAGTGACGATTAAAGGGGCGTCCAGAAAAACATTCTCGGGTCAGACTTTGAGTGCAGAAGACTTACTGCCAGCATTGCCCGCCGGGGCGGTACGCATCAATCTCAGCCAACAACTTGACGGTCAGGTGGAAGGTTTTGGTTCGCGTTTCTGGGCACTGATAGCTCAGCAGCATGCTGGCTGGAAGAAGGTTTTTACTAATGGACGCGAAATTACTCACGTCCATTATAGTGATCGTTATCTCAATAGCCCATTTACTGTACGTTTGTTAGGTGAAATTTTGACGGAATTGGTTGAACAGGGGCTGGCAGAACGTGCCGAACTCACTGTTTCAGTTAAAAAGTTAGAGTACAGTTCTCGCCAACACGATTCACTCTATAACGCATGGCTTGATGAGCAGGATCGCCAGCAAGTTATGACCACGTTGCTGGAAGAGGGCTACCTTGGGCCAGCCTGGTCAGGGAAAATCTCATGGTTAGCAGGAGATAATCAGAACACCGATCACGGACGTGAACTGACCGTGACCTTCAGCGATGGCAGTGAACATTATGTGTTGCTCGATATGGGACTGAGTTACTGGCGTTGTACAGGTGACACATTCTTCGATTTTTCAGGACGAATACCGAATCAGGTCGAGCGCCTGGCAACATGCCGGGCATTGGTTATAGCCCCGGATAATGGATTGAAGAGTTATATCATCGCAGGCTAAACGAATTCTCCCCCACCGACTCAGTGTGGGGGAGTTGACCCAGCTCACTTTTTAACTATCGTTGTTTGAAATTTATGCGTGATTTCTGCGCATTACATTCCATTTTATCCCCCTGACGCTGCCCTTCATGTTATCTTTAAGGCCCTCTTTTTTATCGCAGTGTGCCGCACCACATCGCTCGGGATAGTGTTACCGCCACTGCCTCATACAGACAGAAAAACCGATGAATAAGCAAAATTATGCACCTGGGATGCGGGTGGTTATTCGTGATGCAGAGTGGCGCATTCGCCGGGCGGATGACAGCGGAGATGGTGGCCACCTGTTGACCTGTGATGGAATTTCGGAGCTGGTACGCGGTAAAGAAGGGCTATTTCTGACAAAGCTGGAGCAAAAAGTCGAGATTCTAGATCCAGCAAAAACAAATCTGGTGGAAGATGAGTCAGCCAATTACCAGGCGGCTCAGTTGTACATAGAGGGCCAGCTACGCCAACGCGTCCCGACTGACAGCAAAGTCCATTTTGGGCATCAGGCTGCGATGGACTCCATGCCCTTTCAGCTCGATCCCACGCGCATGGCACTGGCGCAACCGCGCCAGCGGATATTAATTGCTGATGCGGTAGGGCTGGGTAAAACTCTTGAAGCCGGTATCCTGGTTTCAGAGCTGATTCGCCGCGGACGTGGCAAACGCATTCTAGTGCTGGCGGTTAAATCCATGCTCACGCAATTCCAGAAAGAGTTCTGGAGCCGTTTTGCTATTCCGTTGACGCGGCTTGACTCCGCTGGTTTACAAAAGGTGCGTAACCGCATCCCAACCAACCACAACCCGTTCCACTATTTCGATAAGACCATTATCTCCATCGATACTCTGAAACAAGACATCGAATATCGCCACCACCTGGAAAACGCCTGGTGGGATATTATTGTTATCGATGAAGCACATAACGTCGCTCAACGTGGGACCAGTTCCTTACGCAGCAAACTGGCAAAATTGCTCTCCGGGCGTAGCGATACGCTGATTATGCTCTCGGCCACGCCGCATGACGGTAAGGCTGAAAGTTTTGCTAGCCTGATGAACATGCTCGACCCGACGGCCATTGCCAATCCTAAAGAGTATGAATATGCCGATTTTGCCGACAAAAATCTGGTTGTGCGTCGCTTTAAAAAAGACGTCAAAGATCAGATGGCTGGCGAGTTTCCGGAGCGCAATATCGTCAAATTGATGCGCCCGGCAACCGGAGCTGAAGAAGAAGCCTACCGCCGATTGGTTGAGAGTCAGTTCCGTGACGATGATGATGAAGACTCGCGGTCAAATAAAGGCCGCCTGTTCAAAATTACGCTCGAAAAAGCGTTGTTCTCCAGTCCAATGGCATGTGCCAGCGTGGTGGCTAACCGCCTGAGGCGGCTGGAGAACCGCAAAGAAATAAACAGTCAGAGCCAGATTAACGAATTAGAGTCATTGCTGCTGGCGCTCAATAATATTGATGCCAGTCAGTTCAGCAAGTATCAGTTATTGCTGGAGACCATCCGTAACGATCTCCGCTGGAAAGCGAATAACACGGAAGATCGTTTGGTGATCTTTACCGAGAGTATCAAAACGCTTGAGTTCCTTGAGCAGCAACTGCGTTCCGATCTCAAGCTGAAAGACGATCAAATTGCCACGTTGCGAGGCGATCAGGGCGATACAGTTCTGATGGAAACCGTCGAAGCGTTTGGCAAATCCCAGTCTCCGCTACGCCTGCTCATCTGCTCGGATGTCGCGTCTGAAGGTATCAACCTGCACCACCTCAGCCATAAAATGATTCACTTCGATATTCCGTGGTCGCTGATGGTATTCCAGCAGCGTAACGGACGTATTGACCGCTACGGGCAAAAACACCAGCCACAGATCCGTTACTTGCTGACTGAAGCCAGTGAACCGCAGATCAACGGTGATATGCGCGTGCTGGAAGTGCTGATCAATAAAGACGAACAGGCGCAGAAGAATATTGGCGACAGTTCCGAATTTACCGGCAAATTTACCCAGGAAGAGGAAGAGGAGCAGGTTGCTGAATTCATGATGCAGGACGATGGCGCCAGCCTGTTCGACGACCTGTTGAATAGCAATGTCACTGAAAATTCTGAACACGACCTGTTTGGCGAAATCTGCAGCGCAGTGTCCAGCGATGCTTCGATCGTGACCGAAAGCGACATTAGTCTGTTTGATAATGAGCAGGCATACTGCGAAAAAGCGCTAGGCTATCTGAAGGCCTGCGGCCAGACCGTGCAATACAATACCTTGCCTGATAACACCTTATCGCTGGTCGCACCGGAGGAGTTACGCCGTCGCTTTAACCAGTTACCGCCGGAAATTGCGCCGGAAAACTGGCTGCTTTATCTAAGCCAGGACAAAACCGTTATCACGGAAGCCATTTCGCGTGCGCGCGGTGAGCAACATGCCTGGCCCGATGTGCAGTATCTCTGGCAAATTAACCCGGTCGTGCAGTGGTTAGACGACAAAATTCAGTCTGCCTTTGGTCGCCACCAGGCTCCGGTGATGCGCCTGCCGCACCTGTTTGAACCTGATGAGGATCATTTCATCCTTTCCGGGTTGTTCCCGAACCGTAAGTCGCACCCGATGGTGAACCCGTGGCTGGTGGTGAGCTTTAACCGCGAAACGTTAAGCGGTAGCCTGCCCTTTGCTGAGTTCCTGAAACGACATCCGCAATTGAGAAGCAAACTGACTAACAGTGGTGGTAAAGATCGTAACCACCAGCGTCAGCAGGATCTGCTGGAGGCGGCAATCGCCCATGCGCGGGATGTGTTTGTTCACGATCGAAATGCTTTTGAGGAGCATATCAATCAGCAGCTCAATGAGCATCTGCAAAAGCTGGACGTTCTGCGTGGGCGTCAGTTGAGTCAACTGGAGCTGGATTTTGCCGATAATAAACAGCAGCTTTCAGTGAAACAGAGCCGCAAAGAACAACGTCAGCGCGAAATCGAACATAATTTTGACAGCTACATCCAATGGATTGAGGACACCATGACCACCGAAAAAGAGCCATACATCCAGGTTATTGCTGTAATCACCGGAGCGGAGGGCTAATCATGGCGCTGGTCGGTATTAATAACGAAAACGAGTTTTACTCTAACCACTATCTGGGCGAAGTCTTTACCAGCGATATTCGCGATGTACTGGAACCCTGGATTAACCAGGAAAATGCCGCTCGCGAAGCTGAACGCGCAGCCCGTGAACAGGGCAAAGAGGTTAAGGCGGGCTACCGCGCGCCGTGGAACCAGCTTAACAGCCTGGCTACAGAGTTTTTCCGTAAACTCACTGAACATGAAAAACAGCGCCAGATCCCGCTGCGTCTAGCCGATCAGCGCAGTCGCTGGCAGCCGCTGTTAAAGGCATTGGGTTATGAACTCAATCCGCACATTCAGATGCTGGATGACGATACGCCTTTGCCGGTACTGGCTCGTTACAACAGTACCGACGGCAGCCCGTGGCTGTGGATTGTTGAAGCACATGATCAGGATGAAGGAACGCTGGATCCACTGGCGCTGTCGCTGCTGACCGCGCAGTTCCCGGCAGATACCGATAAACATAAGCGCGACAGTCTGCGTAAAAAAGCGAACGGCGAATACCGTAGCTGGCAGGATCTGCTCTCCACGGTGGTCTTCACGCAAAATGAACCGCCGCGTTTTGTACTGCTGCTTGGCAATCGCCAGATGTTATTGTTGGATCGTACTAAGTGGGCGCAAAACCGTCTGCTGCGTTTTGATTTTGAAGAAATTTTAAGCCGTCGTGAAACGGATACGTTGAAAGCGACGTCGGTGTTGTTACACAAAGACTCGCTGTTACCCGGCAGCGGTGCGCCATATCTCGATTCGCTGGATGACAATTCGCACAAACATGCGTTTGGCGTGTCGGAAGATCTGAAATATGCCCTGCGTGAGAGCATTGAGCTGTTGGGTAATGAAGCGATGCGTTATCTCATCGACAACGAGCTGGCTTATTATACCGGGAAACGCGCTATTAACCCGGATGAGTTGAGCCGCGAATGCCTGCGGTATATGTATCGTCTGTTGTTCCTGTTCTATATCGAAGCGCGCCCGGAGCTGGGCTATGCGCCGATGACCGCCAAAACCTATCTACAGGGCTACAGCCTGGAAACGCTGCGCGATCTGGAGATGATCCCGCTGACCAGCGAAGAAGATCGCAATGGGCACTACTTCCACGATAGCCTGAATATGCTGTTCAAACTGGTGCGTGACGGCTACAGCGGCGGCGTGAAAATGCAGAGCGACCTAGAGAGCGGCGACCGGATCACTATTCACAGCCATCAGTTCAGCGTGCCGCGTCTGGAAAGCCATCTGTTTGAAGCGAATAACACCCGTATTCTTAACCGTGTGGTGTTCCGCAACGAAACCCTGCAACAAATTATTCAGGCGATGTCGTTAAGCCGCCCGGGTAAAGGACGTTTTAATCGCCGGGGGCGTATCTCCTATCGTCAATTGGGTATCAACCAGTTAGGTGCAGTGTATGAAGCGCTGCTCTCTTACCGAGGATTCTTTGCCAGTGATGACCTCTACGAGGTGAAAAAAGCCGGAGAAGAGTTTAACGAACTGAAAACGGGCTACTTCGTCAGCAAAAACGAGATCGGCAAATACCACGACGACGAGAAGGTCTACGAAAAAGACGGCAGCCTGCGTATTCATCGTAAAGGCAGCTTTATCTATCGCATGGCCGGGCGCGACCGCGAAAAATCTGCCTCTTATTACACCCCGGAAGTGTTGACCCGCTCGTTAGTCAAGTATGCCCTGAAAGAGCTGTTTAAAGAGCAGATTGATCCGATTAACGATCCGCACGCCAAAGCTGATGCCATCTTAAACCTCACTGTATGCGAACCGGCGATGGGCAGCGCGGCGTTCCTTAACGAAGCCATCAACCAGCTGGCGGAAGCTTACCTGTTCCACAAACAGCGGGCGGAAGGTCGCCGCATTCATCAGGATCGCTACACCCAGGAGCTGCAACGGGTGAAAATGTACATTGCCGACAACAACGTATTCGGCGTGGACTTAAACCCGGTGGCGGTGGAGCTGGCTGAAGTGTCGCTGTGGCTGAACGCCATCAGCGGCGATGCATTTGTACCGTGGTTTGGCTACCAGCTGCACTGTGGCAACTCGCTGGTTGGCGCACGTCGTCAGATGTTCAACAAGAGCGAGCTGACCTACAAAAAAGCGAAAGATCCAAGCTGGCTTAACAGCGAACCGGTTGAACTGGCGATGAATACGCCGCGCGAAGAGAAGCAGATTTTCCACTTCCTGCTCCCGGACAGCGGCATGGCCAACTACAGCGACAAAACCGTTAAGCAGCGCTATCCGGATGATTTCAAAGCGTTGGACAGCTGGCGCAAAGAGTTTACCAAAAGCTTTGCACCGCATGAGATTGCCGATGTGCAGCGCATTAGCGGCAAAGTGGAAGCGCTCTGGAACACGTTCCGTCAGCAGCTGAAAGCCGAGCGCCAGAAAACCGCCGACGATTACCCGGTTTGGCCTGCGGATAACACGGCCTTAGTCAGCTCTTCTTTAAGCAGCAAAGATGAAACCTTCAGCGGTCGCCTCGAAGATAACAGTACTTATCAGAAACTGCGCTGGGTGATGGACTACTGGTGCGCGCTGTGGTTCTGGCCGATCGACAAAGCGGATGAACTGCCGGACCGCGGTATGTGGTTGATGGAGATGGAGACTCTGCTCGACGGTATTGTCGTCACGGAAAGAGTGATAGAAAGTACAGAACAGGCCACCGGCGATCTGTTTGCCGATGAGGGCATTGTGCGTGAAGAGTCTTCGCTATTTTCCGGCGCTGGTCGCCTGAAAACCGATGTGCTGTTCCGCCATTTACCTCGTCTGGCGATTGTCGATGCGCTGAAAAAGCAGCACCGTTTCTTTCATTGGGATCTGGAATTCTGCGATCTGTTTGCCGAACGCGGCGGCTTTGACCTGATGCTCGGAAACCCGCCGTGGTTGAAAGTGGAATGGCAGGAAGCTGGCGTGCTGGGCGACTACGAGCCGGAGTTTGTACTGCGTAAGCTGAGCGCTTCTAAACTGGCGACGTTGCGTATTGATACCTTTAACGCTATTCCGGCGCTGGAAGCGGCCTGGCGCAGCGAGTATGAAGGCTGCGAAGGGATGCAAAACTTCCTGAATGCGCAGCAGAACTACCCGGTACTGCGTGGTGTGCAGACTAACCTGTATAAATGCTTCCTGCCGCAGGCATGGCGTTTAGGATCGCAGAATGGCGTGGCAGGTTTCCTGCACCCGGAAGGGATTTATGACGATCCGAAAGGTGGGCAACTGCGTGCGTCGGTATATCCGAGGCTGAGGGCGCATTTTCAATTTCAGAATGAGTTAAATTTGTTTGTTGAAGTTGATCACCATGCGAAGTTCAGCAGCAATATTTATTCTGCTAGCCCTGGCTCTGTGGGATTTGAACACATATCTAATTTGTATGCTCCGCAAACTATTGATGCATGTTTTGAACATTCTGGTAGTGGGGACATTCCCGGTCTCAAAGACGAGATTGAGAGCGAGGGAAAATTAAAAGTTGTATGGAACACATCTGGCCACTGTTCTCGACTAATAAGTATCGCCACTCATGAGCTAGAATTATTTGCTCGTCTTTATGACAGCGAAGGAACGCCAGCCTGGCAGGCACGTTTGCCAGCTTTGCACGCAGAACAACTTGTTGCAGTACTGGAGAAGTTTGCTAATCAGCCGAAGAGATTGGGTGATTTACAGGGGCAATATTTATCCCTGGAAATGTGGCATGAAACAAACCAGCAGAAAGACGGCACTATTGAACGTAAGACGCAGTTCCCTGAGGATGCATCACAATGGGTATTGTCTGGCCCGCACTTCTTTGTTGGGACGCCGTTCTACAAGACTCCACGCCAAAACTGTACGTTAAACTGATCCTCTCCTCGTAATATGGACACGCGCCTAAGCGAGATTCTGATTTTCAAA
>ERZ501031.126-NODE-126-length-22419-cov-10.500447_pt1 | contig 22419 bp, 15 predicted proteins | sample MGYA00248843_ERZ501031 | MGnify/ENA primary metagenome ERZ501031 (study PRJEB25958, sample SAMN03398557) | human skin metagenome | study: EMG produced TPA metagenomics assembly of the Human Skin Microbiome Metagenome (human skin metagenome) data set. | reverse complement strand
AAAGGTAATGATGGAATTGGTAGACATGAATAGCTTAGGACTATTTGATTTTTAATCTTATCCGTTCAAGTCGGATTTACCTTAAAACTTTTACGGTTTAAAGTATAGAATGTACCCATTAAACAGGGAAAAATTTAGGCTTATTCTAGTAGGTTTTAGTAAGGCGGCAATAAGGCAGGTTGACTAGTAATAACTAGTTGAGAATGTATTTTTAAGCAAAATATGTTGTAGACTAATCGGTAAGTCATAAATTTTTGGTATTTACCATTGAGTGTTCGAATCACTCCAACATAATAACATATATACTAAATATAAAAGGTGGATGTAGTTCAATAGGTAGAACAACTGTATGTGGAACAGTAAGTTCTCTGTTCAAATCAGAGTATCCACCCATTGGCTTATACTTTTTTACACAGCCAGGATAGTTCAATTGGTTAGAACGTTAATTTCATGCATTAAGAATGAGAATTCAAATTTCTCTCCTGGTTTGTAAATTATTTTCCTAGAGGAATTAGCTCAATTGGTGGAGCAACCGTTTTACACACGGAAGGTTATGTGTTCAAATCACTTATTCCTTAATAACAATTACTTAGAAAAGAAGGGGTGTCTACATGCTGGATAAAATGTTTAGATAATACTATGCTTAGTCTTTTCTTTCAAAATAAAAAATGCTTATATCATTATTAATTTTTTTACTCCTTTCAAACGCTGTCACTTCCAGACAAGATAAATCTATTTTATTTTCTAGAACTGTTATTACTGGTCTTATTTCTTCTAGTTATTTAGCCCTTAATAACCTATATACACAACCTTTGGAAAAAGGAATAGGGGTTTATGGAGGGTTATTTAACGTTACAACTTTTACGCAAACCTTTAATATCTTTCTTTTTGTAGTTAGTGCAGTGATATTAACCTTAACTGCTTTTTATCCTAGAAAAGTGTACATTGAAAGCTATTCTTCTTTACGTAATCTATTGACTTCTAAATTTTTATACAATAAAAACCTAATCTCTAATAAAACTGGAGAACAGTTCCGTATTATAGAATACGCATTGATTATTGTATTTATCCTCTGTGGAGCCGTGTTCTTAATAAGTACTGGAGACTTAATCTCTGTATTCTTATCCATAGAACTACAAAGCTATGGTTTGTATATTCTATCTACTCTTTATAGAGATTCGGAATCTGCTACTGCTAGTGGACTAACTTACTTTTTATTAGGAGGACTGTCTTCTTGTTTTATTTTACTGGGATCAGCATTGATATATGCTAACTCGGGTACAACTAGTTTAGATAATATATACATAATCGCTAGCATTAGTGAAATTACAGATTTACCTGTAGTAATGTACTGATACCAACCTTATTATCTACATTTATCATTGATAATAATGTCAGTAGGGTTTTTATTTAAAGTTAGTGCGGCACCATTTCACTTTTGATCCCCAGATGTGTACGATGGTATACCCACAATAGTAACCACTTATGTTGCAATAATTGCAAAAATATCTATATTTGCATTCCTTCTAGAACTGGTGTATTACACAGAATACTCTATTCTAGATTTTTCCTGAAAAAACATATTATTGTTAAGTAGCTTATTTTCTTTAATAGTAGGTTCTGTACTAGGTCTAACACAATTTAGAATCAAAAGACTGTTTGCTTATAGTACAATAAGCCATGTGGGATTTATATTATTAGCTTTGTCTATAAACAGTGCAGAGTCTATTCAATCATATATTTTTTATATTTTACAATACTCTCTCTCAAACTTAAATGCTTTTATAATACTAGTAAGTATGGGATTCACTTTTTACCTATATGTATATAAAGAAAAAAAACTACAAGAGAATTTAATTGACAAAAACAATTCTCCTGTACAGCTTATTAATCAAATCAAAGGGTATTTTTATATTAATCCGTATATTTCGATTAGCCTTGCTATAACACTATTCTCATTTGTAGGGGTTCCTCCAATAGTAGGTTTTTTTGCAAAACAAATGATATTAAGTGCAGCGCTAGACAGTGGTTATATCTTTATGTCACTAGTTGCTATACTTACCAGTGTTATAGGGGCAGGATACTACTTAAATTTAGTTAAACAAATTTTCTTTTTCAAAGAAAATTATAAAATCAACCCTGCTGTTGATAACTTAGAATTAGTAGGTTATATATTTTCTACCAACTCTATTGAGAGCAATCAAAAAAACCAAAATAATTTAGTTACATTTAAACCGGAAAATATTACAATAAATAGCTCACTTAGCACAAGCATTTCTGTACTAACATTACTGCTAGTGCTATTTATTTATATCCCAGGAGAATGATTTAATATAGTTAGTATACTAAGCGTGATATTATTTAAAGGATAAATGACAAGTCAAACATTTTTTTTTATATTTATTCCCATATTAGCTGTTATCCTATTAGGAGTGAATTTGATTTTTGCTCCTCATAACCCTTATGAAGAAAAAGATAGTGCTTTTGAATGTGGTTTTCACTCATTTTTAGGTCAAAATAGGAGTGAGTTTAGTATATCATTTTTTATTTTCGCTTTACTATTTTTGCTTTTTGATCTAGAAATACTATTAGTATATCCTTATATAGTAAGCGCATATGCAAATGGTATATTTGGTCTGATTATAATGCTTATTTTTTTCCTAGTATTAACACTAGGTTTTGCTTTTGAGTTGGGGAAAAACGCCCTTACTATTGAAAGTAGACAAACAAATGATGTAAAATAATTTTATACACTTATATTAAATCTTCAAATACATCCAATTTAATGTTATAACAATTAATAGACTACCTAATGTAAGTATTTATAATACTAATAGTAGTATCATAAGTACTGTTTATATATTAACAAAAAATAACTTTATATAAATAGTATATTCAGTGCAATAGTAGAATATGAAATATGCAATATGTAAAAGTTAATATGAATGTAATAGCTCATACAGAAAACTATCCACGTCCGTTGTATTTTAATTAACAATTTTAAATAATATAATATTTAAAACTATCTATGAGTCTTATACTATTACTCTATTAGATATACATATGATGCGAATAGTTAAACACACTACTAAGATTTTCCTCTGCTATTTATTCAATAAAGTCTATGTCCTTTACAAAAATTTTTCCATTAAAGCCTTTACTTTTAATTAAGTTATGTTGTATTTATATCCATGACTATTTTTGTGTACTTTTTATTATGCCTCAATTAGTTCCTTTTTATTTTACTAACCAAGTATTATTTGCCTTTGCAATAATTGTTCTATTGGTATATGTTTTTTCAAAATACGTGCTTCCGAGATTTGTCCGTTTGTATGCAACCCGTACATTTGTAAACAAATTATAAATATAGTTAATACTTGTTTTGATTGCAGGTATAACTATATTTATAATCGTTGATTCTCCATTCATTTTTGTATTTTCACATAATTATTAATTTAATCATGTGGTCACTATGGAAGATCTGCCACTAGATGATTGAGTTTTACAAGAATGTATCCAAGACTCAATTAATCTTTTTGCAGAATCTAGCAATGGTACTAACCCCGACCACCAAATGATTTTTCCGAAGAAGGGGAACAATGAAACCTACAAGGTAAAAATAAAGGGCAGAACCAAGAACAAACATAAGCAAATTTAATAAAGGCGGAGGAGGCGATGGAATCACACAGAAGATTAAACCCTTCGACAGGAGGATTTCAATCACGTAAATTACCTCAAAAAGAATTCGATAAACAACCTCATTTAAATAGTCCTCCCCTGCCTCAGAGCGAAAGTTATCCTGTATCACTAGGGAAAAAAGAAGTGTTTTTTTGCCTAAAATCTTAATAAATATTATATTTTCATTAGAATGACAAGGTTTAATATAGCTAGTCCTTTAGACCAATTTGAAATAAGAAATCTTATAAGTCTGGATGCCCCTATATTAGGTAATTTATCTATATCTTTGACTAATATAGGTTTATATTTAATTATAGGAGGATACTTAGTATTTATCTTAAGTATTGTTGCCACAAATAACGAAAGAATAATTCCAAATTCTTGATCTGTATGTCAGGAAACTATTTATGCAACCGTACATAGTATAGTTGTAAATCAAATAAACGAAAAAAGAGGTCAAATCTATTTTCCTTTTATTTATGTTTTATTTGTATTTATTTTAATCAATAATTTAATTGGTATGATACCTTACAGTTTTGCTTCAACTAGTCATTTTATATTGACTTTTTCTTTAAGCTTCACTGTTGTACTTGGTGCAACAATCTTAGGATTAAGTAAACATGGGTTAGAATTTTTTTCTCTATTTGTGCCTGCTGGTTGTCCTTTAGGTTTATTACCATTACTGGTTTTAATAGAGTTTATATCATATTTAGCCAGAAATGTTTCACTAGGTTTAAGATTAGCTGCAAATGTACTATCAGGTCATATGCTTTTAAATATCTTAAGTGGGTTCACTTATAATATAATGACTTCGGGTTTTGTATTTTTATTATTAGGGTTATTTCCCCTTGCTTTTATAATAGCGTTTTCTGGTTTAGAACTAGGAATTGCATTTATTCAAGCCCAAGTGTTTGTAGTTCTTTCTTGTTCTTATATTAAAGATACACTAGAATTACATTAATAAATATTTTTATACTACGAACTTATACATATAAATGTATACTTGCTATATCTAATTAAACTTATATTTAAAAGTGATACATCTTGTACTAGGATTTTAATAGTAAGGTTTAGTACTTTTTATGCAGAAGTGTAAAGGATAAAAATTCTGGGGGTTTTACAGAGAATATCTATTTCAGTTTATGTTAGTGAAAGTATAATCCCCCTGCAAAGTTTTTTTTTAGTATTATGTACAATAACAGAAACCATCCTTTTTGTATCCATAAAAAATTTTAACGTTTTCTTATTTTTATATTGTTAACAGTGATTTAATATTTTTATTCTTTTTACCAATTTGATGGTATAACTAATACCCTTATGTACATACATATTATTTTTATATAATTTTAAACGTATAATCTAAGGAATACCCAATTTTTTATATTATTGTTTATTAATTTAATCCTATATGTTTTTATCAGTATTATATCAAACATCCATTAACAATTACCATATTTTATAAATAAGAGAGTTTAGCTTAATGGTAAAGCATGTGACTTTTAATCATTTTTATGTGAGTTCAAATCTCATAACTCTTAATTCGTTATTATAATACAGTCGAAAAAAGTTACGTTTAATTTAGATATTACCAAAGATAAACTATTTTTGTTATCTCTTCTATTAAACTGTGTAGTTCTTACAATTTAATCTTAGAACTAAAAAATATAGCTCAGAATTGAACAAATAATATTACAAATTCCACAAATAAAGTTAGAAGCATCGAAACACAAAAAAACGATATTTCGATGTGATGAGAACGTTGATTCTTATCAAGTAACGCAAAAGATATAGGAACATTGTACTTGATATTTGCATTATTTTCAGGATTACTCGGAACCGCCTTTTCTGTACTAATCAGATTAGAACTTTCCGGTCCTGGGGTTCAATACATAGCAGATAACCAACTATACAACAGCATAATCACAGCACACGCAATACTAATGATATTCTTTATGGTTATGCCTGCAATGATAGGTGGATTTGGTAATTTCCTTTTACCATTACTAGTAGGAGGACCAGACATGGCCTTTCCAAGACTTAATAACATCAGTTTCTGATTACTTCCTCCAAGTTTAATCCTATTTATCTTTGCAAGTACAATTGAAAATGGAGCAGGAACAGGATGAACTTTATACCCTCCCTTATCAGGAATACAAAGTCACAGTGGTCCAAGTGTAGATTTAGCTATATTTGCCTTACATTTGTCGGGAATTAGTAGTCTATTAGGTGCAATGAACTTTATCACAACTATATTGAATATGAGAAGTCCTGGTATTAGATTACATAAATTAGCTCTATTTGGGTGAGCTGTAGTAGTTACAGCAGTATTACTGTTATTATCATTACCAGTTTTAGCAGGAGGTATTACAATGATATTAACAGACAGAAATTTTAACACTTCATTCTTTGAAGTAGCAGGTGGTGGTGACCCTATTTTATATCAACACTTGTTTTGATTTTTCGGTCATCCTGAAGTTTACATATTAATTATCCCAGGTTTTGGTATCATAAGTACAACAATATCTGCGAGCTCTAACAAAAGTGTGTTTGGGTACTTAGGTATGGTGTATGCCATGATGTCTATAGGTGTGTTAGGTTTTGTAGTTTGAAGTCATCACATGTATACTGTAGGTTTAGATGTGGACACACGTGCATACTTCACTGCGGCTACACTAATCATTGCAGTGCCTACTGGAATTAAAATATTTAGTTGATTAGCTACTTGTTACGGAGGATCTCTTCAATTAACTCCATCAATGTTATTTGCCCTAGGGTTTGTATTTATGTTTACTATAGGAGGATTAAGTGGAGTGGTATTAGCTAATGCTTCACTTGATATAGCATTCCACGATACTTATTATGTAGTAGCCCACTTCCATTACGTGTTAAGTATGGGGGCAGTGTTTGCGTTATTCAGTGCATGATACTTCTGAATCCCTAAAATTTTAGGGTTAGACTACAATCAATTATTAGGAAAAGTACATTTTTGAATACTGTTTATAGGAGTTAACTTGACTTTTTTCCCTCAACATTTTTTAGGTCTACAAGGAATGCCTAGAAGAATTAGCGATTATCCAGATGCATTTGCAGGGTGAAACTTAATTAGTAGTTTTGGATCAATGGTTTCTGTGGTTGCCACATGATTATTCTTGAATCTTACATACCATCAATTAGTGGAAGGTAAAAGTGTTTCCAGATATCCGTGAGCAACACCTCAATTTTATACAGACTTTTTACAAGGATTGTTAACCAGAGCTTACACTAGTTTAGAATGATGTTTAAACTCACCACCTAAACCCCATGCCTTTGCAAGTTTACCTTTACAAAGTAATTTAAATAAACATAGTATGGCATTTATGTTCCTTACACCTCTTTTGATTCTAGTCTCATTCAAGTTGCCTTTAATAGGAATCCTTAATCTAATTTCTTTTAATTACATTATTCCTGTTATAGCAGGATTAACATCTGTTTTAATTTATATAACTAAATGTAATTTATTAGGAAAAGATATCTCTTTACCGTATCTAATGTTTATATTTACCAGTGTTATTTGTATAGCTATTTGTACAAATCTACACTCAGTTATTTCGTTTCATTACAACTTATTAGAAAGCATATCAATTCTATGTGTAAATATACCGCTTGCTTTAGGGGTATTTGATAGCATTTCAGAGAAAATAATCATTTATGCTCAAGATAGAGCTAGCTCATCTCAAGCAGGTCCTAGTAACTATGGAGAGTCTAGTAATCCTTTTGGAGGTGGTGCTGATGGTATGAGCACCGCTACAGAAGGTGAAATAAAGAATAAAAGGGATGAACTTGTTCATCAAAAGAGACTATTGGCTAAAGCTAAGGAAAAAAGAGAAGTTATTAACGTTGCCCATGCTGAATCACAAGACGCAGATGATGCTAAACTTGAGAAAAGACTCCTTAAATCCTTAATAAAGGCCGATGAAAACATAGGTGATACGAAACAGTATATTAGAGACCTGGAAGAGTGATTTACTAAATAAACATGTTTTTTTATTTAGTATTTCCCTTGTTCTGGCAATAATAACTATATTTCTTATGTTAGAATTTTTATCCTTTATACCACTAATTATTATTAATATTTAATATGATTCCTAAAAAAGTACCTGTATGGAACAATAAAAAAAAATGTTTAGCTTAATGATAAAGCATGTGACTTTTAATCGTTTTTTTGCGAGCTTAAATCTTATAGATCTTAGTATTATTATGATACATTTGAAAAGATTTTTACGTTTGATCGAGAGATGTCTATAAATGTATGATTTTGGTCATCTCTTTGGTTAAATTGTCTAGTTCTTATGATTATATTTTGTAATCTAGATATATGGCTCATAGTTTAACAAATAATGTTACAAATAAGAGGTTTAGTATTTTTATCAATAGTTTTATTAATTATTGTATTTGCAATTGTTGCATATTTCCTATTTATGATGTCTACGGATGTATTAGATTATTTGGTTTAAATGAACCAATCTAGCTATGGTGGGAATGGTAGTGGATCTAATCCAGGGGCTAGTAATCTTGGAAGAGGGGGATTACCACTGGGGCCAAGTGGTGAACCTCATCCAAGGGCTAGTGGTGCGGGATATACTCGTCGAAAAAGATCTCCTACTCGCAAACGTCCTCAGCCCCATCTATTCTTAACTAAAACGGCTATAGGCTTACTAACTCAGAGTGAAATTATCTTTCTGATAAGTTAGATAGAACTTGTAAAGATATGTTTAAAGAATAGTGGAAAAAAGCCGTACAATTTTTACATGGATCAAAGAGACTTGATCTCTATAATTAAAGCTCTAAAGAGAATAAGGCTCTTCTAGCATTTTAGTAAGCAAACCATCCTAAACATACAGAAGTTATATCTAGTCTTCTATCATCTTCCTTGTTTAGTCCTAAATTAGGATATTATTATTTTGAAGGGATTAATTGTATTATAAATTATATTTTATAAAAAAAGTTATATTTACAATTATCCTTCAAACGTAAATAAGTTTGTTTTTTTATTAGTAATGAATATGATAGTTATCATAGTAATTTGAGTTTGATGATGGCTCTGATTGAACGCTATTCAAAGGCTTGACACATGCTAATCGTACGTCATTCCCTTAGGAATGAAGTGGTGTAAAGGTGAGTACATAATAGTATGGGAACCTTAAAGTAAGGGAACAGATCCCTTATAGATATATCTTAGTACTAGATACTAAGATATAAAAAGAAGAACATTTTTCGCTTTAAGTCGTTCATAAGATTATCAAGTAAATAGTAGTTAAAGTAATGTTTTTAACTAGTTTCGACTTGTAACTAAAACTGAGAGGTTTATTGGTCACATTGGGTCTGGAAAAACCCCAATATGTATAGTACAGCAGTGGGGAATATTGGTCAATGGCCTGACGGCCGAACCAGCCATTTGAGGGAACGGAATCATTTATAATGTGCATGTGAGTAGTTATACCATGTGTATCGATTTAGAATAAAGTTCTGGATAGAAGATTGATGATGACAAATTTCTATCCACTAGTCTTGACTAATTCTTGTGCCAGCAGTCGCGGTAACACAAGTAAGACAAGTGTTATTCATCATTATTAGGTTTAAAGCGTACCTAGACGGCATTTTACACAGAAATGTCAATTTTTTGCTAGAGTTTAATAGGGGAGGAAAATATTAGGACTATTGGTGTAGAGATGAAATTCTTTGATACTAATAGAATGTGTAACGACGAAGGTAACCCTCTATCTATAAACTGACGTTGAGGAACGAAGGCTTGGGGAGCAAATAGGATTAGATACCCTAGTAGTCCAAGCAGAAAATTATGAATGTTATATACTACAGAGTGAGTGTATAAATGAAAGTGTAAGCATTCCACCTCATGAGTAAAGGGGCAACCCCGGAATTGAAATCATTAGACCGTTTCTGAAACCAGTAGTGAAGTATGTTATTTAATTCGATGATCCTCGAAAAATCTTACCACAATTTGAATAGTATTTATTAAGATATTACAGGCGTTGCACGGCTGTCTAAAGCTAATGTCGTGAGATTGTGGTTAGATTCATAAAATTAGCGTGATCCCTCGCTTTATTTAATAAGTGACTAAATTTGGTCTCAATATTGTGATTTCCCCTTAATATTAAGGGGAAAGTAATGGGGAAGAAGACAAGTCATCATGACCTTAATATTGTGGGCTATAGACGTGCCACATATATTTGTACAAAAAGAGACAATAATGCGAATAGTAGTTAATCTTTAAAGCAGATTATAAAATGGATTGTAGTCTGGAACTCGACTGCATGAATAAGGAATTACTAGTAATCGTGAGTAACTACATCACGGTGGATCTTATCTCAGATAGGTACTAACCACTCGTCAGGCGCCGAAAGGAGTATGCGCAATAAGTTTGGTTTTTTGAAGATTTTTTCCTCTGATTGTACTAGTATCAGAAACTTTCTTCGAACGATCTTCGTATGCGTGACTTTAATTGGGGTTAAGTCGAAATACGGTTCGTGTAGTGGAAATTGCACGGGATTAATAAACATTAACAACACTCCACCAAAATAAAAAAAGGAAGGTTCCATTTGTTGGCATGATGGGTTGAGCTGTAAACTCAATAGTTAAGACTGTCGAAGGTTCGATTCCTTTTCTTCCTAGAGGTACTATTTCTAGCCTTTATAGCTCAACGGTAGAGCGAAATACTGTTAATATTTTGATATATGTTCAATTCATATTAAGGGCTTAATAATATAAAAATATTAAATAAGTGTAGAATGAAGGCGTGTTAACTCAATTGGTAGAGTACTGTGCTACGGACACAGAAGATATAGGTTCGAATCTTATGCGCGTCTTGGACTATATTTTTAAAGAGATATGTGTAAATGGTTTTACGTTTTGATTGCAGATCGAAAATTTTAGGTTCAATTCCTGCGTGTCTCTATTATGTTATAACATAAACATATGCATTCCTGCTAGCTTAATGGTAGAGCAAGATTTTCCTAAACTCTGTATCCTAGTTCAAATCTAGGGCGGGAAATGAAAGGCCATAGCTTAATTGGTAGAGCAAGCTGCTCATGATAGCTCAGATAAGTGTTCAAATCACTTTGGCCTTATATATGATGTAATTGTCTATATACATATAATTTTTTTTAAGCTACGTTCATCTTTATCACAAGAACAATGGATATCGCTGCGGTTTCAATAATATTGATCGTCTAATTATAATAATAAATTTATTTTAATTTTAAATGTTATGTTTTATTCTACATTTATACATATATTGCCATAACTTTATTCTTTTAACTTTAACTCTATGTTATACAATACTATAATTATATCTATCTTAGAAGTGCTTTTAGTTACTGTGCCTGTGCTACTAACGGTTGCCTTTGTAACTGTAGCAGAAAGAAAAACTATGGCTAGTATGCAAAGAAGATTAGGACCAAATGTTGTAGGATATTATGGTTTACTTCAAGCATTTGCTGATGCTTTAAAACTTATCATAAAAGAATACGTTTCACCTACTCAGGCTAATTTAATATTATTTTTTCTTGGTCCTATTATAACCTTAATATTTTCATTATTAGGTTATGCAGTGATACCATATGGACCTGGTATGGCTATATGAGACTTTAACCTTGGTATATTATACATGTTGGCAGTTTCTTCCCTTGCCACTTATGGAATACTATTAGCAGGATGATCTGCTAACTCCAAGTACGCATTTCTAGGTTCTTTAAGAAGTACCGCCCAGCTTATAAGTTATGAGTTAATACTAAGTTCTGCGATATTACTTGTTATACTATTAACAGGTAGCCTAAATTTAACTGTTACTATCGAGTCTCAAAGAGCAATTTGATTTATTTTACCTTTGCTCCCAGTGTTTATTATATTTTTCATAGGTTCTGTTGCAGAAACTAATAGAGCTCCATTTGATCTAGCTGAAGCAGAATCAGAATTAGTTAGTGGGTTTATGACGGAACATGCTGCAGTTATATTTGTTTTCTTTTTCCTAGCGGAATATGCAAGTATAGTTCTTATATGTATATTAAATAGTATACTTTTTCTTGGTGGTTATTTGTTAGATTACACCTATGTGCTACATATGTTTTATCTAATTGATGATATTTTTATGTTTACTCCTAACCCTAGAAGTATACCAGAGTTATTATTTATAGTTACTTCTTACCCGTTAATAGAGGGTATGGTATATGGTCTAACTATAGGAATAAAATCTTGTATAATGGTATTTGTCTTTATATGAGTTAGAGCTTCTTTTCCTAGAATACGTTTTGATCAATTAATGTCGTTTTCTTGAACTATATTGTTACCTATTGTTATAGCTTTTATAGTCTTAGTTCCTTGTATCATATACAGTTTTGATATTATACCCACTAATGTTTATTTATTCTAAAACAGATAAACTAGTAACCCAAGAGTTACTAGTTTCAATCTTACACGTATTAATGGTATAATAGACTAATATATATTCTCTATTTAGTAATGTTATGTTTTTTATTATTGATTTGAATTAATGATCGCATGAGAAGTAAACAATAATAATCTAATGCTAAATTTATTTGTTCTGAATGAAACTTTCACTAATGGGTTGAATCATGGTTTACTTAGTATTATGGAAGTGACATCTATATTATGCGGTATTTCTGTAATCGTAAGCAAAAATCCTATTGTTTCTGTATTATTCTTGATAGGATTATTTTTAAATATAGCAGGGTATTTAATGATGCTAGGAATTAATTTTATAGGTTTGTCCTATTTACTAGTGTACGTGGGAGCAGTATCTATACTATTTTTATTTATACTAATGTTAATAAACGTAAGAATATCTGAACTGATAACTGATACTAATAACAGCATACCACTAGCTCTTATTATAGGTATATTATTTAATATTACTCTTTACAAATTATTACCTTCTAATGTAATTGCAGGAAGCAATATACTAGCCTATAATATATTCTACAATTTTTCTAAACCAGTTAACTCATTGTCAAATATGAGCTACCCAAATGGTAACATATCTTATCTACATAATAATGATTTATCTTTTGTTACTTCTCAAATATGAGATGGTGCGTTAGCAGAATCATCACACATTACAAGTATTGGTAATGTTATTTATACCGCTTATCCTATATGATTGATATTAACTTCAATTATACTTTTATTAGCTATGGTAGGTGCTATAATCATAACAATTAAACAAAAATAAATAATGTATCTAATACATATGGATTATTTATAATAATTAATATAGATACGCAAGTAAAACATCTTTTCGTTGTTCGCATTAAAAACTCTACTTTTAATTAAGTTATTTTCTCTGGTTATTGCATGCTTTTATCGGGTTATTATGATTCGAACATAACAAATCCTCAACCCAAATGAGGCGCCTAACCAGCCTGGCTCTAACCCGCTAAAAAAAGTATTATCAGAGAATATCCGATTCGAACGGATGTGGTTTTTACACCAAATAAGTTTCAAGCTTACCGCTATAGACCACTCAGCCAATTCTCTTTGATGCACATTAACTGATTCCTCGATGACTTGAACATCGAACATACTCTTATCAAAAGTACACTTTACCTATTAAGTTAAGGAATCTATAAATCCAAGAGCACTCAGACTTGAACTGAGAATTTGAAGTTTGAAGCTTCCTATTTTGCCAATTAAACTATACTCTTATATGCTAAATAGATTTAGTTAGATATTTTGCTTTATATAAACGTTATCGGTAAATTGATTACGCGGAAAAGAGATGATTTGAACATCCAGGTGTTAAAACACAATATTTAGCAAATATCTTGCCCTACCTATGGCGACTTTTCCTTTATAATACTACGTTATATACGAGCTATGTCGGCTACGATCCGACATCTACTTCCTCGACAAGGAGGTTCTTTACCAATTAAGTTAATAGCTCTAGTTGTTTAAAAATGATATTTATACGGCCAACCGAATTCGAATCGGTACATATCGTTTGGAAGACGAATGGTCTACCGTTAACCTATAGCCGTTAAAATATAAATCGAACATATAAATATTAGGGTTGTATACTGCATTACTAATCAAAGTATAAGTAACAATTTTATAACCAAAAAATTGTTATTTATATTACTTTTGTGCAATATATTAATGAAGATACAGAATAATGTAAACCATCTAAAATAGGAGCGGGATATATTCCAAATGTTACAGTGAATACAACTAAAACAAGTAATATGTAAAATTCTCGTTTACTTAAATCAGGTATGTTAAATTTAAAGAATTTAGAAAATGATCCTGCAAAAGCTATCCTATTAAACATGTACATAGTATATGCGGCACTGAAAACAATAGAAGAACTAGCAAATATACCTAATAAAGGTAATCTTTCAAAGGTTCCATATAAACACATAAATTCCCCAATAAAATTAAGGGATAAAGGTGTACCTGCGTTTCCTAAACAAAGTATGAAAAATAATATAGAAAATAGAGGCATTACTTGTGTTATACCTCTGTAAAAAGTTATTAATCTGGTAGATGATCTATCATACAGCACACCTCCTGCACATATGAATAGACCTGAAGACACAAAACCGTGTGCTAAACCTAAAACAATTCCACCTTCAATTCCTTGTATAGAGTTACTGAATACCCCTAACAGATAGACTGCTGCGTGTGAAACAGAACTGTAAGCTATTAGCTCTTTTACATCTATTGTTCTTAATGTACTAAAACTCGCGTATATTATAGTAATAACCCCTATCACGTATACCATAGGTGTAAAAAACATATACGCCTGTGGTAAAAGTGGTAATATTAATCTTAATATACCGTATAAACTTAATTTTAACACTATTCCTGCTAATATAATACTTCCACCTAGTGGAGATTCAACATGAGCTTTTAATAATCAAGTATTCAGAAATATTGTAGGTGTTTTAACGGCAAAAGCTATAAATATACCAGAAAATAAAAATATTTGAGTGGAAAAATTAAAGTTTGTTTTGTATAAAGCATCAAAATCAGTTGTACCCATTATTGAAGACATGGTTAATATAGATAATAATAAAAATAAAGAACCTAATAATGTGTATAAGAATAAATAGAAACTCGCTCTAACCCTATTGCTTGAACCAAATATACCTATTAATAAAAATAGAGGAGGTAATATGCTTTCAAAAAATATATAAAATAACAGTATATCTAGCACAAGAAATACAGCAAGCAGAAGTGTTTCTAGTAATAGTATTATTACCAAGTAAGACTTTACATTCTCTGATATTGAATTTCAGTTTGACAATAAAGAAATAGGCATAATTATTGTAGTTAATAGTACAAAGTAAATGGATATACCATCCACTCCTAAATAGAAATCAAAACTATTAATATTATGATACTCTTGTACAAATTGAAATTGATTTGTACTAAAATTAAACAAAATAAAAACAACCAGGGAGATAAAAAGATTCAAAATTGACGTTGTTAATGCAATAATCTTACTTTGTTTTAAAGCAAAGACAGATTTATTGTTATTAGGTATTGCAGATATTATAAATATACCTACCAAAGGTATTAATAATAATGATGTAAGTAACATTTTACATAAAAAAAAACTAATGAACGTTCCTCTTATTTTATCGACGGCGCACGGCAGAACGCGTTGTTCGCTAAGATGATTAAAGTCAGCTTTACGGCCCCGCATGTTATTCTTGAAGTCATCAACAGGCCAAATACGGCCCCACGGCTAGACAAACCGCTGTGTCGATAATGAACAAGCAAATATATATGTTTCAACACTATACTTGTATATCTAATTCTTCTATTAACCGAATAATTAACATAAATTTTCAATAAAAAATTCCCAAAATTATCCTAGGTGTTTTCACGGCAAAACCTATAAATATATCGGAAAACAATAATATCTTAGTAGGAAAATAATATATTACATATGTTTATTTTTGATTATTATATAGTTTTTCTACTAATTGGTGTTGTTAAACCTAGCAGACTATATACTACTATCATTAATAGATTATGATCGATTGTGTAAAAGTAAGGAACTAAAATATAAAACATTAATCCTACTAATATAAACAATGCATATGAAGTTATAACCCCTGTATCTAGTTTAGATATACTTTTACTTAATGTGATTAATCCTTTTTCTAGCCCAAAAGGTCCAATCAACTCAATAGAACCTTTATCAATTACTTTGGTTGTTTGTCCTCCTAGCTTCAAGATGGTATCTGTAATATATCTATTGTAGAAAAGTTCTACTAGGAAACGTTGATTGAAAAATCCATAGATATTGTATCCTATTCTAGAGAGTTTGAAATAAATTAATATCTTAGGTATAAACTCTAAAAAGTAAATAGCTATTAAACTCAATGAAATAGTAAAGATTAAAGGAAGAATTTTAAATAGGGTGGGAACTGCAAATTCAGTATCCAACATTATTTCATGCATAGGATGAATAAACAAACTATTGTCTGAAAAGAAACTAGAACCTAGCCCTATAAATATATCTTTAGTTATGTAACCGAAGAAAATAGAAAAAACTGCTAGTATCATAAGAGGAATACTCATAAATATGTCGCCTTCATGAGCATTTTTATAGTTTACTAAAGGTCCATTGGGATTAGTTAAAAATGTTAAATAAAGAACTTTAACAGAATACAAAGTAGTAAACATAGCACCTATTGTAGAGATTCAATATACAACTACACTAGAAAAATAGAATTGCCCGTACGCTGATTCTAGTATAAAGTCTTTAGAATAAAATCCAGTCATGAAAGGGAATGCTACTAAACTTAATGAAGCAATTAACATAACTGAGTAAGTTAAAGGTAAAAAAGTTCTCAATCCTCCATATTTTCTAAAATCTTGATTATCTGATACAGCATGAATAACAGCTCCAGCACCTAAGAATAATAATCCTTTATAAAATGCATGATTTACTAAATGAAACAATGCAATATTATAAGACGATAGACCTATCGCTATAACCATCATTCCTAATTGACTCATAGTAGAGTAAGCTATTACCTTTTTAATATCTTGTTGAAATAAACCTATAAGAGAACTAAAAACAGTTGTTATAGCTCCGATTCAAAGACATAATAATAGTACTGTATTACTGTATTCTATTAAAGGAGAGCTACGCATCAATAAGTAGACTCCTGCTGTAACCATAGTAGCTGCATGAATTAAAGCAGATACTGGTGTAGGACCCTCCATCGCCATAGGGAGTCAAACATGTAGTCCTATTTGTGAACTTTTAGCCATAGCACCTATTAGTAAACATACCCCGATGATTATTATGAGATCAGTGCTAATAAAAGGTGCTATAGAAAACACAGTAGAATAATCTATATTACCAAATGACCATAAAATGGCAAACATTCCAATTGTTAAAAAACAATCTCCTACTCTGTTTGTTAAAAAGGCAGAAATTGAACTTTGATTTGCTGCTATTCTAGTGAATCAAAAGCTTACAAGTAAATAAGAACAGACTCCTACTCCTTCTCATCCTACAAACATTAATAAATAATTATCGGATGTCACAAGAATAATCATCATAAATGTGAACAAACTTAAGTAACTGAAAAATCTTTGATTATGAGGGTCGTGGCTCATATAACCTATGGAATATATATGCACTAGTGAAGAAACAATTAAAACAGGTATTAACATAGACACAGTCAAAGAATCAAAATTGAAACTTCATAGTACATTAAGTGATTCTGAGTCTACTCATCTAAAAAGTTGTAAAGACACTGAAATATTGTTTAAACCTACTTCAATAAACGCTAATGTGGAAAGTAAAGTAGTCATTATTACAGATGTACATGTTATTCATTGAGACCCTGTAGTACCTACTTTTCTTCCAAAAAAACCAGAAACTATTGAACCTAATAATGGTAATACTATTATCGCTAAATACATTATTTAAACTCGATAGCCACACTTCCTCTTAATCTGTAAAATGCTACTAATATTCCTAAGCCAATCGCGGATTCTGCTCCAGCAATTGCTATGATATATATAGCATATATTTGACCTAAAATGTCATCAAAATTTAGTGAGCTGATTAAAATTAAAAATGTAATAGCTAATAACATTATTTCAATAGAGATAAGCATTAGTATGATGTTTTTTCTATTTAAAACAAAACCTAAAATTCCTATTAAGAAAAGTATTAGAGACAAATTCATCTATTTAACTGTAGAAGTATAAATGGTATAAATAAGATTATATTTACCTATGAATAAGTTTAGAACTAGCGAAACTCTTGATATGAACAGCAAGTTTACTTCTTGGTTCGTAGGACCTTATGTGTAGAAGGGACTAAATTCGTATCTCTTAGATATACATAGTTCCTGGCTTTGATAAAATTTAATTGGGATTTAGATATTACATAATCTCCTCCAGGCGTCCTATCTACCCCCCCCCTCCGTTGAGAAATTATCTGCGAATGGAATATATCTACTGGAATTACGGTTATGATATCGCCACAGGCCGTCTACTGTTTTCAAATAACCTATATAGTTGATACCCTACACATCAGCAGTAACAGGCCTACCTAAATAAAACAGCCCTGAAATAGATTGTCCGCCAGGATAATGATTATTATACAAAAATACGATTTCGTTCTATCATTGATTGATCCACTGTCCCGGCAGGGAAAAAGAATACAGTACTAAGATACTTATGACAGTTAAAGGAATACAAGCCAATGCTGTTAAAAGGCTAGAGGGCGGGAAACCATAGTTGGTAAAAACACCTGACGGGTCCATATTATAATCCCAATTATATTGTACACCAGTAATATACCATTTATCCTTTAAGTTAAAAGAGATAGATTTGTTAACACTTATAAAATTAAGAGATAAATCTGTTGCATTAAATATAATAGTATAAATGGTAAATTTTTATTAAACTTTATTTGAATGTAACATAAATTTTCAGGTCACATTCCTTAAATTTTATATTTTATCAATTAAGGTTTGTATTATATGATCATTAAAACTAACTTCCTCAATAGTACACACTCAAAAAAAGGAAAAGTCATACGACATCGACAAAGTGTCAATATAGTATCCCTGATTCCAAACCTAAATGGTGGTTTTCAGTTAAGTGATATGCTAGCAAACGTCAGAATCCAACAGCTAAAAAGATAGTACCTATGATAACGTGTAGACCGTGGAAACCAGTTCCAAAGTAAAAACATGAACCATATGCTCCATCTGATAGAGTAAACGAAGAAACTGAGTATTCGACACCTTGAAATGCAGTAAATACTAGAGCTAATAGTATAGTAAACATAGCTCCATTTAAAGCTGCATTTCTGTTACCCTGTATAAGAGAATGGTGAGAGTAAGTAATAGTTACACCAGATGCTAGTAAGATCACAGTGTTAAGTAATGGTAACTCAAAAGCATTAATTGCTTCGATACCCATTGGTGGTCATTGAGCACCAACCTCTACTGTTGGTGATAATGCACTGTGAAAGTAAGCTCAAAAAATCGCTAAGAAGAATAATGCTTCTGAAACGATAAATAATCCTACTCCCATGTTTAGCCCTCTTTGTACAGCTAAAGTATGATTTCCTAAATAAGTTCCTTCGGAAATCACATCTCTAAATCAAAAAAACATACTTGAAACAAGTAATGTAAACGCAGCAGGTAATCAGCTACCTGCAGATGAGAAACCATGCATAGTTAAAACACCTGAAGTAGTTAAAGTTAACAGACTAATACAGGTAAATATCGGTCAAGGTGAAGGGGAAACCAAATGAAAAGGATGCCCTTGGAAAGCACTTCTGTTTAGATTAGACATTATAACAAGATTTTAGTTTACATTCAATTAATATTTGTTTTATGTTAATTGAATAAATAACATTTATAATTAAGACATAAAGAAACTATTCAAATTTAAGTTAGTATTAAATGGTACGTTTTTTTTTCAAGGAAAATATTATTTTTATATTGATTTACTAGTATGTAATTCTATTAAACTATTTTCTAACAAGCTTACTAAAGGAACTATAATTAAAAAATGTGAGAAATATAAAACAGTACTTATTTGTCCAAACTCTATAAAAGGAGATTCAACGTGTTTCGCTCCAAGTTGCATTAATATTAAGAAGTTTGCCACAAAAATGTAGAAAGCTATTTTACTTAAAGGTCTGAATTGTAAACCTCTACTTCTACTTAAATCTGTGAAAGGCATAACTAATAATATTAATATGGCAGAGAACATTGCGATGACTCCTAATAATTTGTTGGGGATTGATCTTAGTATAGCATAGAATGGTAATAAATATCATTCAGGAACTATTGCAGGAGGAGTTTGCATAGGGTTGGCCATTACATAGTTTTCACTGTCTCCTAAAACATTAGGCATGAAGAATACAAATACAGATAAAATAATAATAAATAAAAAGATTGTAATTAAATCTTTAAAGATAAAGTAAGGGGCAAAAGGTAATCTATCGTAATTACCGGAAACACCTAAAGGGTTACCAGACCCTGCACTGTCATGTAATGCTATTAAGTGCATTAAGGCTAACGCAGCTAATACGAAAGGTAGAACAAAATGTAATGCAAAAAATCTATTCAATGTTGCATTGTTTACAGAGAAACCTCCTCAAATAAACTCAACGATGTCTTGACCTACTCATGGTATAGCACTCATCAGGTTAGTTATAACTGTTGCACCTCATAATGACATTTGACCATAAGGAAGAACATATCCTAAAAAGGCTGTAGCCATCATTAAAATAAATATCACAGTACCAATTGTTCATACTAATGTTCTCGGTGCTTTATAGGATCCATAGTATAATCCTCTTCCTATGTGTAAATACACTAAGAAAAAGAAAGCTGAGGCAGTATTAGAGTGTAGGTAACGAATTAATCATCCGTTATTTACATCTCTCATGATGTGTTCTACTGAGTTAAATGCTTCTAATACACTAGGGTTATAGTGCATTGCTAGTGTAACACCTGTGATGATTTGTATAATTAAACACAGTGCTAGTAAAGAACCAAAGTTTCATGCATAACTTAAGTTCGAAGGTTGTGGTGAGTCTACTAAATAACCATTAACTAAACTCAATAAAGGGTGACTTTTTCAAATTCTCATATTTTTGTACGGTAAAAATTCATATTTTTTTTAGACAAATCAGATAATATATATTATTATGTATTGTCATAATATATGCTAATACAATAGTACTTATTACTTTTATTAGGGGAGAAAAGTCTGGAGAAAATGGTAGGTAGGGAAGAGAGAATGGAAACTAGAAAAAGAGCTAGAAGGGGATCTTGGGGAGATCATCCTGCTGGTTTTTTCGACCTTGTGCATAGGGATGAAGGTGTATAGGATGTTCCGTTGTGAATGAAAAACAATTCTCCCTTGAGAATATCCAGAAAGATTAAGGAAAGATGAGCAAAGATAAGGAAAAAAAAACAATGGGAGTGAAGGAGGTGAAAAGGCAAGGGGTAGGGGCTGGAATACTAATATGTTATTTAGGGTTTTAAAGGACAGAGTTGTTGTTGATGGAGTTTAGAATCTGTAAGAATTTTTTGTTTAGCTTAGTTTGAACAAGTAAACACATAAAAAATACTTCAGATACTTATTATCTTGTCATATATTTTTTTGATCTTTGTAATGGTCAGAAATATAACGTAGTGAGTTTTTTAGTTAATTAGTATTTGTGCTTTAACAATCTTAAAACTTATTTATAAGAAGTTTGTAAACATATTTCTCTTATGGATATATAGATTCACATGTGTATTCTAATTTTGTTCTTTTATTAGTAATGTATTTGATATGTAATGTAAAATTTAACCATTATCTTGGATATGGTTTATAGTATATAAAGAAATTATTGTGGATATATAGCTATATGTTATAGAGATTTTATTTAGAGGCAGTACCTCTATCAACTCTAGGATAAATCCAGTTTGTAAACGAAGTGAATTGAAATATCTTATTAGCTTCAGGAATAAAAATCAAATGAGATTTTCTTTATGTAAAGAGAATAGCTTTTAAAGTAAAATGGAAAATTAACTCTGTTTGAATTAAGGGAAACCTTTCTCTAAAGCTAAATATAACATATAAGTGATAGAAAAATAGTACCGTGAGGGAAATATTAGAAACAGTAGTTTTATAAGCAGCTCAAGTAAGAATGAAATTCAAAATAAGAGCGTACCTTTTGCATAATGGGTCAGCAAGTTAATGTTAGATGCGAGATAATTGGAGTACAAAGGGAAATAAAGTAAAACCGAAGGTAAAAGAAATTTTATCAAAGAAATAAAGTACTTGAGGAAACAATTGTCCTAGATAAACCAATTATTAAATAATGATTAAGTACCTAATATTAGACCCGAAGCCTAGTGATCTTACCATGATCAGAATTATAAAAGTTCGAACGGGTTATCGTTGTAAAGATATCCGATGAATTGTGGTAAGTTAGTGAAAGACAAAACTGACTAGGATAGCTGGTTTTCTGCGAAACCTATATAAGTAGGTGGTTTAAACTATATCATCGTAGGTATAGAATTGTGATCTCAGACAAGTTATTATTTGTATACATTGGGGGATCGTGAAGATTTTATCAGTGAGGATTTGCTCTCAGAAGGACGATGATAGATTTTAAACTTTCGGACATAGTACGATAAGGTTGTATGTCTAAAGGGAAACAGCCCAGAACAAGAG
>ERZ501031.125-NODE-125-length-22533-cov-6.461207_pt1 | contig 22533 bp, 35 predicted proteins | sample MGYA00248843_ERZ501031 | MGnify/ENA primary metagenome ERZ501031 (study PRJEB25958, sample SAMN03398557) | human skin metagenome | study: EMG produced TPA metagenomics assembly of the Human Skin Microbiome Metagenome (human skin metagenome) data set. | reverse complement strand
CCCCTTTCGTGACTTCGGCACGGCGTTCTGCCGCGGCGACAGTAGCAGCGGCGTTCTCTTCGGTACGTTGCTGATCAGCTTTGGCTTCCGCCTTACTGGTCCCGCGAGCGTGGCCGATGCCGAACGCGCCAGCGATAGCACCCAGGATGACAACCACCAGCCCCGCGATTGCTTCGATTCCCATGATCACACCACCAGTACCGCTTTTGCTTTCAGGAAGCGGGCGCGCCGGTCATCTATGCCGTTCTGTCCGCCGTTGATAATCTGCGTGACGCGTGCAAGGTCACCGGGATAACGCAAACAGCCGCGTGAGGCATAAAACCAAGCAGCACTGCGCGCCGCATACTCATCCTGGGCCAGCAATTCAGGCTGTTTAACCAGATCAATCTTCAGAGCATTCCCGCAGTCGCGGTAATTGTTCAGGCCGGTGATCTGGATGAGCCCACGCCCTCGGTAAAACCAGCCGTCTGTTGCCCCGTTATTACCCATGCGTTTGCTGTACACCAAGTTGGCGATCGCTCTTTGCCTCTCCAGTGGCAAAGAGGGCTCACCCTGACGGCGGCCGAGCGAATTAGCCTGACCCTGCGTCAGCCGCCCGGCGCGGACAAAACTATTCAACCCGGCCACGCTATAATTGAAGCTCTCAACAAGCTGGGTAAATCCCGTGCTTTCATGCCCTACCTGGGCAATGAACATCGCCTGATCGATAGCTGCTGTTATGCCAAACTCTTTCATCGCGGCTGTAATATGCGGAAACCAGCGCGCAGCTAACCCGGCGCTGATACCAGCCGCCTTCTGGAATTGTGTTTGATTCATTAGTGCCTCAGTGTATCGACCAGACGCGCCACGTTACCCCGTGCCCACAGCACGGCGGCGCATATCATTACGTTTGCCATTACCACCAGCCAGTGGGACTGTACGTAAAGACCGAAGATAAATTGGAAAGGAATGCTCGCGTAAATCAATACCAGCAAGTAAGCAAGAATGGAGATACCAGGGCGATGCCTGGCACCGCGACGTTGATAAAACATCAAAGCGCAGACAATAACGGCACATATCACCGCATTGACCAGCGCTGCCGGGTCATTTATTACCACTCGAACCTCCTCCCCTTAATCGGGAAAGTAATCCGAACAGGCTGCTCAAGTCCTGGCTGTTAATGAAAGTCAGGACCTTGATGGTTACAGCAGATGCCACCACCGCACCGAGCGCATCAAGCGGACGATCCGTATAGCCTGTCCATGCAGTAAATTTTGAGCCTAATAATCCTGCAGCCAGAACACCGACAATAAACGACGTCATGAAGTAAGCTATTTGCCTTCCACGTGTCAGGTTTGCGGTCGTAGCCACGTAAAACACTGCGCCGCCAAAAGCCCCAAATACCACACCAAAATCGGTATGGGTGATAACGCCATATATGACGGAACCAATTAAACCGCCACCAAAAATCAGGCCGGTACCAGTTAAAGGATCGGACATTAAGCCCCCTCTTATTGCTGTGAGTCCTCTCAGAATTGAGGGGAAAATGAAAAGGCCGCGCATAAGCGCAGCCTCAAATGATTTGTTCCTCAGCTTGCCGAGGAGCCTTATTCATGGCGAAAAAAAGCCCGCTCAGAGGAACGGGCAGAAAGTAGGCATTCTAGGTAGTAACAAACGAAAACGCACCTAATAGTCCGAGCTACCGATTTACCAGGAGAGCGCTCGCTTTTTCCGTTACTGCCTTTTAAACATAGCTGGAGAAGCCGAAACGGCAACCCACAACCTAATGTCTTAGTAGTACTGCGTGGTGCCGGGTGCCTCCCGGTGAGCATGCCCCAGTCGGCATGGCCCGCGCTGCATTTACAGATCACTGTAAGTGACTGGTCGCCCCACCGCACAGGGGGATTCACCACACGAATAGATTAACAAGATGTTATTTTTCTGGTCAATAAGATGTAAGCAAATGATGACATGCAGTTTTCTTATTGCTGAGTAACTTCAATCTGGTTCAGGGCTCTCGCGCATGGGCGTTAATGTGTCGTGCAGCACATCTCAACCCAAGAGCCCTGACCGGATTGCAGATACGAAAAAGCCCCGGCATTTGCCGAGGCTTTAAATTTTTTCTTCAACGGTGAACATACAATGCCCATCGTTAGAACAAATTAACACGAATTCGGGAAAAGTAAATATCTCACCGCGTTATTTGTTTGAGTTGCGCCTCTGCCCACGCCTCCTCTATATCGAATTTAGTGATCAATACATCGAAGAACGGTTTAACCGATTTCTTCCAGGTATCCAAAGTGATGGCGTCCGTTATCTGGCAAATGGCCCTATGCACAGCAGTGGAGAGGATTCGCTCATACCCGCGACCGCCACAGCGTTTACAGTTACCCATCACAGGCACTCCCTGCTTCTCCGTCTCATCCTGGTTCACTACCTTCCCCCGACCGTGGCAGTCGTTACAGGCGGCGCTAACAGTCCCTTTTCCCTTGCACTTTTGGCAAAGCACCCGGACCTGCTCCCGGACCGACTTCACCTCCTCCCAGTATGATGGATAGATCCCCTTTGTAACTTTGACCCACTTCGGCGGTTTGCCGTCCGGATACGTTACTTTGTTGGTGAACGCCACTGTGTCGATGAATCCAGACCCGTTGCAGCAGTCGCATGTTTTTTTACTGGAAGCACTGCGGGAGTAATCCTCAAAGGCGTACTCTGCGAGGATCCGTATAACCCGGGGTTTTACGCTTGGCGAGAGCTTTCGCAACGCAGCAACCTTATCGCATTTTGTCAGCGCGTACTCAGCCAATAGTCCTATAGCCCGATCCCGGTCATTGTTGCTTATGCCCATCTTGCCCAGGAAAGCGCTATACCCCATAGCGGCACGTTCCTGGGTCATGCCCATTGCTGCCATGATGTCGGTACCGGTCAGTGAATCTGAGGCGGTAGCACGCGGAGAATCGCTAATCAGCGTGGATTTTGCGAAGTGGTATTTCACTGTGTTTTCAAGATTCACGCTGCGGCCCTCTTTGGCTGTTTTGGTTTGGTCTGGTTCAGGTTGTGCTTTGCTACTGGCGGCATACTGGCGCGCTTAACGCTCTCAGTTTGGTACTGCATGAAGTGATCGAGGGTCATAGAGATTCCCCAATGATGATCTGCCCTTTCTCGCCCCATATTTTGGTGATGCGGCAATCCCAGACGTGTGAATCATCCTCATAGAGAGCGTCCATTAGGGCTTTCAGCATATTGTCGCAGTCGGGCTTTGACTGATGTGGACGTCCTGCGTATTGCGCTCTCTTTTTCTGACTCCAGCTTTGCGGCATAGGCATGACGAACGTGACGTGAGCGCCGGAATCTGGCAGGTGAATTTTGCGCAGACGAGCTTCATCACAGAACGCCCGGTAACGTATTACTTCCGGACGCTGCTTCCATTTATCAGCTCTGGTCATCCTGGGTTTGCCGATGGGCGTGATATCGTAGATTTTCATGATTTGATGAGTCCCTCTTTCCGCCAGATTTCCAGGGTGCGCATTACCCCCTCTGCGTGCATCAGGCGCAATTCGTCGTAGGTGAAATCGGTGGTTTTGGTTCTGCCGTCAATTACGTCATGGCACCCGTTGCAGGCGACCGCCGCCTGAGTATCGTCAGGCTTGCATCCTGTGCCGCACGTACCCGCCAGGCGGTAATGCGCCAACACGCTGGTTTCCGGGTTGCCGTTGCAGTAACCAGGGATCCGCACTGTACATTCGCGACCTCGGGCCGCTTTGCGAAGGTTCGCCATACTCACCCCCACATCCTGTTGCGCCAGCGAGAGTCTGGCCGCGGCGGATTTTTGTCCTCCACTAGCTGCGCGCTGACGGTCCATGTCATAAAGTCAGGGTTTAAGCTTCGTTCGACCTTTACGCCCCGCTGACGATATCTCGCTACCAATTCGTCGGCCTGCTGCGTTGTGCATTCGAGATGGTGAAACCATGAGTGTTTCATCGGCATCACCCCGCGAAGCTTAAAAGCTGGTTGGCGGCGTTCTCAGCTTCCTGCAGGCTGTTGAATGAACGAGAGAGGATCCACCGCCAGAGAACATCCAGCGATGCTTTGTACAGTTCCTGGAACTCGCATTCGTCCATGCTTGCGAAAGAAATGCTGCGAGGGTGTTTTTTCAGCGTGCCGTCCGGCAGCTGTATGGCGTCATAGTGGCCAGCTTCAACGATGACCCACGCCCGGTAAGCATCGAAGGATTTGCAAATACTGATATAGCCGGATCGCTTCTCAGCTATCCGGTCGAGATATTGCCCGGCGGCATCAAGCAACGCCGATTCACTCCCGCCATATGCAGCAAGGTATTTGGCGTAACCTGTGATAAGCCTGCGCTCGTTAGACGAAATCGCCCCGCCGGTAGGTTCCCAATATTCAAAGCCGAGATTGAGTAAAGCAAAGTAACGGCGGTGAAACGCCGGATTGCGGACAAGCTTAAAATCGGCCTCCAGAACGGCGCCGAGCTTGCATTTTGATTGCAAGAAATCGCTGGTCTCCTGCGTGGCAGGGATCAGTATTCCTTGGGTCTGTTTTATCAGGTGTAATTGTTGCGCCATGGGTTTCACTCCGTGGCGCTGAGATGCTCCGTTGCCGTTGTTCAGGCGGCAGGTAAATTATTGCAGCTTACTCTCGGTTTCGTCAATGCAGCCAGCTTCTTTAGCTAGCTCTTTAAACTCTTCAATCGTCAGCAAAAACTGATTTTTTCTTACCTTTTCGAGCCCAGTTATTTTCCCCCCATCGCTCGAAATTAAAAACTTCCCGCCCTGCCTGATAATGTCCACCACTTCGGCGATATCGAGATCCACTTCATCCCCCTGAGCGACATACAGACGCAAAAATATAGTCTGGCGACAGCATCAAAGGGACACGCTTATTGCGATGCTTTGGGAAATGCCAGCCACCAAAAGGTGAATCAGTAAAACCAGTCGTCCGCGCTTTCCCACGTCTCTTGCAGAATTTGCTCAACGCGTTTTTTATCGCCATCAGCGCCGCCCAAAACGCTAAGGCCATCGTTGCTTGTGCGTCGAATGGTTAATTTGCAGTCATCATAAGACTGGGACAAGCGGCGCAGCAATTCTTGCTCAAGCGCAGGTATGGCGCCATCAGGGAGTTTTTTATGTTTATCAATTGTGACTTCAACTTTCATGGTTAGCACCTCACATGGATACTGTATAAATAAACAGTATACCGATTGCATGAAATGTTCAACCCCTCTGCAGCACTTTTTGCTAACACCATGCTTATGTTTAGATTGATGTTTTTCCATATTAAAAAACCCGCCGAAGCGGGTTTTATCATGCTGCAATGTCTTTTTTCAGGCACATATCCGGCAGGTTTACCCTCAACCAGTGCCTCAGCAAAAAGCTGAGGCACTGCGTTGTCGCAGTGTGCCACCAGAAAGAAAAAACCCGCATAATGCGGGTCTCTCATTACAACTTAAGCAACACTCTGCTCAGAGCAATTGCACACAGGAATCGGGAAAGGATGACCCTTTCTCGCATGACGCATTACCCCATTGATACAAACAGAGTAGCGAAAAATAATTTCGCACGTCTTCCCGCATTTACTACAGGTTCCCATTGCCATAATCAGCAAGTCCCTGCATATCTGTAAACCCATACAGATTGCGAATTGTTGGGAGATCCGCTAAACTGAAATTGTCAAGTTTAAGTGTAGCGGTGGGTTGCCTCCATACACACCGGGAAGTTCCTAGGCTTCCCGCCCCTCTAAGCCCTGTCCTAGCAGGGCTTTTCACATATAGAAATCCAAAGACATTTGGCTTGTTCGAACCCCTATTGTTTCCAGAATGATCTCAGCAAACGTATCCGCTTGCCATTCTGCATCCTCCACACGAGTTGGTTCTTTGGTCGAGAAATGCAACACTGGTTTATGCCCGAGAAGCAAATGCCCTAACTCATGAAAGATAACTGCGAGAGCGTGTTCTTCTCCTAAGCAAGCATTTTCATAAATTTTATTTGGTATTGTTATTGTAAGAGATGCGGGGTCACAATGACCGATTGTGAGATCATATGTTAGAGATTCCCACTGTTTATCATCCATAACACTTAAGGTTATCCCGTAAGTAGAGAGCTTTTCAAAGAGAAGATCGTATCGTTTACGTTTGCGTTTGGTGGCGGCGATGCCGAATGCGTTACAAAAGTTGATAGCTTTATAAGCTATTTCTTCTTCTTGCATCGGGGATACTCTGTTGCCTCTCATATGATACATAGTCAAACCTCATTGTTGTTGATCTTTTGTAACAGTTCAGCAAAGCTTTTGAGTTGCTCTGGCGTAAATTGCGATTTTGCGAAACCAGCCACCAGCATCTGCTGCTGTTGGGAAAGTCCATCAATTGGAACAGTTTCATTTGCGACCGCCGCAAGTTCTTCCAAATGTTCGAGGTGAACTCCTTTGGAATTGAAATAGGTGTCTATTTTTTTGACCCACTTCTGTGGGATTTTCTTACTACCGGTCTCTAAACCACTCAAAAATGCAGGGGTGGTTTCCAATTCCTGGGACATGGTTAAAAGTGTGCTGCCAGTATCTATCCTCGCTTTTCTGACGGCCTTACCGAATTCAGTGAGTGCCATAGTAAATTCCTCAGTCTGGGTTGATGACAGGTTCATAACCTGTAGGTTGCTTCGCTTCAATGATTCTTAAGATACCACCTCAATAAAAAAAATCAACCAATTTGGTTAAAAAAAGATAGTTTATAAGAAAAATATTTCAACAATTATGGATACTATTGGGGCCTCAACCGCAGCCTGCTTGCGAACAGGTGCGATTGATATTCGGGGGGTAGTGATCCAAGTTCAAGATAAGTGCTTCGTTTTGAAAAATCGCGATTCTTTTAGGGAATTTTCCGATATCTTGTCTATCGACGTCCCGTTCAAAGCGGATTTCTCGGTCCCCACTGAGAGCAAGATAAGGAAAAACAATGGAAAATCATGACGTTTATATATACAGGTGATATTCATCGGGATGGTTACCAAGACCTCACCAATGAGATAAAGAAACGAAAAGCTAAACATGGTTTGAGAAAAGATGTTATCTTGTGTTTAGCTACCTATGGTGGGGATCCCAATGCGGGTTATCGCATTGGGAGGGCATTACAGCACAACTACGACGAGGTTACGTTGTTAGTAGTTGGGCCATGTAAAAGTGCTGGTACATTGATAGCCATCGCAGCCAACAAACTCGTCATTGGGGATATGGGTGAGTTAGGTCCGCTAGACATACAACTGAAAAAAAATGATGAAATAGGTGAAATGAGCTCAGGTTTAGCCATCATGACCGCTCTAGATGCGTTAAAAGATCGCTCAATTTCTGCGTTTAACTCTCATCTAGTGAAAATAAGATACGAAAACCAGATAAGTACCAAGATGTCTGCTGATATCGCGACTAGACTTACTGAAGCACTTGTATCGCCTATGGCTGCCCAGATTGACCCCATTAAATTGGGAGAGCACCAAAGAGCCATGAGCATAGCTTTCACCTATGGTCAGCGACTTACAGCTAAGTCCAATATTCTAAAAGATGGTGCTTTGGGAAAATTGATTGCTTCTTATCCTTCACATGGTTTTGTGATCGATCGTAAGGAAGCAAAGGAACTATTCAAATGTGTAGAGAGTCCTAGCGGTTTGACCGAAATGCTCTATGCATTATTTTGCGATAAAATCCATGATGGTGAGATAGCAACATACGGGAAACCGACAGTTGTGGATTTCACCCATGATACGGATAACAATGAGGAAGATACCGATGCCAAAGAATCTGAAGCCGGAGATGGAAAGACTCAACAGAATGTTGGAAAGCCAGATCCAGGAAAGCCAAGATCTGGCAAGAAAAGCAGAGCAAAACCTAGACGAGATCAAGCGCCAATTGGAGCCGTACCAGTTCAACAACCTGATGGACAGCAACCTGAAGCGTGAACTCTTAGCTCTCTGAACATATCTTCAAGACCCAGCGATTCAGCTGGGTCATTCTCATTTATCGCCTTACTTACCCCACCACCAGCAAAGTTATCAACGATGATTTCGCTATCTTTCACGCATATTTCTCCATGGCACAGGCCAGCGAACCAGCCGCGGCGATAATTGACAGTACCGGCATTTTTTCCAGCCACATACGGTTGATATGGTGCTGCAGTCGGCGCTGGTGGTGCGCCGGGAGTGTCCCGGCTTTTTCAATCTGAGCGAAGACCATGCTTACTTCCGCTGGCCATACTGTTTCAGGCACATCCACCAGCAGTAGGCTTTCCAGTTCCTGCAGGCGTTTGCAGGCGTATTCCAGGGAAGAGTCCACTATTTCACCTCCACCTTGATGCCAGCGGCGGCACGTTCAGCCTCGCTTTGTTCCCAAAACCACTTGTGAAGCGCCATAAGCTCTTCATCGAGCGGAGCATATTTGCGGTCGAAATATGCCTGTGCGTCTTTCTCCGCTTCATCAGGCAATTCGCCTGGTCCGAAGAGCGTGTTATAAATCCACGCCAGCCCGTTTTTAGCATCGCCAGTGGCCTGCCATTCGATGATTGCAGCCTGCATAACCAGGATATTTTTCCCGATCAGCAGATCGAACTGCTGATAGCGCTTACGGATATATTCGTTTTGCGCTTCAAGTTCTGCGTTGCGCTGCTGCGCCTTCTCCAGCGCCTCTACCAGCGCATCAATCTTGTCTTGCTGCGCTTTCCACGCAGTTTCTGGGTCTGCGCATTCCGCAAAATGCTCTTCGCCTTCACCACAGTGCGGACAATAGCAATCTGAATAATCACCAGAGTCGCCCATAGGTTCGCCACCACTCAATTCACTGCTGGGATAAATTTTTCCACAGTCGCACTCAACCAGGTAATACGGATAGTCGACAGTACGGCCACGCAGTTGCGCCAGTTCGGTGATATCAGTCATGGCTGGCCTCCTCGAATAACACATCCCCCTCAATACCGCCGACCTGATAAACGATCGAGCCATCTTCCCGATATTCCATTGGTGCAGCGCTCCAGCCTGCGCCACTGGGATCGTCATCGTCGCCTACCTGGACAAATCCACCAGCAACTACACGGGCCGGATACATTTCACCCTCAGTCCAGTACCCCTCTGTATCTTTGATACATAGAATTTGCAGTGAGTTGCTCATTTGTCTGCCCCTTCTAACGCCGCTGCTATCTCTTCGAAAAAGCCATCTCGGGTATGGCTGGTCATTGCTGGTAAAAATACGGACATCAGCCTGTTTGTGTTGCAGTTCTCATCGTCTGCGAACAGAGCGATTTTTTTATCCAAGCGCACCTTCGCTTCCTGCAACTGCTCGTTTTTCTTGTTAGTGCGCTGGATATAGTCGGCAATGATTTCTATAGCCTTGTTTGTGTATTTTTCGACGTGTTCAGTCATGTGAACCACCTATCGCCTCAATCGTTTCCAACAACAACCGGCGGCGCGTATTTTCTGCAAAGTGACGGCGCCCGGTTTCTTTGTGGTAAAACTCGTTTTTGCCGACGACCCACATCCGCTCTGTCTGGTGCAGTTTTTTTACCTTCGGACCGTCTTTGGTGATCACGGTGCCGGTATGGGTTTTGATAATTGTCATACGGCCTCCCCAAGCACCCAACGGAGTGCGCTCGCATACTCACCATCGGCAGATTCCAGGGCTTTTGTGATTTCTTTGCGGGTTTTCAGGCGAGGCTTTGCATCACCGAGGATCTGACGCTGACGCCGGGCTCTTTCATGGCCGGTTGTGCCAGCAGTTGCTACTTCGATTTCAGAGACCTTCTCCCGTTGCTCTTCGGGTTTAAGCGATGCCAACTGACGCGCCTGGGTAACGGTAATTGTGCCAGCCTCTACCGCTTCCCGGACGGCCTGGGTAGCATCGAGGAGGGAGAGCGTTGCTCGAACGGTCTGAACGCTGCAGCCAAACAACACCGCAATGTCGTCCTCATCGAGCCCGCGGTCGAGCGCGTCTGACATTTTTTTAGCCCGGCCAAGCGGCGTATCGGGTCGGCGAATTTCGTTTTCGCTGACCATGTATTTAGCCATCTGATTTGCCGAACCGCGCTTAACGACTCCAGGAACAAGCAGTGGGTCTTTTCCCTCTTTCAAAAGAAGCTTATTTGCCTCCAGGGTATGTTTTACGCGCTGACGGCCTACAACTACGCAGGTGAGCCCCAGTTCAGGGTCTTTCCAGACGATGATAGGTTCCAGTACACCCAGCTCCTTGATGTTCAGAACCATCCCTTCGTCGATAGGAAGGTGGACCCGTTCATCGTAAAGCGGGTGTGTTTTGTCGGTAACCAGGTGCAGGCTTTCAGGTTCGAACGTTAAAACGTTCGTTTTGCCGCTGGCGCCATATACAACCTTTGAGTCTTTAGCCATCAGACAGCCTCCGCATTGCTGGTGGATGTCGTTGAGATACTCTTCAGATCGCGCATTGCTTCCAGGACGTGCATATTGCTGCGGGTTTTTGTGTGACGCTCAACAATTCGATCGCATTCTTTCGCCCAGGAAATAACTTCTTCCTTCATAGCGTCACGTTCTTTACATGCCTGCCGAAGGGTAATATTCGAAACATCGAGCATTGTTGCCAGCTCTTTAATAAGTTCTGAATTTGCAGGAGGCATTGTTTTAGCTGCCTCAAAGGCATTTTTAATTAACTGCTGTACTGTTTTTCCCATTTTGTATTTCTCCAACTGACGCGCTGCAACGCGCTTTAGGGTGCAGCAACCCAACCCATGAGAATGGGGTAATTGCTGCTGTTCTAATCAGGCTGCTGGTTTTTGTTCTTCGGGCTCTTTGTAGGCGAGCAGATCACAAAGCTGGTTAATTACTTTACAGAACTGGAACATGTCCGTACCTGCCTGGTGACGCCAGCGGTAGGCTTTGTCGTCATCATCAGAATAATCATTATCTTTGGTATCGATCCGCCGGAAATGGAACTTATCTGTAAGCAGAAAAGAGACGCCACAGCCTCTTAATTCCATGTTATCGACGATAAAACCTGTGTTCAGGCTCTCCAGAATTTCACTGGTAACGGAAGTGTGTTCCGCAGAGTAGCGAATGACTTCTTTCTGTTCCGCCAGGCGGGATAGCTGGACATAATCACCGACCTCAAACCCTGCAAAGGCTGATTCTTCGCCGTCCAGATGGTTTTTAAGGCGCGTTGTCAGGCCGTTTTTGATATCACTGATGTTGATCGTGACCGTTTTTACTGAGCCGATCACTTTAACCAGCATCGCCCCGACTAAATTGGCAATATTTTTATTGGCGGAATTAATGATCAGAAGATTTTCTTCAGCGTTATACAAGGCCAGGATCAGAGACGACTTGATGAATGCCTGTTTGCAGAGCTGAACCTTAGCATCCTGGATAATGTTGTTACGGTCAGCGCGCTTTAGTTTCTGACCACATGCATTTTCAATGCGCTGGATACGCTCATTTGCTTCTTTCATCACGACGTGCTGGGGGATTATTTTCTCATCGCGGCGAATCACGATTGCATAACCGCCAGTAATTGGCGTAACCAGCTCGCCGGTAATCGGATTAGGGACGAAGGAAGCCCGCGCAAACTCCGTTTCTGTAAGTTCAGAGTAGGGCAATTCCTGCAGGTGCCCTTCAACCGCTTCAATGCTGGGCAAAGTAGCCCGATAGACAATGGCGTTACGTAACTTTGATAATTTCATTTCTGTGTCCTCTGCAAAGGATTAGTTAGTTATCTCCACACAACGGAAAGAGCACTGAAGCACTGGAAACTCACTTGACTAACACAGTGCTTTTTCCTGTTGTGTGCCGGGCTTCCACCGGCTCCCATCTGTTTTTAAAGCCACTCAGATATCGTCTGGGCTGTGCCGTCTACTTCCGGCTGTCACTGCCGTCGAGAGTGCTGGCAGCTCACTGACCTGATAACTCCCAGGATCAACTGGAGTGGTTGTTATCGCTACCAAAGCGCCACTGTCCAGGACATTTAAAAGGACCGTCTCCAAGTGGTAACTCTTCCAGTCCCGATAAACCTCCTCAGTAGAAGAGGGCTTATCAGGAATGGATGTTGTGACACCAGATCGCTAATCTGCTTACTTCCCGCCGCTCTGTTTTGGTATTGGCAACCATCTGCTGTTGCTCAGTCGATTTCCGGGTCTTTGCGTCGACCGGCGCTGCAGTACGCTTGTACACGTCACAACTGGAAGCGCACTCCTTAAGTTACAAACCGATCCCCACCGGAAAGAAGGGGAATGCGCTTCCATGTTGTGCGCCTGTCTTTTATCCACATCAGGCTCGGTGCATCCTAGTTATTCCCCAACAACAAGGATTCGGTTAATCTGGATATCCCCAACAACAAATGGAGTTTCGATAATGAGCTATGACTACGAAGAGCGGCATATGCCTCCGTTTAAGAGGCCTGAGCCCCCTCCGAAACCAGATGATTCAGACTGAGGTGTGAAATGACCCGCGACGATATGATCTTTGATGTGAACTACTCATTTCATTTAGAGAAAATGTATTTCACTGTTCTTACTAGGATTGACAAAGCAATCACTATGCTTTTAATCGTCTTGGGTTTTTCTGTTTTTGCACCTTTCATGAATTTATTTTTATTCGGTGTAACCGTTGCTTTTTTATCTGTTATTCAACTGGTCTATCAATTTGGACAGGCCGCTGGTCTATCTAAAGAGCAGATGAGGCAATATAGACGACTGCTTGTAGAGCTAAGCTCTCTAACAGATGAAGAGTTGCGAGAAAAATACATTAAAATTCAAGATGCCGACAGCATTCCGTGGCAGTCATTGCAAGAAGCTGCTTTTAAGCGAACCTGTATTTCTTTAGGACGAAATTGCGAGATTAACTTATCCTTGAGAAAACGTGTTATTGCATGGATTGCCGGGGATATGCCGTGACTTTAAGGACTAGACATGAGCTCCCCTATCATCCCAAACCACGCACCTCCGTTCCCTAGGCCTCCTGCGCCTCAGCCAAAACCGAAGTAATTTGTTATGGTTGATATCCGGATTTTTAAAGAGCTAAGCGTCCACTGGGCGCTTTTTTCTGCAAATCATCTTGGCAATCCAACGCTTCATCTCGGGAGTGTTGGTATCCAATGATGGATAATATTAGACATCTTACATTTATAGTCAAGGTTTGTTTGTAAGTATTCTTACTTATGGTGGCGGGGCGAAAAAAACCCGCTGGTTGCGGGCTTCGGTTTGAGGGAAATGTTAGAGGTCTATAATGATTTGCTTAACGATGCCGATCAGGTTTGTATCTTGGGTAACCTCAATTGGTTTAAACGATGGATTTAATGGGATTAGGTAGGAATATGGCGGGGCTATAGCTAACTTTTTCAAAGTCGCCTCGCCACCCGCAACTGTCTGCGCAACCACGATTTTACCATTTGCATCGTCAACAAACCCGTATTCTGGCTCTACGATTACAATCGATCCATCCGGGATACTAAGCTCATGATTCGATGTCATTGAATGCCCTTTTACTCTGAGAGCAAATGCCGAATCTGAAAGTTTACGAGTTGTTTTAACTAATTCATTCCCTGGATTTCCAATGACTTCCGTCCAGTTTCCAGCCTGAACCCATGAGATAACCGGGACCTCTCTGGTGGCGATGAGATTGATATTAATGCCATTCTCAATATCGCCATTACCGAAAACCAACCACTCTGGCGAACATTGAAGGCATTTACATACCAATATCAGGTTTTCACCAGATAATTTTGTTACATCACTTTCCCATTGGGTGACTGCAGATGCACTGACGCCAGCCCACTCAGCAATATCTCGCTGCGTAAGCTTCTTTTGCTTTCGCCTAAATCTCAGCCTGCTTCCAACGGTATCCATAAATTCTCCTCGGATTGCACGTTAGTAATCTTACATTCAATTGACGTAAGCATGCTGTCCATATACGATGTAAGAATGCTAACTTTAAGGAGGTGGAGCATGTTAAAAAATCAAGTCGTCGAATACTACGGCGGCATTTCTAAAACAGCCATTGCGTTAGGGGTTACCCATAGCGCGGTGTGTCAATGGGGGAATGTAATCCCTCAAAAACAGGCATTTGTCATTGAACGAATCACAAATGGCAAGCTTAAGTACGACGCCAGCCTTTACCAAAAGGCTACAGATTAAGCCGCTTGAAAGTAACTACAAAAGGAAAATCAATATGGTAGAGCCAAACCTCAAAGAAGCCGTCAAAGCGATGTGCAAAGCATATCCGGGCGGCCGCGAAGCAATGGCTGGCGCCTTGGGTATGACCGTCACGCAGTTCAACAACAACCTCTACGAAAAAAACGGCTGTCGTTTCTTCGAAGTCAGCGAGTTGGAAGCGATGGAAGACATTTCCAACACGTCGTTACTGGCTGACTACTTCGCTCGCCGTCGTGGTGCTCTGCTGGTGGATGTTCCTCACCTGGAAGAACTCGATCGCGTGGACTTGTTCAGCCGGGCAATGCGTACCTCTGCCGCCAGGGGACAGGTTGATCAGATTATCGAACAGGCACTTGAGGATGGGGTAATCGAAAGACATGAAGCTGAAGAAATCATGGTGCATCACCGCCGCCACCTGGCAGCTCGGGAAGAAGAGATTGCCGCAATTATCACGTTATTTTCACGCAAAAAGAAGTGACGCCAGCGAGTTGCAGCTCCTGGCGTCGTGGCGTGTCGTTATCAGTGGAGATTACTAACGCATGAACAGTCTACCAACACAGTACCGCAGGTCGCAACTTGTGGCGCGGCCGGTTCCTGGTGGAGCAGGGCCGGTGCAGTTCGTGTATGGGGTAAGAGTACCCGGTGGGATAGAACCTGTCTGCTACCAGTTTGCTCAATGGGCGGTAGATGACTTTAGAAGTCAGGCGGAAAGCGTATGCGAGAACTTAACCGATGGTTCAGAGATCACTACGGCGTCCCGGTCAGGGTCATACGCTGGGAGCCCCAAACACAGCGCGTTATATACCTGCGCGAAGGGTATCAGCACGAGTGTTTCAGCCCACTTGAACAGTTCAAACGAAAATTCAGGGAAATAGAGGGGTCTTATGAGCCTGTTAATGCCATCAAGGCCGATAGTCATCAATCCTGACCTTGCGTACAGCATTGGCCTGAATGAAGCCATTGCGCTGCAGCAGGTTAATTACTGGCTGCAGGAAACTAACTCAGGGCTGGAGCGTGACGGCGTACGCTGGATCTACAACACGACAGAGCAATGGCTGGAGCAATTCCCCTTCTGGTCTAAGTCGACGCTGAAGCGCACATTCGCCCGCCTTAAGAGCCTGGGCGTGCTTAAAGTTGAGAAGTTGAACAAGTCCCAGCGCGACATGACGAACTACTACACGATCAACTACGAGAGCGAGCTTTTAGATGAGGTCAAAGTGACCAAATCGAAGAAGTCAAAATGCACCGTTCCATCAGGTCAAAATGACACGATGGAAGAGGTCAATGTGAAACGCTCCACCGGGTCAAAACGAACCGCTGTCATCAGGTCAAATTGGCACGATGATCTTACAGAGAATACAACAGAGAGTACTACAGAGATTACAGGTAAAGACTCTTGTCCGGTTGCGCTGCAACCAGACCAGACAGATCCGGCAGATCTCGTTCTGGATCATTTCAATCGGGTAACCAACTCGACCTATGGCAAGGGGGGGCGAACCAAAACGACGCTGGGTTATATCCGGGGACGGCTTGCTGAAGATTACAGCCCTGAAGACCTGATGCTGGTGGTTGACTACCTGAACGCGAAATGGGCTCAGGATCCGAAGATGAGCGACTACCTGCGGCCCAAAACGCTGTTTGCTCCCGAGAACTGCGTCGAGTATTTCGACAAGGCCAAAAAATGGGAAGCAGCCGGGCGCCCAGCCTGGACTGGCGGAAAGTGGGTTAAACAAGACACGGCGTTCAAGTCCAGTTATTCCGACGTGGATTATTCAGTGCCAGCGGGGTTCCGTTCATGAGCAAGCCATTTCTGAAATGGGCTGGTGGAAAGTATACCCAGCTGGCTGACCTGTTCGTGCATATCCCGGCAGGGAAACGCCTGATAGAGCCATTCGTTGGTGGTGGGGCGGTATTCCTGAACAGCGACAAGCACGCAGATTACCTGCTGGCGGACGTTAACCCGGACCTGATTAATCTGTATCAGATGTTAGCGGTGGTGCCGGATGAAGTGGAATTGAAGGCCCGCTGGATGTTCGAGAACATGAGGTCACCAGATGGTTATGAGCTGATCCGTTCCGAGTTCAACGCTCAGACGCTGGATGCTACTGAACGTGCAGCTGCATTCCTGTATCTCAACCGGCATTGCTTCAATGGCCTGATGCGCTACAACCAGGCGAACAAGTTCAATGTGGGCTGGGGAGGCTACAAGGCGCCGTATTACCCGCTGGGCGAAATGAAATCCTTCGCCGCTATGGCGCATAACTGCGTATTCATGACCGCTGATTACCGCCGGACAATCAGCCTGGCCGGGAAAGGGGATGTGGTTTACTGCGATCCGCCTTACGAACCGATGCCGGGAACAACCGGATTCACCGCCTACGCCGCTGCTGGTTTTAGCTGGGAGAACCAGGTAGACCTGGCGAAGCAATGCGTATCAGCCTTTCACCGTGGGGCTCGGGTAGTGATTTCTAACTCATCTGCACCGAAGGTTCTCGACCTGTACCAGGAGCATGGTTTTAACCTGCAATTCATCAACGCGCGCCGTTCGATCTCCTGCAAAAGCAGTACGCGGGAAGTCGCAAAAGACGTTGTAGCGATCCTTTAAGGGGGCTAAATGAAACTGACTTTACCATTTCCACCGAGCGTAAATAGTTACTGGCGCGCCCCGAGCAAGGGACCGCTGAAAGGCAGGCATCTGGTAAGCGAGACAGGGCGCAAGTTCCAGCAGGCAGCGAGAGCGGCGATTATTGAGCAACTGCGGGCCGTTCCCCGGCCATCCTCTGATCTGGCCGAGGTTCACATAGTGTTGTATCCGCCGGATCAGCGCCGTCGGGATATCGATAACTACAACAAAGCGCTGTTCGATGCCCTGACTCTAACAGGCGTCTGGGAAGACGACAGTCAGGTTAAGCGCATGCTGGTGGAGTGGGGGAACATCGTGAAGAAAGGGAAAGTAGAAATCACCATCCGACGTTTTCGTGCAGCTGCCTGACGTGGAGATGATATGAGAGCACTACTAACCCCTGAGATTGCCCCACGCATGGGCGTTGTTCTTCTTCGCCCAGGTGCTGATCTCATGCCGATGTTCAGGAGAGGGCGGGTACTGATTGAGCCTGCACCGGAAAAATACAGCGACTACGCAACCGGCGCTATCCCTCCCGCCACGCAGCCACTGGCAGAAGACCCGGTTTTGAAGCCAGTATTCGAAAACAAAGACGTCATTCTGCGCGCGGGTGGTATTAGCTCGCTGGAGGCCGAGCTGGAGCGTCGTTTTGAATGCCAGTATCCGCACGGCTCGTGGCACAGCGAAAATTTTACGCTGTTCCGGCATGAGCCTGGCAGCATCCGCCTTTGCTGGGCCTGCGATAACCTGGTGCGTGATCAGTACACAGAGACACTGGCAGGCATTGCGCGTGAGAACCTGGTATCCTGGCTGATAACGGTCATCCGCTCACAGCTGGGGTTCAACGAAGACCATCAACTGACGATCCCCGAGTTGTGCTGGTGGCTGGTAATAAACAATCTGGCGCACGTCATCCCTGAATCGCTGGCCCGGAAAGCCCTGCGATTGCCGGAAATAAAGCATCAACCAGTGATGAAGGAGAGCGATATTGTGCCGGAGCCAGCGGCGAGCGAAGTGGTGCAGAAAAAGATTCTCGGTCTTCGCGTAGATCCTGAAACGCCGGAATCATTCATGCTGCGACCAAAGCGCCGCCGCTGGGTAAACGAGAGATGGACGCGCTGGGTTAAGTCCCAGCAGTGTGTCTGCTGTAACAAACCAGCAGATGATCCCCATCACCTGATAGGCCACGGACAAGGTGGAATGGGAACAAAAGCGCATGACCTGTTTGTGTTGCCGCTTTGCAGAGCGCATCACGACGAGTTGCACGCTGACACCGTGGCATTTGAGGAGAAGCACGGCTCACAGCTGGAGCTGCTGTTTCGATTTCTGGATCGTTCGCTGGCAATTGGCGTGCTGGCATAGTGGAGAACGCATAATGATTAACCCGTCCGAGGTTGGAAAAGCTGGTGAAATGGTCAGGCTGAAAACGCTGGAGGCCATCTGGATTCAGGGGAAGCTGCGCATGTGGGGCCGCTGGTCCTACATCGGCGGCGGTAGTGGCGGCAATATGTTTAACCAGTTACTGGCCTCCGGGAAAGTCACTAAAACAGCCATCAACGAAGCATTACGCCGGATGAAGAAGTCTGGCATCTCGAAGCCAGAGCTTGAGGCGTTTTTTCGTGAAATACTCGCGGGGAAAAACAAAAGCGGCCTGGCCTTCTGCACAGACGATGAGGGACTGCTGATTGATAAGGTACTGGGGGCAGTCCTTATTACGGGTGGTCACAAAGAGCTTTATCACCTGCTGGTGGAGCATTACCGGTTACGGAAGAGCAAACGCCGCATAGCGGAAGAGCTCTATGAAAAGCATCCCGACTGGTGCTTTATGACCTGTAGACGCAGAGTTGATACGTGGCTTAGTTTGGCAGAATCGATGCTGTACGCACCAATGTGTGACGCATTCGGCACAAATGGCGACAGATTTTACTTGCAAAGGGAGCCAGAAACTGCTTGAATTGTGATAGGCTCGGGACGTTAAAGCGAACTGAGCAGCATAAAATAAATTAAAGGCCCAAGGCTAACCCCCTTGGGCTTTGTCATTTCTGCACTCCGGTCAGGGCTCTTGGGTAGAGACGTGCTGCACGATACGTTAAAGCCCTCTGCGCAGAGCCCTGAACCAGATTGCTGGTTTAGCTCAGAAGGTAGAGCGCCTGCCTTGTAAGCAGGATGTCGGCGGTTCGATTCCGTCAACCAGCACCAGAATGGCAGCGGGGCCAGCGTCTGAAGCGAATCCCGATCACAATGCGTAACTTACATGTCCCAGCTGCGCGCAAAGTGACTTTAAAGCAGGGCCACAATTTGGATCTGCGCAAACTAATGTTGAGCGCTCCGTACCAGTAAGCGGAACAAAGCACGATTGTGGTGAAAGAACATATCGGTTAATCCCGGCCCATAAAGCAGCGATAAAAATTTGTCGATTGGCTTTAAGTGAGAGTTGGGCGCTCACCACCACACAACCATAGGCTCGCATTTGCGGGCCTTTTTTATATCTGCGCCCCGCCCGGCGCATAAACCTGCAGAGCTTTTCGGGGTGAGCCTTTGGAATGGTCGTGTGACTGTTCTGCAGGGCGGCCACTCCGGGCGAAGGCTCACCTCAAAAGGAAAGTCACATGAAAAAGTTAATCATGGCCGCAATCGTGGTCGCTTCGCTATGCCTGAGTAACGCCGCTTCGGCTGCTGGAGTTGTCATTACTACCGGCCAGCAAGGGCTTACCTACAATGCGGTGTACGGCGTGAACCTCGCCAGCGCCCTGAGTGAGTATGGCTATAGCTCCACAGTGATCCCCAGCAAAGGCTCGCTGGACAATCTCGACAAGGTGGCCAGCGGTACCGCGCAGATCGGTTTCACCCAAGCTGATGCTTTCCAGTTCTGGCGCAGTCGGCACAGCAACGAAGCGCAGAAGGTGGACATTATCGGCGAACTGGCTGATGAATGCGTTTTTGTCGCGGTGAAGAAGGGCGGCAAGATCAGCGACGAAGGGGATTTAAAGGCGGGTGTGAAAATCGCAGTTGGTGAGCCAACCAGCGGATCGTATGCATCCTGGCAATATCTGCAGGGACTGGAAAAGGATTATGCCAAAGTTGAGACCTACGCCAAAGGTGGTGTGCGCTCGCTGGCGAAAGTCACCACTGGAGAATATGACGCCTTTCTCTGGGTCTCTGCGCCGGACAGGTCGAATAAATTTCTGGAGGCTGTTAACCAGGAAGGAAGCGGCCTGACGATGATCGATATGAACGGCTGGCATGTAGACGACAAGCTGCCGAACGGGAAACCTGTGTACGAGCTGAAAAAAGCGGTGACTGAGTCAGGCTGGCTGAGCGATTCGAAGGTCAAAGTTCCCTGCACTAAAACGCTGGTGGTTGCCAATACCGATGCGGGTGATGAGGTGCTGGAAACAGCCTCGACTGTCCTTCTGAAAAACCTGAGCCGGGTGCTCGGTACAAACGGTAAATGATCATGCTACGCAGGCTGTGTTTCTGGACGCTGTTCGTTGTTTTGCTTCTCGTGGCCTGGCGCCTGGCAGGTATTCTGATGGATATGGTTATGCTGGTGGTTATCCTCGCTGCGCTGGCAGCCTGCCGTTACTGGCCATTCAAAAGCAAGTCCTGACACTGTGCAAAAGGCATCCCAGGGTGCCTTTGATAGAGTGTCAAAAGGCATTTAAAAAAAAATTAGCTGAAACAGCCGATCAGCCCTCTTAACGGAAATTTTTCGCCAGCGACACTGAGATAATCACTGCGCTCAAAGCAAAAGTAACTTTTACCGTTGAACGAGGATATTTTATGGGCTGGTTATGGACGTTTTTCCTGCTGGGGTTAGCCGTGATCGTTTTCTGGCAGCGCTGGATGTAAAAAAACACAAGGGGCCCACTTCGGTGGGCCTTTCTATATAGCCTGTGGAATAGCAGGCAATTTTATTCCCCTCAACTGAGAGGAACTCACAGCAATAAAGAGGGGGCTAAATGTCCGATCCTGTCTCTGGAACATCAGTTGCGGCCGGCGGCCTGATGGGGGCCAGTATGTTTGGCCTGGCCACCGGAATTGATTATGGCGTTGTGTTTGGCGCTTTCGCTGGTGCGGTCTTCTATGTAGCTACGGCAGCAAACATTTCACGCGGTAAGCTGGTGGCATATTTTATGACGTCTTTCATCGTTGGTGTCTTGGGCGCTGGGTTAGTGGGCTCAAAGCTATCAAGCTGGACGGGTTATAGCGACCGCCCACTTGACGCACTGGGTGCTGTGCTTATCTCGTCGCTGATTATCAAAGTGCTGACGTTCCTTAACAGCCAGGACCTGAATAGCCTGTTCAATATGCTAACCCGGTTCCGGGGAGGAGGCTCAAATGGTAAATGATCCTTCAGCACTGGTTAACGCACTCACCTGTACTGTGATTGTTCTTGCTCTGATGTTTTACCAACGTGGCGGATCCCGACACAGGCCGGGAATATCATTCCTGGCTTATCTCATGGTGCTGGTTTACGCCAGCATCCCATTTCGTTTCCTGTTTGGGCTTTACGAGTCATCCCACTGGCTGGTGGTGCTGGCAAACATCCTAATCTGCGTCGCCGTGTTATGGGCACGGGGTAACGTGGCGCGTCTGGTCGATACACTGAGGCACTGAATCAATCACAATTCCAGAAGGCAGCTGGCATCAGCGCCGGGTTAGCTGCGCGCTGGGTTTGGCACCGACGATAACAAGGCTTAACCATGACAGCAGATCAAATTATTGAGGGGATCCTCGGCAAAGAGGGTGGTTATGTCGATCATCCATCGGATAAAGGCGGGCCGACCCGCTGGGGAATCACGCAAACCACCGCCCGTGCACATGGATACACCGGTGATATGCGGAACCTAACCAGGGAAACAGCAAAGCAAATCCTGCTGAGCGATTACTGGACTGGCCCCCGGTTCGACCAGGTGGCGAGTTTGTCTACGTTACTGGCAGATGAGCTTTGCGATACTGGCGTGAATATGGGGCCCAGTGTCGCCAGTAAGTTCTTTCAACGCTGGCTGACCGCAATGAATATGCGCGGCAAGCTGTATCCCGATCTGATCCCGGATGGGGCCATTGGCCCCCGAACCATCACCGCGCTTAAGGGATATCTTTCAGCCCGCGGGAAAGAGGGCGAGCAGGTGCTGCTGAGAGCACTGAACTGCAGTCAGGGTGCCAAATACCTCGAACTGGCGGAGGGCCGCGAAGCCAACGAGGATTTTCTCTACGGCTGGGTTAAGGAGCGTGTCCTGTGAAGATGATCATTTTCGCTTTGCTCGTGCTGGTGGCTGTGCTCGTTCTGTTACTTCTGCGCAAATATACCCGGCTGGAGTTCGTAGGCCATGCCAGCCTGCTGCTGAAAACGTGGTCTGTAAAGCTGGGGGCTATCGGCGCGCTGATTGGTGTATGGGCGCAGTCGTTCCCGGATGCTGCGCTGCACGCCTGGGCGATGCTGCCGCCGGATATTAAAAACATCCTGCCGCCAAACATCGTTGCGTTGATTAGCCCTGCGCTGGTGGTGCTGGCCGTGCTATCGCAATACGTGCGCCAGCCAGCATTGAAAGATACGGCCGACAAACTGAAGGAGCCACAGCAATGAACTTCGAAATTATTGCTGGGCTGGTGGTCGTCATCCTGGGCGCTATCGCTGGCGCGTTTGGCATCGGTCATGCTCGCGGAACAAGTAAGGCGGAAGCCAAAGCCGAACAGCAGCGCGCCGAAGAAAACGCCGCTGCTACTGTCGCCGCGGCAGAACGCCGTGCCGAAGTCACGAAAGGGG
>ERZ501031.111-NODE-111-length-24048-cov-7.636436_pt1 | contig 24048 bp, 23 predicted proteins | sample MGYA00248843_ERZ501031 | MGnify/ENA primary metagenome ERZ501031 (study PRJEB25958, sample SAMN03398557) | human skin metagenome | study: EMG produced TPA metagenomics assembly of the Human Skin Microbiome Metagenome (human skin metagenome) data set. | reverse complement strand
CGAGAGGCTGCGCCAGGACGGCCGCAGCCGGGCGACGGTCGCGGCGGCGCCCTCGGTAGTTGCCAGCGGGCCGCTGTTCCGCTCGATCCACCGCGCCGGCCGGGTCCGCGATGCCGCCCTGCCGGCCAGCCGGGTGCCGGTCATCCTCAAGCGCCTCGGCACCGAAGCCGGACTCGACCCGGAAGCTGTGGCCGGGCTGTCCGGCCACTCGACCCGGGTCGGCGCCGCCCAGGACCTGCGGCGCAGCGGCGCCAGCGTGCTCGACCTCCAGGCCGAGGGCGGCTGGCGCGACCCGCGCATGCCCGGCCGCTACACCGCCCGGATCGACGCCGCCCACGGCGCCATGGCCCGGCTCGCCCGCATCCAGGAAGGCGAGGATGACGGACAGGGCGACACCTGAGCCGTCACTGCCGGCAGGGCACGGCACCGACCGGATCTTTGCTTCAGATAAACCTGTCCGGCAGATAGGACGGTTTGGCCAAGCACCTGAAACGACGAGCCTTTCAGGCGGCGCCAAGGTGCTGGGGAATCCCGTCGGACACTTCAAATTGAAGCTTTGAACAGTCGATTGAAGTTTTTAACGGACCGCGTCAGACACTTCAAGTCGCTGCGCGACCCGACAGCAGTTCTAAATCACACTGACACTGAGTCGCGATAGAGCCTGTGGATCGTGATAGCTTGATGGAAAAAAGCGCTGGAGCGCTTTTGGGGAATTTCCGCGGCGGCGGAAATCTGGTTTCTCAGGATTATGAAAATCCTGGATCGTCTCATCGCGTCGTTGCGCGGGTGCTGTCAATTGTTGCCGGACCTCCGGCAGGGAGGCGGCGCGCGCTATACGATGGCGCACATCGGGCTGTCGGCGTTTTCCCTGTTCTTCATGCAGAGCCCGTCGTTCCTGGCACACCAACGTCGTCTGGAGGAGGGACAGGGGCGCTCGAATTGTCAGACGCTGTTCGGCCTGGACAAGATCCCCAGCGACAACCATGTCCGGGCGCTGCTGGACCCGGTCGACCCTGACCACTTCCATCCAGTCTTCGCCGAAGTGGTGGCGGAACTGGAGGGGTCCGGCAGCCTGAAGGCTTTCCGGCAGCTTGGCGGTCACCTGCTGATCGCTCTGGACGGCACCGAATATCACGTGTCGAGCAAGGTCCATTGCCAGCAGTGCTCGACCCGCAAGCGCGGAAAGGACAAGCAGGGCCAGGACAGGAGCGAGCACTTCCACGCGCTGGTGTCGGCGACGGTCGTGGCGCCCGATCACAACCGGGTGGTGCCGCTGGAGCCGGAATTCATCGTGCCCCAGGACGGCCCTGAGAAACAGGACTGCGAAAGCCGGGCGGTTCGGCGCTGGCTGGAGCGCCATGGCCGGCGCTATGCCCGGCTGAAGCCCATCTACCTCGGCGATGACCTGTTCTCCCGCCAGCCGGTCTGCGAAGCGGTGCGGGCAGTGGACGGGCACTTCCTGTTCGTGTGCAAGCCATCGTCCCACCAGACAATCGAGGAATACCTCACCGGCATCGACCTGCCGACGCTGAGCCGCACCGTCAAGCGCGGGCGTGAGTGCTTCGAACATCGCTACCGCTGGCTCACCAACGTCCCATTGCGCGGCGACGCCGATGCCATGACCGTCAACTGGCTCATGATCGAGATCGTCAACCCCGCCGGCGCCGTCACCTACCGCAACAGCTTCATCACCGACCTCGAGGTCGGCCCCGACACGGTGGTCGACCTCGCCGCCTGCGGCCGCGCCCGATGGAAAATCGAGAACGAGAGCTTCAATGTCCTGAAGAATAACGGCTACAATCTCGAACACAACTTCGGGCACGGGAAAGCCAATCTTTCCGCCGTGTTCGTGTCCCTGAACCTGCTCGCTTTCGCCTTCCATACCGTCTGCGATCTGGCCGAAAATCTCTGGCAAAGGGCGATGGAGAAGATGGGGCCCGCGACCAGTTCTTCGAAAATCTGCGGTCCATCACGACCTTCCTGATCTTCCCCACGTGGGACGATCTTCTGGCAACGCTGGCCTTCGCCAGACCTCCGCCCATTGCCCTTTGATCACCATGCTATCCCGAGTATCAGGCCAATTTAGAACTGCTGCTAGGACTCGACCTGCCGGCCAGCGCTCCCGACCATGCCTTCACCATCGACGGCATCGGCGTCCTGACTCTTGGTATGATGGCCTGCATCGCCCGCGGCCATACCGGACGCGCGATCGAGGCGACCCGCCTGGTGATCGCCGCTTTCACCACCATCAACCTTGCGGCAATCGCCTGGGTTTTCGGTTCCATCGTGATGCCGGATTTCCAAGTCCCCGTGATTGGGCTGTCCGGTTCGCTGTGGGCAGGCTCCTTCGCCCTCTATTTGATTAAGTATGTTCCCATCCTGACAGGTGCCAGGATCGACGGTCGGCCTGGATAGTTGGAACTCAAAGCATTAAGGTCGCCATTCCCGAAGAATTTGATTAGCATGGCGCCGATCAATTTAACTGAACGGGTGCCTGCTGTCAGAAGTACCAGAGACCGGCCGTCAAAAGGAACAATCCGTCATGCACGCCCATATTGTCAGCCTGTCCCCGCAGGAAGCCGACCTTGTGCGTAAGCTGCCGTTGTTCGAGCAACTCGCGGAGCAGGATTTTACCTTTCTATTGGCAGCTGCCACGGTGCGAGCGGTGGAGAAAGGAAGCGATCTGTTCGTGCAGGGTGATCCGGCGGATCGGTTCTTCGTCGTGCTGGAAGGATGGGCAAAGCTGTATCGGATCAACCTCGATGGGGCTGAAGCCGTGGTCCGCATGGTGAATAGGGGAGAGAGCTTCGCCGAGGCGGCCATGTTCGCGGGAGGCTACTTTCCAGTCAGCGCCCAGGCGGTTACTGACCTGCGCGCGCTCTCTATCCCGTCCAAAGCTTTCGCCGACTGCGTCCAGTCCGACGTCAAAATGGCTTTCGCGATGCTCGGCTCACTTTCCCTGCGACTACGCATGCTGGTCCAACAGGTCGAGCAGCTTCAGGTTCAGTCCGCCCCTCAGCGCGTTGGCAGCTTCCTGCTGAAATTATGCCCGCGGGGACAGGGAAATGCCTCCTTCAGGCTGCCGCTGGAAAAGTCCCTGGTTGCAAAGCGGCTCGGCATTCAGCCCGAAACCTTCTCCCGGGCGCTTGCGAAGCTGCGGCCGATCGGCGTCGAGGTTCATGGTTCCGTGGTGTCGATCGCTGACATCGATGCCTTGCGTGAGTTCTGCCTGGAGGACGAGGATCTCGAGAAGCATGGAAGGTTAACGCAGGATGGCGGCAGGTCACCCTGAACTACCCAGCAGGCGCCGGCCCTCGGCGGTGATCCGGTCCGGCGTCCAAGGCGGGTTAAAGGTCAACTCGACCCATGTCGGGAAATCGGGATCAGCAGAGTCGGCAAGTGCTGTTTCCGCCCGCTCAACAATCAGGGTGCCCATCGGGCAGCTTGGGTGAGTCAGGCTCAGGAGGATGCGCAGGCCGTCCGCCGTTTCCTCAATGCCATAGACAAGCCCCATATCGACCACGCTGAGCTCGGTTTCGGGATCGATAACTTGGCCCAAGGTCTGCCAAGCGGCGGAAATGGCTATTTCGGATTTCATGGGCTGGTTTTTCCTTTTGCCGCGGTAGGGCGAGCCTGGGGCAGGGTTCTGATCCGCAGGTAAAGATCGAGCGCGTAGATGATGAAGGCAACGGCGCCTGCCGCTCCGGTCAGGGCGCCCCAGCGGATCAGCATCTCCAGGTCGAGCACCATTCCTGTTCCAACCGCCGACAATGCGGTGATGTGGCAGGTTGCCTGTATCCGCAGGATTAAGCTATCACCAAGCTCGGATACCTTTGGAATTCGGCGGCCCGCCTTAACCGCGTGAATCGCAGCCAGGAATGGCAGAATACGCTGGAGCATGCCGAGCACGAGACTGAGCAGCCAGCCGCCGACCAGCGTCAGCACGAACAGCCCAGGTCCCCAGACGGGCGGGAGACCCAGTGCCAGGAGCAGTCCCAGCACGAGGCTGAGGGGCAGTGCGGCCCAAGACAGCCGGATCAGCAGAAAAGATGTCCCGAGATCGCGGCGGTTACGCTGGCGCATCAATCCTGCCATGCCGTGGACATGCAGGCCTGCCGCGGCCAGACCGATACAGGCAGCTGGCGCAAATATTCCGGCACCGACCAGGGCGAGCGCCGCGATGGCGAGCACCAGCACAAGCGTGGCCTGACGTTCGGGCTGCGGCCCTACCAGGGCGAACATGGGAACCAGAACCTGCACGAAGCCGGCGGCCAGCAGGCCCAGGAAGCCGTAGCAGGCGACCACCAAATGGATAACAGCCACGGCCCGGTGGTCATCCAGATAGCCGTGCGTGAAGTCGCCGAGCAAAGCAAGGCCCAGGACAGCCAGCGCCACCAGGCAGGCGAGTGCCGCCCAGAGGTGGCGAACGACCAGCCGGACCTGCGGTTTGGCGGTGTCCGTCCGCCTCAGCGCCAGACCAACTACACCGACGAACAGCAGCAGAGCCAGGGCTACGGAACTTCCACCGATGCCAAGCAGCCAGGGGTCGGCTGCGATCATGCCCCAGGTCAGCAACGGGATGCCCGGCAGCAGCAGCCACCCGATCACTCGACAGGGCCATACAGCGGGCAGATCGGCCTGGATTGCCACCGGCAGCAGCTGGAACCCGGCTCCGACAGCCGTGACGGTCAGTACACCGAGCGTGACCAGGTGGAGTGCGGCTACCGGCAGGCCCAGCCAGCCCTCGGCGCCGCCAGCGATCGGCGCCCCGGCTGCCAATGCAGTCCAGCCCAGGAGATGGAACAGCAGGGCGACCGCCAGGAAGCGGAACGGAATGGATGCCGGCAGCAGCCTGGATCCTGGAGCGATCATCACGCATCCCGTGCCAGTCTGATCCGGACCTCGCCTTGCAGATGCTCAACCGACAGGCACGACCAGCCCCGTTCACCCAGCAGGGGGTAAAGGAAGACGGGCTCGCGGTCGTGATGAAGCACCAGGGTGTCAGTTTCGCCCTGGTCGATCAGGTCGAGTACCCGTGTCAGGGGCTCGGGCGGCTGTAGGCCGCGTACATCAAGATGAGTGCCGTCGGCAGCGCCCCACGGTTCAGGTCCACGGTGCGTCATCGGCTCCTCTGTCACCGACGTAGCTTCCTGCGCCTCGTCACGGCGCCAGCAGATGCGCCAGTGATTGGGGCCAACTTGGCGGCCAAGCGAAGTGAAGCCTTTGCCGGCAAGTACACGGCGCAGCGGTGCCGGGTCAAAAGGCGCATCGACTACCATAAAGCCGCCCGACGGCACCCGCGCCGACATGGACATCACCTGGGCGAACGGATCCTGCCCAGACGCCAGGAGAGGGCGCACATCCAGGTGAGGGGCTGACAGGCGTTCGGCCTGATCGAACCAGTCGGCGGATGTTTTCTGCTCAGCAGGCGCGGACTGAGTATCTGCCGTTCCGCGACAAACCTCTGATACGTCCAGATCGCCTTGCAACACTGAGCACAGAGTATCGAACGGAACGCCGGCAACATGCGCCGCCTCTCCCAATCGAATATGGTTTGGCATGGCGTTCCTGTGGTCCGCGCTGAGCAGACCGGCTAGCGCCGGACTGAGGGATGATAACCGGGAAAGGGCCTCACCATTTTCGGCTATCACTTCGACCAGAGGCATATCGGGGGTAAGGGAGTTTGTCCGTTTACTCATCATCAACTCCGGTGCTGTTGACGCGGATTATGCGGCATTGTGGCCGTAGTGTTTTTGACGACAGTCAAACCTGCGTAAATTCTTTTCGATGGTCATGGCGATTAGACGACAGGCAGCGAACCTATGTCGGACAATCAACAAAATTTTGTCATTTCTAGAGCAAAATTATGTCAAGGAATATTTTCAGCAAAAGTTTGACGTGGATCAATAAAACACACGATTTTTTTGTTGCATTGAAGCAATCTTCATTAACTCAGGGAAATAGCGACAATTAAAACTGAATTTCAGCATTTAACCTTTGAGAGTCCGGACTTCTGATCGAAAAACTGGATGATCCTGGCGGTGCTAAGGCGGCATTTTGCTTTTCATTTCAAGGCACAGGTACGCTATGGTGCCTTCGATCCAGGCAAAGGCCGGCTAAAAATCAGCCAGGAGATGAGCAGAATGACAGACAACACAGCAGTCGGATTGTCCGCTGGCGAAGCTCCCGCAGACCGCACAACAAAGCGGCGGGAAATCGTCATGTTCCTGCTTCTCGCCTTTGTCATCTGGCCGTTCGTGGCTGTGGCGGTCGTGGGAGGCTACGGCTTCATCGTCTGGATGTACCAGACGATCGTAGGACCGCCAGGCCCTCCACCGGTCTGATGAGATGTCTGAGGATCGGGTTGATCTGGGACGTCGAAGCCTGCTGCGGGGGCGGCTGCAGCGAGAAGTCATGCCGCTCCGGCCACCTTACGCCTCGAACGATCGTGTGCTCAGTGCCTGCGTCAGATGCGGTGCCTGTGCGGCAGCCTGTCCGGAAGGCATTATTGCGGCAGGCGACGGGGGGTACCCGGAAGTCGATTTTCGGATCGGCGAATGCACCTTCTGCGGCGAGTGCGCGAATGCCTGTCCGGCTCCGGTGTTCGAACTGGTACAGGACGTACCGTGGTCGCAGGCTGCGGCCATCGGCGATGCATGCTTCGCCAGGAAGGGAATCGTTTGCCAGAGCTGCCGTGACGCCTGCCCGGCCGGCGCTATCGTTTTTACAGTCGGATGGGGCGGACCGTCCCGGCCGCAGGTGGACACAGCGGCCTGCACTGGATGCGGCGCGTGCGTTTCACCCTGTCCGGCGGGTGCTGTAACGATCGTTCGCGCCGAGAGCCGACAGGAGACAAAACATGTCCGATGAAGTCCATGTCTCAAGCCTGGTCGTTCAGGCTCTTCCGGAGTTCCTGCCAGCAGCCAGGAGTGCCATCGCGGCCATGCCCGGTATCGAGATCCACGCCGTCGAGGCGGGAAAAATGGTGGTTGTGCTGGAAACCGCCGACGAGGGGGAAATCGTTAAACGGATCAGCGAGATCAACCTGCTGGACGGCGTGATGGCGGTCAACATGGTCTTCCACCAGGTGGACGGCCCGGACGAAGCATACTGAGAAGTCAGGGGGAAAACGTGAAACTGACACGTCGGGACTACATTAAAGCCAAAGCGGCCGTTACAGCCGCGGCTGCGGCACAGATCAGCATGCCGGCGCTGGCCCAGCAATCCATGGTCGCCGGCCAGGACGACAAACTCAAGTGGTCCAAAGCGCCCTGCCGGTTCTGCGGCACAGGCTGCGGGGTCATGGTCGCAACCAAGGACAACCGGGTGGTCGCCACCCATGGCGACATCAAGGCCGAGGTCAACCGCGGCCTCAACTGCGTCAAGGGCTACTTCCTGTCCAAGATCATGTACGGCCAGGACCGCCTGAACATGCCGATGCTGCGCATGAAGGACGGCCAGTACGACAAGGACGGCGAGTTCCAACCCATTTCCTGGGACCGCGCCTTCGATGAGATGGCTAAGGTGTGGAAGCGCGTCCTCAAGGAAAAAGGTCCGACGGCGGTCGGCATGTTCGGCAGCGGCCAGTGGACCATTTGGGAGGGCTATGCCGCCTCCAAGCTGATGCGCGCCGGTTTCCGCTCCAACAACCTGGACCCCAACGCCCGGCACTGCATGGCGTCGGCCGCCGTCTCCTTCATCCGGACCTTCGGCATGGACGAGCCGATGGGCTGCTACGACGACATCGAAGCCGCTGACGCTTTTGTGCTGTGGGGCTCCAACATGGCGGAAATGCATCCGATCCTGTGGACCCGGATCACCGACCGGCGGATCTCGGCGCCCCATGTCAAGGTTGCGGTGCTGTCCACCTTCGAGCACCGCAGCTACGAGCTGGCCGACGTTCCCATGGTGTTCGAGCCCGGCACTGACCTGGCGATCCTCAACTTCATCGCCAACCACATCATCCAGACCGGCCGGGTCAACCGGGAGTTCGTGGATAAACACTGCAACTTCCGCATGGGCCAGACCGATATCGGCTACGGCCTGCGCCCCGAGCACGTGCTGGAGGTCCGGGCAACCGGCGCCAAGGAGGCCACCGCCTCGACGCCGAGCAGCTTTGACGACTTCGCCAAGCTGGTATCCGAGTACACGGTTGAGAAGACGGTCGAACTGACCGGCGTGCCTAAGGAACGGCTGCTGGCGCTGGCCGAACTCTATGCCGATCCAAAGACCAAGGTCATGTCGCTGTGGACCATGGGGTTCAACCAGCATGTCCGCGGCGTCTGGGCCAACCACATGGTCTACAACATTCACCTGCTGACCGGGAAGATCGCCGAGCCGGGCAACAGCCCGTTCTCCCTGACCGGCCAGCCCTCGGCCTGCGGCACCGCACGCGAGGTCGGCACTTTCTCCCACCGCCTGCCCGCAGACATGCAGGTCAACAACCCCGAGCACCGAAAGAAGGCCGAGGGGATCTGGAAGCTGCCGGCAGGCCTGCTCCCTGGGCAGATTGGCTACCACGCGGTTCAGCAGGACCGCATGCTGAAGGACGGCAAGCTCAACGCCTACTGGATCCAGGTCAACAACAACCTCCAGGCGGCACCCAACTCCGACAACGAGACCTATGTCGGCTACCGCAATCCGGACAACTTCATCGTGGTGTCGGATGCTTATCCGACTGTCACGGCAATGGCAGCCGACCTGGTGCTGCCGGCGGCCATGTGGGTCGAGAAGGAGGGTGCTTACGGCAACGCCGAGCGGCGCACCCACTTCTGGCACCAGCTCGTCGATGCTCCTGGCGAGGCCCGCTCCGACCTGTGGCAGCTGATCGAGTTTTCCAAGCGGTTCACGACCGACGAGGTCTGGCCGGCCGAGATCCTGGCGCAAAATCCGGAATATCGAGGAAAAACGCTGTTCGACGTCCTGTACGCCAACGGCCAGGTCAACAAGTTCCCGCTGGAGGAGATCGACCCCGAGTACGAGAACCGGGAAGCGAAGGCGTTTGGGTTCTATGTTCAGAAGGGCCTGTTCGAGGAATATGCCGAGTTCGGCCGCCACCACGGCCACGACCTCGCTGATTTCGACGAGTACCACAAGGTCCGCGGCATGCGCTGGCCGGTGGTTGACAATAAGGAGACCCGCTGGCGCTACCGGGAGGGTCTGGACCCCTATGTCAAACAGGGCGAGGGTGTCCGCTTCTACGGCAATCCCGACGGCCGAGCGATCATCTTCGGCTTCCCCTACGAGCCGCCGGCCGAAGCGCCGGATGCCGAATACGATATGTGGCTGGTCACCGGCCGGGTGCTGGAGCACTGGCATTCCGGCTCCATGACCATGCGGGTGCCGGAGCTCTACAAGGCGGTGCCGATGGCGCTGGTCTATATGCACCCCGACGACGCTGCCGCCCGCAAGCTGCGCCGAGGTTCGGAAGTGCTGGTCCAGTCGCGTCGGGGTGAGGTTCGCATGCGCATCGAGACGCGTGGGCGCAACAAGCCGCCGCGCGGCCTGGTCTTCGTGCCCTGGTTCGACAGCACCCGGCTGATCAACAAGGTCACCTTGGACGCCACCGATCCGATATCGAAACAGACCGACTTCAAGAAATGCGCCTGCCGCATAGTGCCGGTGTAAGGGGGTTGCAATGAGAGTGCTTTTATACGCCGTGCTTTCGGCGCTTCCCGTCCTCGTCCCTGCAGTGATCTCGGCCCAGCAGCCGGTCCAGACCCCGTTCCGCCCGCCGGTCGCGTTCACCGATGAGCTACCGGCCCCCTCGATTCCGGCCGATGTCACCGATGATCGCCGGGTTTCCCGGAATTATCCGGAGCAGCCGCCCGTGATCCCGCACAATGTGCGGGACTATCAGATCAACCTGAACACCAACCGCTGCCTGACCTGCCACAGCCGCCAGTATACGGAAGCGGTGCAGGCGCCGATGATCAGCATCACGCACTACCTTGACCGGGAGGGCCAGACGCTGGGTGCCGTCTCGCCGCGCCGGTACTTCTGCATGCAGTGCCACGTGCCCCAGACCGCGGCTCAGCCGCTCGTGCCAAACATGTTCCAGAATATCGACAGCATGATCAGCCGGCCCTCGGATGGGGGTGAGCACAAATGAGGATAAAGCTGCCGGGATTCCTGCTGCACCCGTGGCAAACGCTCTCCAGACCCAGCCGGTACCTTAGCCTCGGTTTCCTGACGCTCGGCGGCTTCGTCGCCGGTGTCTTCTTCTGGGGCGGCTTCAACACGGTGCTGGAGGCGACCAACCGGGAGGCGTTCTGCGTCGGCTGCCACGAGATGAACACCAACGTCTACGAGGAGCTGAAGACGACGATCCACTTCTCCAACCGGTCCGGCGTGCGGGCAACCTGTCCGGACTGCCACGTGCCGCACGAGTGGACGGACAAAATTGCCCGCAAGATGCAGGCATCCAAGGAGGTCTGGGGCAAGATCTTCGGCACCATCAATACGCGAGACAAGTTCGTCGCCATGCGGCGCGAGCTTGCCGAGCACGAGTGGGCCAGGCTGAAAGCCAACAATTCGCTGGAATGCCGCAACTGCCACTCGACGGAATCGATGGACATCACTAAACAGGGGGCCCGGGCGGCCCGGGTTCACCAGGAATTTCTGTTCACGGGGGAGCGCACCTGCATCGACTGCCATAAGGGCATCGCACACCAATTACCGAACATGGAAGGCGTCCAGCCCGGCTGGAGCGATGCTGCTTCAAGCAAGGGAACGCTGGGCCACTGGCTGGCGCAGGCCAACGAATAGCCGTACCTACAAAAACAAAAAACAGGATAAAGCCTCCGCTGCAGATCGGCGGAGGCTTTTTTATTGTTCAGGATCAGCAGAGTCGGCGCACGGTTCCGTCAGCGGCTGACAGAAAGCTGCGCGACGGCCGGAGGTGCGCACGGCAGATGCAGCACAGCCCTTACGACTGCGATCACCCCAGTCAGCGCCAAGCCGGACAGCGCCAGCCCCGAACCCAGGACCATAAGCCCAAGAGTCAAGAAAAGCAGCGTCTCCATCTTTCCACCCATTATTCGAGCGCTTGTCTCCAAGCAACGGAGGAAAATTAAGCCCGCAAACGTTCAGAGACCTTGACCCAGGTCAAACCTGCTGAAAATTCACCGACCAGTTCGAAGAAATTCGTACCCTGTACGATGCTGTCGGTTGCGGTCTTGGATGCTGGGGTTGTTGCTCAGGGCTCGGCTCCTTCAGCCTCGTCCGAATAGGGGGCCTGCTCGCGCTGCGGTGTCATCTTGCTCGGCTCGACGGTCTGATCAGGCGCTGCCCCAAGTGGTCCTTGCGCGATTGGCCTGATGTCCACCCGCAGGGTCTGCGCCGCGACCTGATGATCTTCCAAAACCGGAGATGCCTCCTTGCCGATCTGGCGCAAATCCGGTGCTGACGCGTATCCCGCCATGCGCGCATATAAATTGAAATGCCGCATATGCTCCTGGGCGACACCGACGGAATAGACTTCGTCGAAGGCGGCACCTTGAAGCGTTTTCAGCCGCTCGATGATGGCCGCTTCATTCTCGTTCGGCCCTGTAGGGACATCAACTCCGATAGCACGCGCTGCCTGGGTAAGGCGCTCGTTCAACCTGCCATGCTCTTCCATCATCCGCCTGGCAAACGCACGCACCGACTCCGCCTCGGCACGGGTCTCTGCCAGGCGAGCCATTTCTAATTCCGCGATGCCCCGCTGGATCGCTTCCTGGAGCAGCATGGCGTCAAGATTGAGAGCTTGGCTATCGCCCTCAGGCGGAGACGACTGGTTTTGGGCGTGCAGAGGAGTTGATATGAGGAGGCTGGCACCGAGGAGTGCTACAGCGCCTGCTCTCACTGTCTTCCGGGGGATCAAGTCCGGCATTGAGCCTCATCCTCCTGATTGATTTTGAGCAACATCCTGGTTTGGAACAGAAGACGCACCGATAAGTTGCCGAAAAGGAGCTTATCTTTGCCTGCGAATCGTTGTGCCGCCACCAATAACTTGGACACCGGAGGAGGGTGACAGTGTGGCTAGTCTGGGTTGTGTGCTTCCGACCTGAGGGAAGGATGCCACCGTGCTCGGCCCGATCAAGCACAAGCCGCTATCGCGGGGGCCTGCGGCCCTGCTTGACTGGTCCTGTGCGCGGCAGCCTGCCGAGTGGCAGGTTGGGACGGCGGGATGGTCAGCCCTTGATCGAACATCGGGATGGATCATGCGGTAAGGCTTCCAGCTGGAGGTGTCGGGTCCGGTAGTCGAGCGGGCTGAGATAAACCCAGCCGCTCCAGCCGTCAGGCGGCGTTGTATCGGACGACGAAGTCGCTGACCGCCGCCCTAACCTCGGCGGCGGTGCGGAAGGTTCTGTCCTAAACCGCCTGCTCCTTTAGGGTCGGAAAGAACCGCTCGATGACGCCATTGCCTTGCGGCTGGTGCGGGTGCGTATTTCGGCGAAAGCGCGGGAGAACCCATGGCCGCATCCTCTCAAGAAATCGGGCTTCCGATAAACCCGGCGCGGATCAGGGACGACCTTCAGGCAACCCTGGTCTTGGCCAGACCACCGCCCATTGCCTTCTGAACACCATGCACTCCCGACCAGCAGCACGGTTTGGAACTGCTGCGGCCGTTGACCGGACGCTTGTGTCCCATGACCTCATTCAGGGCGGCGGTTTCTCCCGTCGAGTTGCGGAACGGCAAGTTGCAGAAAACGCAGCTTGAGCGGAGACAGATCGGCATGCCTATGGACGATCAGAAGTTCCGTATAGGCATCCTGATCGTCCAGTTCCAGGAATGAGACACTGGCGAGACCGATCTGCGCCAGGGCAGCGGGAACTACGCTGACACCGAAGCCGGCGGCAACCAGCCCGACGATGCTGGTCGCGTTGTCGACGCGCAGGTCGAGCCGGGGCGTGAAGCCAGCACGGACGCACAGGGTCGAAACGTGGTGTGCCAGGCCGACGCCCTCCGGATCGCGGAGTGCGATGAACGGTTCGTCCGCAAGATCCGTCAGGCGGACGGGCCGGGGAAGCCTTACGGCTAGCGGTGACGGCACGACGGCGAGCAGTCGGCTTCGCGTGAAGGACCGTATGTGCAGGTCGCCAGGCAGTGGGCCGGCGGGTGCCCGGATGATGCCGACGTCGAGGCGGTGCTGTTCCAGCGCCGCGATCTGTTCCTGGACAGAGGTTTCCTCCAGCCGGATCCGTGCGTCCGGAACCGAGGCGCGGAATGCGAACAGCAGGTCCGGCAGGTCCGGTTCCAGCATCGCCGTGTTGACGTAGCCGATATCGATGGCGCCGAGTTCGCCGCGCGCGGTGCGGCGGGCAACGGCGATCGCCCGCTCGCTCTGCTCGATTACTGCCTGCGCCTCGATCAGGAACGCCGCTCCGGCTTCCGTCAGGGCGATCCCGCGTCCGACCCGGCGCAGCAGGCGGACGCCCAGCGTGCCTTCCAGGATGCGAAGCTGCTGGCTCAGGGCCGGCTGCGCGATCCCCAGGTTCTCGGCGGCGCGGCCGACATGAAGCTCGGCCGCGACCGCGACGAAATAGCGGAAGCGGCGCAGGCTCATCCTGAATTCCTCATGCTGAGACCCTCATCCTGAAATCCATTGATAACTTTATCTTATCGATTTCGACATATCTGGTGAATTGATCCAAGAAGCCGTATCGATGATCCTTCCCGTCAGAAAGCATCGAAAAACGCAATCGACAATAGGGAAAGGGGGAAACGATGCCCTGGAACTCGGAATTCGTGATGCGCGACCGGACCGTGCACCCGCCGGGATTCACGCCGACTTACAAGACCAGCGTCCTGCGCTCGCCGGAACGCCCGCTGCTGTCGCTACAGAACTCCCTGTCGGAAGTGACCGGCCCCGTCTTCGGCCATGACGAGCTGGGACCGCTCGACAACGATCTGCTGCTGAACTACGCGAAGGACGGCGGATCGCCGATCGGCGAGCGGATCATCGTCCATGGCCGGGTGCTGGACGGGAACGGCCGCCCCGTCCCCAACGTGCTGGTCGAGTTCTGGCAGGCCAATGCCGGCGGACGGTATCGGCATAAGAACGACAATTATATCGCTCCGATCGACCCGAATATGCTGCGCGTCGCGCTGTCCATCAAGGCTGGCCGCATCCGTCCCTCGGTGATCCTGCGCCGGCTCAACACCTACAGCCGCAAGAACCGGCTATACTTCGCCTTCCGGGAGCTGGGGCGCGTGGTCCGAACGATCTTCCTGCTGAATTATCTCTCCTCGCTCGAACTGCGCCACCTGATCCAGGCGGCGACCAACAAGAGCGAGCTGTTCAACAAGTACGCCCAGTGGGTCGCCTTCGGTGAGAGCGGGCTGGTGAGCGAGGGTGTGCGGGACGAGCAGCGCAAGCTGATCAAGTACAATCATTTGGTCGCCAACCTGCTGATCTTCCACACCATCGTCAGCATGACACGGGCGCTGGAGCAGATGGCGGCCGAGGGGCTTCCGGTCGATGAGGCGGCCTTGGCCAGCCTCAGTCCGTATCAGACCGAGCATATCAACCGTTTCGGCAACTATGTTCTCGACTTCGCCCGTGTTCCGATGCCGTTGCCCACCGAGGTCCGTTCCGCATCAGCGTTGAAATCGGAACCCGACACCATTCCAGAACCTGAAGCTGATCGGAGCTCGGCCGATGTGTGAACTCGTGGAAGCAATCGTTACCGTCCCCCATGCCGGTATGCTCCCGGATGAGGTCGGGAAGCCAGAGCACCTGGCAGGTCTTCGGGATTGAGAACATCAATCCGCGATCTTCGAACTGGTTCCATAGTATGGTTGCTACTATCACGGGGACCTGGAGGAACGATTTTCGGTGATGAGCGTGACCGACCTGGAAATTGAAGAGGCCATCCGAGAAGCGTGGACGATCCTGCATGCCTCACCGTCCGCGTACCGGATGGCGGCAGCACTGCTGGCGATGACCGGGGGGACATCGGCCCATCCGCACTGGGTCACCCCTGATGACCTATGGCGCGACCGGCTGGCGGCTCTCGCCGAGCAGAATGCCTGGCTGGCGGCCTGGGGCCCACGGCCGGGCGAGCCGGACTGCCGGGTCCCCCCTGCCCTGCTGCCGGAAAGCCAAGAGCGGCGCGCGAACGCTTATCTGCTGTGGCGTTCAACCGTGCGGGTCAGCGCCCATGACGACGACAGGAGCAGGACCACGCCCAAACCGCGATCCCGACGCCGAAATGATGCCGAACAACCTGCCCCTGCGCGCCCGAGGACGCGGCGGAGCAAATCACCCGCACCTGGGCTTGAACCCGGTGGTCGCCCGGATTGAATGGCCATAGCCCCAAAAACTTGCCTGGCGGCACCCTGCCCCTCCCACTGCTCACAACCCGGTCGGCCCTGGTCGGATCGATGCGGAAGCGGTCCTGACTGCGCGGCTCCGGCGGATCGCGGTGGCGCCTGCCCCTATATCACGGCGGACAACGGCGGCAGCGCCGTGCCACCACCGTCCATTCCTGCTGCACCAAATTTACTTCCGATAATACAAGGTTATCGGAAGTTGGGGAGGGCGCCGGCGAAAACCGGCAGGTCTCAATCTATTCGTCAATTGAGTTTTCCCAATACGCCAACTGCTTCTGAAAGCTGATAATTTTTTGCTCAAGCTCTGATATCAGTTCGTCGCGCCGGTCGATCTCGCGGATCATCTCCCTGATCCGAGCCTCGGCGGCGTTCAGTTTACGTTCAATCTCGGCCGGTGATACCATGGTGACGCTTCCTGTATGGGTCTGTCGTAGACGCAACGGAAGAGATCAACGTCCGGCACCGTTATGTGCGGGCGGAAGCGGGAGGCGTTTTGGTGGGAGACAGCCGGCAGATGAATCCTGTAACCGTCATCGTCACGGACGGGACCGACATTCACATGACAGCGCGCATTGCGGCGGCACTGGGCATGGCGGTGGAGCGCGTCCGTCCGGACGACCGCGCCCTCAACGGTTACTGCGACCCGGCCATCTTGGAGAGACTGCGCGGCATTCAGGGCGTCGAGGCTGCCGACGACGCCGGTGCCCGTTCGTCGAGGATCTTCAATTGAACCGGACCGGCTGATGGCATCGGATAAAGACGATGAGCCGAGGCGTGATGACACCTCATTCGCCTTGAACCACAATCTAGCCATCCTTTTCGGTTTCGTGCTCGGGTTCAGCCTGTCCGGAACATGGTTCTACTCTCTTTCCAAGGTCGAGATGAGCATCGAAACCGCTACCTTCCTAGGCCCGTTCTTTGGCGCCGCCATAGGCTTGATCGCCATACTGGCCGGCGCTCTCTACAATGCGGAGCTGTCGCGAAAGCGCGACGCGATGCTGCGAAGCGATGAGAAAAGAACTCTAGCGGGCGCCATTCTAGCAGAGTTATCAAGTGTCAGAGCGATTGTTATATCAACCCAGGAATGGCTTTCCCTAGAATCAAAAGATGCTGATCTTAATATCGTTCTTCTTGAATGGAAGAGTTACATGGAGATTTACCACGCCAGTGTCGGGAAGCTTGGCCTGTTTTCTCCTGAGATCGCCAGTGATGTGGTCTCAGTTTATTTGGAGTTCAGAGCCGTGATGGTTCTCTTCGAAGAAGGGTTTCGAAAGGATTTCCAGGGAGATCCGAACCTGACCAGAGTCGTGACGCGGATGAACCTGTGGACAAAATCCGCCAACGCGCTTAATGTCAAACTTGCCGCGATATCTGGCCTTCCTTATGACTGACGCACCGTTATATCCCGTCGTTCATATCCATAATACAGGGTATGCGGCTTTGACCTGTCCCTGAAACACGGAAGCCCCGGATCAAACCGGGGCTTCCGTCGTGTCGGTCCCCGTTGCCGGGGTAAGTAGAGCGTCGCGATGACATTGTGAAGGTCAGCGGGGCCGATCCCCGTTGCCGGGGAAACTACCATCCCACACCCTGCGCGATTCTCGACCCGATGTCAATCATGCTCCCGTTGGCGCAGGGCTCCGAACTCAGGTTAACGAGCTTTACGGCTTATGCCTGCCGTGATTCTCTGGGCCACCCTGGTTCGGAGAAGCGCAATGTCCCTGACGATCTCAGCCTCTGGAGAGAAATCCCGCCTTCGGGCGCTGCTGGAGCATTTCGCGAGGATCGAGGACCCTCGCGAACCGTGGCGGGTGGCTCATCCCCTGCCGGAGGTTCTGCTTCTGGTGGTGTGCGGGACGATCGCCGACTGCGACGATTACGATCACATCGCCGCCTGGGGTGAGTCGCATCTGCCTTTTCTGCGCGACCTCCTGCCTTATCACTACGGCGTTCCCGGCGGCCGCTGGCTGACCCTGCTGATGAACCGGATCGACCCCGGCCTGTTCTCCGCCTGCTTCACGGCGTGGGTGCGGGAGATGTGGCCCGAGCGGCCCGACTTCGTCGCCATCGTCGGCAAGACGTCACGGCGCAGCCATGACCGCGGCGTCGGGACGCCGCCGCTGCACCTGGTGTCGGCTTTCGCCACCACCGGGCGTCTGGTGCTCGGCCAGGAGGCGGTCGCGGACAAGTCCAGCGAACTCACCGCCATCCCGATCCTGCTGGAGCGTCTGGGCGCCGATGACGGCCTCAAAGGGGCGGTCGTCACCATCGACGCCATCGCCTGCAACGCGACCATCGCCACCGCCATCCGGGACGCCGGTGCCGAGTACCTGCTGGCGGTCAAGGCCAATCAGCCGACCTTGCGCGCCGAGATCGAGGATTACTTCGCCACGGCGCCAGCCGACACCCTCGAGACGATCATCGATTACGACAAGGGACATGGCCGCGTCGAGGAGCGGACCGTCACCATCAGTCGGGAAACCGACTGGCTCTCCGGCACCCGCCGGTTCCCCGGCGAACTCCGCCTGCCCGGCGCGGCGACGATCATCAAGGTCAGCTCCAGAACCGAACTCCGGGATCGCTGCCGCTTCGACACACGCTTCTTCATCTCCTCCGCGACACTTTCCGCCGCCGTCGCCGCGACAACCGTGCGCGGTCACTGGGGGATCGAAAACCGCCTCCACTGGGTCCTGGATGTCGTGTTCGACGAGGATCAGGCCCGTTTGAGAACCGGACATGGAGCCAAAAACATGGCTGTCGTCAGACACTTCGCCCTCAATCTTGTCCGCACCGCATCCGACAGCAAAAGCATCAAACTCAGGCGCAAGGCCGCCGCGTGGGATGTCGCATACCTCGCATCAATCCTCGGCTTCACTATTCGTTAAGCCGGATTCGGAGCCCTGCCGTTGGCGTGAGCATCCCGGAAGTTTACATCTAGATTGTCGCGCTACACCACGACTACGAGTACCGACACAACGGGACGGCCAACCTGTTCAGTTCAGCTTCCGAGTGCCCGCTCGAAGCGAGCGATCTGCTCCCGCGCAACCATCTTGGGGTCGATCGTCTTGACAGAAATCAACCAAAGGGTCAAAATCTGCTCAAATGCGGATCGTTTCACTCCACCCCACCTCATCCCACAGTGTATGAAGCAGAATCATTGAATTGAAGACAGAGATAAAGGGTGAGCGCACAGTTCATGCTGGCCGCAATTCTAATCGCGATGCCGTCAACCCGGACGACATCGCGCAATTGCAGGATCTGCGGGAGGCTTGGGGCGTCGCAGCCGAAGGCCCCCTGTTGGTCGTGGGCCGTTTGACTGGCTCCCTGCGCAAGGATATGCCCGATGTATTCTTTTTGAGCGACCTGTCCCATCCTGACAGCGGCCATGGCCTTGTCTATCCACTGGCAGAGACGCGTAAGAGCGCCAGTGCATTCATCCCTCCTGCCGAAGTGTACGCTTGGCTCAGCCCCGAGGAGGCTGTAAGCGGCGACCATTGGGTCATCGCCGAACTCGAACTCGCCCCTGCCAAGGTGCGCCAACAGCGTAACAACCCCCAAGAATGTAATGTTCGCCCCGGCACGCTACGCCTTCTGAGCGCATGTCCTCCAGAATGGCGAGTCGAGATCCGAGACACCCAATCCGCGCTGCAGATAGCGGATTTCGCACGAGCGGCGATCGAGGACCGCCTGCAGATGGACTTACAGCGGGTCGCAGATGAGCTGTCTGCCCAAGAAGACCATAAGCGCCTAGCCCTAAAGCAGATCGAGGATGATCTGCAAAGCGCCGCGAACAAGGCTAAAAAAACGCGCGTGAAAATTGCGATACAGATCGACGAGGACAAGCGTCACCGCACGGCTATCCGGGCCGAAATCAAGGCCCTTCAAGCGCAAATGGCGCAGGAAGAAGCGCAATTGGAAGGCTTTCGCCGCATGGCCGAGCTTGAGAGGATCACCATGGAAGAGCGATATCGCCAGTTGCAACATCTCCTGTCCGAAAAGGGGCGGCGTCTGGTCGCCCTCGGACTGATCGACATTGAGGATTTGACCGCTGTCCTGCCACCCGATCTTCCGGAGGCGGAACGCGGTGGTCTCGGCCTTGACGCGGCTTTCGGCGGAGATTTCGCCCGGCTTGCCCTCTGGCTCCAGGTGCGGCTCGCCCGGTCCGGGCTGCTCTACTCGCAGGCGCAGCTATGCAACTTCCTCGCCTTGCTTCGCACGCGCGATCTGGTGGTTCTGGCCGGGGATTCCGGATCGGGCAAGACGAGCTTGGTGCGCGCCGTCGCCGAGGCCGTCGGCGGGGTCTGCACGGTCATTCCGGTCAAGCCGAACTGGACCGGCCCCGAGGATCTTCTAGGCTATTACAACCCGATCGAACGCAGCTATCACCCCACCCCGTTCCTACTGGCGTTGCAAGCCGCGGCCCGGGCGCCTGGGGTGCCACATTTCATCTGCCTCGACGAGATGAACCTCGCGCGGGTCGAGTATTATTTCGCGGACTTCCTCAGTCTTCTGGAAAGTCGCGCCAGCAGCCCGGAGATCCATCTCTATACCGCCGACGAGGAACGCCATCTGGTGATGGAGCACAGCGTTTTCCTCGAGCTTGAGGCCGAGGCGCGCAGACGCGCGGGCCTGGATGAGGAAGTCACTCTGGAAGAGCTGCTGAAGAATGACCAAGCTAATGACGCGCTCAGCCAGCTTTCCGGATTCCGTGACGCGGATTCCATCCTAGTTCACCATGCCCGCCTACGCCGGGCGCTTGCCGCCCAGATGCGGATGCCGACCAGTCTGCGCTTTCCCGAAAACGTCTGGATTCTGGGCGCGGTCAACATGGATGAAACCACTCATCACCTTTCGCCCAAGGTGCTGGACCGAGTGCATGTGCTGCGGTTCGGCAATCCGATGTTGGCCGACTGGGAGGCGATCGAGGCTGAGATCGCCACCGGAACCGAAGATCCCGGCCTGACGCTCACGCTGACGCCGAACGAGATCGGGCGGCGTTCGGACTACCCGGCCTTCGATCGGCGCGACGAAGCGGCCGCTTTTCTGGCCGGGATTGCGCGAGACTATCTCGATCCGCTCGGGATCGAGTTTGGCCTGCGGGCAGTTCGTCAGTCTCAGGGCTATCTTACCGCGGCCGAATTGGCCGGAATTGCGCCCGACCAAGCACTGGACAATGTCGTCCGGCAGAAGATACTGCCCAAGATCGCGCTCGACACCAGCCGACCCACTGCAGGCGGACGCAAGCGCCGCGACGTGCTGCTGGCCTTGCGCGAGGCACTGGCCGATAGGCTCGGGAATCCTGGGGCTGGTTCCGACGGGGAAAACTCGGTCAAGGTACTGGATCGCCTAATCGCGCTATCCGATGGCAACAATAGGGTTGTGAACTACTGGATGCGCTGATCTTGCCCGGCTTTGTCGCACATTATCTCCGAATCGAGTGGCTCGAGCGCGGGGTGGCGCGGAGGATTGAGGTGTCGGTCGATCCGGTTGAACTGGAGCAGGCCGAGGATGGCAGTTACTTGGCTGAGACGCAAATATTCCGCGACTTTCATCCTTGGGTCGGTTTGAGGTTCACGCCTCCTGACGCAGAGGTTCCTCCGCATATCGTTGACACTCGGGGCAAGACCCGGCCGTGGCTGCGGATCCTCGACAGCGAAGGGCGCGGCTGGTGGATTCAGGATGACGGTTGGGACCCGGAGCGCCATGTTCATCTGAGCGAGTTGCACCGCAGTTTCGGTCGCTTCGAAATCCAGGTAGGTTCCGCACAGCTGTTCCTGACCAATATCGCACTGGAGCTTGGGTGCGCCGAGGCCGAGGATTATCTGGCGGATTTCCGCGACGAACTGATCATGCTTGCCCTCAGCCACACGGGCACGGCGACTGGCGAGGTCATTCGCTCGGAAACCCGCGATCTGGTCGAGGCTTTGTCCGAATTCGCCCACGCGGCGCGGCAGGTGCTGAACAGCCCTGCCCAAGAACTGGCCGAGGTCGAGCAGCTTCAGCCCGTGACCCGACTGCGCCCCAACGCTCGGACCTTCCGCGACATCCTGCGCCGGCCTGGCCAGCGAGCATATCCCGGCCGCAGCGCGAGTGCCATTGCCGACATCCCTGACAACCGGTTCATGCGTCATATGGTCCAGCATTGCGCCATGCTGTCGTCAATGCTCGCACGGGCCTCTGAGAGGCAGTCGCGCACACTTCAAGCGCGGGCAGAGCGGGCGAAACAGCATGCACTGGAGCTGGCGAGTGCAGACAGTGAAAAAGTCTCGCCTGAGATCTTTGACAGGCAGCTCGCAGAGATGGAAGGCGCAATCGACGCCGTGAACAGTTGGTCCATGCCGGAAAGCCGATCGGGCCGCGAAGTGCGCAGTTTCCGGATCAAGCTCGAGAAACCATTCAATTCCCTTCCTCATACACGGTTCTACAAACGCTCAGAAGCAGATCCCTCGGAGGACGAGAGGTTAGGGATCACCAGCAGCATCGTGCAATTACCCGCCGAGGCGCATCAGTTGGTGGAGCGGGCCTGCAAGGTCATAGGCAACCATTCAAAGTTGTTCACCTTCACCGGGGTGGCCGAAGTCAGGCGGTACCAGAAGAAGGACTCTGTGCGCCATCTACACCTGAAAGAGGTGCATTGCATGGAAGTCCGGTCACCAGGCCTCGAGAACAAGGCTGCCTTGCGTGAACGTTATGAGCGAAACGGTTGGATACGCAAGCTGACACGCCAGGAGGTCGAAGAACGCCAACTTGAGGCCCGCAGCAGCGAGCGGCGCGCGGCGCAACTTGCAGGTCGCGGCAGGCTCTCGCGTGCCGCCGCTGAGGACCTGTGCCTGACGGGCGAGGATCTGAACGGGCAGGATCAGGCATGGTCGTCGCTGGGCGTTGCGGCGGGTGCCGAACTGCCCATGGGAATGCGCTTCGTGCAGAGTCCAGCCTATGCCTCGGCGCTAGCCGCTTTCAACCGCGTGCAAGATCTCACTACGCATGTCGGGATCGGCGGCGAACGACTGGAACAGATAGAGCGGATCGGCATCCTCCATGCCAGCGCAATCTTTGAGAGATGGTGCCTCGTCCGGCTTATTTCGCTGCTGGTCGACACGTTCCGCTTTGCACCCGAACCGGACTGGCTTGATCGCGTTGTCGAAGGCACCTGTGCGGTGCTTGAGTCTTTCGAACTGACCTTCAACCGTGATGACGTCGGATTGACGGCCCGGCTCGAGTTTCAGCCCCGTCTCGCGAACGGGCGCCGTCCTGATTTCCGTCTGACATTCAAGCACCGAGACGCGGCGTCGGATGGATTCGACGTGTCTGACATCTACGGGCTGGATGATGAAGAACCGGCTGGGGGACTCGTCCTCGACGCGAAGTTCCGGACCCGCTGGCGCGCAGGTGAAGCCGACAGTGTTCTCCATAATCTCGCCGAGCTTCGAGGGTATCGCGAGGCCGCACGCCGGGTCTTCATCCTGCAACCGGCTGGCCACGTCATCTCGAAACCATCCTCGCCTCTCGATTGGGCGCGCGATTGTGACTACGGGCAGAACGATCCCGGTGCACATCGGCAGGGGATCGTGCGTATCTCACCTGAGCCGGCTACCTGGCAAAACCTGCAGCGGCTTGTCGCGCTGGAACTGCAGGCGAGCTTTCCGGCGCCACTCCTGACCGACGGCACAGGATGGGTCAGCGAGAGCTTTTGCATCGGTTGTGGTTGCCACCATGAAACAAAGGACATCAGACATTATTTTACCAAAGGAGGGCACGATTCCTGGGATCTGATCTGCGGGGATTGCGGTCTGGCCACTCGGAGGACGCATTGCTTCTCGAAATGCGGCACGAAACTATTCAAGAATGGTCTTATGATGACCTATCACCGCACCATCGCTGACCAACTTACGAATGTGGTATGCCCATGCTGTGGCGAATTCTTCGATCGTGACATCCACAGTTTCGAAAGTCGCGACCAATATTACTAAGGCGGCAGCGCTGAAACCGATCCAATCAGTTATTTTGCAACGAGACCTAGATGTAACGGCGCGCAATGACGCGCGACCGGACGCGCAATCATGCCCCGTTTCCGACGCACGCTCGCTGAGACTGGAGGGGGTGGCGGACGCACGCGATATGGGACCCAGCGCACGCTCGGTGAGACGGACGCGCAATCATCCGGTTCCGACGCACGATCTTTAAGACGCTCATATCAGGCTTGGCCGGGTTGCGCCCGGCCTACGTGGGGTTCGCCTCGGTGGCGACAGGGGTTCCGGCACGGCCACCGGGAAGGAGAAGGTCCCCTCGCCGGGGGGCATCCCCTTCGATGGGATCGAAGGGGGAGCGGCAGGATGTTCTGCGGGTGTAGGCGATCAAGCGTTGTCCTCGGCCGGCTTCGCCATGCTCGGGATGCCAAGCCGCTGCCGGTCTGCCACCCGGCACCCTGCGCGTGGCTCCAGGCGGCCTGCGGGAACGCTTGACGTTCTAGCATTGACGAGTTGATTGGCCGCTCGATGGCGGCCTCGCCCGGCGACCAGAACTTCGCATCAACTCCCGAGACAAGACGGCACAGGACCGGCGTCGGCGTCTGGCAGGCGAGCGGCCCAGCGAGGCCGCGACCGGTTCGTCACGCCGGACGTCAACAGGGTTCGCAGGGACCCGGCTGGCAGCCCGGTTATCGAGTGGGTCGCTCGCGCCATCGCGGGGCCGGGCGAAGCCGGGTGGAACCCTGTTGACGCCCACACCCG
>ERZ501031.110-NODE-110-length-24065-cov-5.405914_pt1 | contig 24065 bp, 19 predicted proteins | sample MGYA00248843_ERZ501031 | MGnify/ENA primary metagenome ERZ501031 (study PRJEB25958, sample SAMN03398557) | human skin metagenome | study: EMG produced TPA metagenomics assembly of the Human Skin Microbiome Metagenome (human skin metagenome) data set. | reverse complement strand
TTCACCGACTTCCTCGTCGCGATCGTGCCGACCAACCCGGTATCGGCCGCCGCGAACGACCAGTTCCTGCCGCTGATCCTGTTCACCCGTCGCTCCGACGTGATGGGCGGGCTGGTCAACCCGATCTATGCGCTGCTGCTGGCCTATACCAACGACTACCTGGACCAGACGGACATGGCGGCGGCCTCGGCCGGGCTGTTGTTCATCTATGGCATCGGATCCATGGGCGGGCCGGTCATCACCGGCTGGCTGATGGAGGTCATCGGTCCCGACGGGTTCTGGGTCTACATGGGCCTGCTGCTGGCGCTGCTGCCTGAAATCTGCCGCCTGCAGCAACGGGTCCACGCCCAAACCGAATAACAAGGCTTTTTCGCTACCGGGTAGCCGCCCATTCGAGAAGCTCCTGACGCCGTGGCGTCGGGAGCGCGGCGGCATGTACCCCGGCAATCGCCCCCTCCAGCGCCAGCAATACGCTCAGCGATAAAGAAGCATTATTTACGCGTAGCCTCAGCCATGCCTCCTGCGCACCAACTTCCCGCAACGTCCTAACGTCCGGTATGCCCGCGTGAATCAGCTGCAATTCCATATGAAAGCTGATATTGGGTAAATCCTTCAGGCGGCCCGACGCCCGTCGGCAGTTCTTTTCGCGCTGCGCACTCTGCCACGACAGTAGCGATAGCCGAAAAAGCTGCTGCTCATCGCGCCATAAAGTGTCGTCAATTTGATAATACTTCAGCGGCACTATGCGGCCGTGTCGGCGCAGCGTTAACAGAGGATTACGATGTTCCACCCGATAAGCAGCGCTCTGCTCGCAGGCCTTCAGATAAATGTTCCCCTCGGCCACCATCGCAAACACCGTATCATCAATAGCCAGGCTGTAGCCGCCAAAGAGCGGACGAGTATGCAGTTGACCCAGCGGTGAGACGCAGGCCTGAAATTGCGGGAGCCGCGGACAAACTAGTTTTCTCATGATCATTCCTTTGTTAATCATGTAATTAAACTTAAGTTGTTAACGGATCCGCTAAGAGAAAACATAAGGGACTTCCCGGGCAGCAGCAAGATGATTTTCGCCGACTTTTTCACCAGAATGCGGTTTTGCGAGACGCTTTCAGAAAATCGCAAGCGTTGCAGCAATCGACAGGGAGAAATGAAACCATTAGCGCGCGTTAAGGATTGGATAATGCAGGGGCTTCTTTTGACAGATAAGGAACCACGAGAAGCGATTAAATTCCCGGCAGCAAAATGGCAAATTGCGGTTGATCTTTTCCCCTGGTGAAGATACTGTATATGCATACAGTAACTAAAGGCGGGATAGACTATGTTTACTTCAGCTCACGCAAACCGTTCAGCACAGGCTTCTGCTCCGGCAGGCCACTACGCTCATCGTTCTGGCGAACAGACCACCAATGGGCTGATCAGTGAAATTGTCTATCGTGAAGATCAACCCATGATGACGCAGTTATTGCTGCTACCTTTATTACAGCAGCTGGGTCAACAGTCGCGCTGGCAGCTGTGGCTCACGCCGCAACAAAAGCTCAGCCGCGAATGGGTTCAGTCCGCCGGTCTGCCGCTGTCCAAGGTCATGCAAATTAGCCAGCTCTCTCCCAGCCATACCATAGACTCAATGATCCGTGCCCTGCGCACGGGTAATTATAGTGTGGTTATCTGCTGGCTGGCGGAGGAGTTAACCGCTGACGAACACGAACGTCTCGTTAACGCTGCCCAGGTAGGGTCCGCGATGGGATTCATCATGCGCCCGGTGCGAAATCAGGGCACGCTCGGCAGACAACTCAGCGGGCTAAAAATTCACTCAAATTTGTATCATTGAGTGAAATTAGGATTATTCCTGGAATTTTTTTTACCGCTGGGAAAGGTACAGCGTTTTTTATGGTCTTTTTCGCGGAATGCCTGCCACACGGGGATTTCTGTCTTTTTTTCGTGTACGAAAATCAACCATATTTGTTAAATATTGTGTACACAACCCTTTTTTTTCATATGCCTGACAGAGTTCACACTTGTAAGTTTCGAACTAAGTTGTAGACTTTACATCGCCAGGGGTGATCGGCTTACGCTGCATGTATCAGCATAGTTAACAACAAGTCACGCCCCCGGTGAAGGATTTAACCGTGAGGTCTTTTGTAACTTCATGGCGAATTTTGGATGATAATGAGGCGCAAAAAATGAAAAAGACAGCTATCGCGATTGCAGTGGCACTGGCTGGCTTCGCTACCGTAGCGCAGGCCGCTCCGAAAGATAACACCTGGTATGCAGGTGGTAAACTGGGTTGGTCCCAGTATCACGACACCGGTTTCTACGGTAACGGTTTCCAGAACAACAACGGTCCGACCCGTAACGATCAGCTTGGTGCTGGTGCGTTCGGTGGTTACCAGGTTAACCCGTACCTCGGTTTCGAAATGGGTTATGACTGGCTGGGCCGTATGGCATATAAAGGCAGCGTTGACAACGGTGCTTTCAAAGCTCAGGGCGTTCAGCTGACCGCTAAACTGGGTTACCCGATCACTGACGATCTGGACATCTACACCCGTCTGGGCGGCATGGTTTGGCGCGCTGACTCCAAAGGCAACTACGCTTCTACCGGCGTTTCCCGTAGCGAACACGACACTGGCGTTTCCCCAGTATTTGCTGGCGGCGTAGAGTGGGCTGTTACTCGTGACATCGCTACCCGTCTGGAATACCAGTGGGTTAACAACATCGGCGACGCGGGCACTGTGGGTACCCGTCCTGATAACGGCATGCTGAGCCTGGGCGTTTCCTACCGCTTCGGTCAGGAAGATGCTGCACCGGTTGTTGCTCCGGCTCCGGCTCCGGCTCCGGAAGTGGCTACCAAGCACTTCACCCTGAAGTCTGACGTTCTGTTCAACTTCAACAAAGCTACCCTGAAACCGGAAGGTCAGCAGGCTCTGGATCAGCTGTACACTCAGCTGAGCAACATGGATCCGAAAGACGGTTCCGCTGTTGTTCTGGGCTACACCGACCGCATCGGTTCCGAAGCTTACAACCAGCAGCTGTCTGAGAAACGTGCTCAGTCCGTTGTTGACTACCTGGTTGCTAAAGGCATCCCGGCTGGCAAAATCTCCGCTCGCGGCATGGGTGAATCCAACCCGGTTACTGGCAACACCTGCGACAACGTGAAAGCTCGCGCTGCCCTGATCGATTGCCTGGCTCCGGATCGTCGTGTAGAGATCGAAGTTAAAGGCTACAAAGAAGTTGTAACTCAGCCGGCGGCTTAAGTTATAACCGATAAAAAAACCCGCTTCGGCGGGTTTTTTTTATGCCCTCTCGCCCACTTTAGCGGCTGAGAGCTGTGAAGCAGCCCCCGGCCAGGGCAACCACCAGCAGGCGGGTCGACGATCCTACCTGGCTATTCTTTCCCTAACAGTACCTGCAGATCGTGCTTCAGGCTCGACATTTTGCTGGCATATTTCTCTTTGTGCTCGGCATCTTCAATCAGCTGGACGATGGTTTCAGACAAGGTTTTGCCCCGCCGCTGCGCCAGGCCAGCAAGACGCTGCCAAACGACAAACTCAAGGTCGATAGACTTCTTACGCGTATGCTGATGCTCAGCGTTAAAATGGCGTTTCCGTCGCGCGCGGATAGTCTGCTTCATGCGGTTCATCAGCGCCGGATTCATATGCTGCTCAATCCAGGCATGCACCAGCACAGGTTCATTCTCGAGCGTCAGCAAGTCATCTACCGCAGCTTGCGCAGCGCTGGCCTCAATGTAGCGGGTAATCAGCTCACCTTCCCGGTGCTTCTTTACCAGATATTTCCATTTCCAGCCGCTTTCAAGATTTTCCAGTTGTTGATATTTCATTGCGATCTCAATGTGACCGTGTAACTCATTTCAGGATATCAGTTTTTTTCTGATGTGCTGAATATAAATCATTATTCGTGAAGTCTGCGACCGGGTAATCATCAGGGTAACCATAATCCTCCGTGTGCTCGGTCGCGGCATCAGGTATAATTGCGCGCTTTACATCTAACTAAAAAACAGCGACTTTGACCATTACGAAACTGACCCGAACCGACCTTGCGCCTGATCTGGAAGCTTACCAGGCGCTGTTTGCTCAAGCTGAACTTTCCCATCCGGCCCCCTCCCTTTCGGGCGATCTGCAGCCGCGTTTGTTCTATGGGCTTGAGCAGCTGCTGTACACGCCGGCAGTCTCCTCCTTCATGCTGGTGAAAGCCCCTGAAGAGCCGGAATATCTGCAATGGCTGGCGGCTGAAACCCGGACTCTGCACGAGCCTGCCGCACCGCTTTACGGCGTCCGCTATGAGGTAACCGACGCTCAGGTGACGCTCGCACCGGCGCAGGGCGCTGAGGATAATTTCGCCAGTACTGCCCCGGTCGTGATGGCCGATTGGGTAGAAGCGGAACAGCTGTTTGGCTGCGTACGCCAGTTTAACGGTGCAATCACCCTCCAGCCTGGGCTGGTCCATCAGGCCAACGGCGGCGTGCTTGTGCTTTCGCTACGTACACTGCTGGCGCAACCGCTGCTGTGGGTGCGTCTGAAAAATATGGTGACTCGTCAGCGCTTTGACTGGCTTTCTATGGATGAATCGCGTCCGCTGCCGGTCAGCATTCCCTCCATGCCGCTGAGTCTGAAAATCATCCTGGTGGGCGAACGCGAATCGCTGGCCGATTTCCAGGAAATGGAGCCGGAGCTGGCTGCGCAGGCGATCTATAGCGAGTATGAAGACACTCTGCAGTTTGCTGACGCCGACACGCTAAAGGCCTGGTGCCAGTGGGTATGGCAGAATGCGCAGCAGCTGGAGCTGCCGGGCCCGGCAGCCGATGCCTGGCCTCTTCTGATCGATGAGGGAACGCGCTATACCGGCGACCAGGAGACCCTGCCGCTCAGTCCGCTATGGATAACCCGCCAGCTGCGGGAGGCTGCCGCCTTCTGCGAAGGAGAGGAGATTACCGGCGAAGCGATGCAGACCATGCTGGCGCGCCGGGTATGGCGTGAAGGCTACCTGGCGGAGCGTATGCAGGATGAAATCCTGCAGGAACAGATCCTGATTGAAACCGAAGGCGAATGCGTCGGGCAGATCAACGCCCTGTCGGTGATCGAATTCCCCGGTCATCCACGCGCGTTCGGTGAACCGTCACGCATCAGCTGCGTCGTGCACATTGGCGATGGCGAATTTATCGACGTCGAACGTAAAGCCGAGCTGGGCGGTAACATTCATGCGAAAGGCATGATGATCATGCAGGCTTTTCTGATGTCCGAGCTGGAGCTGGAGCAGCAGCTTCCCTTCACTGCTTCGCTGACCTTTGAGCAGTCCTACAGTGAAGTGGATGGCGACAGCGCCTCCATGGCGGAACTCTGCGCCTTAATCAGCGCCCTGGCCAACGTACCGATAAATCAGAGCATCGCGATCACCGGCTCCGTCGACCAGTTTGGTCGCGTGCAGCCGGTCGGCGGCCTGAACGAGAAAATTGAAGGCTTCTTCACTATCTGTCAGCAGCGCGGTTTAACCGGCAAACAGGGAGTGATTATCCCTGCCGCCAACGTTCGTCATCTCAGCCTGAGCCACGAGCTACGTCAGGCCGTTGCCGACAACCAGTTTGCTATCTGGGCCATTGACGATATTACCGAAGCGCTGCCGATGTTGACCCAGCTGATGTGGGACGGTGAAGGACAGACGCTGCGACAAACCATTCAGGAGCGGATAGCGCAGGCGACCCAGCAAGAGACTCGCCATCGTTTTCCGTGGCCGCTACGCTGGTTAGGTGGGACAAGTTCTAACTGATCGGACTTGTTCAGCTTACACGTGTTAGCTATCCTGCGTCCCGAACTTAAAATAAGGCTTACTGAAAACATGGTAGATAAACGCGAATCCTATACAAAAGAAGATCTTCTTGCCTCTGGTCGTGGTGAACTGTTCGGCGCGAAAGGCCCGCAGTTACCGGCACCAAACATGCTGATGATGGACCGCGTCATCAAAATGACCGAAACCGGTGGTAACTACGATAAAGGTTATGTTGAGGCAGAACTCGACATCAATCCTGACCTGTGGTTCTTCGGTTGCCACTTTATCGGCGATCCGGTGATGCCGGGCTGCCTGGGCCTGGATGCTATGTGGCAGCTGGTCGGGTTCTATCTTGGCTGGCTGGGCGGCGAAGGCAAAGGCCGCGCGCTGGGCGTTGGCGAAGTGAAATTTACCGGTCAGGTTCTGCCGACCGCGAAAAAAGTCACCTACCGTATCCACTTCAAGCGCATTGTTAACCGTCGTCTGATTATGGGACTTGCGGATGGTGAAGTGCTGGTTGACGATCGTCTGATTTACACCGCGAACGATCTGAAAGTGGGTCTGTTCCAGGATACTTCCGCTTTCTGATAACATTCAGCAGCGATTAAAAGGCGAAGCCCCCGCTATGCGGAGGCTTCTTTTTTAAAGAGACAGTGTCAGGCCGTTAGTACCCTGTCCTCCATGGCTTCTCGCCAGCCTCCCAGCCACCATGAGCGTTGATTCAGGCTCTGGTATGGACACATTTCTTTCGATCTTCCCGCGATACCCGCCTGATATCCGCGTTGGTGTGCCCGTTCCAGGCGATCTCGTTTTTGTCTCTTCATGCCTCGTTTCCCTCATTCTTTGATCTGGTGGAAAAGAAAACAGTGGTCGCAAATTGTGCAGCCACGGGTTACGAATACCGCGAAAAGAAGGCAACGTCAATGCGCAAAATTCACGCCAGTGTCATATTTGTGACCTATATAAGAGTTCATTTTTTGTTCGCTCGGCGTAGCCGCCGGTAACAAACTGACCTGGCAAAAAAAATGCCGCGCGGCCCAGGTGAACCGCGCGGCAGGTCATTATGATGAATTTTACTTATGGCAGACGATTAAGCTCGCTGGCAATGGCAGCCGCCTCCTGGCTCCACGCCTGCGCCAGGGTCTTGACCATCGCGTCATAACCATCCTGTTCCTGCCTGAGGACGATGTTAAACGGGCGCTTAATCAGCTGTCCCTGATGCTTCAGCAGCCACTCACCGCTAACGATAACCCGCCCGTCATAGCGACCATGAAAGCCATTGACCGCAACGTTGAGGGTATCCTGCTCGCTCCCCAGCGGCTGGGACGACACTACCCAGCCGGGCAACTGCTGGCTGAGATTTGCCACCAGCGTAGTGCGCAGCTGCTGATCCAGCGGACTGGCCCACAGATTATTATTGGCGATCACATACTGCACGTCGGTGGTCTGATAGACCACCCCGTTACCCGCCAGATAATCCGGGATGCTGACCTGCTCTACCCACAGCAGACGTGCCCCCTGACTGGCGGCGCTCTGCGCGCCGCCCTGCACAACCGGTAGCTGATAGTATGTCTTGCTTTCCCCGCCGCTACTGCACGCCGTCAGTACGCATACGGCTGCCGCCAGTAACCATTTTTTCATTGTTTCGCTCCCTTCGGCTGTGGATCTTTTTTATCCTTCGCCTCAAATACCAGCGCATTGCTCTTATCATTTAGCGTTTTCAGAACCGGCTGCAGCTCACGCAGCACCTGATCCAGACGCTGCATATCGGCCACCATCTTATTGTAGGCCGCAGAGCCAGGCTGGAAGCCCTGCATGCTACGGTTCAGCTCACGCAGCGTCGTCTGCATATCGGCGGGCAGCTGCTGCATTGACTGGCTGGAGGTGATCTTATTCAGATTATCCAGCGTGGTCTGCACGTGCTGCATCGTCTTCTCGCTCTGCGCCAGGGTACTGGTCGCCTGCTCCAGCAGTGGATTAATCGGCAGGTTATTAATCTTATCCAGCGCATCCATCAGACGCTGCTGGATCTGTGCCAGTCCACCGCTGATGGTCGGGATAATCGGATAGCCGTTAAACTCCTGTATTTTCCCGCGCGGGGGCGCCTTCGGATAGAAGTCGAGATCGATATACAGCGCGCCGGTCACCAGGTTACCGGTTTTCAGCGAGCCGCGCAGTCCGCGGTTGATCAGATCGTCAATGTGGGCGCGAATATTCGGATCGCCGCCAAGCTGATTAATCAGCCGTTGCGGTTCAACCCGCACTTCCACTGGAATACGATAGTCATCGTTCAAACGCTGCTTCAGCCCCGGAATAAAGAACGGCACTTTGCCGACGGTGCCCAGACGGATACCGCGGAACTCCACTGGCGCGCCCGGCTGCAGGCCGCGAACCGAGTCTTTGAAGAACATGACGTAATCGATATGCTCGGTAAAGACTGAATCCTGGATGCTCTTCTGATCGTCAAACAGATGGTATTCCGTTTTATTCGCCACCGGCTCGCCGAGGTCCAGTCCTTCAGGAATATCGAAGCTCACCCCGCCGCCAAACAGCGTCGACAGCGAGCCCATCTCGACGCGCATCCCCGCCGAGGTCAAATCTACAGCGATCCCGCTGTCTTTCCAGAAACGAACGTTGGTGGTCACCAGGCGATCGTTCGGCGCATTGATGAACAGCTGGTAAGTTATACGACGTTTCTGCGTGTCGAAGGTGCTGGTTTCCACTGACCCCACGCGATAGCCGCGGAACAACACCGGATCGCCCGGCGACAGCTGGCCCGCCTTGCTGCTTTCCAGCAGAATACGGATCCCCTTGGCATCCGGCGAGGCCAGCGGCGGAGAATCCAGTAGCGGATACTGCGCTGGCACCGAACCTTTCGTTCCCGGCTGCAGTTCAATATAGGCCCCGGACAACAATGTCCCAAGACCGCTGATCCCCTCGCGCCCAACCTGCGGCTTTACCACCCAGAAGACGGAATCGTTGTGCAGCAGCTTCTGCATCCCGGAATTGAGGCGGGCTTTGATTTCCACGTGGGTGAGATCGTCGGTCAGCGTCGCGCTCTCCACCACCCCAACGTCTACGCTGCGGCTCTTGATCCGGGTTTTTCCCCCTTCAATCCCTTCCGCATTGGTGGTGATCAGCGTGACCTCAGGCCCCTGATGGCTGTAATGATAAAACAGGATCCATGCCCCGATCAGCGCAGTGACGATAGGGAAGATCCACACCGGTGACCAGTTCTTCACCTTCTGCACTTTCGCTTCTCCGCTCTTATTTTCCATGTTGTTGTATTTCCTCATGGCTTGAATCTGGCTCACGATCCCACAGTAAACGGGGATCAAACGTCATGGCTGAAAACATGGTCATCACCACCACCAGCGCAAACATGACCGCGCCGATGGCTGGATAGATATTCATTAACCCTCCCATGCGGACCAGCGCAGAGAGCACGGCGATGACAAAAACGTCAATCATTGACCAGCGGCCAACAAATTCCACCACCTCATAGATCAGATGCATGCGCTCCGAATCTCGCGCGCCGTTGCCGTTGGCGTTCCAGCACAACCAGGCGATAGCGATCATCTTCAGCGTCGGCACCATAATACTGGCGATAAAGATCACCAGCGCCACCGGATAAGAACCTTCGCTCCACAGTAAAATCACCCCGGCCATAATGGTCGATGGCATTTTATCGCCCAGCAGATCGGTGATCATGATCGGCATAATGTTGGCAGGGAGATAAAGGATAAATGACGTCACCAGCAGCGCCAGCGTCCACTGCAGGCTATTTTTGCGCCGCGCCGTTCCTTTACTGTTACAGCGCGGGCAGACGGTCTGATCGACCGGCAACACCGCCGTACAGCAGGCACAGGAGCGCAGCCCCTGACGGATACCGGTCACCCCGACCTTCAGCGGCTGGGTAATGGCCGGCATGGGGGCAATATCATCCCATAGCCAGCGGCGGTCGACGCACTGAAAAGTACGTAACTGCAGCAGGCAAAACATACACCAGGGAACAAAGCTCAGACCGATGCCGATATCACCGTAGGCCATCAGCTTGACGAAGCTCACCAGTACGCCGGCAAGAAAGATCTCCGCCATGCCCCAGGTTTTCAGTTGAAAGAGAATTCGCGCAAGGAACGTCTTCAGGCCGGCAGGCATTCTGACCCGATTAACCAGCAGCAAAATGGTGACCAGGCAAAACGCCGGCACTAATTGAACAAAGAGTAAAAAGAAAGTCCCGAGACTGGCGTAATCCTCGGTAAACAGTACGTTGGGAATTTCCAGCAGCTCTATTTCGCTACTGATGCCGCCCACTTTCATATAGATAAAAGGGAACAGGTTGGCCAGCAGCAGCATAAACAGCGCGACCAGCGCATACGCCGTGGGACGCTGGCGAGGCGCGTCCCACGTGGTGGTTAACGTTGTACCGCAGCGCGGGCAGGCGGCTTTCTGGCGATGCTCAAGCTGCGGCAAAGCCACCAGCAAATCACATTGGGGACATAGAATATGTCGCGCAGCATGATGATGATCGCACATGACAACTCCTCGGCTCAGGCGCCGTTCTTTAATCCTTCGAGATATTCCCAGCGTTCAAAGGCCGCTTCCAGCGCCTGCTCCGCTTCGGCCAGCTGCGCCAGCACCTGCTGCGTGCGATCGTGCGGTTGCCCGAAGAAATCGGGATCGGCAACCTGATCCTGCAGCGTCTGCAGTTCGGCCTCGAGAGCCTCCAGCTTCTGCGGCAGTTGTTCCAGCTCGCGCTGCAGGTTATAGCTTAGTTTGTTCCCGCCGCGTTTGACAGTTTCTGCTTTTGGCTGAGCGACTTCCGTCGTTTTTTTAACGACCGTCTGCTTTTGCGCCAAAGACTGGGCCTGCTGACCGCGGGCGTCGTGATAGCCGCCGACGTACTGGCCAATACGACCGCCGCCTTCGAAGATCCAGCACTCGGTCACGGTATTGTCGACAAACTGACGATCGTGGCTCACCAGCATCACGGTCCCCTGATAGCCATCGATCAGCTCTTCCAGCAGCTCCAGCGTTTCAACATCGAGGTCGTTAGTCGGTTCATCAAGGATCAGCAGATTGCTGGGTTTCAGGAACAGCCGGGCCAGCAGCAGGCGGTTACGTTCCCCTCCGGAAAGCGCACGTACCGGGGTCATCGCTCGTTTTGGATGGAACAGGAAGTCCTGTAGATAACCCAGCACATGGCGTGGTTTACCGTTAACCATTACCTCCTGTTTGCCTTCCGCCAGGTTGTCCATCACCGTTTTATCCGGATCCAACTCCGCGCGGTGCTGGTCGAAGTAGGCGACCTCCAGCTTGGTGCCAACATGGATCCGCCCGCTGTCGGCCTGCAGCTGGCCGAGCATCAGCTTCAGCAACGTGGTTTTCCCGCAGCCGTTGGGGCCGATCAGGGCGATCTTGTCGCCGCGCTGGATCTGTGCGGAGAAATCCTTCACCAGCACTTTGCCGTCAACCTGATAGTTGACGTTTTCCATCTCAAAGACGATTTTGCCGGAACGGGAAGCCTCCTCAACCTGCATCTTCGCGCTGCCCATCACTTCCCGACGCTCACCGCGCTCGCGGCGCATCGCCTTCAGCGCGCGGACTCGGCCTTCGTTACGGGTCCGGCGCGCTTTGATACCCTGACGGATCCACACCTCTTCCTGGGCCAGCTTGCGGTCAAATTCCGCATTCTGCAGTTCTTCGACCCGCAGGGCTTCTTCTTTATCGAGGAGATACTGATCGTAATTTCCCGGATAGGTCACCAGCTTGCCACGATCGAGGTCGACAATGCGCGTCGCCATATTGCGGATAAAGGAACGGTCATGCGAAATAAAGATAATCGTGCCTTTAAAGGTTTTCAGGAAACCTTCCAGCCAGTCGATGGTTTCGATATCGAGGTGGTTAGTGGGCTCATCCAGCAGCAGCACGCGCGGCCCACTGACCAGGGCGCGGCCCAGCGCCGCTTTACGTAGCCAGCCGCCGGACAGCGACGCCAGCTGCGCATTGGCGTCAAGGCCCAGCTGCTCAATCACTTCGTTAATGCGGCTGTCCAGCTGCCATAGTCCCAGGTTATCGAGCTGCTCCTGCAGGCGCGCCAGTTCATTTAAATTTTTGTCGCTCGGATCGGTCATCACCTGATGCGACACGTCATGGTAGGCTTTCAGATAAGCCGCCTGCTCGGCGATCCCTTCGGCGACAAAATCGTACACCGTACCAGCAACGTTCCGCGGCGGATCCTGCTGCAGACGCGCCACGATCAGGTCCTGTTCATAAATGATGCGTCCGTCATCCAGCCCCTGCTCGCGGTTGAGGATCTTCATCAGGGTAGATTTACCGGCGCCGTTGCGTCCGACGAGGCAGACGCGTTCGTTATCTTCAATATGCAGCTCGGCATTATCCAGCAGCGGCGCATCGCTGAAGGAAAGCCAGGCGCCGTGCATACTAATCAGTGACATTATTTATTCCTTTCAGGCTGCGGTAATCAGCCAGCAGTTGTGGATCTGACGGTTGCGGGCAAAATCCTGCGACAGCGTTTTTTGCGAAATCTCTTGCGCCTTCAGGCCAAGCGCCGCCAGCCCGTCATGATCCATACGGAAACCGCGTTTGTTATTCGAGAACATAATGGTGCCGCCTTTACGCAGCAGACGTTTTAGATCGGTCATCAGGCGAATGTGATCGCGCTGGACGTCAAACGCATCTTCCATTCGTTTGGAGTTGGAAAAGGTCGGCGGATCGATAAAGATCAGATCGAACTGCTCGGTGCTCTCCCGCAGCCAACCCAGCACGTCCGCCTGCATCAGGCGATGCGCGCGGCCGGTCAGGCCATTGAGACGCAGGTTGCGTTCCGCCCACTCCAGGTAGGTGCGTGACATATCCACCGTGGTGGTGGATCGCGCACCGCCGAGGCCTGCGTGGACGCTGGCGCTGCCGGTATAGGAGAACAGGTTCAGGAAGTCCTTACCTTTACTCATCTGGCCGAGCATGCGACGGGCGATACGGTGGTCGAGGAACAGACCGGTATCCAGGTAGTCGGTGAGGTTGACCCACAGGCGCGCGTTATACTCCTGTACCTCAATAAAGTCGCCCTTCTCCGCCATCTTCTGATACTGGTTTTTCCCCTTCTGCCGTTCACGGGTTTTCAGCACCAGCTTGTTAGGCGCCATGTCCAGTACGGCGATAGTCGCAGCGATGATGTCGAACAGACGCTGGCGCGCCTTATGCGCGTCGACGGTTTTCGGCGGGGCATACTCCTGGACCACCACCCAGTCGGCATAGCGGTCAATGGCCACGTTGTATTCCGGTAGATCAGCATCGTACAGGCGATAGCATTCGATTCCTTCCTGGCGGGCCCATTTTTCAAACTTCTTCAGGTTTTTACGCAGACGGTTAGCAAAATCCTCCGCCAGCATCGCCGGCTTGCCGCCTTCGCTCTCCGCCAGGTGATAATTCTTCTGCACGCAGTCCAGCGGGCCGTTCTTGGCTTTAAACTGCTTGTCGGCACGCAGCTGCAGGCAACTCAGCAGCTCCGGCGAAGCGCTGAATACCGACAGGTTCCAGCCGCCGAACTGACTTTTCATTATCCGGCCAAGCAGGCTGTGCAGAGCGATCAGCGCTGGCTCGCTTTCCAGACGTTCGCCGTACGGCGGGTTACTGATCACCGTCCCGTACGGGCCTTTCGGCAGCGGGTTGTTCAGTTGGGCGACGTCTTTCACGTCAAAATCGATCAGCTCGCCAATGCCGGCGCGGCGGGCGTTGCGGCGCGCGCGCTCGATTACGCGCGCGTCGACGTCTGAGCCGTAGAAGCGTGACTCATACGCTGCCAATCCCTGACGAGCGCGGGTTTGCGCTTCCGCCTTCACCTCTTTCCAGATGGCGTCATCGTGCTGCGCCCAGCCGCCAAAGCCCCAGTGGCCGCGGTGCAGGCCCGGCGCGCGGTCGGTCGCCAGCATCGCCGCTTCAATCAGCAGGGTACCGGAGCCGCACATCGGATCGAGCAGCGGCGTACCTGGTACCCAGCCAGAGCGCATGACGATCGCCGCCGCGAGGTTTTCTTTGATCGGCGCCATTCCGGTACCATCGCGATAGCCGCGCAGGTGCAGGCCTTCGCCGCTCAGATCCAGCGAGATGTGCGCCGTCTCTTTGTTCAGCCAGACGTTGATCCGCAGATCGGGCGACTCACGATCGACGTTCGGGCGCGGTAGATTCTTACGGGTGAAGCTGTCGACAATGGCGTCTTTAACCTTCAGCGCGCCGTACTGGCTGTTACGGATCTCGTCATTGAGGCCGCTAAAATGCACCGCGAAGGTGGCGCCAGGGTTGAACATCTCCGTCCACGGAATGGCCTGTACGCCGAGATACAGATCCAGATCGCTGTATACGCGACATTCGCCCAGCGGCAGCATGATGCGCGAAGCCAGCCGGCTCCACATCAGGCTTTGATACAGCAGGCGCGTATCCCCCTGAAAATGGACCCCGCCCTGGACTACCTGGCAGTCCGTCGCGCCAAGCCCTTCCAGTTCAGTTTTTAACAGCTCTTCCAGCCCACGAGCCGTACTGGCAAACAGAGAATTCATATCGTCACTTTTACTTAAAGAAAATTGGTGCGCATTATAGCCAATATGTGCCCTATGTCATAAAGTTATAGGCTTATTTTTGGAACCCGGAGGCAGCGTATGGTAACGCTATCGCGACTTTTTATTCATCCTGTTAAATCCATGCGCGGCATGGGCCTGACCCACGCCTTTGCTGATATCAGCGGCCTGGCCTTCGATCGCCTGTTTATGGTCACCGAAACCGACGGGACCTTTATTACCGCTCGCCAGTTTCCGCAAATGGTGAAATTTATTCCGGCGCCGCTGCATGATGGCCTTCACCTGACCGCACCGGACGGCAGCAGCGCCGTGGTGCGTTTTAGCGATTTCGCCACGCAGGCCGAGCCGACCGAAGTCTGGGGCAACCATTTTACCGCCCTCATCGCGCCCGCCGCCGTTAACCAGTGGCTCAGCGGCTTTTTCAAGCGCGATGTCCAGCTGCGCTGGCTGGGGCCGCAGCTAACCCGCCGGGTAAAGCGCCATGATGCGGTGCCGCTCTCCTTCGCCGACGGCTACCCTTACCTGCTGGCTAACGAGGCCTCCCTGCGCGATCTGCAACAGCGCTGCCCGGCCAGCGTAAGCATAGAACAGTTTCGCCCTAACCTTGTGGTCACCGGCGCGGCGGCCTGGGATGAAGATAGCTGGAAAGTGATCCGCATCGGCGAGGTGGTGTTTGATGTCGCTAAGCCGTGCAGCCGCTGCATTTTTACCACCGTCAGCCCGGAGCGCGGTCAGAAGCATCCCGCCGGGGAGCCGCTGGAAACCTTAAAGCGTTTTCGTACCGCGCTGGACAATGGCGATGTCGATTTTGGCCAGAACCTGATTGCCCGCAACAGCGGGGTGATCCGGGTGGGAGATGAAGTGGAAATCCTTACCCGCGGCCCGGCGAAAGCCTACGGGGCAGGTGAAAGCGACGATACCCCGGCTCCCGACGCGCAGCAGCAGGCTACGGTTGCCATCGAATGGCAGGGTCAACAGTTTACCGGCAATAACCAGCAGGTGCTGCTGGAGCAACTGGAACAACAGGGCATTCGCGTACCCTATTCGTGTCGGGCGGGGATCTGCGGCAGCTGCCGCATCCGGCTGGAAGAGGGAGAAGTGAGTCCGTTAAAGAAAAACGCGGTTGCCGGGGATGGCACTATTCTCGCCTGCAGCTGTGTACCGAAAACAGCGCTACGCCTGGCGCCTTAAACCGCCTGCCCCAGACTGTAGCTGACCGCGCTCTGCGCCGGCTGCAGTCTGTCATTCATGATTTTAATGACATCGCCCAGCTGCATGACGCGGCCGGCAAGGGTGAGACCCGGCTGAGCCAACAGACAGAGCGCGGCGTTATCGCCCGGCTCCACCACCAGTAAATTCACCTGCTCGCCGGTATCGCTCAGCCAAACGCAGGCGGCGTCGCCGCCGCTCGGCTGCCAGTGATGGGTATGGGCGATAAAGTGCCAGCTTTTCGGCATCTGCGGTTTGAGAAAACGGATGGCGGTGAGCGCGTTAAGGACTAATTCCGCCCGCTGCTCTTTCGATAGCTCGAGATCGCGACATTTTTCTTCAAAAGAGAAATAGAGCGCGGCGTCATCAACGCAAAATCCCGAAGGGGCAAAGGCATCCGGAGTCAGCATGCGCCGGGCGAAGCGCGAGCGAAATAACATGCCATTGGCCAGATCGAGCATCATGCGGTCGTGCTCTTCATCGTAATACCAACGCCAGTTATCGTCAGGTTTAATCCGCATTTTTCCCCCTGTCCCCTTTCATACGCCTCTGCAAAGTTGTTGCGACTTACCGCAGAATATTTTCTAAAATTAAGAAAAGTCTAAAATGTTTAAATAAGCAACAGTGAGGGAATATAAAACAACCAGGGCCGGAAATAAAGCCCTGGGTGGGATTCAGAGGAGGAAAAGATTAGATGTGGGTAACAATTTCTTTAATCAGCGGCGGACCTTTAAAAATAAATCCAGAATAGATCTGCACCAGCGATGCCCCGGCGGCAATCTTTTCCCGCGCGGCAATCACCGAATCAATGCCGCCCACGCCGATGATAGGCAAACGGCCATTCAGCTCAGCGGAGAGCATACGGATAATTTCAGTGCTTTTTAATTGTAATGGACGACCGCTAAGCCCGCCGATCTCATCGCAATGTTTCATTCCCTGAACCAGGGAACGATCGAGGGTGGTATTGGTTGCAATCACGCCATCAATATTATGACGCACGAGGCTATCGGCAACCTGGATCAATTCCTCAGGCAAAAGATCCGGCGCGATCTTTACGGCGACCGGGACATATTTTTGATGCTTCTGCTGCAGCTCGAGCTGCTTATTTTTAATACCGGAGAGTAAATCATCCAGCGCTTCGCCGTATTGCAGCGTGCGCAGCCCTGGGGTATTCGGCGAGGAGATATTAATGGCGATATACCCGGCGTACGGATAGACTTTTTCCATACAAATCAGGTAATCATCTTTCCCGTGCTCAACCGGCGTATCTTTATTTTTGCCGATATTGATACCCAGCACGCCGTCAAAATGCGCCTTTTTCACATTCTCAACCAGGTTATCGACGCCATGGTTATTAAAGCCCATGCGGTTGATCAATCCCTCGGCATCAACCAGACGGAAGATCCTTGGCTTATCGTTGCCCGGCTGCGGACGCGGCGTCACGGTGCCGATCTCAATCGAACCAAACCCCATCGCGCCCAGCGCGTCAATGCATTCCCCATTTTTATCCAGCCCGGCCGCCAGACCCAGCGGGTTTTTAAAGGTTAGCCCCATGCAGGTGACAGGCCTGGCCGGTACCTTCTGGCGAACCAGCATTTCCAGCGGCGTCCCGGTGACACGGCGTAATTGTTGAAAGGTAACTTCATGAGCGCGCTCAGGATCGAGCTGAAAAAGGGCTTTACGAACGAAGGGGTAGTACATGAACTCTCCTGGATTCCCGGTGTGCAAACCGGGGGCGTATTATGTGCGATCTGTTGCGGAAAGGGAATTGACCTGCGACAAAAAATCCCCCATCAGCGCAAACGATTACCTACCCCGCGCGCCATTATGCGCTTTTCGGCTATCTAACCGCGGATAAATCAGTTAGGGAAATAATGGCCCTCTGTCACACTCACTATAAATGTTATCAATTATAGATAAATGCAAACATTTAGTTATAAGGAGAGAGAGATGCGCGTCATTACGCTTGCGGGCAGCCCGCGTTACCCTTCCCGTTCCAGCGCCTTGCTGGAATACGCCAGAGAGACGCTCACCGCCGCCGATATCGAAGTCTGCCACTGGCATCTGCAGAACTTTGCCCCGGAAGACCTCCTGTACGCTCGTTTTGACAACCCGGCGCTGCAGACGCTCAATGAACAGCTGGCCGGGGCTGATGGCCTGATCATCGCCACGCCGGTGTATAAAGCCTCGTTCTCCGGAGCGCTGAAAACGCTGCTCGACCTGCTGCCTGAGCGAGCGCTGGAGGGCAAAATTGTGCTGCCGCTGGCCACCGGCGGCACCATCGCTCACATGCTGGCGGTGGACTACGCGCTGAAGCCAGTGCTGAATGCCCTCAAGGCCCAGGAGATCCTCCATGGCGTCTTCGCTGATGACAGCCAGGTGACCGATTACCAGCATAAGCCGCAGTTTACCGCGAATCTGCAGCGGCGCCTTGATGACGCCCTGGAGACCTTCTGGCAGGCGCTGCATCGCCCCAGCAGCCGTGCGCCGTCGTTAACATCTCTGCGTGGGGTGGAGCATGCTTAATCCTCTCCGTGCCCTGACTCTGGGCGGACTGCTGCTATTCTCTACGCTGGGTCACGCCGCCCCGGCGGCGCCTGACGCTCTGCGCATCGGCTACCAGAAAGGCAGCGTCAGCATGGTGCTGGCGAAGAGCCATCAGCTGCTGGAGCAGCGCTATCCGCAAACCCATATCTCGTGGATTGAGTTCCCGGCCGGTCCGCAGATGCTGGAGGCGCTGAACGTCGGCAGCATTGATATCGGCAGTACCGGCGATATTCCGCCTATCTTTGCCCAGGCGGCAGGCGCCGATTTGGTCTATATCGGCGCGGAGCCGCCCAAGCCCAAGGCGGAGGTGATCCTGGTGGCGCAGGGCAGCCCGATTCATAACGTTGCTGAGTTAAAAGGGAAAAAGGTCGCTTTTCAGAAAGGCTCCAGCTCCCACAATCTGCTGCTGCGCGCCCTACAGCTCGCAGGTCTGAAATTTAGCGATATTCAGCCGGTTTACCTTGCCCCCGCCGATGCGCGCGCCGCCTTCCAGCAGGGCAATGTCGACGCATGGGCTATCTGGGATCCGTACTACTCCGCCGCGCTGCTGCAGGGCGGCGCCCGGGTACTCACTGACGGAACCGATCTGAAACAGACGGGATCCTTCTATCTTGCTTCCCGGCCCTACGCTGAACGCAATGGCGCTTTCATTGAAGGCGTACTCGACACCTTTACTCAGGCCGATGCCCTGACCCACAGCCAACGCGCGCAAAGCATTACGCTGCTGGCGAAAACGATGGGCTTACCGGAGGCGGTGATCGCCAGCTATCTGGACCATCGTCCCCCCACCGCGGTTACCCCGGTGAGCGCCGAAACCGCCGCTCGCCAGCAGCAGACGGCAGACCTGTTCTACGAGAACAAGCTGGTGCCACAAAAAGTTGATATCCGGGCCCGCATTTGGCAGCCCACCGCCACACAAGGAGCGAAATCATGAGTCTGAATATGTTCTGGTTTTTACCGACCCATGGTGATGGTCGTTATCTGGGTACCGAAGAGGGTGCCCGTCCGGTCGATTATGGCTATCTGCAGCAAATCGCGCAGACGGCGGATCGGCTGGGCTTCACCGGCGTGCTGATCCCGACCGGACGCTCTTGTGAGGATGCGTGGCTGGTCGCGGCCTCAATGATCCCGGTGACGCAGCGGCTGAAGTTCCTTGTCGCCCTCAGGCCAAGCGTGGTATCGCCGACGGTGGCCGCGCGTCAGGCGGCGACCCTGGACCGGCTGTCAAACGGCCGGGCGCTGTTCAATCTGGTCACCGGCAGCGATCCTGCCGAACTGGCAGGCGACGGCGTCTTCCTCGACCACACCGAGCGCTATGAGGCCTCGGCTGAATTTACCCACATCTGGCGCAAGCTGATGGAGGGAGAAACCGTCACCTTTAACGGCAAGCATCAGCGCGTTCGCGACGCCAAACTGCTGTTTCCGCCACTGCAGCAGCCGCGTCCACCGCTCTATTTCGGCGGCTCGTCTGAGGTGGCGCAGGAGCTGGCCGCTGAGCAGGTCGATCTTTATCTTACCTGGGGAGAACCGCCGGCCCAGGTGGCAGAGAAAATAGCTCAGGTGCGAGAGAAAGCCGCCCGGCATGGTCGCCAGGTGCGTTTTGGCATCCGTCTGCACGTGATCGTCAGGGAAACCAACGAGGAAGCGTGGCAGGCGGCGGACAGCCTTATCTCCCATCTTGACGACGAGACGATCGCCCGCGCCCAGCAGGCGATCGACGAGGAGAAGCGGCGGCGCGACGCCTTCCAGATCACGTTTCTGGCCGGTCTGATCGTCTCGGGTACGCCGGGGCTGAACGACGACGACACCAACCGCGATTACCTGGAGTCGCTGATCGACGCCTGTGCCGACCTGCTGGAGCGGATCTCCGGCACGCCCTTCGCCCGGCTGGCCGAGATCTGCGCCGAACTGCGCAATCTGGCGCAGCGGATGGTCGCGACCGGCCGGGTGAGCGAACCGCAGGCGCTGAAGATGCTGCGGCCGATGTCGGACGCCCTGATGGCCGGCCTCAATCCCGGCACCGGTGCGGCGGAGCTGGCGGAACAGGTCAATGCGGCGATCCGGGGCTACCGGGAGCGGATGCGGGCCGGGTGAGTATCGGGCGGTATTCGTAAAAGGCGGTATTCGTTAAAACATGTCCGACAGCCAGGGCTTCGGCCCGGCGAACAGGAAGGCGGCGGTATCCAGCGCCGGTTCCGACGCGTGCAGCAGTTCCAGGTTCGCCAGGGTCCGGGGCGTCAGGTGACCGGTGTAGAGCGTCGCCAGGGCATCGACGCCGAGCGTGATGTCCGCCTTGCCGCTTCCGTCCAGCCGCTCGACGCCGGCCTTGCCGTCGTCCACCTCCAGCCGGTAGCGACCGCCGTTGCCGGACAGAAGCGGGTCGGCGACGTCGAAGGTCAGTCCGGCCCTGATGCCGGTCGGCCAGCCGCGCGCGTTCAGGGCGCCCGCGACATCGGTGACGCGCAGCATCCACTGCTCCCACGAGGCGATGGTGGCGCCAACCTCGGGCATCAGGCGGATCAGCATGTCCTCCGGCCCGCCCGCCCAGGTGACGGCAAGCGCCTGGGAGTGCCAGCCGGCCAGGAAGCCCAGGATCGCCTTGCCCGCGCGCGGGGTCAGGGCGGCCCAATCCTCGACGTGAAGGGTGCGGTCGGGCGATTTGGGTCCCATGGTGACGTAGCCTTCGGGACCGTCGGCGCCGGGAATGAGCCAGGTGTCGAGCGGCTTGGCCGCCGAGTCCAGCGCCCGCTGCCACAGCAGCTCGCACCGCGCCAGCAGGCCGTTGGTCCGACGCGCCCGTTTCTCCTGCATGATTTCCAGGGTGGACCGGAGGACGGGCACCATCAGCTCGGGGCTGGGGTCGGGGCGAAGTCCGCGCATGACGCCGAAAGGCAGCCGGTAGGTGATCCTGTCGCCGGCGCTGGCGTAGCCGACCTTGGCGTAGAGCGGCCGGGTCGCCGGGTAGAGGGTGGAGATCGGGAAGCCCGCCGCCCGCGTCTCCTCCAGCATGGCCGCCATCATGCGGGACGCCGTGCCGCGCCCGCGTTCGCCCGGCTCCACCGTGACGGCGGAGATGCCCCGGCAGGGCACGCCGCGTCCGCCGAAATACTGCTTCATGTCGAGCAGTCCCAGCCCCGCGACGGCGGCGCCGTTCCGCCGCATCGCCCGGAAGTTCTCCGGCCCGACGGTTTCGACGTAGTGCCGGGCGCCTTGAGCCGTGGAGGCGAAGGCGTGGCGGAAGAGCAGCAGGAACCGGTCCATGTCGGACGCGGCGAAGGGGGCATAGGCGGGCTGGTCGGGCATGGTCGAAGGTTTACCCCAGGGCGGCCAGGACGGGCAAGCACGGCCGGCGCGGGCTTACGGTCAGCCGGTCTCGCGGGCGCTGAAGGCGGCCAGGAAGCGGTCGCGGAACGCCTCCATCGGCAGGGTCGCGGGTCCGGTCTTCGGCACCATGCCGGGAATGAAGCCCCATTCCTCGAACGGGGCGAGCAGTTCCGGGTCGCGGCTGATGACGTGGACCGGGACGGAGCGCGATGCGCCTTCGCCGGTGATCAGCGGGGCCGGCTGGTGGTCGCCCAGGATGACGATCAGGGAATCGTCGGTGACGTAGCGCGTCAGGTATTCCCGCAAGGTCTTCAGGGTGTAATCGACCGAATCGGCGTATTTCCGCGTGATGTCGTTCCAGGCCGGCTGGTAGGCCGAGGACGGCGACGGCGGCGGCGCCACGGTCTTGAAGACTTTCCCGTCGCCCAGGCTTTCCCAGTCGTCGAGCAGCGGCGGCAGCGGCTCCCACGGGCCATGGCTGCTGATGAGCGCGTATTCGATGAAGAGCGGCCGGTCGCGTTGGCGTTTCTCCTGACGGTGGATGAAATCCAGCGTGTACTGGTCGGGGATCGCGGCCCAGCCGAAATGCGGCCCGGCATAGCCCATGTCCTCGGTCCGCCAGATCCTGTCGAAGCCCCAGAACTCGCCTTCCGGCCAGGGACGGCTGAGGGCCGGCATGACCGCCAGGGTGCGGTAGCCGGCGCGGCTGAAATAGCGGGCAAGCGATTGCCGGCCGCTGGTCAGCATGAGGTTATAGAGGCCCTGGTCGCCAAGCCGCTCGCCGCTCAGGAAGGTGCCATGGGCCAGCCACGACTGGCCGCCCCGGATCGGCGATTCCATCAGGCCGGAACGCATGCCGAAGCCGTGTTCGGCCAGGGCGGACTCAAGGTCTGCAAGGGTCGGTTCGATCACGGAACGGTATCGTGGGTCGGTCAGTACCGTCTCGCCGTAGGATTCGAAGAACATGACGTAGACGTCGCGCCGTCCCAGATGGGCCAGCAGCGCGTCGTCGGACTTCCCGGCGAAGGGGTCCTGCCTGAACCGGTTCAGGTATTCCGCCCGCAACGTGGATGCCTGCGCCGCATCCCTGGCCTGACCGGCGAGCAGTGCCACGTTACCCTGGTCAAGCGGTGCGAAGGCGCGGGCTCCCCCAAGGGTGACCATCGCCATGGCCGCCAGCGTCCCGGCGAAGAGCCGCCGGTTGAGCGGCTTCTCCATGAACCGGACGGCGGCGGTGACTGCGCCCAGGTTCAGTGCGAACAATGCGGTCAATGCCACGGGCACCGCAACGGCGGCGAGGAGAAGTTCCAGGCGGGAAGCCGACCCGGTCAGCACTTCCAGGATCGCCGGAAGCAGCATCAGGTCGAGCGACAGGTTGACCGGCCGGCCGATCAGCGTGTTGCTGGCGAGGTCCGCCAGACGGAACGCCACCACGATCATGATGAGCATCGTCAGCGGGACGATGACGCGCCGCCGGCCGCCGCGGAACCCGAACGAGGCGGCCAGCGCCAGCAGACCGAACAGGACGGCGATCTCGGCGGAAGGCCGCAGGTGGTCCGGCCCCAGCAGGTTCCCGGCCCAGTTGGGCAGCCCCGTCACGAGGCCGAGCCAGATCCAGGCCATCAGGAACCCGGCGACCGATCGGAACGTTCCTGACACGCGGCTGCACCTGTGTTTTTGGAAATTAAGCCTGAAAATCGAGTCTAAAGACTAGCGTGTGGGCTGGGTTAGTCAAATCCTCGCGGAAGGTTCGGCAGCGAACGATTCGGAGAGCCATGGATTTTCACACGATCACCCCTGTCGGCGAGATGGCGCTGCGGCTGGCCATGGCCTGCCTGTTCGGGATGGTGCTCGGCCTTGACCGGGAGGTCAGGGGAAAATCGGCCGGTCTCCGGACCCATATGCTGGTGGCGCTCAGTTCGGCGGCCACCACGCTGGTGACGCTGGAAATCTTCGAGACCCTGAAGGCGGCGGGTCACACGGACATGGACCCGCTCCGCATCGTGCAAGGTCTGGCGCAGGCGATCGGCTTCATCTGCGCCGGCGTCATCATCCAGTCGCGCGGCGACGTCCACGGGCTGACCACGGCGGTCAACATCTGGCTTTGCAGCGCCATCGGCGTCGCGGCCGGAGCGGGGCTGCACGCGCTGGCCCTGCTCGCCACGGTCTTCGCGGCAGTGGTGCTGACGGGCATGCACTTCGTCGAGAAATGGCTGTTCCGGCACGACCCGGACGCCTGACAGGGGGCTTGGCGGGGAGACTTGATACGGATCAATGCGTCGGGGCGGGAGCTTTGCGAGCTTCCGTCCATGCCGCAGAAATCCATGCTCATCAAAGTGCTGCTCGCCGTCGCCGTCCTCGGCCAGGACCACGCCGCCGCCGTACGGCGAGACGGTGATGTTGTCCGGGCCGTCGTAGTTCGTGCCGTCCTGCTCGGGGTCCGGGTTGACCCCGAAGCGCAGGCGCAGCGTGAGCGTCGAGCGGCGCGGGTCGTAGAACCAGACCTGGCCGTCGTGCGGGACGGGGCTCTCGGCCCGGGCGAAGCTCGTGACGACGTACGCGCCGCCGTCCCCCCACCAGCAGCCCTCAGATCGGAAGAGCACACGTCTGAAG
>ERZ501031.101-NODE-101-length-25307-cov-6.521186_pt1 | contig 25307 bp, 24 predicted proteins | sample MGYA00248843_ERZ501031 | MGnify/ENA primary metagenome ERZ501031 (study PRJEB25958, sample SAMN03398557) | human skin metagenome | study: EMG produced TPA metagenomics assembly of the Human Skin Microbiome Metagenome (human skin metagenome) data set. | reverse complement strand
CGGGCAATACTCACCGTATTTTAAAGCCAATCGTTATTTTAGCCTAAGCAAGGCTTGTTTGCATTTTGGGATAGAACATATCAATGCGCACCGTGCTAAACCCGATGCTTTAGCTTGTGTGACGGTGTGGAAGGGAATGGTGAAAAGTCATCATTGGGATTATTAGAAAAAATATTTTATAACCTTTTTTAGCTATACAGCAAAGAGCCAACTAATTAGTTGGCTCTTTTTTTACGGCATCGGTTTGGTCATCATCTTCATAAAGAATGAGGTCGCCAGGCGTGCAATTAAGCAATTTACATAGCTTATCTAAGGCATCTAAATCCACTTTAATCACATCATTATTGTACATTCGATATAGAGTAGAGCGACTAATATCAATCTGTCGATCCACATCAGCAACTTTAATACCACGTTCGGCCAGTAAAACAGGCAAATTGATTTTGATCACAAAAAATTCCCTAAAAATGAAAATAAATACTTGATTTAGGAATAAAACAATATTAACATAGTTCCTAAATTAGAAACTTTATTCAATATTTTAATAAAAAATTCCTAAAAATATTATCACATAGTTCTATATTAAATTTCAAATCAGTCAATTTAGGAGAAGAGCATGATTCAACCGACCATGACACAAGTGATAAGCCACCTAACTGTCAAACAAGAAATCAAAAGACAAACTGATGCATTAGCTCGACAACTGATTCATGAGTTGAATATCCAATATGGCGATAACCTATATTTTCATTTAGGGTTATATCGAAAATGCGACAACTATACAGCAGTTAGAGATTGGGTCAAAGACAATTGCTGCGCTTTCAATTGCGGTGATTTTGATGATAGTTATCAAATGCTAAAGAAGAATTTTTTAGCGCTAATTACTAAAAAATATCAACAGGAAATGTACAACTAAGGGCCATTAAATGACTATTTTTTATTTGAAACAAAACAACATTACTGAGTTTGAATTCACGGTTTGCAAAGATTATTTCGAGACATCACTTGATCAGTTTATTGATCGATTGGCGCATATAAAATATCTTTGCAATTATTATCAAATAGATATTGATAAACTTACTGAGATTGTGCAAAAAGTGAGAGCATTTGACGCCAATATCTGTTGTAGCTATTGTAAAATCGCAAAACAGATTTATGAGCAAAGCTATATTTATCAGCATCAAGTTTTTAACTTTATTTGTGATGACTGTCATAAATTTATTTACTCACTGAAGTTACGCACCGCTAATAGCCTTAAGCTGGGCAAAAGCCGACTGATTAGCGGAGACGAGTAACTTTAAACGCAAAGCGAAATGATTTAACTTGGTTTTGATTTTCAAACACTCAAGCTTAAACACCGCATACGTGGCTAAAAACATATGATTAAACCGAGCCCTTTGGCTATGAGCAGGCGACTTACCCAAATTGGCATTTTGCTTTAACGACTTATGATACACTTCAACCTGCCATCGTTTTTGATAGCCGTTGATAAATTTATCCTTGTCGCATTGCAAATCTGAGCATACCAGATATAACACCCCTGTAGAATCGTCCTTGTTTGTAAAGACTCGGCGTAATAACAAGACTTCATCATGATAGTCATTTAAAAAGCCGTGAACAGGGGTATTATCGGGTAGATTAGATTCATCAATACGTACAAAGTTACCTTTTTCTCTATCATCCGCGGTTAAAGCCACCAAGCGATTTGACTTTAACGCAAAGATGAAATGCTTGTTAGCTTTACGAATATGTTTGAATGTTGCTTTGGCTGAAAACCAAGAATCGGCTAATACATAGTCGAATTTGACTTGGTTTTTGATTGCCCTATCAAACATATCAAGCAGTCGCTGATTTTTGGTTTTATCACTTTTACGTTTAACCTTGCCTTTGTCATCGGTAAAGACATTGGGTTTGGTGATGATGTCAAAGCTTAAGGGTATGTCGATATCTTTGCGATGATACAGACAGTTAAGCAGGTTAATGCCTTTAACATTTTTGTTTTGGGTGTGGTCGTAGTGCCAGCAGTTGATGTCGTCGATGCTTGTGTGCGGTTTGGGCTGTATGGTGTCATCAAAGATGAGATAGCCGATGGCATTGGGTGTGGCATTTTCATGCTGTCTTAGCATGGGTTTAATCAGTTGCCATTGTTCTTTGGCGGTGAGTGTTTCACTGTTTAGAAAGCGGGTGATGCTGTCATGGTAGATGCTCCCTTGTAGTAGATTGGCAAGTCCTGTGGCGGTGGTTTGCCCAAAACTTGCGATGAGGTAGTCGCTGTAGAGTTCTATCATGTCTTTGTTCATTTGTTTACTCTCGCTGACTGCTTTTTTTGTTATGATAGCGCTTTTTTAAAGGGCTGCGTAACTTCAGTTAATTAACCCTTTAAAAGGATTCACCTTGTAGCAGTATCCATAGATAACCGATATACACCAATAAAAAAAGTATGCCACTGCCTTTATACAGCTGAGGCGATTGCGGTTTTTTCACCAATACCCATGCCGATAATACAAATAATAAACCTGTGGTTAATCCCAACACCCACATATCACGAGTGATTTCGCTAGGTTCAATACTAAACGGTGCGATGACAGCCGCCACTCCCATGACACCAAGCATATTAAAAATGTTCGAGCCAATGATATTACCAATAACCATATCTGTTTCACCACGGCGGGCGGCTACGATTGACGATACCAGCTCAGGCAGAGAAGTGCCAATCGAAACAATCGTTAGTCCAATAATAAACTCACTCATGCCCCATAGCGTTGCCAGCTTTACCGCACCCCAAACAATTGCCCTTGAGCTGACAACTAACAACAACAAGCCAGCTAATAACATCAGTAAGGGTTTAATGACACTTTTTTTGTCTTGACTAATGTTATGGTTAGGTTGCGGGGTGTTAAGGCTACTGACAATCTGAATGCCCATAATGGCGGTAAGTCCTGCGATTAGCAACCACGCATCGGTGCTAGATAATTGACCATCGACTAATAAAACCATAGGTAAGGTTGTTGCAACAAGTAACATGAGCATATCAAAACGAACAATACCACGTCGTACCACAATGGGAGCCACTAAAGCAGTTGCCCCCAGAATCAATGCAATATTGGCAATATTTGAGCCGAAAGCACTGCCTACCGCTAAGCTTGGTGTCCCCGATAAGGCGGATAAAATAGCAACTACAAACTCGGGTGCCGATGTACCTGCCCCAATAATCACCACACCGATTAAAAAACTAGGTAGCTTAAGAGAAACGGCCAAATCCGTTGCCCCATCAATAAACACGTTGGCACTCCACACCAGTATAGCTAGCCCCACTAAAAATGCCACAATCGCAATCAACATAAAAAACTCACTTTGCTATTCAATTAAAAAATGCGTTTTTACCGCTATCAATGATAAAAACGCATTTTAGGTATAGGATAGTTAAAGGCTAGGCTTGTTTTGGCAATGTCTTATTCAGATAAAAATAACCGATAATGCCTGCTAAAACTGAACCCATGACAATCCCTAATCGCTCATCAAACGGTTTAATCTCCAATCCTGCGAACGCCAAGCTCCCGATAAATAAACTCATGGTAAATCCAATGCCACATAGGGCAGCGACACCAATTACTTGACCCCAGTTCATGCCTTGTGGCAGATTGGCGAGCTTTAGCTTAACCCCAAGCCAACTAAATAACATCACACCCAGAATTTTACCGACTAGCAATCCCATGATAATGCCCAATGACACAGGGTGGGTGAGTGACGCCATAAAGCCTCCTTCCGCTCCCCCAAAATGGATCCCTGCATTGGCAAAGGCAAATACGGGCAAAATCAAAAAGCTCACTGTATGATGCAAATCATGCTCAAGTTCTTTTAACGGTGAGATTTTAGGGTTTGCCGAATCAGTCATTGGGATAAACATCGCCAGCAATACCCCAGCAATCGTGGCATGAATACCCGATTCAAGCATCGCCACCCATAACACCAATCCAATAATGACATACGCAGAAATACGAGTGACATTAAAACGATTCATGATAAACAATACTGCAAGCGTTAAAGCGGCAACCCCTAAGGCGGCTAGGTTTAACCCACTGGAATAAAACAAAGCAATGATTAAAATCGCCCCAATATCATCAAAAATCGCAATTGAGGTTAAAAACACTTTAAGCGACAGCGGCACTCGGCTACCGAGTAAACTTAACACCCCCAACGCAAAGGCGATATCCGTGGCCGCAGGAATCGCCCAACCCTTAGCAAAATCAGGGTTTTGGTAGTTAAACATCAAATAAATTAAGGCAGGAAACACCATGCCGCCCATGGCAGCGAGTGCAGGTAAAATGATGTTGCGTGGGTTGGACAATTCCCCTACCATCATTTCACGTTTAAGCTCAAGCCCCACTAAAAAGAAAAACACTGCCATTAACCCATCATTAATCCAATGAAGCAAATGGTGTTTCACCACGAAATCACCAAAACTTATCGCAATCGGAAAATGCAATAAATGCTCATAGCTTTCTTGCAATGGCGAATTGGCAACAATCATTGCCAGTAGTGCAGCGATGGCTAAAACAATACCAGCCGCTGCATCCATCGCAAAAAACCGCTTAAGCGTTTGCTGAAAATTACTCATAGACCCTCCTAATATAAAAATAGCTATTTATTCTCTTTTGTGAATGCTATTCGCTGTTCAATTCTTTCTGCCACTTGCTTAGGGTCAACTTGTGAATTATCGAGTACCGCCGCCCACGCATACACGATATCATCTTCATAAATATGACCAAATCCTGCAGGCGTTTGGTTAGACGCTGGCATATCCAGAGATAATTCCCAAAAACTTAACACAGGCAACCATCTAGGTAAATGACTAACCCCTCGACCCTTGGGTTCTGCCATCCAGTCAGGTGCTTGCCATAGCATCTTGGACGACCACCACACGATAGGGTCTGTCGCATACTGCAAAAATACAATTCGTGGTGACTGCCAATCATTTGTCAGTTGTTTTAATGAGGCAGGATTATCCATAAATCGCACATGTTGTCCGCCATGAATAATGGGTAAGACTTCCGTCGAACCTTTATTCCGATTCGCCACCAGTTGTTGCCATAGTGGGCTAAATCTTGGCGTTCCCACCCACACCGCCCCATCAATACGATTAATGACATCATCATAATTGTTAAAAAGCGATTGACTGGCATACGCCCCTAACGACTCTCCTGCAAGCAGTAATTTAGGGCGTTTATCAATCGGCATTTGCTCAAGACGTTGTTTGACGGCATTTATCAACTCGCTATTGGCAAACGTGGCAAGCTCACCATTCAACAAAAACGAAAATTGACTGGGTAAATACGAGTATTGAATCGCCACCGTTGCCACATCGCCTTGGGTCAAATACTCAACCGCCTGACTGCTGTACTCTTCAATCCAGCCCCGTCCTGTAGCCCCTTGTATCACGATATAGCGGCGGGTAAACGCCTGCGTTCTATCCATCTCATCAAGGGCGGTCTGCACCATTTTTTCTAACAACGCTTTATCAGGTTCTTGACGATTCAAACCAACGAATACCCGAATCGGCTCTTTGGCAGGCAATCCTGTCAGCAAGCTAATATCCTTCTGCGACGCCCCAAGCGAGACAAAGCGTTGTCCAAAATGCCCCAACTCCTGCCACTGTTGGGCAGGTTTTTCTTTATTACTATGCCCCGTTTGCCCACTATCAAACCCTGATTTATACCGTGAGAATGGGGCTGATAGGGTATCGGGTTCAGAGGTATCAAGCTGCATGGCACTATAGGCGACTTTCTCGACAACTTTGTGCCAGATATAATCTCGACTTAACGTAACCAATCCGACAATCAGTAGTAAAAAAGCCCCTGCCTTCATACTCATTTTTGTGGTAGTAGAAAACTGTGGAAAGCCACGTTCTACCCCCATCAACACCAATTGCTTTATCAAGCGAGCGATAAACACGACCAACCCCCAAAGCAATAGACTTAAGAGCATAGCCCCGCTGACATTAAGCAATGACGGCGGTGTTATCTGGACCTGTTGGGCAATCTTGGCAGTAATCTGGTAATGATAACAGGCAAACCCAATAGCACCCATAAGTCCTACCAGCATTGTCACTATTGGCAGTGAACTTGGGTAATAGATACCTGATTTATCACTGGGTTTTGCAAATAAACGATATAACCAGTACCTCATAAGACCCAACACAACGCCAAGACTATAACCAGCGATAGCATTAATCCCACCACTGATTGCCTGCAACCACCAGACCCGTGGCAACAACATTGGTACATAGGACACATATAGACAAAAAAAACCCAGCATTAACCCAACTGCTGAACTATCTTTAATCTGTCGCTGTAGCCATTGAGCGACCAAATGCGTATTATTCATCTATTTTACTCAATAAAAAAAGGGTAAGACATTGTCCTACCCTTCATTGTAAACGATTTTTTAGTAATTAGTAACGAGTAATCAACGCAATCGGCTCCTTTTCATCCATTTGCTCAGTGGGTACAAATACCACCTCACCACCGTTATGGCTAACCAATTCAATGATTTCACTAACCGCATCATCGGTTACACCCTCAGCAGTAGCATCATCTTGGACTTGTAGGGTCTGTGCTTTCTCATCAATCTTCGCAGGCACACTATGACCTTGACGAACCAATAGCGTTACCGCATTGCCTTCAAACGCCGAGCGATAAATTTGTTGCAAATCAGTACGCACCATCTTTTCATTACGAGCTTTTTCAAGGTCGCCTTTGGCAGTTTCGTAACGAGTCTGACGCTTTTGCTCAACGATGTCTTGAACGCCAGCAATAATGTCCTCTGGCTTGCTGTCGTTCAGATATGTTAAATTATCGACTTTACCAATAATTATATCAGGGCGGTCGCACACTTTTTCATAAAAACCAATATTGTGGCTATCACCCACCAAAATCACAGGTAGTGGTGATTTGTTATAAAGCTCTTGCAAGCTTTTATCAACACGGTTAAAGAACTCTTTTAAGTACATATCATCGTTTGATGAGCCTGTACGGTCTGCTTTACTGTTGTTGGGTAGCGTTGAGTTGTTAATAGGGAAGGTCAACTCGCTCATTGTTTGTTGACGTTCGCTACCGCCTTTAATTTCTTCAACCAGACGATTATTCACGCCTTCAATCAGACGGGCTTTTTCAGGCGTAACTACCAACACATAATAGCCAACCCCTTCTGATAAGTTACGCATGAGGTCACGGGTCGCAAACTTTTCACCAATGATGACTCGCTCAGCGGCATCAAAGGGCAAACGCACCACTTGAGCAGATTCAGGCGTGGCAAACACAGCCAGCGTATCTAAGTTATAGTTATGGTCAAGCTCATCGGTTTGGGCATGGATTTTTTCCATCACACTTGCAGCAACACGCTTGTCGTATTCATTGGTGACACGTTCTTCGACGATTTTAAGTTGGTTTTTTAGGGCAATTGCGTCTTGCTCATTGTCTGGGAAAGTACGGTGGGTCGGAATAAATACGCTAACCGCTGGATTACCTGTTTGCCCACGCAATGTTTTAAAAGTTTCTTTTAAATTGATGTTATTCATGTGTAACTCCCATTTTAAAATTAAATAAAAAATAAATATCAAAAACAAAAAATAATAAGAAAATATATTTCTAAATATAGCAAAATATAGAATTTATTTTTCATATTTAAGCTAAAATTTGATTATATTAATCCTAATAAGAATTAAAAGTAAAATATTGTATCGCTTATATATGGCAATGTTATAGTTAGCATCGTTTGAACAATAAAAACGAGTATTATAAAAGACGTAGATTTCAAAAGTTCTAGACTGGGATAAACGATAATGGTCTCATACCTAATCTGCCATTTATAATTAACTTAATGTCTAGAAACAAAATTTTGGGTCAAAGGGTAGATATAAATGCACTCACAAACGTGGCCTTGGCTTATCCGAAAGCGGCTAGACTGCTATAGTCTTCGAAGACAGAAAGTGCTACGGCGTTAGGCTCACTCACAGTACTATTTGTACAGTTTCGTTCGCCTGCCTTGTATCACTTTTATGTTTCTGTGACTATATTTCCCTAATTCTTTGCTGATATCGAATAAGGTAGAGTGTAAAAAAACAAGCCACACTTTAACCAGGGGTTATCTGAGAATTCGGGTCATATTGCACGCTAAGGAATTTTGGCGAGTATTATACCATTATAGATTCGCGTGATAATAGAACTAGCCTACGGAAAACAGATGTTTTCATAGAGTTTCTTATTTTCTTAAGTTTATGCCTATTTTTGTAAATTAACCTATCTATAAATCAGCGTTCAACACATCTTTAAACAGAGCTTATAAGAAACTTTCGATTACACTCACTAAAAGGTGTTTAATAGAAGGGCTCAAGTACTATGCAAAATGAGCAATCTCATCAATTAACTCAGGTTTTTTGCCTAATAATTTAAGTAAGACTTGCGCTGAGCCACTCGGTTTATGCTGACCTTGCTCCCAAGATTTTAACGTATTGACAGAAATACCTAAGGCTTTGGCAAATTGACTTTGCGATAAACCTGCTTTACGGCGGACTTGAGCCGTATCTGATATTTCTGTCGTACGTGCAAAGATACCTGCTTTGGTTTGGTTTAATGCTTCAATCAAATTGTCTCGCTCTGCTATCAAATCAGGTTCATCATCAATAATCGCTTGAACCGCTGCTTCAACATCGAAGTCTTTAGGAAAATTTGTTTTCATCAGTTATCCTTTTAGCTTTTGAAGCTCACTTGCCAAAATATTTTCTTGTTCATTTTTTGCATAGAAGTAAGACATCACAATCAGCCCATCTTCTAATACATTAAAGTAAATGAGACGAACGCCGGTATTTTCAATCATAAAAAGACCAAACAAATTTCCTTAGCGTGCTATTTTCTCCAAATTCTGTGCTGACCCCATGTAGGTTTGAATTTTATTAGTGTCCTAAATTAGTTGACCACCACCAGATTCTTATCAAAGACTTCATCATCTATTATTCGCCAAACGGCAACTTGCTGATGGTCTTTGGTGGTGACTAGATTTAAAGTTTGTTCAATCATTGCTTGAGGTCTCATATCCTTATGATGTTTATTTGCTTCAAACCCAGTTACTTTACACTTAGCGGTTTAATTAAGCTACTTACTTGAGCTATTTGCTTCAGTTATTAGGCTTGGCTACTTACTCAACTTCAATATTCTAAAGGCGCCCTGAATAACTAAAGCAAATACGATGCTACCAATAATCAAATCAGGCGTACTAGAGTGTAACCAATTAACCAAAATCCCTGCAACAATTACCCCTAAATTGATAATCACATCGTTTGAAGTGAAAATCGTACTGGCTTGCATATGGGCTTCTTCTTTGCTTTTCGATTTTTGTAGTAAATAGAGGCAAATCGAGTTTGCAATTAGCGCAAGAATCGATATGACTATCATGGTAGAAAAGTCAGGTAACTGCTCATTGCCAAAGAAACGTCTTAGTACTTCTAAAAAACCAAGAATCGCCAGCGTAATTTGAAAATATCCGGCAATTCTAGCAATCCGTTTTTTCTTAATGACCGTTCCACCGACCGCAAATAAGCTAATTCCATACACGAAGCTATCTGCTAACATATCTAAGCTGTCGGCGACCAACCCCATCGAACGAGAAATCAGTCCCGTGCTCATTTCAATAATAAAGAAAGCAAAGTTAATGACCAGCACTATCCATAGTAGCTTTCTTTGCTCAGCATCTTTTTTGTGACTAGAGTCAGCATCAACTTTAAAATTATTGTTGGGATCAGAGGGGTCAATGGTTTCGGTCGAGAGTAAGGTGTCTCCTAATTTTAGGTCATGAATAGCAGTCTCTATCCCTTCTATATTGTCATGATGAAACACAGTTAATTGACGGTTAGGAATGTCGAACTCAAGATGTTCAATATTCGAGTGGCCCTCTAATTTCATTCGGATTAGGTTTTCCTCCGAAGGGCAGTCCATCTTTGATATTTTAAAAGTTGTTTTATTCATAGCTACATTTATATCCGGGTGGTGGTTCAAAAAGTAGGCTGGAAAAAACAGGCTGAGAAATTGATAAATAGTGAAATGCAAATGACACTATACATCAAATGCCCAGCCTGTCTAAGTGACAATATAAAGAAAAATGGTTTCAAAAGCTATGGTAAGCGAAACTATAAATACAAAGACTGCAAAAGGCATTGAAGGTAATAATTGCATTATCAGACATCGAGTAAGGCGAGCATTTAGGCGAAGTTGTAACTTTCCTAAAAAGCTGGAAAATCACTTTAAAGCCTTTGATTTAGCTTTCTTTGGGGTCAGCACAGAAAACGGACCATATAGGGTGGTAAGTACATTTGTTTAGTATTTAAATTACTGTGATAGGTAAAACTCATCATTGGAACAACTGACCTCTGCTGTCAAGAACGGAGAAAAACACTTGGTAGATTATGTCAGGCAGCCTGACGGTAAAAGGGGTCAGCACGGAATTCGGTTCATATTGTACGCTAGGTACATTTATTGAATTTTATGTGTTTGTTGTTTAATAAATTTATGAAAATACTCTTAATTAAATTGCATATTATTCATCTCTATTAAAAAGGCAAAGGGTAAAAAATAAGTCTTTGATTTTAATAAACTTATTAATAAACAAAATTCCTTAGCGTACTATTTTCTCCGAATTCTGTGCTGACCCCATTTACTGCTATCTCTAGCTCCAATTGTTTTCGAAGTGTTTTGAAAAGCGTGCCGAAAGTAATAGACAATCATAAATATACAACCATCTTTTGTTAGGTAAGAAGAATATTGAATTAGTTAACCGGACTTATAACAGCCTAATGCCATCTAAATAAGACCTAGACGATCACACCTGAAAGACAGGCGCGAATCCACCGCCTGGCGTACGGAAGTTAGTCACCTGACCTTGATACACACGCGCAGCAGGTAGTAACAGTTTTCCGCCATACGTATAAAGACGTATATCTACCTTTCTTGTTGTTACGATGTCATCAATTTTGAGTGATCTCTCTCCTGCAGGGACAAAGGTCTGTGCGATATAATCTTCATCCAGAATGTTTTCGAAGACGCGTCGAGTCAGTTTGCTACCGCGATAAACGCCTTTGCTTCCATGACCAGCAACTGGCTTAAAAAACAGTTGCCGCCGAGTAAGCCACAACTCTGCTGCATCGTCTCTTGATACAATCTTAGTCCTCGGTACAGACCTTTCGAGGCACTCCACTGCAGCCTCATCTAGACCCCAAGAGCGCAATATTTGGGAGTCTGATAGCAATGTCAGGTTTTGCTTATTGGCCAACATAGCATGTACGCGGGGATTGGGTGTCACTACCACAGCACCCTCTAAATAAGCCTGCTTAAGCAATACATGGTCAGGGTCCTCAAATGCAAAGTCGACAAGCCGATTGTAAATCATATCGATTTTCTGGCCATGGGCTGTTAACGTACCGTCGATATACTCGAGTTCAGAGGGATCAAGTATCACAGTATCAATACCTCTAGCTTGGAGCAGTTGACAGGCTAACTCAAACTCTAAGAACATGAACTGACTCTCGGGGTCATTGTCCACAATGGCTATCCGATTGGGCATAGCAACAGCGGACTGTCGCTGCCATTCCTGTTTGAACATGTCAAACACTGCTTCCTCGAACCTATCTAGCATTTGATTGGTTGCAGCGCTTTGCTCTGAGGGGTTGCAACAGCGTTTTTGTGCGCGAGCGAGCAACACATTCAGAAATGCGCCACCGGCATTAGTATTGACCTCGATGAGCTGAGGTCCATCGCTACCCAAGTGAAAGTCATAACCCATGAGGGCCCCTATTGGGCCTGGGTCGAAAGCAGCTATTTCTGGTGCCCACGACAGCACTTGCTCTTGATACAATGGCAGTTCGGCAGCTGACTCGATAGCCCTGACGATTCGCTCCATCGCCTCTATCTCTGTTTTGGGAACGAACACGGGTGTTGCTGAAAAAAGCTTATTAAGCTCGTTCGCTCCTATTGGATTGTTTCTAGTTTCTACCAATTGATCTTGAAGGCTTGTATTAAGCGCTTTACGATCAAGGGTAATGCAGTAGCACTCTTGGTTAAGTCGATTTGCAAGACCGTCATTTTTTTCGTTGTTATTAGTTGGGTGTTCCATTTAGAGTCCGTCGCTAAGTAGAGTACTCACGCTGACATACTCTAGTAAAAAGTAAAAAGTAAAAAAGGTTCTTGGCGTGTTTAAGTAGTGCTAGCTACTTTCTAATGTTTCATTCCCTGAGACTAAATCATTATTTCGTTCATTTTTAATTAATATCTTTGCTAATAGTAAACCCAGCTCAAATAATAGCCACATAGGAATCGCCAACAACAGCATTGATACACCATCAGGCGGTGTCACTACCGCGGCGATCCCAAAACAGCCGACTATGATATAACGACGCTTATCTTCTAAAATTTGAGTAGAAACGATTCCGGCCATTATCAGCAATAAGGTAACCACTGGAATCTCAAAAGTCAGTCCAAACACCATAAATAGCTTGAGGGCAAAGCTCAGATAACTGTCAATATCGGTCATTGGTATAACGTTCTGCGGAGCGAACATAATAAAAAATTTCAATACCCCTTTGAGTACGACAAAGTAGGAAAAAGCAACACCCGCATAAAATAGAAATATCGAAGATAGCAGTACAGGAATGGCAATTTTCTTCTCTTTTTTATATAAGCCGGAAGCTACAAATGACCAAATTTGATACAGGATATAAGGCATTGCTAAAAATGCGGCGACGAATATCGTTAAGCGAATGGGTGCCATAAAGTTTGACGTTATATCAGTGGCAATCATGGTCGAATTGATGGGTAACTGCGCCACTAATGGGTCTGATAAAAGATTATAAAGCTCGCGTGAAAATCCCACCAATACTAAGAATATAATTAAGACGACCACGCATATTCTTATTAAGTGCGTACGCAGCTCGATTAAATGTCCGGTAATAGGCATATCGCCAAGCGTACCTAACGTATCTCCAGACTCACTATTCTGTGTTGTATCTGTTGGCGCCTCAAACTCTATATCTGTTATTTTTTCTTGTCGACTTTTTTGCCGTTTAAATAGGCTCACTGATCCGCCTCCTGTTTAATGAACGAGGAGGTAGTATTCTGTTGATGGTCTTTATCATAAGGGGTGATTGACTGATGTGAAGCGTCTAGGCTTTGGTTCTGTGACTGCTCAAACTTTTGCATACTGCCACGCATTTCTGCTAATTCGCGCTTCATATCCGACTCGGTCTGACGGATTTTCGCAAGTTCATTTTGCATTTGTTGACGTGTTTCAGCTAGATCAAGCTCAGCTTCTATTTCAGATTGTAGGGTGGATACTGTACGGCGCAGTTTGGCATACCATTGCCCAGCGGTACGTGCGGCTTGCGGCAGTTTTTCTGGGCCCAATACCATTAAAGCAATGACGCCAAACAAGAGTAATTCGGAAAACCCAATATCAAACATAACAGTCACATATATTAATAGACTACTTAGTGCCGCTATTTATAAGCGGCGCGCTTCATACTTTAGGCTGGTCATCAGTGGAAATAGGGCTGATTTCCATATCATCAGCCTGATTACCTACACGCGTATTTAAATCATTACTTGCAGCTGGCGTACTATTTTCATGGCTAAGCACATGATTTTTGCGAGCATTCTCGGGTTCTTCATCTTTGACCGCTTCTTTAAAACCCTTCACCGCACCGCCTAAATCTTTACCTGCATTTTTAAGCTTGGCAGTACCAAATACGACCACCACTACGACCAATAAAATCAGCCAATGTGTAATAGAAAAGCTGCCCATAACGGTATCCTTATATTTTGTGATCTTGTTTAGACCAGTATGTGTCAGTGTGCTTTAGAACACTTTTTACCGTACCAGAATTATAGTTTCAAACGGCGCAATCGCAGCGCGTTAGCAATCACCGAGAATGACGACAAGCTCATCGCTGCCGCTGCTATCATCGGACTGAGCAGAATCCCAAATATGGGATAGAGCACACCTGCGGCAATAGGAACACCAAGTGCATTGTAGATAAAGGCAAAAAACAGATTCTGTTTGATATTGCGCATGGTGGCGTGGCTAAGCTTATAAGCTTTGGCAATGCCCATTAAATCACCTTTTAGCAGGGTAATGCCCGCACTCTCCATCGCCACATCGGTACCGGTTCCCATAGCGATACCAACATTAGCTTGCGCTAGCGCTGGTGCGTCGTTGATACCATCACCCGCCATAGCGACCAATTTACCGCTGTCTTGCATTTCTTTGACGATACGGTTTTTATCCTCTGGTGAGACATCCGCATGAACTTCATCAATACCTAGTTTATTGGCGACTGCCTGCGCGGTTTTTTCGTTGTCACCGGTTAGCATCACAACTTTTAAACCTGCGTCATGAAGCAGTGAAATAGCCTCTTTAGTGCTTGGTTTAATAGGGTCAGCAACTGAAATAATACCAGCAGCTTTACCGTCTATAGCCACAAACATTACCGTTTCACCGTCTTTTCTACGGACATCAGCTTTAGTGGACAGCTCATTATCAAAACTATTTAGGCTTTCCATAAGCTTAGAGTTACCAATAGCGACTTTCTTACCATCGACCACGGCTTGTACGCCTTCGCCAGTAGTCGAATTAAAGTCAGTAGCTTTAGGAATAATGAGTGATCTTTCTTGAGCTGCTCTAACGATAGCTTCTGCTAAAGGATGCTCGCTAGCGCTTTCTACTGAGGCTACCAATGCGAGGAACTCGTCTTCATCTTGACCTACCTGCGCATCAATTGCGGTAAGCTCGGGCTTACCAGCGGTCAGTGTTCCGGTCTTGTCGACGACAATGGTATCGACTTTTTCCATACTCTCTAACGCTTCAGCATTTTTGATGAGGACGCCGTTTTGCGCGCCTTTGCCGGTACCAACCATAATGGACATCGGCGTCGCTAGACCAAGGGCACAAGGACAAGCAATAATCAGTACCGCAATCGCGTTAACCAAAGCATAGGTCATAGCGGGCTCAGGGCCGAATATCGCCCAGACAATAAAGGTAATGACGGAGCAAATAAGCACGATCGGTACGAACCACCCAGCTACCTTATCTACCAATTTCTGTATAGGTGCGCGGCTACGCTGGGCTTCAGCAACCATTTGTACAATTTTAGATAATACTGAGTCTGCTCCAACATTGACCGCTTCGACTAATAGCGTTCCGGTGCCATTTACCGTACCACCAGTCACTGTATCTCCTGCTACTTTTGATACAGGGATTGGTTCACCCGTTACCATTGATTCATCAACATTACTATTACCATCGATCACTGTACCGTCTACGGGTAGTTTCTCACCTGGTTTAACCCGTAGCTTATCGCCAGTGACGACCTCATCAAGCGAGACTTCGATCTCTTCTCCGTTTTCGTCAACACGTCTTGCAGTCGGTGGAGCTAGCTCAAGCAATGCTCGAATCGCACCTGAAGTTTGGCTTCTGGCTTTGAGCTCTAATACTTGACCCAACAATACTAAGGTTACAATGACAGCTGCTGCTTCATAGTAGACTCCGACTTGACCACTAGCGTCTCTAAAACTGTCTGGGAAAATATTGGGAAAAAAGGTCGCGACAATACTAAAAATATAAGCAGCGCCTACGCCTATCGCAATCAAGGTAAACATATTTAGATTGCGGCTTTTTATAGACTGCCAGCCACGAACGAAAAACGGGGCGGCCCCCCAAAGCACTACAGGTGTCGCAAGCACCAACTCAGCCCATTGTAAAACCTGTGAAGGTATACCATACTGACTAAAGTCAACTCCAAACATACCGCTCATAACATATATTAATAGCGGTACAGTCAACACGGTACATATCCAAAAACGACGAGTCATGTCGTCAAGCTCTGAGGTGTCCTCTTCACCGATAGTAAGCGTTTCGGGCTCAAGCGCCATACCACATATCGGACAACCGCTATTTCTAACGTCTCTCACTTCAGGATGCATAGGACAGGTATATACCGTGCCATCGTAATCAGCAGGTACTTTATCGTATTTACCGCCTTTAACAGATTTTACTCCGCTACTATCAGTATCCTTTCCATGACAGCTAGCGTGACTATCATCTTTAGCAACTTCGTCTTCAGGTTTAAGAAACATGCCACATATTGGGCAGTCACTTTTTTCAACATCTCTTACTTCTGGATGCATAGGACAAATATAGACCGTACCGCTATAATTTTCCGGTACTTTATCGTACTGACCACCTTTGATAGATTTTTCATCGGCAATATGTTTCATAAAACCACTCCTTGAAGACAATAAATATTGATAATAAGTACAACTCTTAAAGCACTATCACTCAAAAATAGCAATCGACAGATATTGAACATTTCGATATAGGAATAAGAGGTTTTGAAATAAGAACAGTAAAACAAAGAGCAGTTACTGCAGTTGAAGGGGTAGGTAAAAAATCACATTAATTATCTGTGCAATCTGTCCTTTTAAGGTAAAGGTACCAGCGAAGACTATAGCGCTGATACCAGGTATCACCATTTTTTCATAATCAATTTCTTAGCTTGCCATACCTCTATATATAGCCGTCTATTCGAGCTCTTCAATAAGCGCTTGCATCTCAGCGATTTCACGCTTTTGCGCTTTAATAATATCGTCAGCGAGCTGTTGTACTCTAGGGTCTTCAATATCTGCTCTTGAGCTCGTCAAAATGGCAATCGAGTGATGTGGTATCATGGCTTGCATCCAATCGACTTGATCAACCGTTGCTTGGGAACGCACACCCCAAATACCTACAGCAAACATTACTACACTTATTCCATAAACCAGTAAATTAATCTTAGTCTTTTTATACATATTGCTCATAAAGGCGAGCATGATAATCGCCATGACTGCGCCCATATATAATGCCATATAGGCTCGGGTCTCACTAAAATAAACATGATCCAGCTGATAGGTATTAAAATACATCATGATAAACATTACAATCGTAGACGTAAGAATCATCAAAGTGAACTTCACTTAAGGATTCATGCCCTGTTGATGGCTTTGATGATTCATGCTGTTTTGATCAGAAGTATTTATAATATACCCCTTATTATTTTAATAATGTTAGAACCAGAATTTAACCCCCGCAGTCAAACTACTGCTATCAACCGATTTATTTTCTTGACGCCGCTGGCCACGCGCACTGCCAAGAGCCGTCTCATAGCTCACACCGACGTAAGGTGCAAGTTGACGATTTAAAGTCTCGTACATTAATCTAACTTCAGCGTCAAAATCATTGAACCCTTTAGCAATACCGTTATCAGTATCGTCTTTACTAAAGGCTGTCAGCCCTACTTCTGGTCTGACAACCCAACGCTGAGTCAAACGCCACTCATATGCCGTACCTAAGTCAAGACGTACTTGACCATCAGTATAGAGATAGGCTCTTGCATCTGTTTCAACAAAGTATGGTGCAGTACCTACGATACCCGCCATAAGGGCAGCCTTATCGTTTTTGGTATCATAAGCGACACCTGCTTCACCATTCCAAAAAATACTTAGCGGCTTCCAATAAGCCAGTGAGGTCAGACTATCAATTTTTTTATCGTCCTTAGTCTGAACACTACCTTCGCTGCGTACAGCTAGGCGTCGCTCATCTTTTCCATACCAAGCATCCACCTCATAGTTAATCTGATCGTCATCAAACTGATAGCCCAACTGTTCTACAGAAACACCCCATAACGGCATATCACCCATCATCATAGGCTGACCATAGCGTCCATAGGGAACGCCGTTTGAATAGTCAGGACTGCGAGCATCAGCTGGAGCTTTACCACCTTGCATACCAGACATATCCATTTTGCCATGGTCCATATCTGACATGTCCATTTTGCTATGATCCATACCTGACATATCCATACTGCCATGGTCCATACCTGACATATCCATTTTGCTATGGTCCATGCCTGACATATCCATACAGCCATGGTCCATGCCTGACATATCCATTTTGCTATGATCCATATCCGACATGTCCATTTTGCTGTGGTCCATGCCTGACATAGTTATGTCTTTTTTAACCGTGGACGGGTCAGCAGCATTAGCAAATGATGATGCTAATAATACCAATGATGATACCCCGGCGAACCGTAAACCTACTTTATGTATTTTCATCTCATCTCTCACTTAACCATCAAAGATTTGCTTAAACGACCGCCACTTCTCTAAACATACCGGCTTCCATGTGATAGAGCAGATGACAATGCCATGCCCATCGACCAGCTTCTCCTGTGACATCAAAGCTAATTTTTTGTGCCGGTTGCACCATAATAGTATGCTTGCGCACCTGAAACTCGCCGTTAGGCATGCGCAAATCGCTCCACATCCCATGTAAATGCATCGGATGATTCATCATTGTGTCATTGACTAAGGTGATACGGACGCGCTCATTCGGCTTGATATTGACCGGCGTCGCCTCACTAAATTTAACCCCATCAAACGCCCAAATATAGCGCTCCATGTTACCGGTTAAATGTAGCTCGATCTCTCGGGTAGGCTTGCGCTGCTCCGCAAATATTGCCTCATCGACAGAGCGTAGCTGACTATAATTCAATACCTCTCTATTAATATTGCGCAGGTTGATACCTGGATCGTCAAGGTTCATACGTGGACTGTCCACACGCATATCAGACTTAAAGTCATATTCTGTTTTAGCGTGCTTAGCTTTATAACCATTAGCACCCATAGCACCCATCATATCTGCCATGGTGAGCCATTCAATTTTGTCCATAGCAGGCGTTGCCGCACGAGCACCTTCTTTGGTGGCAAGCGTTGCTGCGACATAGCCCGAACGGTCTATGTTTTGGGCAAATATGGTATGCGCATCTTTGGTCGGGGTGACAATGACATCATAGGTTTCAGCCACGCCAATGCGAAAGTCATCAATCGCAACTGGGGCGACATCAATGCCATCGGTTGCCACCACAGTCATTTTGAGACCGGGTATGCGCACATCAAAGATAGTTTGTGCTGAGGCATTGATAAAGCGTAATTTAACGCGCTGTCCTGCTTTGACGATTTGCGCCCAATTAGCTGCGGTCGTTTTGCCATTGATAAGGTAGGTAAAGGTTTTTTCACCCGACAAGTCCGTAAAATCAGTGGGCATCATGCGCATCTGATTCCACATTTTGCGCTCATCAAACGCGGTTTTCAGATCTGTTTTAGCAATATCAGCAAGCAATTTTTTGAAGTCTGGTAGATGATAGTTATCAAAGTCTGAGCGCTGTTTGAGCAGCTTCAAGAGATTATGCGGGTTGCGGCTGGTCCAATCACTAAGCACGATCACATGGTCTTCGTCGATAGGATGACGCTCACGCCCTTTAGGTTCAATCACAATGGCACCCAGCATACCGGTTTGTTCTTGGAACCCACTGTGTGAGTGATACCAATAAGTGCCTGATTGTTTTAATTTGAATTTATAAGTAAAGGTGCTGTTCGCAGGAATGCCATCAAAGCTAATGCCCGGCACCCCATCCATCTCAAACGGTACTAGTAGTCCATGCCAATGGATAGAGGTTGATTCATCCATCTGATTATGAACACGTATCACCACCGTATCGCCTTCACGCATTTTTAGCGTCGGTGCTGGTAGTGAATCATTGATGAGCGTCGCCATGCTCTTTTTGCCGTTCACAATAGCGGACTGTTTACTGACGTATAAATCAAACTCTTTCCCTGTCAATACAGGTACTTTATGAACGTTTTGATCACTATTAATCGTAGCGCCCTGACTGCCTGAGCGACTCGATTGTCCCAATGCGCTACTAGCAATAGTCGGCATCAAGGAGGCACCAAGGACAGCAGAGGATCCGGTTAAAAAACGTCGGCGGTTCAGTATGTTCTGTTTATTCATAATGATGACCTTATTTAATTTGAGAGATGGTGGTTAAGCTTATAGTTATAATATTTTCCATATTTAACAGAATCTATTCACATCTAAGCCAACACTACAGCTGCTGCTGAGGAGACTCAATAGCGGCATAAACTTCTGTGGTGCCGTCTTTATTAAGCTGCATTACCTTATAAGGCATGAATTTACCTTCATACTCCATACCGGGGCTACCAACCGGCATACTCGGTACAGCAAGTCCAATAGCTTGTGCAGGAGGATTTGCTAAGAATTCAGCCATGTGTTTAGCAGGGACATGCCCTTCAAAGACAAAACCGTCGGTGGTAACGGTGGTATGACAAGAACGCATTTGCTGTGGTACGCCATAACGCTCCTTAAATAAGGATAGATCTGCAACATCGTGCGTGGTTGCGTTTAATCCATTACCTTCTGCATAGCCTACCCACTCTTTGCAGCAGCCGCAGTTGGCATCTTTATAAACCGTGGCTGAGACGTTTTTGAGTAATGATGACGAGCTGTTAACGGGAGCATTTGCAGGAGCAGAACTTTCATTCTGTACTTGTGCATTCTGGGCAGCAGACTGTTCAACCTTTACTGGTTGAGAATCAGAGCCACTGATATTAGATTGGCTGCAAGCGGCTAGCGTTAACGAGAGTGACGATGTCACCACCAATAAAAGGACACGACCGGATAACCAGTTATGTCCATTAGAAAACACATGTGTGTAATGTCTCATTAAATTAATCCTAAACGTCTATTGTTATGCTCGCTATTCTAAAAACTTACACCCTATATTTGAATTCTTATGTACTTAACTAAAAACATTAAATGTAGCACTGTTTAGTACTACATTGGTGATAGCGACAACCGTGAGTTGGGAGGCTTTCATATCTAGAAAGTATTAATGCTGCATTCCAGATCCATCATCCGACATATTCATATCACCATCAAATGACATGTCCATCATATCGTCATCTATCCTAGTGGTTAGCATCGTGTACTGAGCTTCATCTAATTTAGGTAACGATCTGATAAAAGCAACCATTGCCCACATTCTAGCGTCATCATGAGAGGCGCCCCATGCAGGCATTCCCGAAGCCATAATTCCGTGTTTGATTGCCCAAAAGCTTTGCTTTGCACCGTCCGCTGTTTGATAACGTTTGACGCTCTCAGCCTTAGTGAAGTTAGGTGGCTTTGGATATAAGTTTTCGCTAAAGTCAGTTTTGTCCACTCCCGGAGATAAGTGACAGCCTGCACACATATCCTTATAGTCCGCGCCACCAGAACTGATATCGACCTTCTCTAAGTCTGGTACCACAATATCTTTACTGGCATTTGCTATGGAACGATTGCGAGCGGTTTCCAAAAAGCTAAACATCATTGGGCTATGCTCTTGGTCAGCTCCCACATTGACAACGCCACTGGTAACAATCGCAAACACGCTAACGATTGCCACAAATACGGTAAAGAGCGCACCCAATAAAAATTTCATATGTTTTCCTAAAAATTTATTTCCGTTAAGTGTTGACTGCTATTTAACAGAGCTAAAATTTTTAAGATTTACTGTCGTTAGTAACACAGTGTTTTTGGTACATTTGCTTCATTTTACCCATGTTAGCCATCATCGCTTTCATAGCAGGATCGCTCATATCCATCTTGCTATGATCCATTTTTCCCATCATATCCATATGCTTTTTCATCTTTTCACAGTTCATTTGATCTTCTTTAGCATGCAATTTTGGATCATGCGCCATAGCTGAGGTCGATACGACAAGAGCGATGGCCGTCATTGCGATTGATTTAGACAGTAATTTAAATTGTGACATGATTAATTCCTATTGTTTGGATTAAAGGCTATTGAATTCAATAGCTGTTAAACTAGCCTAAATGATACATTAATCATTCTGACTGGTAGATGACGTTAAGATTACAATGCTGTCATTCTCACCGCTTTAGATTTTAATGCGCGATATATTCATTTAATATGGCTTCAGCATTTGTATCACGATCTCTACCATATTTTTTCAAAAAATACTTTTCAGACTGCAAATGTTGCTCGTAGAGATGGTCTGTATCAGAGACAAACCTCTATGCGGTGTTGATTTAGAATACTAAATGGTGGCTGACAGCTAGATGACACGGATATTACATGTTCGTTAGGAACAGCATAATATTGTCATCTTCTTGTCATTAAAACCAAATACCAGCATCTGTCTCTATCCAAAGAACACTGTTATAACAAGGGTTCCTGATAAATATATGGCTGATAAGCTAACAATGTTAGTGATACGCTGTTGACAACTATAATGATATAAAGGTAAACAACGATGAAAGTACTGTTAGTAGAAGATGAGAAAAACCTTGGAGAATATATTAAGAAAGGCTTAACTGAGGCCGGTTTCATCGTGGATCATCACATGACAGGTTTAGATGGCTATCATGCGTTGATGACTGAAGATTTTAGTGTGGTGGTGATGGATGTGATGCTGCCTGACGTCAGCGGCTTTGAGCTGATACAGCGCTACCGTGCTGCTGGAAAGCATACGCCTGTTTTATTTTTAACCGCTAAAGATGATTTAAGCGATCGGATTAAGGGCATTGAAATTGGTGGCGATGATTATCTGACCAAACCTTTTGCTTTTGCCGAGCTAATTGTCCGAATAAAAAGCCTATTGCGGCGTGCCAATCAATCAGACTATAAAAGCTCTGTCATACATATGGCTGACCTAAAAATGGATATTGCTAAACGCACTGTATATAGAGGCGATACCAACATAAAATTGACTGCTAAAGAATTTGCTTTATTACAATTTTTCTTAGAACGTCAAGGTGAGGTACTGCCGCGCACTGTGATCGCCTCGCAAGTATGGGATATAAACTTTGAGAGTGATACGAATGTCATTGACGTGGCTATAAGGCGCTTGCGGATAAAAATCGATGATGGTTTTGACACCAAGCTTATTCACACAGTACGCGGTATGGGCTATCGATTAGAGCCACTGAATGTCGGAGCAGACAGTAGCATGGGCGACGATGACACCAACAAAGATGATCTAAAATAAAATGAGAGATAAATTTAAGAATCGACGCTGGCCTTTGTTATGGCGTACTGTTTTTTTACTGACAATATTTGTTGTTATCTCTCAAGTTGTTATTTATATATGGGTTCAGCGCTCTGTTAACGAGCACTTTGAGCAAATGGACTCAGAGATTATTACCCATGCAGCTTTTAACCTGCGTAAACGCATGGTGAATTTTAACGATCACATAGAACCTTTTACAGTGTCAAAGTCGCAAGCGCTAATTGATGCCAATCATCTACATTCTTCTTGGTTAGACTATGATTTAAAAACGTTAATATCAGACAAAAACGGCAATTTATTGTCCAGCAATCCCAGTAATTTCATCAATGATCTACCGGCAGATTTTAGCTTGTTACAACTATTGCAGGACTATCGCGATCAGCAGTTTATGATCAAGATAAATAATAGGCATTACCGAGCCATTATCGTTACACATCAAGAGGTTTTGGCATTTATTGCTCTACCTATCGATGTGCATCATCAATATCTTATCCAGTTTAATCGCCAGCTGAGCTTGATACTTATCGCCATTACCTTATTATTGGTTTCAGTAGCAGCACTAAGTGTACACTGGGGTTTTGCTCCCCTAGCTACTATCGTACAAAAGATGAAAGGCATTAATCTTCAAAGGTTAGATGAAAGAATTGTGGTTGGCGATATGCCGTTAGAATTACGTCCACTAACGGAGTCTTATAATTCTATGATGGTCAAGCTTGAAAGTAACTTTGAATCATTATCACGGTTTTCAGACAATATCGCCCATGAGCTACGTACGCCAATAGCGACGCTGAGTACGCAAACGCAAGTCATGTTAACTAAGCCAAGAGAAAGCGACGAATACATTGAGCAATTGCATCATCAGCATGATACGTTAAAGCAGTTATCCGCCATGATTAACGATATGTTATTACTGGCAAAAACTCAAAAAGAGCTGAGTGATTCGCAAATCAGTCATGTCGATATAGAGAGCTTGATCACAAAGCTTATAGATTATTATGAGATGATTGCTGAGGATCGTGAGATAATCTTTGAAAAATCGGGTGATTTTAAAACAGTACTAGGTGATAAAGGCTTATTGCAACGGCTGTTTGCCAACCTGATGTCAAATGCGATTTATTATGCGGCTAGTAATAGCACTATTATGATATCCGCTACTGTCCTCACTTCAAGCACCTCGCTTAATGCGCCAAAAGACGATATTCAATCCCCAGAGCAGCTCTGGTTAAGAATAACTATGACCAACCGTCTAGACAAACCATTAAATCAGATTGAAGCCGATAAACTGTTTGAGCGATTCTATCGTCATGATAAAACGAATACGATGCATTCAGGAACAGGCTTAGGCTTATCTATTGTGCAAGCTATCGCCAATGCTCATAATGGCAAAGTTAGTATTACTATCAAAGATGAGTGTCTTTTTGAGGTTGCTGTAAAGTTGTTGATTGCCAGGTAGTAAATACCTTCATACTGTCTATGAACCGCTCAGATTAGATCGAAGGCGAGTTTACTTGGAAGGCCTCTCTATACATAAGATGAGATTCTGACTTGCGATAGTTGTACTTTTCAATTGTTGGACAAAAAATTTCTTATATAAGCCTATTTCATACATTTTATTACCAATAATTATGATGCCTTTATGATGATTCATCCTCAGTATGATCCCGTAGCGCTTTCCTTGGGTCCATTGGAAGTGCACTGGTATGGGCTAATGTATTTGCTAGCCTTTGCTGCCGCTTACGGTTTGGCTTGGTATCGCAGTACCAAACGCGACAATTGGACCACCGACATGGTCTCTGACTTAGTCTTTTATGGCGCGCTTGGTGTCATCTTAGGCGGTCGTATTGGCTATGTGCTGTTTTATCAGTTCGGTGAATTACTCCAAAACCCTGCCTATATATTAAAAGTCTGGGAAGGCGGTATGTCTTTCCACGGCGGCTTTATCGGCGTCATGCTAGGTATGTGGTTCTTTGCCCGTAAATATAAAAAGACTACCTTTCAAGTATTCGATTTTATCGTTCCTTGTGTACCAACCGGCTTACTGTTTGGGCGTATCGGCAACTATATCAATGGCGAATTATGGGGTCGCGTCTCAGACGGTGGCTATAACTGGCTGACCTACTTTCCGCAAGCCGCGGCGTTTGATATGGAGCAATTACAGAGCAATCCACAATTGCAAGAATTGATGATTGAAGTCAATGGTCAATACATATTGCCTCGTCATCCATCACAGCTATATGAAGCCTTTGCCGAAGGTCTGCTGCTATTTATATTCTTATGGTGGTATTCATCAAAACCACGTCC
>ERZ501031.90-NODE-90-length-27340-cov-7.614404_pt1 | contig 27340 bp, 20 predicted proteins | sample MGYA00248843_ERZ501031 | MGnify/ENA primary metagenome ERZ501031 (study PRJEB25958, sample SAMN03398557) | human skin metagenome | study: EMG produced TPA metagenomics assembly of the Human Skin Microbiome Metagenome (human skin metagenome) data set. | reverse complement strand
ATTTGAAAATCAGAATCTCGCTTAGGCGCGTGTCCATATTACGAGGAGAGGATCAGCATCATAGAAATCAAAGATGCATTAGCACGTCCTCTATGGAAATCTTTCATAAGTGCATCACTCGAAGTAACGTCGAATCTTACGGAAAGGTTACTATTTTAATAGTAACCTTATATTTTAAACGAACCTATGAAAAAAATCATACAGCCCGAAATTTCGCGATACTTATAAAAACCTAACTACGTAACAATTGCAATATTTGCTTAGTTTTCTCCTGCATCAAAGTCACATCACCTTTAGACTCAACATTCAAACGAACAACTGGTTCTGTATTAGATGTTCTCAAATTAAATCGCCATTGCTCAAACTCAACACTAATACCGTCAATATGGTCAACTTTAATTGCATTTGTTTCAAATGTTTTAAGGACATTATTAATAGCAGTGTTCGGATCAGATATTATACTATTAATTTCGCCTGAGGCAGGATATAACTCCATACGCTTCTCAACTAGCGAGCTCAAAGAGCAATTTTTCACACATAATAACTCCGCAACTAGTAACCACGGGATCATGCCACTATCACAGTAAAAGAAGTCTCTAAAGTAGTGGTGGGCACTCATCTCCCCGCCATAAATGGCATCTTCTTCACGCATCTTCTCTTTTATAAATGCATGACCTGTTTTTGAAACGACAGGTAATCCACTAGATTTATTGACAATATCAATAGTATTCCAACTCAACCTTGGATCATGAATAATTTTCTGTCCTGGGGCTTTCTCTAAAAATGCCTCAGCTAATAGCCCAACGATGTAATACCCTTCAATAAAGTTGCCTTTTTCATCAAACAAAAAGCAACGGTCGAAATCTCCGTCAAAAGCGATCCCCATATCTGCTTTGTGTGCCTTAACCGCATCAATAGTATCTTGCCGACATTCAGAAAGAAGCGGGTTAGGAATTCCATTAGGAAAATCCCCATCAGGTTCATGGTTAATTTTAATAAACTCAATCCCAACACCATTTTGTGAAAAAGCCTGTTCCAATGCATCAATGACATGACCAGCAGCACCATTACCTGAATTTATAACCAATTTTAGCTTTTTGTTAAAGTTTGACAATCGGATATAACTCAGGAGCTTTTCAACATAAGGCAAAAGAGTCGAAATAGACTTATAGCCACCTCGCTCTCCCGTTAAACATTCATCAAAAGAGTTTTCTTCAGCTAGCCTTCTGATTTCAAATAGTCCGGTATCGCCACTGATAGGTTGAGAATTACGACGAACAAGCTTCATACCATTATAATCAATTGGATTATGGCTTGCCGTAACCTCAATCCCCCCATCTATATTTAAATAAGATGTGGCAAAATAAATTTCTTCAGTCCCTGCAAGTCCAATATCATATACATAGACACCTGAATCACGAAGACCATCAGATAATGCATTTTTCAAAGAATTACTAGTTAACCGAACATCACCGCCAACTACGACACATTCTGGTTTGAGATATTGTCCATATGCACGCCCAATACGGTATGCAATATCTTCATTAAGCTCCAGCCCAAGTTTTCCACGAATATCATATGCTTTAAAACAAGTTAGTTTATCAGTCATTTTTAATCCTTAACAAATTTAACAAAAGAATATTACTTTTTTAATGGTCATTAGCCCTAATTACATCATCGTCACCCAAATAAGATCCTGAAGCGATTTCTAAAATTTCCAATTCAATTTTACCTGGATTCATCAGCATATGTTTCGCTCCAGCAGGAATAAACGTTGATTGATTTTCAGTTAATAAAAATTCTTTACCGTCCAACGTGACCTGAGCCGTTCCGGTCAATACAACCCAATGTTCAGCCCTATGTAAGTGACTCTGTAGTGACAACTTTGCACCAGGATTTATAGTTATCCGATTAATATGATAACGAGGCTGGGTAACAATTTTATCCTGTAACCCCCAAGGCCTATAATTTTCCCTATGTAGTCGGTATTCTCTTCTATCATTACTTTTAAGATATTCAACGACTTTTTTTACATCTTGAACTTTATCTTTATTAATAATTAATATTGAATCTTTAGTATTGATAACTACCAAATTATCAACGCCAATTGCAGCTACAAAAGCCTCGTCCGTATTGATATAACAATTCGTAGCATTGTGGGTAAATACATCCCCTGAAATACAGTTCAAATCGCTATCTTTATCATTCACTTCCCAAAGAGCAGACCAAGAACCAACATCATTCCAACCAGCATCTAGTGGGACTACTACCGCATGAGAAGTTTTTTCCATAACAGCATAATCAACAGACTCATCAGGACAAGTAGTAAATATGTCTGCATCTATTCTAATGAAATCAACAACACTATCAAAATGTAATTTAACCACAGACTTATTGCACACATCGTATATATCAGGCCGATGTTTTTTTAATTCATTAAGGAACACTGAGGCTTTAAAAAGAAACATCCCACTGTTCCAATAATACTCACCAGAATTAAGATAAGTAATAGCAGTATCAAGATCAGGTTTTTCTACAAAACCATTTACTGAGAATGCCGTCTCGATACCATCTTTTAAAACAGACCCACGATGAATATAACCATAACCAGTTTCAGGGCCTGTGGGGACTATACCAAATGTTGCAAGATTTCCATTAAGTGCAAATGGGATAGCATCTTGAATAGCACGGTGGAAAGCATCCTTATTTTCAATGACATGGTCAGCGGCAAGAACTAATAATAATGGGTCATCACCATCTTGCATAGCACAAAATGCTGCTAAAGCGATGGCTGGTGCCGTATTACGGCCTACAGGCTCAAGAATTATGTTATTTGAAAGTTTATCTATTTTTCTCAATTGCTCTGCAGCCAGAAATCTATGTTGTTCATTACATATAAGCATGGGATTAGTAACATCTAACCCATCAAGTCTAATTAACGTCTCTTGTAGCATTGAGTGTTGACTAGTTAATTTCAAGAATTGCTTTGGAAAAAGCTCTCGCGACATTGGCCATAACCTTGAACCGGTACCACCAGCCATAATAACAGGCAAAATCATAAGTTCCCTCATTAATTAATAAAATATTGTGTATATACAAAAATCATTTAACCTTGAAATTTTTGTTCAAGATGCCAAAATGATGTTCTCTGTTATTCACGTCTGTCCCATCATCTATTAAATCATACCACCAAACCCCTTTTATAAATGTTCGCTTCCTGGCTTCATCCATGTAAATATTCATATATTTAAAGATCAATTCTGGTGGAGTAGAATTTTTACCTTTATAAGAAGTATAACCAAACTCTGTTATATATAAAGGGACATCTTTGTTTGTTTTACTCTTTAAATAAGATTCATAATTATCTATTTCATTAAGATTATTTATGGGATTTCTCATTTTTAAATCAGGGTTACCATAAGAATATGGATGCAATGATATTCCATCAATATAATTTAAAACGCCCCTATCAATCAAAGTATCCATCCAAACACGCTCTCTATCCTTGAATGGATTAATTGACCCTATGATAATTATAGCATTAGGGTCATATTGACGAATGACTTTGGATGATTTGGCTACTAGATTGAAAAACACACCTGGTTCAGGCACAACAGTTTTAAAGGGTATCCCAGTACCATATAACCATTCATTCCAGATCTCATAATACCTGACACTGCCCTTGTAGCGCAAAACGGTAAACTTGACATACTCAGAAAAAGCTTCAACTTCTGATTCGTTGGCTGGATAATTATTTTTTGTTAGAAAACTATTACCATATCCTAATATTAAAACTTTCGATAAGGGATTTCTTTTAGAAAAAAAGTAGTCAGATTTTTTTAGATCTCCATACATTCCAAAGTTTTTACCATCATGTTGTACCAAGTTCCATGAATAGTCGTCCCTCACTGAAGTAAACCCATACTCTTTTGCAAGATTGATGTAAAATTGTGGGTCCCCGCCGTACCTCTTTATGTGTAAGTTTATGCCCTTCTCAAATGAATTTGAATTAAATGAGAAAGCTGCAAGAAAAACGAAAAGCCACATATTTTTCATTTAACCACCTAACAGCTAACTTATTAAAGTAATGTCTGCTGATATTTATCATAAATATCGTCAATTACTGATTCATTGAACTTAACATTCTTCAATTTGAGAGCTTTTGTCAAACCCTCTTCTAACTCATTTGATAAATCGCATATAACCCCATTATCCGAGTTGAGGATTTCATGAATACCACCAGGATAGTTATTTGCAACAACAGGTAAGCCACATGCAATTGCTTCTATAACCACATTTGGGTAACCTTCCCATCGAGAACTAGAAATGAAGAGATCAGCTTTTTTCATTATAGAATAAGGATTATTAGTATTTTTTATAAAAGTAACTTTATCTTCTAAGCGCAAAGTTTTGCAAAGATTATTTAGTGAATTACGTTCCTCTCCATCACCAATAATAATAAGATGATAAACATCGTTATTAATTTTTGAAAATGCTTCCAAAAGTATGTCATAGCCTTTTTGATATGTAAGTCGTCCTATAGTCAATAAATTTATTTTCGCATTACATATATTAGCTTCGGACTTTTCAAGGGATAACCTTTCGATATATTTAAGATCTAGTGGATTATTTATTTTAATAACTTTTCCCTTAGGAATCTTCAGATTATAAACTATATCATTGTACATCTCATTACTTTGCACAATTATAGTATCGTAATTTTCATAAAATACTCGATAAAAAAAATTAACAACTCTATTTTTCTCATAGAGACTTGGGAGATTAGACTCTCTTGCAATTTTTTTAATTTTACGCCCTAAAAGTGGCAAAAAAGGACTAAATGCAGCATTTGATGTACCATCACTTATCAGAAGTGTTTCTATTCTATTTTTTTTACAAAATTGTTTAATTCGCCAAATAAATATAGGTAATGCAGAACGAATCCTTCCATTAATATTCAAATAACCAACAGTAACATCCGGAGATAAATCCTTTAATAAAGAATTTCTTTGCTCATCTTCTTTATATAATAACAAGAATGGCTTAAAAAGCGTTCTATCCAAATTATTAACAATATTAAATATAACTTTCTCTGCACCTGTATTGCCTAAAAAAGGCATAATGAACACAACGTTTTTCATATATTCTCTCAATAAGATCTTATGTTAGACACTTTATTTGCAATAAAATTGTTTATCATGAGACATGATTCAACCTTCAATATAAGACATGAGATATAATATACTAAAGCTCCTACAATAATTTTTATAATCAACTCTAAAAAAGGCGAAGACATCTGGATATAGTACACACTCAACGCCATTAGTATGGCAGCCATTACGACTTTAGAAATAATGCGTAACTGTACAACAGCCCCTAAATTAAACCATTTCCCAGGGTAATACGCATTAATGAAGAAGCATATAAATGAAACAACGGCATTACCAATAACCACAACATGTAGTCCAAATGGTACAGTTATGAATAATGCTCCAACTGTAATTGGTAATTTTGCCATATCAACTCGTAAATAAGCATCTGAACGACCAATAGCATTGATAAGGCTACTATTTAGTGCGCTAAGAGGAATGATTAACCGTGATAGAGCAATCCATTGCATAACTATGATAGCACCATTCCATTTTTCAGAGAGAACAAAATGTACAAATGGCTCTGCAATTAACATCATGCCTACCATAACAGGGACAATAATAAAAGATACTCCTTCAAGTCCTTTTTTATAGAAAGAAATAAGTTCGCTTTTATTATCTTGCATTTCGGACATTACTGGGAAAAATACATTTTGTAGTATTGTGAATAAATTCATTGATATCAAATCTGGGATATTTCGGCCTTGAGTGTAATACCCAACATCACGTATAGATAGTAATCTACCTATCATGATAGCATATCCATTATCAACGAAACTACGAACAACTCCTGAAATTAATAATTTATAACCAAAATGAAACAGGTGTTTCAATGATGAAAATGAAAATACGAATAATGGAAGCCATCTAATAAAAGCGAATGATAACAAAGTAATTAAAAAATTATTGATCAATTGTTGCCAAACTAGTGCGTATACTCCAATACCCTTATATGCTAAAAAAATCGCGATTATCCCACTAATTAATGCACTTAAGAAGTTTATTTTTGTCCTTAACTTAAAATTAAGATTAATCGATAAAATCGTCATTTGCACTAAGTAAAATGGCTTAATTAAAACAACTAATGATACAGTTCTTAAAATTCCAGTGAGAACATCTTCCTTGTAAAAGGCGGAAATATATGGGGCTGAATAATATAGTCCGCCATAAATAAGCACACCTATAAATATATTAAAGTAAAACACAGTCGAATAATCAATTTCGTCTCTATTTTTCTTTTGTATTAAAGCTTGAGAAAATCCACTATTGATCAAGAGATCAGAAAAAATGATAAAAACAAGTACCAATCCCATTATCCCATATTCAGCGGGTGAAATTAATCGTGCTAATACAATACTTGTAATAAACTGAAATCCTTGGACTGAGAACCTTTCTCCTGCACTCCATGCAATTGCCTTGATTGTTTTCCGAGAGTGAGATTCAGACATTTTAAACTCTTAATTATTATGGAGGGAGGAATAATAAATATATTCAACAACTCTCTTCAAATTTTGCTCCTGCGCATTTTTAATTTTATTAGCATGTAATTTCCCTTTACTAGCTAATTCATTATAAAGCTCTCCCTCATTATAAAGTCGAAGAATTCTATTCTCTATTTCTAATACATTTTTAGGATCAAAGTACAATACATTATTATCACAAACCTCTGGAATGCTAGATAAAGAAGATGCAAGTACTGGTGTACCATAATACATTGCTTGTACTGGAGGATATCCGTATCCCTCATTTAAAGATGGATAAACAAAACAGTAAGCATTTGCGTATAACCAATCCAAAGAGTCTTTCTTTAGATAATCTAAAAAAATAAAGCGCTCTTTATTTATTAATTTTATCGAAACAGAACTCATCCCAGTGATAATAGTTTTAATTTTACATTCAGAATTCTTTGAATAAAACTGATCGAGAGCATCTAAAGCTCGAAAATTGTTTTTCAACCATCTGTTTCCACTTACCAGCAAGAAAAAACCTTTACTAACTAAATCTATCTTCTTGAGTTCATCGGTTTTTAAAATATTATCAAGGCCAAAAGGACAAGGAGCTGGGCTTACAAAAATATCACTATTTTTAATGAACGGGAAAACAGAACATAGTGAATATTTTGTATGATCAGAAACTGTGATTATTCTAATATTCTTTTTATCTAATAATTTAGAAAACTTCTTTTTATATTTATTCCTATTCCAATTGGGGAAAAAAGTATTTTTTATCAATACTTTTATTTTTGATTTCAGATTAAGTGCATATGATAATTCTATTGAATCAGAAGGACATTCAATTTCCCTTAACCCATGAATAGTCATTATGAATAATGTTTTCTTGGTATTTATATCGGCCTGTTCATATGGTAAGGCTGAATAATAAACATCCGGCTGGACTTCATTAATATAATTTATTATAGAGGTTTTCCCTTTCTTACTAATAAGAGAAATGTTTTTCTCTATACATACATTTTCAATTTCTTTGTCTAAGTCATACTCTTCATTGTAAATAGCTGAGAAATTTAAAAAACCCAGTTCTATAAACTTCATAAACACGGCCTTGGCATATTCACTTCCGCCATGAAACTTCGCTGCTTCTGTCGGCTGCGTAGCACTTAGATCAATTATTAGCATTTCACATCCTTATTAAGAGTATTAAACACATCACTTATCTCTTTTTTTATTTCCACTGGTGCTCTGTCAGAATATTCATCGAGATAATAATCAATTTTTTTGTTTAGCCTTATTGGTCTTATTTCACAACCATTAATATGACCTAAAATTAGTGAATGCATCCGCCCAGAATAAACTCTTTTCGCCTGAGCCAAAATATCAAGGTATTCATCCAGAGAAGTTAAGTCTTTCACTAGCGTAATTGATGCATTCAAAGATTTTATTTCTGGCATATTATAAATAAATTCATTTAAGACAGCATCATCAATAGTCGTAGAGGCTAAAACAACCTTTTCTCCTGAAGAGACTTCCTTTTTAATTAACTCTACCCATATATGAATGTAGTCAGATAAAGATTTGTATTCTCCAGCATTAATTTCCTTAATATTCTTCATATATACATAATAGGATGTTGCACCAATTATGACATATTTTTTCTTCACTTCTCTTTTGACAATTGAAGGATATAAGCTATAAGCTAAATCCGGAATGTACAAAGCGTTAGCAGAAAAGAACGTATTTACTTTATCTATAGATCTTTTTTCTCTCAAAAACAAGCCATCAGATTTATTAAGTGCGATACTTATAAGCTGTTTATCAACATGACCAAACTTCTCAGCACAACCAACGCCTAAAATATAAACAGGCACTCGAGCGCGTTTAATATCTGTAACCCACTTAAACAGGGCTATCGGGAAGGTGCCACCTGCCTGGATTAGCTGCCCCCCTCCGATTATGACAAATTTATATTCGGAAAAGTTTATTGCCGCAATTCTTTTCTTATTTTCTAATACCCACCGGAGATATTTAAAGAAAATATTTGATGTTAAATATTTATATTTGATTTTGCGTAATTTATCTCTAACACCATCTTTAATAATTATTTTCTTTGCTCTTACTACTTTTAACTCTGCATCAAAACCAACACAGACCGGTTCGAACCCATTTTCCCGTAATAAACTCTTCACACCCTCATTAATTGCGTGGTCACCTATATTATCAGAACAATTTTCATTAATAACTAATACTTTATCTGGAAACATAGGTCACCTAATTTTTATCCCAAGATTAGAAAAAACATTCGAAATATTGTCTAAAACCACTTCTCTCGCGAAATTCTTTTGTATATACTCAGTTCCATTAGTTGCTATTGTTTTATATATTTCAAAACTGTTGTGTACATCAATGATTTTGAGAGCAAACTCATCTTGAGTACTACACTCTAAGAAATTAACATTCTGTTTTATACCAATTCCTTCTGCACCAATATCATTAGTAATAACTAAAGCTCCAAACCCCATTGCTTCGATTACTTTGACCTTAATTCCTGAACCAAATGGAATAGGTGCAACTAAGCAATTATTAGAATTAAAAATATCTGATATATTATTTACTACACCATGAAGAATTATATTATCTAATCCATCACACATCTCTACTGCTCTTGTATCATAGTCACCGTATATTGATATAGAGATATTTTTATCCTGTAATTCCTTCCGTTTAAATATATTTACGAGCATCTGCAAAGTTGCCAAGTTATGGTTAGCTTTCATATTCCCCACAAGGAAAAAGCTAGCTTTATTTAATTCATTTAACCGCGTATTTTTCTCTACAGCTACAGATGGTGGATTATAATATACAACAGGAAGATTAGACATTTTACTAAACTTGCTTGCTTCAACCGGTGAAGTAAATGTTATTGCATCAAATTTTTCCGATAGTTCAAGCTCACGACGATATATTAGCTCAGATTCTTTTCTTAATACTGCCTTTCGGAATGGTTTAATTAACTCGCCTATGAAAGGAGGGAATTTTTCTGTATAAGTACCGAGAAGATTAATACTATTATCAAAATCACTCAGCATTCTTGAATAACGCATACTCAGAAGATCGTCATATTCTAATATTTTTTTTACATCGATATCTTCAACTAAATATGCCATTCTAACCATATCCACAATGACTACGTCGTAGCTATCTTCTTTTAAAATACTCTGAATTGTTTTCTTAGCTTTATTCGAGTAAAAAAGACGTTCCTGGAGAGATAATTTTTTCCCTGAAAAAAAACTTTTTAATATATCTAAGATACCTGGACGCTCAAACTGGTATATCTTATTTACATTTTTAAGTTTCTCAATTTTTTTATTTTCAAAAAAAAACATATCGACTTTGAAGCCTAAGTCGCAAAAAAAATTGACATTCTGATTTATCATATACTCCCGACCTGCGTAGGATGTCGGTGCCCGTGATGCAATATATAGTATTTTTCTCATAAAATTTTCATAAAGGTTTGAGCAACATTAACAGGAGAAAATCGCGATGAGTTAATGAGGCCATCGGCGATTAACTTATTACGTTCACTTTGTTCCATAGACAATGATGTTTTTATCATTTTCACCCATTCATCTGATTGCAAATAACTTGTGACCTCTAATGCGGCATTATTCATTATCTCGTTATGAGCAGGGATAGAGGATGATATTACGATACATTTTGCATTCTGTGCTTCTACAAGAGTTCTGCCGAAGCCTTCGTATGTCGAGGTTGCCAAATACAAATCACTACATTCATATAATTTACAAATAAGTTCTGAAGATACCTTATCAAGTAGCAGATAGTCGATACCTGACTCTTTCATTTCAGTATCAAATGCATTCTTATTTTTCTCATCGATAGCGAAGCCAGCCTTAATGAAGTAAATTTTTTCATTTCGTAATTGTCTAAAAACATCTGTTAAAACACTTAAATTTTTTCTTTTTTCAAAACTGCCTACATTCAATGCTATAGTATATCCCTTTTTTTTCTTTTCCAGAATACTATCGACGATACTAATTTCCTTAGTATCAAAGAGTTCGCTATCTTTTGCATAAGAAATAGCATTGGGCACAATATTAATTTTTTCGTTTGGCAACTTCATAACATCATTTAATAACTTGCCAGTAAAAGATGTAGGTACTATATAAACAACATGTTTCATTTTTGACAAAAGAAAAAACAATGACTTTAGATATAACCCCTTTATTGATAAATCATTAACTTCAGGGACATGATGTATAATTATCATTGTTTTTTTATTGCTAAACATTCTAAAAAAAGATAAGTGACTGAATGCTTCCTGATATATTACTAAATCGTCATGACGCGTTTTGAATACTACATGCAATGGTAATAATATAAATTGCCAAATGTAGCGACTTAAAGAGTTAGGTTTTCCATTATCCTCATAGGAAACTATATTTATATCCTTTTTGAACTTTTTCAAAGCATTTATTAATTCAAAGCTATACTTTGCAACTCCCGTATCAAAGCGCCCTGTAGGCCCTACAATCCAAGTCAACATTCTTCCACCTCCATTTGCATCTTCTCAGTTATACTTTTTTCGTCTGATTGGGAATAGAAAATTGAAAATGCTATGAGTAAATAAAAAAATAAGTTTAATGGGAAGTCCATTAATATATTATTAGTAAAAAACTCTATATCTAAATGATATAGTAACAACATTATTGACACGTTAGCTCCCAGTGGATTCTTTTTAATTGAGAGATATAAAATCAAAAAAAACAATATCGCCAGATAAATAATAACACCCAGAAGACCATAATTACTTAGTATATTAATATAGGTACTATCTAATGCCTTACTATTTGATTTAAAGCCTTTTGGCCCTTCAGTTCCATTGGTGCCAATCCCTGCCCCAGTTAAAATATTCCCCTTCTCCACACTTTCAAATATATCATTGTGTTGTTTTACTCTTATATATATTGATCCATAGGCAGAATCATGGAATGTCGTATTTTTAAGCTGATTGTACAAAAAATAATCATTAAAGCAGAACGCAGAAACTGTAAATACTATAACCGTATATGCTATTACTATTGTATTTCTTATGGTTCCACCACCTTTTGTAAATACACCTAAAACAACCTTTAGAATCAGATAGATACTAATTCCGATAATGGCAGTTTTATAAGTCGTAGCAATAGCTGCACTCAAAAACATGGCAGACAATATTAATCTTGTTTTTAATTTTATTTTTTTTACTTCATTAACTATTATAAAACAAAGTACCATCAAAGTACCTGATGCAATAAAACTAGTAAAAGACCCCATTGCACGTAATGAATCATTCACATTGTCAAGCCTTAATCCACTATCCCTAGAGGAATTATTAAAGTCATCAATTTGTAAGAATATCATAAACCATTCTGTGAATATTTTCTGAATGACAATCAAGACAACATTAATACAGCCGACTATAAGTATAATTTTTATAAGTTTATAATATAGTTCCTCGGCCTCAGCATATGAATTAATTATTGCAACAACACCCAATACAAATAATAGCGGCACAAGGTCACTTTTCATTTGATAAAATACAAGTATCAATGGGTCATTCAAAGTTGTCGCAACATAAAAAACAAATACAAATGCAGGAGAGAATATTACAATAAAGAGTTTCTTATAACTTACTTTACGACAACATATCATATAAAATATGGACAGGAGATAATAAAAAATCACTATCATTTCCTTCCATAGCTTTATGATAGGATTATCTAAACGAACTGAAAGCAAGCTAAATATACTTGTAAAACAAAACAAAAAAATACAAATGCATGTAATTCTAATTAAATTCTGCCTTATATTTACTCTCATTTAGCACTCTTCATTCTACGCGCGTTATATTTACATGATTTACAAAAGGCTGGTGAATATCGCCAGCCTTTTACACATCAATTAAGATTTTTTATCTTTGTAGGAATAGTCATAATAATTATACCCATAACCATAATGACTACTTGCACGTTTTTCTATTGCGTTAAGTACGCAACCTTTAATTTCAACACCATTTTGTTCAAATCTTTTCTTACTTACATCTATTTCCTTTATCGTATTTTGCTCAAACTTCACTACCAAGAATGAGGTCCCTACATACTGCCCTACAATTGCAGCATCAGTTACCGCAAGAATAGGTGGAGTATCGACAATAATAAGGTCATATTCTTTCTGAACTTGATTAAGTAACTCACTACACCTCGGGTGCATCAATAACTCAGCAGGATTAGGAGGTATTTTCCCACGTGAAATAAAATCAAACCCTGCATAGTCAGTTGTTTTAATGCCCTGTTTAATAGAAATCTTACCTGATAGGATATCTGATAATCCATTATCTTCCTTAACGCCCAACATATGATGGATATATCCCTTCCTCATATCTGCATCAATAAATAAGACTTTTAATCCAGCCTGAGCAATAACCGCTGCTAAGTTACTGCTAACAAATGTCTTCCCTGCGTTAGGACTAGCACCAGAAATCATTAATATATTATTTTTTGCCTCCATCATCGCAAAATGAAGAGTGGTACGTAGGCTTCTAATTGCTTCTACCGCTAAATCAGTCGGATTATCGATAACTAAGAGTCCGCGCCCAGCACTGGCACCAGATCTATGTAAAACAGTATTATTCTTTTTACCGATAAACCATGTTGATAACGGAATATTCGCATACACATTTAAGCCAATACTCTCCAACTGTTCTGGACTTTCTACACCTTTCTTTAAGATAAGTCTTAATAAGACAACTCCAATAGAAATAATCAATCCCATAATAATGCCTAGTAGCAGAATAATAATTTTCTTAGGCTTTATAGGATTTGGTTCTGTAATAGCTTGATCAATTATACGGACATTGCCAATTACACTTGATTTAGCAATTCCTAGTTCTTGCTCTCTATTCAATAACTGCATATAAACGGCTCTTCCAGACTCTACATCACGACTTAGTCGCAGTACTTCTTGTTGAGTCTCTGGCATTCCATTTACTTTTTTGCTTAGCTTTTCTTTCTCTTCAGTTAATGTTTTCTGTTTTTCTAACAGAGCCTTATATGTAGGATGCCCTTTAGTATATAATTGCGAGATTTCAGCTTCTCTAAATGTTAGAGCATTTAATTGATCGTCTACATTAACGATCTGATCAAGTACTGATTTTGCTTCCATAGAGAGATCAACGGAGTCCTTTTGTCTTCTGTAGTCATTTAGTTTCTGCTCCGCTAAATCCAAATTGTTTCTAACTATGGGCAATTGCTGTTGTAAAAAATCAAGACTTTTTGAATCTTGTGCAGCCTGTCTAGCGATATTTTGGTCTAAATAGTTGTCACTTATTTTCTTTAATATCACTGATACCCTGGAGGGGTTTGAGCCTGTATATGTCAAGTTCAACATACCGGTATTTTTGCCTTGGTCATTTACAGAAAATGCTCGCTGTAAATTATCTATTGCTTCTAACCTAGTTAAGTATTTAATTTCAAACGTAGCTCCTGGCTCAGCATCTATTTTACTGATAAATAATCTAATTCCATTATCATCAAACGTTTTTCCAATAACACCTTTAGAACTAAACCCAACCCCATCTATTTTGAATGTGGTATCATTTATCACCGTAACAGTGATCTTCGGATCATCGTCGGTATTTCTTGGTATATAAAGGTCTTGTACTTCCAACTCACCAAATTTATAACCTGTAAGTCGTGCCCATCCTCTGCCAAATAGTGGAAAAAAATTTTCTGTAACCTGAGCTTGTAAATTAAGGTCATCAGCAGTTTTACCTAATACCATTCTTGACTGGAGTAGAGCTATTTCAGGGGCTGATTGCGGCTGACTATCTGGCAACATTTGACTCAAGCTATTGAGAATTGCGTTACTCTGTTTTTGCTCTACTTGTATCAATGCATCAGCTTGATAAATTGGTGTGGCAAAAAGAGCATAAACGATGGCAATCGACGTGAATAGTACCGTGATACTTATGATCAATTTCTTATGGTCAATAAGTTCACCGATAAAACGCCCCAAATCAAAATCATCTGAGTCTACTTTTTCAATTCTATTCTTTAGTACGGAAGGCATTTGATTGTTCCTGATTTATCTATGTAACTTTTCAATCCATAAGAGCGATGATTTATTCAAAAGGTCAAATACATACTGAAAAGCCTCATCACTTTTCCTGTATGGATCAGGAATTTCCTTTTTATCTAACCAATGACCAAATAGCATCGTCTTCCCACGTACTTCTGGTGCTATTTGATCAATTTGCTCAATGTGCTCTTTTTCCATCACTAAAATCAGATCATACTCTCGAGCGAGACTAGACGTAAATTGTTGACCTCTATGACCAGTAAGACTCAATCCCTTTTCAGAAGCAATTCTTGTTGCAGTGTCGTCAGCTGCATGCCCTTTAAGAGCATGAGTACCTGCTGAGTCTATTTTCATTTCAGGTAGGACTTTCCTTAATAACCGCTCGCCTATTGGTGAACGACATATATTACCTGTACATACTACTAAAATTGAATTAAACATATTACGGCCACGTTTTAATGTAACGAATGGTTTCAGTCATGTCATGCACACCATTAATCGTCGGTACAAGTTGAGAAATTACACGGTTCCAACGAACAAGAGGCGTTGCAGTCACATAAACTATATCGTAGGGCTGTAACTGAAACTCTGTGCCTAATACCATTGCTGAGGCATCTTGTGCATTCAATTGATAAATATTTGCAATTTTATCTTGCTTATCATCTTTCAATTGTCTGATCACAAATATACCTGTCGCATCGCTCATTACTTGTGATAAGCCATCGGCATTTCCTAGGGCTTCAGCAAGCGTCATTCCACTTCGATCCATTTTCAGTGTACTTTGTTTTCCGACTTCTCCCATTACAAATACTTTGAGATCATCGTTACGAGGTACAAACAAAATATCCCCCGGATATAATAAATGGTTCTGGGTAAGATCCCCTTTTTGCATTAAAGCTTGAAGTGAAATCTTGGTATCTTTACCATCATGCGTAAGTATTACATTGCGCCAATCTGCATCCGCAGCCAACCCGCCAGCAGCATTTATAGCATCCATGACTGTCAATGGAATATTTGTAATAGCCTGTTTTCCAGAAGTAGTTACTTCACCAGTGACATACACTTTTTGTGAACGGAACGCTGCTACACTTACATCAACTTGAGGACTTTCAATATATGTCGTTAAGCGATTCGAGATTTCTTGACGTACCTGACTTATTGTTTTGCCAGCTACCTGCACCTTCCCAATATATGGATAAAATATAGTGCCGTCAGCGTTTACCCAGTTACCAGTGTCGCTCGCGCTGCGATACTGTCCTGCAGGGGTCGTGAGTTCAGGATGATCCCAGACTGTAACCATCAACACATCACCCACCCCAACGCGATATTCATAATTTCTAAGTAAAGTATCTAACTGCGGATTTGGGCGTGCCATTACAGGACTTGACCGTAGTTGACTAACTAAACCTGGGGTCATCGGATAAACATTAACCAACTTATCCAAGTCGTAGTCACTATCAGGTAGTTCAACCACATTCTTACGCAAGCTGTTTAAGCCTTGACCAGGGATAATTGTACAACCCGACAAAAAAGCTATTGCCAATGCTAACGTAGAAAACCTAACAATTTTTTTATTCATAATTTCACATCATCAGTAAACCAAAAGTTGCTTATTTCTGATTGCTATTCGTAGCCAACATATTTGTATGACTTTTGAAGAGAGTTTAGTGATAACTTTCTCATCTTCTAAAATTTTCGCTCTTCAAAATTTCTATAGCACCCAGCTTATAAATTAAATGGGATCTCTATCCCAGCACTTGCCCCTGCATCATCTCTGTCACTGTGATTTGCATCAGTGTACCAAAGGGATGTAGTAAGCCGTACTGAATGGTATACATCCCCACTCCATCCTAGTTGAACACCTTTCAGGGTATCCGCATGCGGAAATGCTTGGTTTATTCTTTGATTTCGTGGATTTACCTTCGCGTACACTAGCCGTGTACTCCAGCGTTGATCATTCTCGGTCGCCAGTTCAACTTTACCAGCATATAATTGACCGTCCCCCCCCATTGCATCGCCTAATGGGTAACCTTGTTGATAATATCCATCTTTATAGATATGGTGCCTATAGCTATAGCCCGTTCGTTTCATGTTAGTACGAGTGTCATGAGTTTCTATATACCAGTTAAGAGCATTTTTACCCAGTCCATGATGTCCTTCAATACCACCAAGATACATATTGGCTGATGGTAAATAACCAGCTTCATCCTCACCTATAATCTGTCCATACAAACTCAATGGTAAACCAAAGGTTGGTTCAAGTTTGAATTTAAAATCAAAGCCCGCTAGTTGATTACCGGGTTCATTATCGGTACCGGTATTATCCTTGCCAGTGAAACCATCCCAAAAACTACTAAAGGACTGCGGGCGTCCCTCCCCTCCCCATTGCATAATTCGCGAAGCACCCAGTTCCAGGGACTGGAATGGTGAGAAGGTCAAGCGACCACCGATAATCTTGGTATGCGGTACAGCCGTATACTGATTCATCTGGCTGGCGGAGATCTGATACTGCCAGGGGCCAATCCAGCGTAGCCACCAGGTCTCCGGCGCTGCCTGTTCGGCACGCTGCATCAGAACACCAGTCATCGGCCTGGCTGCGTCGCCGCGAATCAGGCTCCCCTCGTAGCCAGGCCCCCACCACTGCGGCATCTGGCCAAACGACAGCCACTGGTTCCAGAATTTCACCGCGCCATAGGCGCCATTGGCATTGAAGCTCGAACCATTGCTGATACGCTCATCACCTTCGACGTTACCCTGCAGATGAACATCCCACCATTCACCGCTGTTGTTAAAGGCCAGGGAGAGAGAGCTATCCGCAGGCTGGCTTTGCCCAAACCCCTGCGGCGTTCCTGGGTTATCGGTCGAGGTGTAGCCGCTAACGCGGAAATCGGCTTTTAAAGATGAAAGTCGCTGGTTAATACGCGCCAGCACCACTTGCTCAGAAGAATAGGAAGGTTTAGCTTTTTTCAGCGCCCGGGTAATCTCTTCCTGACTCAGCGGCCAGGTAGAAAGACTGAGCTGGATAACCCCCCGGTCGGAAAGCCAGGAGAGATCGTTACGCAGTTCATTATCATTCAGCACCAGACCAGCGGCATAAACCTGAGCGCTAACCGATGTCAACAGCCCTAAAGCAAGTGCAATACGCGCGATTTTCATCATTGTACAAGATCCATTTTTAGCCCCTTTTCTGCAAGCTGGCGAGTCGATGGGGAATATGAGTATAGAGAGCGCACGCTGACGCCAGTCGTAGTATGTTTGTTCGACAGCGATGATGCAATAACCATCATCTTTTAACGTATGAAGTGACTCAATATTTGAGCACTCTCTTCAGAACCGTCTTTCATCGCGCCAGTGAACTCACACGCTACTGGCCTGCCCATTTTGTCCTGAAGCACATCTAGCTGCCACAATTTGTCAGTTGACCCAACACCATTGAGCCTTAGAGATTAGCGATTATATACGGCTCGTACAGTTAAGCATCTCTGGCAACAAGTTTTAGGAATTTCGAACGTAAGGAGAAGAGTCTACAGAATTGAGAATGGCGGTTTCAGCTAAGCTACCGCCCTTGGCTTAACAGCTACCAATGCGCTGTACATCTTTTTATTCGGCTGACTTCATGCTGCCGTACTATTAATCACAACTAAGAATTTCAGCAGCATCAAGTTTACGAGATTCTGTCAGCAATTGGGAGCATAAATGACAATTATTCACACATGTAAAACATGTCATCCTCACTCATCCGACAAGCACAGCTACCGTCAATAAGATTATTTAATAATATCGTGACTGACTATCACGCCAATATTTCAAAAAACAAAAAACAACCCTAAAACATTGATTTTTATATATTTTATTATCTATCGCACATCTTCTTGATCAATGTTATCCCTGGGAGTCAACTACAAAAATTAATAGACTTTAGCATTTTTTTATACTTGACAAACATAACGAAGAAACGCTGAGAAAGATCGCTACGCTATTTAGGAATCTTCTCAGCAACGGAGCATCATCATAATTTGTGTTAACAATGGACTATCAGCTATTTATTTCACCAATATGAAAATACGTTTATCCATCACAAATCCATTTATTTACCAGGCCTAATTCGGCGCTATCAGAAACTTAGTAAAAATGCTTATGCAGATCCGCACGGGTGAACGGCTTTTCCAGTGGTCCAATCTTTACCGCAATCTCCCCCAATAGCGACTGGGTGGGAGCTTTAGAACCGATATTCAGCAGAACAACGGGTATGATAATTAAACTGAGTAACCCACCCCAGGAGAGTCGGGCGTCCACAACGCGCGATGCGCGCGTTTGCAGCAACAGAAACAACGCGCTGCCACAAGCGCCAAGCAGTAACCCGGCGATCACTTCAGAGGTTGAGTGCGCATGGATCACCAGCCGGGAATAGCCAACCAGTCCTGCCAGTAAATAGCCCGCCACAACAGAGGCCCGACGAAGAGAAGGAGTCCCGCGAGCGCAGAGTAGCCACAGGAAAATCGGCCAAAATGCCGCTGATAACGCGGTATGCCCGCTAAATCCGGTGAAATCGATTTCACGGATACCGAGGCCCCAGCCCATAAAGGCCAGCTTGGATGCACAAACGACGGCACCGGTGATGCCAAACAGCAAGCCCCACTGCCAGGCAAGCTGCCGGGAAGGCGTGCGCAGGCATAAAACGATAAACAATGCTGCCGCGCTGGGTAACAGCACGGTACTATCGCCAAAAAAAGAGACTAGCTGCCAGTTCATTTATTTTTCATCCTTTGACGATATCTCCAGTCCGCAATGTCTTTTCCACGACGTCGGTATGGGCATACACATCCGTTAACTTCACATTTTTATGCATGCATCACTGTTATTTAATGTGTAAGCATGATCTCAGTCAAGTTTTATTTTTTTATGACCGCCTGTGGCACGCATATTTTTTAAGAAAATTCTCACTAAGTGGTTATTAGCAAAGCTGAAATCCAGCTACTCCGACCATTTCATCATGGTGCTTCGGGCAGAACAACCGGATGTCTCTGAAGTGATATTCCCTTCCTCGCCAGCCTTACCTCACAAAAAAACTAACTCACTGATATTAAAAAGTTAATATATATCCCAATATCTGCTCATATTACCCACTAACTTGTCTACAGAAGCATGACACATCTCGGTTTCATGCCTCATACTTCTGTAAACCCTACATTTTCACACTTCTGTTATACGCCGCTGAGTATTTACGCCAGCAGTTTCTTAATGCTTTCGCGGAATTTGCTGCCTTCTTTATGGTTACGCAGCCCGTAGTTTACAAAGGCCTGCATATAACCCATTTTTTTACCACAATCGTAGCTATCCCCAGTCATCAGCATCGCGTCGACGGGCTGCTTCTTCGCCAGTTCAGCAATAGCATCCGTTAACTGGATGCGGCCCCATGCGCCCGGCTGCGTGCGCTCCAGCTCAGCCCATATATCGCCGGACAGGACATAGCGCCCGACGGCCATCAGATCGGAGTCCAGCGTCTGCGGCTCATCCGGCTTCTCGATAAATTCGACAATGCGCGCAACCTGCCCTTCGACATTCAGCGGTTCTTTCGTCTGAATGACCGAATACTCAGACAGATCCCCTGCCATTCTTTTCGCCAGCACCTGGCTGCGCCCTGTCTCATTGAAACGCGCCACCATCGCCGCGAGGTTATAACGCAGCGGATCGGCGCTGGCGTTATCTAATATGATATCCGGCAGGACAACGACAAAGGGGTTATCACCCACGACCGGGCGCGCGCAAAGAATCGAGTGGCCCAGGCCCAGCGGCTGCGCCTGACGCACGTTCATGATGGTCACGCCCGGCGGGCAAATGGCCTGCACTTCCGCCAGCAGCTGGCGCTTCACGCGCTGTTCCAGCAGGGCTTCCAGCTCGTAGGAGGTGTCGAAGTGGTTTTCCACCGCGTTCTTCGAGGAGTGCGTCACCAGAACAATCTCTTTGATCCCGGCGGCGACGATTTCGTCAACGATGTACTGAATCATTGGCTTATCAACGATCGGCAGCATCTCCTTTGGAATTGCCTTTGTGGCCGGCAGCATATGCATGCCTAGTCCTGCGACCGGAATAACCGCTTTCAAATTCGCCATATTCATCTTCACCTGTTTGGTTGCAAAACACGCGGTTTTGCAAAATTGTACATGTCACAAATCCATTGAAACTGATAATACACGGATACTGCCCGGGCATCTGCCCGCCAAATTCTTAAATTCACTGTCACGTAAAAGAATACACACAACTCCCTTTTACCAACAGTTAGAAGTGAGAATAATCTTATTCTCGTTCAGGTTATTCAGCGGCTCGTTCCTTTGCGCCGCGCGATGTGGCTGAGAGGCCCGTCTATCGGGGTCTGTTGGCCGCCGGACCCGCCGCGCCGCGCGTATGCCCGGAAAGAATAGGTAGAGATAATAAATTTCGCCAGGCAATATATTTCAGCATAAACAGCCGGATATGACGACATATTAGCCTGAATCCGCGGCGGTGAACTGCGATCCGCCCTATTCTGCACTCACTTCATAATATGAATTATGCCGGTTTTGTGAGCGGGCTTCGCGCTTCGTTTCTGCTCTGCGCATCCGCGCTCGCCGTGACGAACCGCGGGAGCAAGCCCTTTTGCCGCCCTCGCTGAAACGCAGCGGAAAAAGTTCTGATATCGGCAAGCTTATTCCATGGTCGCCGCCATGGTGTTATTTTTTCACTGTTCTTTTCCGGAACAAAATTCTTATCGGTTCTCTTAATCCGCTGGAAATATATCCATCCACGGCAGGGCGATATCCGCGTCGTTATTGCATTTTAGACTCATCTTATCCATGATCGTGGTAACACATACCGCAGTCGTACAGGTTTTAATACATATGGAATGGATTGCCGATCCGTCAATCTGGGCAGGTCTCGTCACGCTGGTGGTTATCGAACTGGTGTTGGGTATCGATAACCTGGTCTTTATCGCTATCCTCGCCGAGAAGCTCCCTCCCGCCCAGCGCGACCGCGCGCGGATCACTGGCCTGATGCTGGCGATGGTCATGCGTCTTCTGCTGCTGGCCTCTATCTCCTGGCTGGTCACCCTGACCAAACCGCTGATTATTTTTCACGACTTCAGCTTTAGCGCCCGCGATTTAATTATGCTGTTTGGCGGCCTGTTTCTGCTGTTTAAAGCGACCGTCGAGCTTAATGAGCGGCTGGAGGGGAAAGACAGCGATAACCCCACCCAGCGCAAAGGGGCGAAATTCTGGGCCGTCGTGGCGCAGATCGTGGTGCTCGACGCCATCTTCTCGCTCGACTCGGTGATCACCGCCGTCGGCATGGTTGATCACCTGGCGGTGATGATGGCCGCGGTGGTTATCGCCATCAGCCTGATGCTGATGGCCAGCAAGGCGCTGACGCGCTTCGTTAACAGCCACCCGACCATCGTGATCCTCTGTCTGAGCTTCCTGCTGATGATCGGCTTCAGTCTGATTGCTGAAGGCTTCAGCTTTATTATTCCGAAAGGCTATCTATATGCGGCCATTGGCTTCTCGGTCATGATTGAAGCCCTTAACCAGCTGGCGCAGTTTAACCGCCGTCGCTTCCTCTCCGCCAATATGACGCTGCGTCAGCGCACTACCGAAGCGGTGATGAATCTGCTGAGCGGGCAGAAAGAAAAAGCTGAACTGGATGCTGACACGGCGTCGCTGGTCGCCGATCAGGATCAACATCCACTGTTTAATCCGCAGGAAAGACTGATGATTGAGCGGGTGCTGAACCTTAATCAGCGCAGCGTCAGCAGTATTATGACGTCGCGCCATGATATCGAGCGCATCAACCTCAGCGCGCCGGAGGAAGAGATCCGCAGCCTGGTGGAGAAAAATCAGCATACCCGTCTGGTGGTCACCGGCGGGAAAGATAATGAAGATCTGCTGGGGGTGGTGCATGTTATTGACCTGCTCCAGCAGTCCCTGCGCCAGGAGCCGCTGGATCTGCAGGCGCTGGTGCGTCAACCGCTGGTCTTCCCGGAGGGGCTGCCGCTCCTCTCGGCGCTCGAGCAGTTCCGCCAGGCCCGCACCCATTTTGCCTTTGTGGTCGATGAGTTTGGTTCCGTCGAGGGGATTGTGACCCTCAGCGACGTGATGGAGACCATCGCCGGTAATCTGCCCAATGAGGTGGAGGAGATCGATGCCCGGCACGATATTCAGCATCATCAGGACGGTTCGTGGACGGTCAACGGTCATATGCCGCTGGAGGACCTGGTGCAGTACGTTCCGCTGCCGCTGGATGATAAACGTGAGTATCACACCGTTGCCGGTCTGCTGATGGAGTATTTGCAGCATGTGCCGCAGGTGGGGGAGACCATTGAGATTGACGGCTATACCCTGCGCACGCTGCAGGTCGACAGCCATCGGGTGCAGAAGGTGCAGATCGTCCCGCCGGTAAAGCAGGATGAGCTGGATTATGAGGTGTAATCGTCAGGCATAAAACGGCCCAGGGTATCCCGGGCCGTAAAATTGATAGCCAGGTATCCTGTTTAATGCCTGATGGCGCTGCGCTTACCAGGCCTACGGGATGGCGAACTAATCGGGGTATGACACCCACCGTATAATCCAGGCCGGGTCAGGCTTAGCTGCCACACTGCCTGATGGCGCTTCGCTTATCAGGCCTACGGGATGGCTAACTAATCGGGGTATGACACCCACCGTATAATCCAGGCCGGGTCAGGCGTAGCCGCCACACTGCCTGATGGCGCTGCGCTTATCAGGCCTACATTAAGTGGCGACGCAAACGGATGATATTGCGCACATCCCAGGCCGGGTCAGGCGCAGCCGCCACCCGGCATCATTGTGACATTACGCTTTGACGATAAACACAGCCCGGAAACTTCCGGGCCGCGGTGGTAGGAATTACAGCTTATCGAGCAGCTTTTTGGCATCGTTGCCGTCTTTGCTGCCTTTATTACGCTCAACCCAGTCGTTGAGGCGCTGCTTCGCTTCATCCTGCAGCTGTTTGCGCAGGATCTGGTCGACCTGCAGACTGTAGCTCAGCGACTGCCACTCGCCGTAGATGCGCAGCGGGATAGCGGTCTGTTTCAGGCGGTCGATAAGCTTGCCCTCCCCTTTCCAGCCGCCGAGCACGCGCACGTTGAAGCGCATATCGCAGTTCTCTTTCTGCAGATCGAGCTGTCCTTCGCCGGTCATCGCCATCACGTCGGACTGCCCCTGCAGGCGGTTCAGCGTCACCAGCCCGTTATCCAGCGTCAGCCGGCTGCTCACGGAATCCAGGCGGGTGGCATTGTCGTAATTTTCCTGCGCCCGCACGTTGGTGCTGCGCTCCACGGCCTGCTGCACCAGCTGCTGGAAGTTCAGCCCTTCGGTGCGGGTATCGGCCATCTGGAGCTGAGCCTGTCCCTGCCAGTGGCGACGGAAATCATCAGCGTCAATGCGCGTTCCGGAAAATTCGCCGCTCAGCGACAGCTTGCCGGTCAGGTTTAAGGAATAGTTAAAGGCTTTGATCAGCGAACCGATCTCCACATTCTGCAGCGCCGGCTGGAACGTCGCCAGCGGCGTGTCGCCGCGGGCATCAAGGGTGCCAGGGAGAGAGAGCTGCCCGCCGTCAAGATTGCCCTGCATTTTGCTGACCGTCAGCAGCCCCTGCTGGTTGCTGATTTCGCTCTGCACCTGGGTAAAGTTCAGACCGCGCCACTGCAGCTGGTCGGCGCTCAGGGCCATTCGGCCGTTGAAGCCGCGCAGGCTCTGGTAATCTTCGCGCTCATCGCTGTCGGCGATCACCGGGCGCAGCGGTCGCGTCTGACTCTGGCCCTGCTGACTGGCGCTACTGTCCGTCGCCGGCGACCTTTGCGCCAGCAGACTATCGAGATCGAGAGTGGTGGCGTGCAGATCCAGCGACCAGTCCGGGCGATCCCCCAGCACCACGCTGCCGCTGCCGGTAACGGTGCTGCGGTTAGCCATCAGATTCAGGTTGTCAAAACGCAGGGTCTTGTCATCTTCCTGCCAGCTGGCCTGCAGACTTCCCTGACCATTAATGCCGTCCGGTGGGAGCTCGGCGCCGCGCAGCTGCCAGCTAAGCTGGGTAAAGTCGGCTTTTAAGGAGTGCGGATAATCGCCGCCCTGCACGGTGGCGGAGAAGCTCAGCGCCAGGTCGCGCTGGTCGCGGTTCACCCGGCCGGAGAAATCCACGGTGGCCCGGTGATTCTCATCCTGCTCCATCTGCAGACGGATATCGCGCACGGTCACCTGCTCGCCGTTCTCGTGCTGGAAGAAGAGCACGCTGTCGGCCACCTGCAGCTGACGCACATCGTAGGACCATCCGCGATCCTCCGGGGCCAGCGGCAGGGTGTTATCATGCGGCACCACCGGCGCTGAGCTGTCGCGAACCGCCTCGGTTTTCGGGGTCAGTTGGATCACCGCGCCCTTGAGCATCACCTGCTTCACCTGCAGCTGATGCGAGAGCAGCGGCAGCAGCGCCACGTCGAGGCGCATATTGTCGGCGCGGATCACCGGCTCTTCGGCGCCTCGGGCGGTCAGCGTCATCCGTCCGCTGAGAATGCTGAGCTGCGGCCAGACGTGCCAGCGCAGCGGGCCATCAAGGTCAAGCTGATAACCGCTGCGCTCTGCCACCTCATGCACCATATAGGCGCGAAAATCGTTGGGATTGACCAGCAATACCAACGAGGTAAGCCCGGCGACAATGACCGCCAGCAGGATCATCAGCGTTGTCAGTATTCGTCTCATGGCACCCTCAGCAACACCCCGTTGACGTTATCAATCCTTGTCGATTCGGCTCGCCACCGCACCCTGCTGGTCGCGATATTTGGCGTCTTCACGGCGGTTATACGGCCGGGCCGCCGGGCCCGATAACGGTTCAAAGCTCAGCGCGCCGATGGGCATCCCCGGGCGCAGCGCCAACGGCAGCTTACCGGAGTTGTAAAACTCAAGCACGATGCAGCCGGACCAGCCTGGGTCGATACGGTGCGCGGTAACGTGCACCATCAGCCCCAGGCGCGCCAGCGAGGAGCGTCCGTCCAGCCAGCCTACCAGGTCGGCAGGCAGGGTGACAGACTCGTAGGTCACCGCCAGCGCCAGTTCGCCCGGATGCAGGAAAAAGGCCTCCCCTTCCGGCAGGACGATCTCTTCGCTCATCACCCGGTCCAGCGCGGCGCTGACCTCGGCCTTCGGGCCGCTTAAATCGATAAACGGAGCCGTGTGGCCACGGAAGGTGCGAAATTTATTACCCAGCCGTACATCAACCGTCGCGCCATTAATACGCTCAACGGGCGGACGCGGATTAATGGCGAGTCGCCCTTCATCCAACCAGGCTTCGATATCTCGGTCACACAGACGCATGGGCTTTCTCCTTATAAGGCTGCTTCCCGCACGCTTCGCGGCGGAGAGGGCAACAGGGCTACTCTTTGCACGTTACACAATTCGGCCAGGTTATTCAAAGAACTGACTGATTTTGGCCTTCAGAATATCAATAGCGATGCGGTTTTTGCCGCCGCGCGGCACGATGATATCGGCATACTGCTTCGACGGTTCAATAAACTGCAGGAACATCGGGCGCACGGTTTTCTGATACTGGGCCATCACCGAGTCCATGGAGCGGCCGCGCTCGTTAACGTCGCGCTTAATACGGCGCATCAGGCAAATATCGAGAGGGGTGTCGACGAAAATAGAGAAGTTGAGCTCGTTACGCAGGCGCGCATCGGTCAGCAGCAGGATCCCTTCAAGGATAATCACCTTCTTCGGCTCGACGTGAATGGTGTTCGGCGTGCGGGTATGCTCGACGTAGCTATAGACCGGCAGTTCAATCGGCTGGCCGCTTTTCAGCATCTGCAAATGCTGGAACAACAGACTGTGGTCCATTGAGCTCGGGTGGTCATAGTTGGTTTTGACGCGCTCTTCCATCGACAGATGGCTTTGATCTTTGTAATAGCTGTCTTCCGGAATGACGCCAATATGTTCGTCGCCAACTTGTTCACGCAATTCGCGATAGAGAGTACTGGCGATAAGACTTTTGCCAGAAGCCGATGCGCCGGCGATGCCTACAATGACGCACTGATGGGACATATCAGTCATAAATTTTTGCGACCTGATTAACCTGGATAGAGATGGAGGGTGGCGGCGGACCGCCAAACGCGGCAATTATAGGGATTTCAGCGTCCCGATACCAGTGGTATGCGCCCCGGGCGGCTATTCCGCCGCCGGCGCCCAGTCATCGGTATACCAGATATGCAACAGCGCGTAGGATCGCATCGGCTGCCAGCGGCGGGCATAGCGGGCGATGGCGGCCGGGGTCATTCCCGGAAAGCGCTGTTTAATCAGGTAATCATCCGGCAAAAAGATATCTTTCGCCTGCCAGCCGCGCAGGGCAAAGTAGTTTGCCGTCCAGCGGCCAATCCCGGGCAGGGTCTGCAGTTGACGCAGCCCGGCGTCAATATCCGCCGGCGCCGTCAGGGGCAGCTCGCCGCTGAGCGCCGCCCGGGCGAGGTGGATCGACGCGGTGAGGTTGGTGGCGAGCAGCCGCTCGATCTGCCCGTCGGAGAGTTCCTCGGCGGCGCCGAAGGTGCCCGACCCCGCGTTGGAGACGACG
>ERZ501031.89-NODE-89-length-27436-cov-4.646324_pt1 | contig 27436 bp, 19 predicted proteins | sample MGYA00248843_ERZ501031 | MGnify/ENA primary metagenome ERZ501031 (study PRJEB25958, sample SAMN03398557) | human skin metagenome | study: EMG produced TPA metagenomics assembly of the Human Skin Microbiome Metagenome (human skin metagenome) data set. | reverse complement strand
GCATCGTCCTTCAGGAGCGGCCAGTTCCTCGCGACTGGACGGCCGCCGACACCACCGACGGCGAGACGGATACGGTCGGCATCGACCACGGCGGCGCAGGCGGTGATCGCATAATCGCCGTGACGCATGGCAACTTCGCGGAACGCGTAGCCGGCGCCGGGTTTCCTCAGTCGAAAGCGGACGGATTCGATCATCTCGTCGGGGCTCCGAAGCGTGGTGAGCGGGCCGACGAAGAAGGTCTCGGCCGCCACGGTCCGCCGGCGGCGGGCGGAGCGCAGCACGACCTCGCCCTCCAGCGCCACCAGACACAGCGGGATTTCGGCGCTGGGGTCGGCATGGGCGACGGAACCGCAGACCGTGCCGCGATTGCGCGTCTGAAAATGCCCGACCCAGGGCAGGGCGCCGGCCAGCAGTGGGGACCGGTTCGCCAAGCCGGGACTTGCCATCAGGTCGGACTGCGTGACCGAGGCGCCGACGGCGAGATGCCCGTCCCGCGCGTTGATCTTCCGAAGGTCGGCGATGGCGGAGATATCCACGATGATCCGTGGCTGAAGTAGGCGCATGTTGAGCATCGGCATCAGCGATTGTCCGCCAGCCATGATGCGGGCTTCGTCGCCATGTTCGGCGAGGGCCGCCAGCGCCTCCTCCGCCGAGGCGGCGCGCAGATAGTCGAAGGGTGCGGGTTTCATGGCTGGAGCCCCAGAAGTCTCAGGAGACGGGTGAGAAGGGAAGGGGAGGGCTCGACCGCCGCCCGGCCGCCGGCCCTGGCGATCAGCCGGTCGAAGAACTGGCCGATCAGCATGCGGGTGGCGCTGTCCAGCATCCGTCCGCCTACGGCGGCCACCTTGCCGCCGACGGCGGCGTCGTAGCGGTAGACGACGCGGGTGCCGTCCGCCGCAGCCTCCAGCGTGACGTGCCCGCTGCCTTCGCCGAAGCCGAGCGCGCTCGATCCTCTGCCGGACAGCGTCAGCGCCCTGGGCGGGTCGAGATCGGTGAGTTCGACCTCCGCGAGGTAGCGCGCCCGCACCGGGCCGATACCCACCACCACCTCCGCCCGGTAGGCGTTGGGGCCGGCGAGGTCGAGCGCATCGCAGCCGGGGAGCAGCGCCGCCAGCTCCTTCGGGTCGAGCAGGATCGCCCAGACCTGCTCGGGAGATGCCGGAACCGTGCGGCTGCCTTCTCCCTGAAGACCGCGCCCGCCGGCGATTGCGGGCGCCTTCGCGGGGGCGGCGTCCAGGCCGGCTGGCCTTGCGGCCTCCGGTTGTTCGATCAGCGCCGCGATGCGCGCCGGAGTCAGCGGCAGGGTCGATATGTCCACTCCCAGGGCATCCGCCACGGCATTGGCGATGCAGACCGGCGTGCTCATCGAGTTGCCCTCGCCGACGCCTTTGGCGCCGAGGGGCGTGAAGGGCGAGGGCGATTCCCGGTGGAGCATGACAGGAACCGGAACTTCACAAGCCGTCGGCACCAGATAGTCGGCGAAGGTGCCGGACAGGAACCTGCCGTCCGAGCCGTAGGCGTATTCCTCGTACAGAGCCGTTCCCACGGCATGGGCGAAGGCGCCCAGGATCTGCCCCTCGACCATGAGCGGGTTCAGGATTCGGCCGGCGTCGTGCATGGTGACGTATTTGTCGATCCGCACCTGCGCCGTGACCGGATCGATCTCCACCGCGCAGATGTCGAAGACGAAGCCATAGCAGGCGGAACTGTTGATGACGTCTGCTTCGGTCGGCGCCTTGAGCGGCGGCGGGGTCCAGAACGCCGTCTCTCTAAGCGCCGCTTCGGTGCCGTCGGGAAGGGTGCCGGGCGACCAGTGCCCGGCGGCGGCGACGCGGGAGAAGGACAGGCTGTTGTCGGGGTTCCCGGCGGCGAACACCCTGCCGTCCGCGAAGCGGATATCCTCCGGCGTCACGTTCAACTGGGATGCCGCCAGCTTGGCCAGTTTGTCGCGCAGGCGGGTGGCCGCGATATGGGCCGTGCCCGCGACGGCGCCGGCGAACCGGCTGGAATAGTTGCCGGCGGCGATCGACCAGGCATCCTTCGCCGTGTCGAACTCGGTATTGACCGCGATGTCGCCGAGCCGCAAACCGAAGACGTCGGCGACCACCTGCGACAGGACAGTGCGGTGTCCCTGGCCCTGCGGAGCGGACGCGACAGTCACGGTCACGCTGCCGGTCGGATCGACGGAGACGGTGGCCGATGCCTGCGCCCCGTTCTTCGGACCCGCCTTCCGGCGCTCATCCGCCGTCAGGACCGTGGTGATGTAGCCCATGTTGGAGATCGACGGCTCGACGATGGCGGCGTAGCCGATGCCGTAGAACCGGCCTTCCGCCCGCGCCCTGTCGCGGCGCGTCTTCAGGTCGTCGAGGCCGCCGTCGGCGGTCGCCGCTTCGACCGCCGCCTGGAAGTCGCCTGAATCCAGGATGCCGCCCGAAGCCGTCGTGTAGGGCATCTCGGCGGCCGGCACTAGATTGCGCCGGATCACGTCGAGCGGGTCCAGGCCCAGCGTCACCGCAATTCGGTGCATCAGGCGCTCGATCGCGAAGTAGAGCTGCCCGCCGCCGAAGCCGCGATTGAGGCCGGTTGGGGTCTTGTTGGTCACGGCGAGGCGGTTGACGACGTCCAGCGCCGGAATCCGGTAGGCCCCCGTCAGGTTGCCATGGTTGCGGTAGAGCGACGCCGGCTCGGGCGCCCGCAGATAGGCCCCGACATCGTCGGTCTGTTCCATCCGCAGACCCAGGACCCGGCCGTCGCCGGAGACCGCCGCTTCCAGGTCCGTCCGGCGGGCGGTGGCCGAGGTCGCGGCCATCAGGTGTTCCAGCCGATCCTCGACCCATTTGACCGGACGCCCGGCGACCCTGGCGCAGACGCCCATGATGACGATGTAGGGAAATACCGCCTGCTTGTTGCCGAAGCTTCCGCCCGAGTTGGGCGGCAGCTTGAGCCGGAGCTTGGAGCCCGGCACCTTGAGCGCCTTCGCCATGACGGGATGGATGGCGAAAGGCCCGGAGAAGTTGGACAGGACCTCGTAAGCCCCGTCCGCCTGATCGTAGTCGGCCATGACCACGAAGCACTCCATCGGGGTGCAGGAGTTGCGGGGATAATGGACGGTGGCGGAGATCCTGTGCTCGGCGGCTTCGAAAGCCGCGTTCACGTCGCCGTAGCTGAAGGGGCGCGTGTTGACGATATTGGAACCGACAGCGGGGTGAAGCGGTTCGCCGTCGCCCGACAGCGCCTGATCGATCGACATGACGACCGGCAGCGGGCGGTAGCGGACTTCGATCCGGTCGAGCGCGTCTTCGGCCAGATAGCGGTCGTCGGCAAGCACGACGGCCACGGGTTCGCCGGCATAGCGGACGCGGTCCACCGCCAAGCACCAGTGTTCCATCGGCGCGCGGACGCCGACCAGGAACGGGGCTGCAAAGCGCTTCGCGTCCTCGCCCGTCACGACTGCGGCAACGCCCTTCATGGCGCGAGCCGCCTGGACATCGATGCCCAGGATTTCAGCATGGGCGTGAGGCGAGCGGAGAATGGCCGCGTGTAAGGTGCCCGGCTTTACCGGGAGATCGTCGGTGTACCGCGCCTGTCCCGTCAGGATCGCGGCGTCTTCCAGCCGCGGGATCGATTGCCCGATCCATGCCGCCGAAGCCGGTGCGCCGGCAGCGGGCGCAAGCTCGCTCGGAGCCTTCGTCAAAGCCGTCATCGTTTTTCCTCCCGTTGCCGGGCAAGCTACAGCGGGAGGCTCGATGGGCTGTTATCTGACAGTCTCGGGAATTACCCTACAGTCTCATTTTGCGTCATTCCGGGTCGCTGGAACCGGTTTTCCGAGGAGCCGCCCTGAACGGTCCGGGGCCGGGAGCCGATCCCGCCTCGGCGATCAGGTTGACTACACGCCGGTATTCCGTCGGCGTCACGCCCTGGTTGTGGCGGAAGAACCGGGTGAAGTGGCTGGGCGCCGCGAACCCGAGGCGGCCGGAGATATCGGCGATTGAGTGTTCCGCATCGGCGAGGTCGGCGAAGGCGGTCTCCATCCTGAGCACATTGAAGTAGAGCGCCGGGGTGATGCCCAGGGTGCTTTGAAAAAGCCGGAATAGATGCGCCCGCGACAGGCCCGCGGATGTCGCCACCTCTTCGACGTTGAACTCCCGGCCCGAACCCTCTGGGTCCAGGCTTCCGTGGTTCAGGCTCTCGCGCATATGGGCGACTGCTTTGCGGATGCGGTAATCGCTGGCTGGAAGACGGGCGGTGCGCCGCGTGGCGACCAGCGAGCGCCATTCCGAGAAGCGTTCGATGACCGCTATCATCAGGTCGAACAGAAGTTCTTCGTGGGTCGGGCCGGCGTCGTCGTTGAAGAGCAGCTCATCGGCCATGCGGTCCGCCAGCCTTCGGATACGGGGACTCAGCTCGCCGCACGAATGGGGAAAGAACCCCGGCCTGGCACTTGCCGTAAACTCCTTCTGCATGTCGGCGAGCCATCGCGGCTCGATATAGAGCGCCAGGATGATGCTCGCCGGTGCGCCCGGCTGGTGCGCGTAGGAATGCGGTTCCCAGGCATTGATCAGTACGGTGGTATCGTCACGCAAGGGACAGAGTTGATCCCGGACCGCGAAGAAGGTGTCGGCTCCGGACGACTTGATCAGGACATGGCAGTGCGGGTGCGCATGGTCGATCAGCACCGCATCCATGTCCAGGAGCGCTACCCGCCCGAACTTCCCCTGGAATATCCTGAGAGCCTTGGACATTCGGCCTTTCCACATAATGGGGCCGGTTCAGCCGGCCCATCTTCGAATTCGTATCAGTTGGCATATGGTTGTGCCGTGCGAATCTGCGCGGGATGAAATGCTTTTTGGGCGGAAGGAGCCCTGATAGTTGTGAAGGCGACATGCGATCTTCCGGCGGCATATGCCGGGTGAGCATCCGGCGGCACCTGCCCCTCGCCAGCGCGGTCGAGGGACGCTCATCGGCCGCGGTGGCGAAGGTTGTGCCGAGATCAAGTCCCCAGGCGTGGTGTGGGCCTGCCCCGGAACGGGCGGTCATCGTGGTTCTCGGGTAAAGTCTGGTCACCACAACACATACCTGATCCAAGGTGACCACGATGACCGACGAGATGATGACGCTTCGTTCGATGCTTGAAAAGGGCACTGATGCGGATGTGCTGCGTGAGATGATCGGCTTTGCCGCTCAACGACTGATGGAGATGGAGGTTCAGGCGCTGACCGGCGCCGGCCATGGCGAACGGTCATCTGACCGGCTTACGCATCGCAATGGCTATCGTGAGCGTGATTGGGAAACCCGCGCCGGAACGGTCGAGCTGAAAATCCCGAAGCTGCGCAAGGGCAGCTATTTTCCAGGATTTCTGGAGCCGCGCCGGATGGCCGAGAAGGCGCTGACGGCGGTGATCCAGGAGGCCTACATCCAGGGTGTTTCGACCCGCGGGGTGGACGAACTGGTCAAGGCCATGGGCATGTCCGGCATCTCCAAGAGCCAGGTCAGCCGGCTGTGCGAAGAAATCGATGACCGGGTCAAGACGTTCCTGACCCGGCCCATCGAAGGTGACTGGCCCTACCTCTGGATCGACGCCACCTACATCAAGGTCCGTCAGAATGGCCGGATCGTCTCGGTCGCCGTGACGATCGCCGTGGCTGTGAACACCGATGGCCGACGCGAAGTGCTGGGCATGGACATCGGTTGCTCGGAAGCGGAAACCTTCTGGCTCGAGTTCCTGCGTAAGCTCAAGCGGCGCGGACTTGCCGGCGTCAAACTGGTGATCTCGGATGCCCATGAGGGCATCAAGGCAGCCGTATCCAAGGTCTTCCAGGCCACTTGGCAGCGCTGCCGGGTGCACTTCATGCGCAATATCATGGCCCATGCCGGCAAGAGTGGACGCCGCGTCGTTGCCGCCTTCATCGGCACCGCCTTCGCCCAGGACGATGAAGCCGCTGCCCGAGTTCAATGGCGCCAAGTGGCTGACCAGATCCGCCCAAAGCTGCCCAAGCTGTCTGCTCTACTGGATGAGGCAGAGCAGGACGTGCTCGCCTACATGACGTTCCCCAAGGAGCACAGGGTCAAAATCCACTCGACAAACCCAATCGAGAGGCTCAACGGCGAGATCAAGCGCCGCACAGAGGTCGTCGGCATCTTCCCGAACGAAGCGGCCATCACCCGTCTGGTCGGCGCCATCCTGCTCGAACAAAACGATGAATGGGCCGTTCAGCGCGCCCGATACATGACCCTGGAAACTATCGCTCCACTCGGCGATGATGGGGGGCTCATGTTGCCTATGACGGGCACATGAACTGACCGGCCAGACGAAGAACAGAGAGCCGCAGAACTGACCGCGCTCTTACACCACGTCTAGGGACACGATCAGGCCGTCCATCTCATCAAGGTCGCTTCTCGACGTTTCCAGGGCGAATAGCACTATTGCGTCCGGACTGTTCTCGCTGCACTCACGCTCCACCTTTCCAGACCGGCACATAGAAAAACGGAGTTTCCGTGCGACTCCCGCCAGCACCTGATATGCTGAGTACCAAGGGCTGCAGGCTCAATGCACATCTGCGGTTTGCTCCGTCACAAGGGTGTCAGCCCAGGCGATGATACTGGAGTGAATCCGGCACGGGACAGGAGGTTGGGATATGGCGCAGATCACGATCGAGGTCCCTGACGAGGCCGCCGACGCTCTCAGCAACGACAACCGTCGCAGGGCGGTTTCTGCCATCGTCACCCTGATGCTCAGGCCTCGCGGCGACGGTGAGGCCAGCCCGTTCATCGCTCAGTTGGATGAAATCCAACGGGAGATACAAGGTTCAGGTCTGACTGATGCCGACATCGAGGCCGAACTGGCGGCCTACAATGCCGAACGTCGTACTTGATACGAACACGTTGGTGAGTGCCGCTTTGCGGGCTGGATCCATACCGGATAGAGCACTCCGCTTCGCGATCAGCCAGGAAGCCATCCTGATCTCGGCGGCTGTGCTGTTGGAGTATGACGAGGTTCTGGCGCGACCAAAATTCGCCAGGATCCTGACTCTGGAGAGGCGGATCAGCTTTCTGGCCCTGCTCTCCGCCGTCGCCATCGTCATCGACGCTCCAGCAGTCGTGGAGGATTGTCGGGACCTCAAGGACAACAAGTTTCTCGATCTCGCCTTGGCGGGGCATGCTGACCTGATCATTTCAGGCGATAGCGATCTGTTGGATCTTGATCCGTGGAGAGGAATCAGAATCCTGACGCCGGCATCCTATGTGGCGGACAAGGAAACCAGCGGTAATGCCCTATGAAAGGGAGAGGCACTGTCAACTTGGCGGCTTAGTATTGCCGGTTTGGTAGTCGGCAGGTGTAAGGACGCATGACGACAACGCCCCGCATCCCCAGCTATGCCGGCTATCGGTTCCCCGCCGAAGTGATCAGCTACGCGGTCTACCTCTACTTTCGCCACCGGTGACCAGACGAACAGCCTCTTCCTTGAACTCCAGCGTGTAGCGCGCCCGTGTTGATTTCGTCATTCCGCCTCCATCCTCTCGCCGATCTTACCCGGCTATGGGAGGCGCTGCACGGGGGCAAGGTCAGCTTACGGCCTGGGCGCCACGACCTGGGAGGTGGTGTGGAAGGTTGTCCTTCCCTACACCCGTGTCGGCGTCGTGGGTGGCGTCATGCTCGGCCTCGGGCGCGCGCTCGGCGAAACCATGGCGGTAACCTTTGTCGTCGGCAACGCGCACCGCATCGGCAGTTCGCTAATGGCGCCGGGAACGACGATCTCGGCAGCCATCGCCAATGAGTTCAACGAGGCGGTCGGCGAACTCTACATCTCGTCGCTGATCGCATTGGGCCTGATCCTGTTCTTCATCACGTTCACCGTGCTGGCGATCGCCAAAATCATGCTGATGCGCATGCAGAAACAGGCGGGAGGCTGAACACCATGTCGCTTTACGCACGGCGTCGCGCCACCAACCTGGTTGCCCTGAGCCTGTCAATGGCGGCCGCCGCATTCGGAATATTCTGGCTGGTGGCGATACTCTGGACCCTGCTCTACAACGGTCTGGGCGCACTGGGGGCCAGCATCTTTACGCTGAACACGCCACCCCCTGGAATCGCCGGCGGACTGCTCAACGCGATCTACGGCAGTGTGGTCATGACGCTGCTCGCCACCGCGGTCGGCACGCCGATCGGCATCATGGCAGGAACCTACCTTGCGGAATATTCGCGTGGCAACACGCTGGGTCAGATCATCCGCTTCATCAACGACATCCTGCTGAGCGCGCCTTCGATCATCATCGGCTTGTTCATCTACGGTGTCATGGTGGTGCCCATGGGCCACTTCTCGGCCTGGGCCGGTGCCATGGCGCTGGCGGTCATCGTCATCCCGGTGGTGGTGCGGACGACCGAGGATATGCTGAACCTGGTTCCCGCCAGCCTGCGGGAGGCCGCCGCCGCCCTGGGCGCTCCCAGATGGAAGGTGATCGTCATGATCGCCTACCGTGCCGCCCGCAACGGAATGATCACCGGCGTGCTGCTGGCCGTCGCGCGCATCAGCGGCGAAACGGCGCCACTCCTGTTCACCTCGCTGAGCAACCAGTTCTGGAGCACCGACATGAACGCGCCGATGGCGAACCTGCCGGTCGTCATCTATCGCTTCGCGCTCAGCCCGTACGAGGACTGGCAGCAGCTGGCCTGGGCCGGCGCTCTCCTGATCACCTTTACCATCCTCATACTCAATATCTCCGCCCGTTTTCTCGCGGGTCTTGGATCCAAGGGACGCTGACCATGCAAGAAATTCGCTCCACCGTGACGCCTGGGCGCACGGCAACGGCCAATGGATCGGTGCTCAAGATGCCGCATTCCGGCCCTGCACCCGACAGTCAGCTGGTGGAAAAGGTCTCCATCAGGAATCTCAGCTTCTTCTATGGGGACTATGAGGCGCTCAAGAACATCACCCTGCCGGTCTACGACCGCAGGGTGACGGCCTTCATCGGCCCATCGGGCTGCGGCAAATCCACGTTGCTGCGCGTCCTCAACCGGATCTACGACCTGTATCCGAAACAGCGCGCGGCCGGTGAGGTGCTGCTCGACGGGCAGAACCTGCTGTCGCCGGGCATCGACCTCAACCTGCTGCGTGCCAGGATCGGCATGGTGTTCCAGAAACCGACGCCGTTTCCGATGAGCATCTACGACAATATCGCGTTCGGCATTCGGCTTTATGAGAAACTGGCGCGCGATGAGATGGACGGGCGGGTCGAGCAGGCGCTGCGGCGCAGCGCCTTGTGGAACGAGGTCAAGGACAAGCTGAACCAGAGCGGTCTCAGCCTGTCGGGCGGTCAGCAGCAGCGCCTGTGCATCGCGCGCGCCGTCGCGGTCAATCCGTCGGTTCTGCTGATGGACGAACCGGCATCGGCGCTCGATCCGATCTCGACGTCCAGGATCGAGGAATTGATTGACGAGTTGAAGAGCGACTACACGATCTGCATCGTGACCCACAACATGCAGCAGGCGGCGCGCGCCTCCGACTTTACGGCGTTCATGTATCTGGGTGAACTGGTCGAGTATGGGGAAACCACTGAACTCTTTACCTCTCCTCGCCAGAAACGAACGGAAGAGTATGTCACCGGCCGCTTTGGATAATGATTTATTGAGGAGATGATGGACATGCTGCCAAGTCATGGTCACACAGTAAAATCTTTCGATGTTAAGCTGCAGAAGCTGGGCAGCTTGATCGTTACCATGGGAGACATCGCTAAATCTCAGATAGATGATGCGGTGATAGCAACGAAGACACGGAATCCCGACCTGGCAGCGCAGGTTCTGCAAAGGGACCGCGACATCGACGACATCGAGAAGCAAATCGATTTGGAAGCTGTCAACCTGCTTGCCACCCGACAGCCGATGGCATCAGATCTGCGGATGATTGTCTCCGCTCTGCATATGGCGACGAACCTGGAGCGCATCGGTGATTACGCAGCGAACATTGCCAAACGCGCGATTGCCATAGTGCAGACCGTTCCAGTTAAGCCGGAGGCGCAGGTTGAGCGTATGGCGCAGCGTGTGGTTGGCACCCTTGATCAGGTAATGGAAGCTTTTATTGAGCAGGACTCCTCCAAAGCACATGACGCCTGGAGTGGAGATGAAGAACTCGACGAAATGTACAACAGTATATTCCGAGAGCATCTGACGTATATGATGGAGGACCCCCGAAGCACGACCTCCTGTATACACAAGCTGTTCATTGCCAAAAATCTTGAGCGCATTGGAGATCATGCGACAAATATAGCTGAACGTGTCTATTTCATTATCGAAGGAACGCAGATGCCGGGCGTGCGACCAAAGGGAGACAACACAAGCTTCCAGGCTCCTCCTACTGTGGAACCATCATCCTGATGGATTGGCAAATGCGAACATGATTGCTTTGAAGCGATCGTTATTAATCTACAAACCATTCGGTATCTGTTTATAGAGAAGAATTCAGATGGTTGATCCTGAATTTCAGACTGCTACAGAGCTACAGGCCAGGATCCGGCAGACGGTACAGGATCTTGAGGAGCACTGCCGGACTATCCCGGCGGCACAGCGTAGTCAGGTGAAAGGAACCATTGGAAGGCTGAAAAAGGCTCTCAATGAGGAACAGGCAACTCACGACAATGAACTTCTCTGAACCGACCATGCCCCAATCACACTGGATCGCGCCTACGGCGCCAACACATGGAGGCGCCGACCCAGCTGTCACAAAACTTCATGAGTGAACTGGACCGGAGACTGCATTGCTGCGCTTTGGATTTCCTGTGGACCGGCCAATCGTACTCAAGCGGCCAAGTCAAGGCGTGTGACCGGTCGCACCGCAAGTGTGGAGTTGCCGTACCGTTTATCGGCGGTGATATCCCTGCCGACCCAGGCGGGCAGTGCCACCGGCTGGTCCGGATATGACAGTTCGACTTCGGCAATGACAAGACCGGCATTTCGGCCTTCGAACACGTCCACCTCCCATGTCAAACCTTCATGGGCTACCTTGTAGCGCACCTTCTCGATGAGAGTGCTTGGATCAACTCTTGTCAGCATCGACCAGGCTGTCGCAGCCGAGATCCCGCGCTCGAATTCAGTACGCGAGCTGCCAACCCGATCGCCCTTGATGGTCAGATACCCTCTGGCTCCCACGACGCGGATCCGTATCTTAGCCGTCCCGCCGGCTGGCATGTAGCCTTGCACGATCCGCTGACCGAAAACGCACAAGCGGCTGATATCCTGATGTACGAGGAAGCGCCGTTCAATTTCGATGGCCATCGTCAACCGCTGTGCTGTTTCGAGTGCGGCGCAAAATAAAGGGAAGGCCACCGGCTGGCAACCAAAAATTTATAACCTCCTGGATAGCCCATTTGATCGAGGCTGGATGATGCAGCCTACCCTCTCAAGATTAGTTGTACTATGATATAGGGCCTAGATCCATATCCGGATAAGCAAGATCCAGCTATCAGTTGGGGAGCGTTACCCGGGTACATTCCAACCAAATCAGCAACAGGGTCGAGCAAATGCTGTTCACAGGTCCACCAAGATCGCTTCATTCGTGAGGAAAGTACGCCACCATGAACATGATGAACGCCGAGGTCGAGCTTAAGCTGCGTGTCGATCCGGACGATCTGAGTGCGCTGGCCGCAAACCCTGTTCTGGTCGCGGTGTCAGCAAGCAGCGAGCATCTGCACGCTGTGTATTTCGACACCGCCGACCACCGTTTGCACGCCCAATCTCTCAGCCTGCGGGTCCGGCGGGAGGGCGAGCAGTTCATCCAGACCCTGAAAGTGGGTGATGCCGGTCCGAGTGGGCTCCACTGCCGCACGGAGTGGGAAGCCACCGTCCAAAGTGATAAACCGGATCTGGGCAGGCTACCGGCTGAGGTGATGCGTAATCACCTGAATGGTATCGCCGCGAGCGACCTGGTCCCGGTCTTTGAGACGATCATCGAGCGGACGACCCGGCAACTGGAGCATGGAAACGTGGCAGATGGCGTGACGGCTATCGAGGTCGCCATTGACCGTGGTGAGATCCGGGCCGGTGATGCCGTTCTGCCGGTCGCCGAGATCGAACTGGAATTGAAGCTTGGACCAGCACAGTCACTGTTTGATCTGGCGCTCGAGTTGGCTGCTCAGCAACCCGTTCGGGTTGAGACCCGCAGCAAGGCCGCGCGCGGCTACGCCCTGGCCTCGGACAGCAGCCGCTGCGCCGTCAAGGCAGGCCGGCTTGAGATCGATCCGGATGTTACAGGTGATGATGCCCTTGCTGGCATCATCCGCCACTGCGTTGGTCACATGATTGCCAATGAAGCCTGTGTGGCGGCCGGAGTTGATCCTGAGGGCATCCATCAGATGCGGGTAGCGCTCCGTCGCCTGCGATCGGCTCTCGTCCTGTTCCGTTCCTTCGTTCCGGTCGAGCAGTATGACTGGCTGAACACCGAGGTGAAGTGGCTGGCGGGCACCCTGGGAAATGCCCGGGACTGGGATGCCTATACGGCAGCATTGCTGGCGCCGGTACGCTCGTCCCTGCCGGACGCACCGGAGTTGCAGGCGCTCGCCGTGACGGTCGAGACAGCCCGCCGCACCTCGTACAAGGTGACCCAGGAGGCCGTTGGCTCCACCCGTTACACCATCCTGCTGCTCAGGATGCAGGCTTGGCTGGAAGCGCGCGCCTGGCGCAACCAGGACTTATCTGAAGAAACAGCGGCACTATTCCGGCCGGTGACCGATCTCGCGGGCAAGCTTCTCAGCAAACGCCATCGCACTGTCTGCAAACGGGGTCACCGCTTCGAAGACCTTGCTCACGAGGAGCGTCACGAGGTTCGCAAGGAATTGAAGAAACTGCGCTACGCCGTGGAGTTCTTCCAGAACCTGTATGCCGGCAAGCGACTGAAACGGTATCTGGAGCGGCTCGAAGCCCTCCAGGAAGATCTTGGTCACTTCAACGACGTCGCCACTGCACGGGTTCTGACCGAACGCCTCAAGAAGGAAAACCCGAAGGGCAGCGGTGACTGGCGGATCGGCTGCGGCATCGTGATGGGGTGGCACACCCAGGCCGCCGGCATCCTGGAGCCCCGTCTGATTGAGCACTGGCAAGATTTTTCCGGAACCAAGCCGTTCTGGAAATGATGCCGTGTTCAGGCTGGTAAGGATTGCGGCTATACCATCTTTCCTGTGCAATCCGGTTGGGCCACGATATCAGCACCTCGTTGACGACGTGGTGCTGGCCGGTGGCTGTCTTGAAGCCTAAGCCGCCTGAGGATATCGGGCCCAACCGGATTGCACAGGTTCCACGGCTCACGCCCCATGCTGTCGCAACCATTTTGCTCAAATTCTTGTCCAGTCGTATGTTCGACAATCGAGCCGACATGAAGGTGTCGTCAATGACCACGAAAATGCACAGTATAGCTTCGGCACCTGACGTGTTGCGCGATACGGATGGGGAGACCCGGGCGTGGGGAACAGAGGTGCGCTACCTGAACCGTGAGCTCTCCTGGCTCGAGTTCAACCAGCGTGTGCTTGACGAAGCGGCCAACGGCCGCCACCCGCTGCTTGAGCGCGTCAGGTTCCTGTCGATCTCCGGCAGCAACATGGACGAGTTCTACATCGTCCGGGTCGCGGCCCTCAAGGCCCAGGTGTCGGCCCATGTCGCCGCGGTCTCGGATGACGGGCTGACCCCGCAGCAGCAGCTGTCGGCCATCATGGAACGTGCCGGCGTGCTGATGCGGGAGCAGCAGACACGGTGGCTCTCATTGCGCGCCGAACTCAGGGAGAACGGCATCACGGTGGTCGAGCCGCATGAACTGACCCCGGACGAACATGCCTGGCTCGCCGCCAAATTCCAGTCCGACATCTACCCGCTGCTCACCCCGCTCGCTGTCGATCCCGCCCATCCTTTCCCGTTCGTGCCGAACCGGGGTTTCGGACTCGCCCTCCATCTGCACGACGAGGAAAACGATCGTGACCTCAACGCACTCGTGCTGATCCCCGCCCATCTCGAACGTTTCGTCCGGCTGCCGGGGCCGGATATCCGTTTCATCCCCGCCGAACGGGTCATACTGCTGTTCCTCGACCGGCTGTTTCCGGGATCGTTCCGGCTACTTAATCACGGCATCTTCCGCGTCCTGCGAGACAGCGAGATCGAGATCAATGAGAAAGCCGAGGATCTCGTCCGGACCTTCGAGAGCGCCCTGAAGAAGCGGCGGTACGGCCATGTCATCAGGTTGACGGTTGACCATGACATGGCTCCGGAACTGCGCGAGTTCCTCTCCGCCAGCCTTGGGGTTTCGGGCGATGACGTCTTCCTGCGGGACGGGTTGACCGGTATCGCTGACGTCAGGCATCTCATCGTCGGCGATCGCCCCGATCTGCTCTTTCCTCCCTACAATGCCCGGTTCCCCGAGCGCATCCGCGACTTCGGCGGCGACTGCTTCGCAGCCATCCGCCAGAAGGACCTGCTCGTCCATCACCCCTATGAGAGCTTCGACGTCGTTGTCCAGTTCCTGCGCCAGGCCGCACTCGACCCCGCGGTGACGACGATCAAGCAGACGCTTTACCGGACCAGCCGGAACTCGCCCATCGTGAAAGCGTTGATCGATGCCGCCGAGGCCGGCAAGTCGGTTACGGCCATGGTCGAGCTGAAAGCCAGGTTCGATGAGGAGGCGAATATCAACCTGGCCCAGGATCTCGAGGATGCCGGCGTCCAGGTCATCTTCGGCTTCGTCGAGTGGAAGACGCACGCCAAGCTGTCCCTGGTCGTACGTCGCGAAAGCGGCGGCCTGCGCAGCTACGTTCACTACGGGACCGGGAACTATCATCCGGTTACGGCGAAGATCTACACAGACCTGTCCTTCTTCACCGTCGATCCGACCCTGTGCCAGGATGCGGCGGCCGTGTTCAACTACATGACCGGCTACGCCAAGCCAACTCATCTGGAGAAGCTGTGCATCGCCCCGCTGACGCTCCGTCAGTGCCTGGTCAAGGCGATCGACGCCGAGATCGATCTGGCCCGTGCGGGCAAGCCGGCCGGGATCTGGGCCAAGCTCAACTCCCTGACCGACCCTGAGATGATCGACAAGCTCTACGAGGCATCCCAGGCCGGTGTGCGGATCGACCTCGTTATCCGGGGCATCTGCTGCCTGCGGCCGGGAGTGAAGGGGATGTCGGAGAACATTCGGGTCAAGAGCATCGTCGGCCGCTTCCTGGAACACAGCAGGATCCTCTGTTTCGGCAACGGCCACGCCTTGCCCTCGAGCCACGCGAAGCTGTTCATATCCTCGGCCGACTGGATGGCGAGAAATCTCAACCGGCGCATCGAAACCCTGGTGCCGATCGAGAACCCTACGGTTCACCAGCAGATCCTGAACCAGATCATGGAAGCCAACCTGAAGGATGAGGCCCAGAGCTGGCATCTCGAGGCGGATGGAACTTACCGTCGCGTTCCGGTCACGGAGAAAGCCTATGACGCGCAAGCCTACTTCATGACCAATCCCAGCCTGTCGGGGCGTGGTAGCGCGCGTCATGGCAAGCAGCCCAGAAAGCAAGCTGCGACAGCTTCGCGATAAACATTTGCTCAGCTGACGGTGTACGGGAAGACTTACTCATTGTTGCAGGCGGCAGCATACAGCAGCAGATGAGCGGACAGATGAACCAAGCCGCTCAGACTCCCAAACTGTTTGCCTGTTTCTCAGCGTGGTCACGATGACGCCGAAGAACGTTCCTCGCCTAAGTCGTTGCTGCAGTGCAATCATTTAGGACCTTTTTCGCAGATAGTTCCCAACCACAGATTTGAAGAAATTCCTAGAATGAGATCACATCAAGTGAAAATGTTAGATCTGAACAATCCTCGAGAGTCATTTGTAATTCATTTTAATAAATTCGATTAATTCCGTTTGGATTAACTCAGTAATAGAGCCGAGCCGATTATCATCATCCTGTAATATTAGTGAAATCGCTTTCTGGAATTGTCCCCCAGCCGATCGTGGAGTTCAAGGCACGACATCGAACTCCGCATTCGTATTAAAGGCACAGGGAGGGCCTACTTGATGTCCAGCACGATCAGCACCGACGAGACCTTCCGTCTCCAGATCCTCCATGCCTCGGACCTGGAAGGTGGCATCGATGCGATCCAGCGGGCACCCAATTTCGCGGCCATCGAGCAAGCTTTGGAGGCGGAGGAGGACAACTCCATCACCCTGTCGGCGGGCGACAACTACATCTCAGGTCCATTCTTCAATGCATCTGCCGATCCCGACTTGGTCCCGGCCATTGCTGACGCCTACAACTTCCTCTATGGCCTGCCGGCCGATGCCGACAGTGTCAGCTTCGAGGAGCTTGCCCCGGCGCAGGGCCGCATCGACATTTCCGTAATGAACCTGGTTGGATTCGACGCTTCGGCCTTCGGCAACCACGAATTCGATCTCGGGTTGGACACCATCTCCTCGATCATTGGCGTAGCCGGCGGAACGCCGGAAGCCGGCGATCCGCTGCTGTCCGGAATTGATTGGCTGGGCGCTCAGTTCCCTTACCTTTCCTCCAATCTGGAATTTACCGGCTCGGGACTCGAAGCACTTTATACGGACGAGATCCGCACCGCAGGCAGCTTCCGCACCGACCTGGAAGACGCAGCGGCCGGCACCGCCGATCCGGTGAAGATCGCGAACAGCGCCATCATCGAGGAAAACGGCGAGCCGATCGGCGTGATCGGTCTGACCACGCCGCGCCTCGCCGAGATTTCCTCCCCCGGGACGGTCGAAGTCGAGGGCTCGGACGAAGACCTGTCCACCCTGGCGGAGATCGTCAATGCCGAGGCGGCGCGTCTTGCCGACCAGGGCGTCTCCAAGATCGTCCTGGTCAGCCACCTCCAGCAACTCGCGCTTGAGCAGGGTCTGGCACCGCTGCTGAACGGCGTTGACGTGATCATCGCCGGCGGCTCGGATACCATTTTGGCCGACGACACGGACACGCTGCAGCCGGGCGACGAGGCTGCGGGGGATTATCCGGTCACCGTGACGGGCGCCGACGGCAACCCCGTCGCCATCGTTTCGACCGATGGCGAATACAGCTATGTCGGCCGCCTTGTGGTCGAGTTCGACAAGGACGGCGTGCTGGTGCCTGGCAGCATCGACCCGAATGACAGCGGCCCTGTCGCCACAACCGACGACGAGGTCGCGGCACTCTACGATGGTGCCGACCCGTTTGCCAAGGGCACTGCCGCCGCTGAGGTCGCGAAGCTGGTAGGAGAGGTCCAAGATATCGTCACCGCACAGGACGCCAATGTGTTCGGCCTCAGCTCGGTTTTCCTGGAGGGACGGCGCCTCGATGTGCGAACGGAGGAGACCAACCTGGGCAACCTGTCGTCGGATGCCAACATCGCGGCGGCGCGTGAAATTGATCCGACTGTCCAGGTGTCGATCAAGAACGGCGGCGGCATCCGCGCACCGATCGGCGAGGTCGCGGACGACGGCACCCTGCTACCGACTCAGGCCAATCCGGAGGCCGGCAAGGAGGAGGGCGAGGTCTCCGAACTGGACATTAGCAACGCGCTGCGCTTCAACAACAGCCTGACCACGCTGACCGTGACGGCCGAGCAGCTCAAGGCTGCCCTGGAACACGGCGTCGCCGCGGTCGCTCCCGGTGCCACGCCCGGCCAGTTCGCCCAGATCGGCGGCGTCGCCTTCAGCTACGATCCCGACCTGCCGGCTGGCGACCGGGTGCGCACGGCCATGCTGCTGGACGACCAGGGCGACCCGGCCCAGACCCTCGTCGCCGACGGCGAGGTCGTCGCGGACGCGCCGGATGCCATCCGGGTGGTAACCCTGAGTTTCCTGGCCGACGGCGGCGACGGCTATCCCTTCCCCGACTTCATCGAAGCCGATCCGGAATTCGCCAACCGCATCGATCTGGCTGACGTGCTGACCGATCCGGGCGTCGCGACCTTCGCAGCCCCCGGCACCGAGCAGGACGCCCTGGCAGAGTACTTGACTGCAGAGTTCTCCGAGACCCCATTCAACGCGGCTGAGACGATACCGGCAGAGGACGAGCGCATCCAGAACCTGTCGGTCCGAGAAGACTCACTGGATGACGTCGCTGATGGTGGTACAGGAGACGGCATCGAGCTGACGCCGCTGGGCGTGTTCGAGACCGGCATCTTCGACGAGAGCGCCCAGGAGATCCCGGCCTACGACCCGCTGACCCAGCGGCTGTTCGTCAGCAACGACAGCGACCTGGCGGTCGATATCCTCGACGTCTCCGATCCCGGTAAGCCGGTCCGGGTCGGCCAGGCCGATATCGCCGCGCTGGATGGGGCCGGCGGAGTCAACAGCGTCGCGGTTTCCAGTGGGCTGGTCGCCGCCGCGGTGCAGAACGAGGACGGTGCGGAGAATGGCTTCGTCGCCTTTTACAGCAATGGCGGAACCTTCCTGGGCACAGTCGAGGCCGGGGTGCTACCGGACTCGCTGACCTTCACGGCCGACGGCACCCGGCTGCTGGTCGCCAACGAGGGCGAGCCCGCCGACACGACCGATCCCGAGGGCAGCATCAGCGTGATCGACCTTGGCGGCGGCTTGACGGACGCCAAGGTGACCACAATCGATTTTTCCGCCTTCGACGGGAAGGAGGACGAACTGCGCGACCGAGGTGTCCGGATCGAGGCGGGGAAAACCGCCTCGGAGGATTTTGAACCGGAGTACATCGCGGTGTCACCGGACGGCGCCAGCGCTTGGGCCACCCTGCAGGAGAACAACGCAGTAGCACGGATCGACCTGGCCACCCTGAAAGTGACAGACATCCTGCCGCTCGGCACCAAGGACTTCGCCGAGGACGACAACGCGATCGACCCGAGCGATGAGGATGGCATCGCCATTCGCCCTGTGCCGGTCCTGGGCCTGTACCAGCCCGACGCGATCGCCAGCTATGTCGGAGCGGACGGCAAGACCTACTGGGTCACCGCCAATGAGGGTGACACCCGCGACGGCGAGGAGATCCGCATCTCCGACGCCGAGCTCGACCCTGCCGCCTTCCCCGACGCGGAATCGCTCCAGTCCGACGAGGAGTTAGGCCGGCTGACGGTCTCAGCTGTGGATGGAGACACTGACGGCGACGGCGACATCGACCAGCTCTACACCTTCGGCGGCAGGTCCTTCACGATCTGGAACGACGAGGGCGAAAGGGTCTTCGACAGCGGCGACCAGTTCGAGCGGATCACCGCCAAGGAGCTGGGAACCACCGGCTTCAATACCAACAACGATGCCAGCGACAGTTTCGACGACCGGTCGGACAACAAGGGGCCGGAGCCCGAAGGCGTCGCGATCGGCGAGATCGACGGCCGCAGCTATGCCTTCATCGGCCTGGAACGGGTCGGCGGCGTGATGGTCTATGACGTGACGGATGCCGACGACGCCCAGATCGTGCAGTACGTCAATACCCGCGACTTCGCTGGGTCTGCCGAGGACGGCACCGCGGGCGACCTCGGCCCCGAGGGCTTGGCTTTCATCGCGGCCGGCGACAGCCCGACCGGTGAGGCGCTGCTGGCGGTCACCAACGAGGTCAGCGGAACCACCCGCCTGTTCGGCATCGACGTCCCGGCGGAGGGAGACGGCCCCGCGATCAGCGGAATCGAGTTCCAAGGTGCCGCTCTCCTAGGCACTGGTACGGAATTTCAGGACACGGAGATCGGCGGCCTCTCGGCCCTCGCCTGGAACCCCGAGGAGGAGGTCTTCCACGCTCTGTCGGACAGCCGCGGCGGCGATACCGGCGCGGCTCGGTTCTATACCGTGAAGCTCGACTTCAGTAATGAGCCTTTCGCCAATGACGACCTGGAAGTCTCAGAGGTGACGCTGCTGACCGATCGGGAGGGGCGGCCCTTTGAAGAGGGCACCCTGGACCCCGAAGGGCTGGCTCTGAGCAGCCGGGGAACGTTGTTCATCGCTTCCGAGGGCGATGCGGAGCGTCAGGTGCCGCCGTTTGTGGACGAGTTCACGCTGGATGGCCGGCAACTTCAGTCCCTGGAGGTACCGGAGAAGTATCTGCCGAACGAGACCAACACGGAAGGTATCCGTAACAACCTGGCATTTGAAAGTCTGACCCTTTCTCCGGATAACCGGACCCTCTACGCTGCGACTGAAAATGCACTGGCCCAGGATGGGCCTGCCGCTGATCAGGAGCAGGGCAGTTCATCACGCATCCTGGCGTTTGACACGCAGAGCGGCGCGGTCGAGGCGGAGTATGTTTACCGAACCGAACCGGTGGCGGAGACGCCTACGCCCGCGGATGGTTTTGCGAACAACGGCCTTGTTGACCTGATCGCCCTGGACAATGCCGGAACGTTGCTCGCGCTTGAACGGTCATTCAGTACGGGCGAGGGCAACACGATCCGGCTCTACGAAGTCCATATCGGAGATGCTGACGATGTCTCCGCTGTCGATAGCCTGGAGGCACTGGATCAAGCACCTGTACCGGTTGAGAAAGAGCTTCTCTTAGACTTTTCGGAGCTGGGCCTTCCTCTCGATAACATAGAGGGCATGGCGCTCGGTCCGCTCCTGCCCGATGGCCGGCAAAGTCTTGCCGTGGTCAGCGACAACAACTTCAGCCCGACGCAGTTCACCGAACTTCTGGTCTTCGCGCTGGAGAGCAACGTCACCCTTGCCGGCGTTGCGCATCCAGATATCTGGACCGCCTGATCTGCAGGATGACTAAAGCACGGCAGTGCCGCGCTTTAGTTCCAACCAACCCTCCCATCCTTGTCCGAGTGGACTATCTGAACGCTACCGAGATGATCCCGCTTACGGGACAACGGCGTGCCTCTTCATGTCCATGCATGTAGGAAACAGCCATGAGCACCATGTCGGAAGATGCAATCCTCACTCCGCAGGATATCAGAACCTTTTACCGCCTGGCGTCTCCCAATCTGCGGTGTGGATGCTGGGGCAGTGTGCGGCGCCGGTGTACCAGCTTATGCGATTGTCTGGAAATTCTGCTGCCGAGCGACGATGATCCGATCCTGACATTTGAGCGGGACTGTCGCGGAATTTATCATCTCTGGTGGCATCCTGAGGAACAAGAGCGACAACCACTGAAATCCGGTGGCGCCCGTCAGTGCCTGACCGTGATGGCAAATATGATACAAGCTAAGCGCCAGAATGTGTAACAGCCCGTTGAAAATCTAATCTTAGGTTGAGAAGACGAGCACCAGGGCCGCAACGACCGTTGCGTCGCCCTCGGCCGGGGTGTTTTCCCGGATGCCGACCAGGAGGATCGCCTTGATGGCAGGTCTCCCCATGCTGGACTCGGGAAAAACGAACCAGATCGCCTCCATCGCCTGCCGCGGCGTTCCCGCTCCAAAGCGGTGGCGGATGACTAATCCCAAGTTGTACGCGGCGACCTGGATCAGGTAGCGCTTCTCCACATTCTCCACGCCGCGCAGCCAGGTCCGGCGCAGGCCGCCGATGTCCAGGATCACGGCGAAGCTGCGTTCTACCTTCTCCGCCCGCAGCTTGAACGCCTGCCGGGCGACCGAACTCAGCAGCCGAGCGCGGTTGTTGTAGACCGCGCGGCGGGCGGCGTCATCGCCGTGCCAGCGGGCGAACTCCTTGCGCTCCGTCTCGGCGATCCGGCTCTTCCAGGCGCTGTCCTCCAGGTCCTTCAGAACCTCGCGGGAATGGTAGCCCTTGTCGGCCACCATCTCCGCTGGATCCTCGGCCGTCGGCGCCCGGCCCACGAGGTCCAACATCGCCTCGGCCTGCTCCAGCGTGCCCGCCAGGGTCCGGGTGTCGCCCTGGTCGGCCGGATGGATCTTGGCGGCGATGATCGCCCCGGTGTCGAGATCGACCGCGTGCTCCGGCTTGTAGGCCAGGTGGGTCGTGCCGTCCTTCATCCTGGCGATGCGCGCCTCGGGATCGGTGGGCGACGCCCACTCGGCGTTGGACAGCGACTTGCCCTTGCGGGTGCGATCGAAGCGGACCAGGTCCTCGGTGCTCGGCGTCTCGATGCCGCTGTCCTTAGCCAAGCGCTCCAGCATCTGCCGGTAATCCTCGCCGGTGTCCCGACGGACCAGACGGCGCAGCGCCGCGTTGGCCTCCTGGGTCGAGGCGTCGACGCCGATGCGCCGGCCCCGCACCAGGTCATGGCGCTCGACGATCTCCAGCACGAAGCCGAAGACGGCGTGGTGGATCTCGATCGGCAGGCGCGAGCGCGTCACGCTGAGTGTCGTGTGGTCGGGGACGGTCTCGCCCTCGTTCAGGCGCAGGAACCGGTGCAGCGACAGGGAATCCGCGCACCGCCATGCAATTTCCCGCTCCGAGTCCAGCCCCTCGTACTGGCCGACGAACAGCATCCGGAAGTACCGTCCAGGCGGCACCGAGGGGCGGCCGACGCCGTCACTGTAGTAGGGCTGGCAGAGCATCTCCACCACCTCGTCGAACTCGGCTTCGGCGAGGATCTCGTTGCACCAGTCGTAAAAGGAATGACGCGGGGCAAGCTCCACCGCCAGACGGCTCCCCAGGCGGGAAGGCTTGCCCCGGTTGCTCAGCCGACCCAAGGCCATACTGCCGCACCTCAAACAACACCACGCCCGCGTGCATCGAGTCAGAGCCAGCGGCCTTTGTCAACGGGCTGGTAAGGACAAAGAGCCGTAGGGCGTGGCGACGCACTAGCATATTCATCGTCATAGAAAACAGGAAATAGAAAAACTTTTTTAGACCACCTCTTCGACCCATAAACAGCATGATTTGTTACAATTTCGATTTTCGTTGAAACAAACCTAATCCTGGGTCATTCTCGCAGTGCAGCAGAGATGCTGTACTCGCCTCTTGGGGCGTTTCCTCCCTAAACTCGGCCGGCTTTCGGGGCGGCCTTTTTTGTGTTTGTAGTTGGAGAAATGTTTTGGGGGCTGTAAGAGCAAACCATATCAGCAGCATGGATATATCACCTTTGGGGTAAGAGGTGTGTCGCCCTGACCCTGCCGGATGGGCTAGGGCAAAAGTTGGACATCTAGAAATTCGCTGGAGCAGTTTGGCTCCATTTTTAGTTTAGTCTCCCGTTACTGCCATGAGCGAAGGACTAGCGGCGTGCATCTCGAGATCGAGCGACGCTTTCTGGCTACCGGTGATGTTCGACGGTTCTGCCTTGTCGGCGAGCGCATTGTCCAAGGTTACATTCACGCTGCTGGATTGCTCAAGATCCGAATACGAATAATGGGTTCGAAAGGTTTCCTCACCATCAAGGGGCCAAGGGTCGGCTGCACGCGTACCGAATTCGAACACCGAATGCCCGCTGCACTTGCTGTGTGGATACTGTCGCGGGTCACTCCTGAAGCCCTCATCGAGAAGATCCGCTACAAGGTCGCACATGCTGGCTTGGTCTGGGACGTTGATATATTCGAGGGGCGTAATGGCGGCCTGATCATTGCCGAGGTCGAACTTCCCGAGCCACGCTACCCGGTTGTTCTGCCAGCCTGGGTTGATCGTGAAGTTACGACAGATATGCGCTATGGAAACTCGGTACTGGCACATCACCCAGTTCAGACGGATGCAAGATCTCTTCGAAACATCTTCGTTGGGGAACAACGATCATGAAAATCCGGGTATAGAGCCGCTGGTTTCGATGCTTACTTCGCCCGCAAGCACGTTCCACCGACTGGCCAAGATCTGGACAGTTTCACCATTTTCTAACACTAAATTGTAAAGACCAGGACTTGATGCGACAGACCTTGGCGGAAGTGGTCTGAACCAGTAGTCGGCTATAGCGCCGTGCGCTGAATCTGAAACGCCATAATGCAGAGCGTTTTTAGCTCACCGTCGCGGCGCCGAGTTGGCAGATGAGCAGGAGGCGGAGGCCGCGACGGTGAGCTAAAAACGTGTTGGACTGAGCCGCGGGTGGGCCGGACGGCGAACGGGGACCAGCATTCACGAAGACTCGGGAAGCTGGGGCACGAAACAACTTCCGCGCGATTGGCATGATTTTTGAGTATATGGGCATTGAATCATTGGCCAATTCTGCCGTTTCAATGACTTACAGTAAGACAATAATCCGCTATGCAGCTTGAGGTAGAGCATGGTCGAAATAGCAGTGGGCTGTTATGAACCCGGCGGCGGTGAAAAAGGACGAGAGGCTCTGAATTAGATGAAGGCACAGGGATGGAGGCGCAAGGGGACGAAGGGATGGGGAAGGGGCTCCCGACACGACTGCCGCGTAGCGGCTTAGTCCAATAGCTTTTATGGAAAGGACGCTATCAGAGGATGCCGTCTTCTGAAATCTGCAACCTGCCAGTTGGATTGTCCCGTTGGGCAACAGCGGCGGTCTGGTGCAAGCGGCTAACAAGTCGGAATGTCTGCGCGACGTCGGCGCATTTTCCTGACGAAGACTGCCAAGTCACGCGGGCCATGAAAATCAGCCCATTCAGATGCTCAACCAGGTCAGCGAAATGCGGATCCATCCCATATCCCACAGCCATTTGGTGCGGCAGGTCAAGGTACCCGTAAGACGCAGATCAAGGCTCTCAGCCACGACGGAGCCGCAGAAGTGACTTATGGCAGCAACCGCGTTCATTGCCCTCGTCGCTGTTGGGATATGATTGTAGGATTGGTTCGGGACTGCGGCGCGGGAGGCGGCAATGGCAAACTCAACGACCTCATTTCGCGATTTCGAGCATCAGGGTTGGTCGACGGAAAGTGTCGCCGTCGGCTACCGCGATCACCTCTCTGGGGTCACGGCACAAGCCATCGGGGCGCTCCTCGATGCTGCCGGGGTTGGGCGCGGCACCCGAGTGCTGGACGTCGCCACCGGCTTGGGCTATGCCGCGGCTGCGGCTGCCGAGCGTGGCGCAGTGGCAATTGGGGTCGACTTCTCCACGACACAGCTCATCCTCGCCCGGCGGGAGTACCCGACCATCGAGTTCCGGGAAGGCGATGCCAGTGCTCTCCCCTTCCCGGACCGTAGTTTCGATGCCGTCGTCAGCAACTTTGGCATGCCGCATTTCCCCGATCCGGATGCGTTCCTCGGAGAGGCGTTGCGCGTGCTCCGAAGCGGCGGCCGCATTGCCTTCAGCGTCTGGGCGTCGCCACAGGAGTCGATTGGTTTCGGCATCATCTACAGCGCGGTACAAGCCCACGGCCGCATGGATGTTCCACTGCCGCCCGGCCCCAACTTCTTCCTGTTCAGCGATTCGGCCCAGTGTGAGCGCAGCCTCCACGCAGCCGGCTTCCGGTTAGCAACTGTAACCAAGGTCCCGCAGATCTGGCGGGTGCCATCGCCGGACGCGCACTTCGAGGCGATCATGAAGGGCACGGTTCGTGCTGCCGCCCTGCTCCGGGTGCAGACGCCGGAAGCGCTGGCGTCGATCCGCGACGCTATACGGAAGGCCGCAGGCGCTTACGCCCGCGATGGAACGCTTGAGCTGATGATGCCTGCCGTCGTGGCCGCTGCCGAAAGACCCTGAGGCGGTAGGTTGGTGGTCGAGAGTACCGGCCAGCACCATCATGCCTGCCTGTCGCCACCTTGACCGTCCCGTCACAGGATCGGCAAAACAATCAGCCTGTATGACCTGGGTACTGGCAGGAGCAGCAGCCGGTGAAGGAGGTGCGAGTATCTTTGAGGTGCAGCTCCAGCAGTCCCGATTCTCGGTTCTTGGCTATCACTTCTGTCAGCATGGACTCCGCGATCAACTGTTGCTGAACCGCGCGCTGAGTTACTTGACGGGCGTTGTTGATTGCCTCAATAGCAACGTTAACGCGCTGAATGGTATATTTCAGTCGAAAATGATCGACCGGCGAGGCGTCGCGGGCCAAGTCCTCCAGCCGCTCCAGGTAAGCGCGCAGTCTATTTAGATCCTGTTCAGATCCTGTCGCTGTAAGCTCATGGTTCATCGCGAGCGGGTCTCCATTGTCACCGTCATATTCGGTACAGCACGCGGCGGCGCTGGCGGTAATAAAGGAAAAATCCCGCACCGTGGCCCGGTACGGGAAGTTTCATGAACAGTTCAGTTCACATCGAGGCCGTGACACAGGGAGGCATCACGCAAGCCCCGCAACAGCACGGGGGTGGTGTGGCGCGCGGTCTGGGATGGCTTATGCCGTCTGGGGTGCTTGGCGGTGTCGGTAGGGCGGGAAAGAAGCCCGAGCCAAGGGGAAGGCGCTGGAGCGGTCCGAGCGGTCAGCACATAAATCTACCGGCGACCCGCAGAACCGCACCAGCGACGCTCCTAAGAGTCCCTGATGGGGCCTCCTCCGGACACCGGCCCATAAGCGGTGACCCACTCCGCCTCCGGCAGTTGTAAAGGGCGGATGAAGCTTCCTCAGATGTGGCGCATGAAAAATCCCCAGACGGTTTGTCAGGTTATAGATCGGTGTCTGTCTGAGTGGAGGTCATTTTCGGTGGTCGTCCCCGGCGGCGTGGTTGAGGTTGCGAGGTGTTGATCGGGCGGTTGCGAGTGTTGTCCGGGATCAAATCGGCGTGACGGCGAAGGCGATAGCTGGCGCCCTCGATCTGGACGACGACGGCATGGTGAAGCAGGCGGTCGAGCAGCGCTGTGGCGACGACGGTGCCGCCGAAAACATCGCCCCATTCGGCAAAGCCGCGGTTCGAGGTCAAAATCATGGCGCCGCGCTCGTAGCGGGCATTTACCAGTTGAAAGAACAGGTTACCGCCCCCGGAGATGACAGGCAGATAGCCGATCTCATCAACGATCAGCAACTGGGGCCGGCACAGAAAGCGCAGACGTTCGCGCAGGGTGCCCTCCCGCTCCGCCTTGGCGAGCGAACTGACGATGTCGGCCAGGGTGGCGAAGAAGGTGTCCCAGTCGATCTCGCCCTGGCCGAAGTCGGTGTGCTGGTGGACGCGCACCTTCGATCCCGGCGGGTTGACGATGTAGCGCAACTGCGAGGACTTGGTGTGGTCGTAGGTGTCGGCCAGCCGGACATGTTCCAGGTATCCTTCGGTCGCGCGCAGGTTCGCCACCATGTCGGGGCCGTAGAAGAAGGTGTGCGGCGCGATGAAGGAGGCGCGCACGCGGGGCGAGTTGATGGTCTTGATGATGTCCATCGCCGGGGCGATTTCCTCCAGCCAGTCCTCGGGGTGGGCCTCCAGCGACAGGGTGATCCCCTCGCGCTCCAGGATCGGGACCAGGATGTCCATGGCGCGGAAGAAGGCGCCCTCGCAGGTCTCGGGGCGGTGCAGGCCGGACCGGTCGTTGAGGCTGCGGTCGGGGCTGCCGCCGCGCCCGAACTCGCTGACGAACAGCGGGCATTCCAGTTCCACGGCGAAGGCGATGGCGCGCTTCCAGTTGTCGATCGCCACCTCCCATTCGTCGGGATAGGGGCTGGCCCAGCGATACATGGGCTGGATCGAGGCCAGGCCCACGTTGTTCTCGCGCAGCGCCTGCTTGAAGGACTTGATCCGTTCGGGGAACAGCTTCGGGCGCGTCCACCACGAGAAGAAATCGGGGCGGGGCGAC
>ERZ501031.79-NODE-79-length-28401-cov-7.322479_pt1 | contig 28401 bp, 16 predicted proteins | sample MGYA00248843_ERZ501031 | MGnify/ENA primary metagenome ERZ501031 (study PRJEB25958, sample SAMN03398557) | human skin metagenome | study: EMG produced TPA metagenomics assembly of the Human Skin Microbiome Metagenome (human skin metagenome) data set. | reverse complement strand
GGTCGGCCAGCGCTTTATCAACGGCTTTGGCGACGATGGCGTCGATCTGTTCCTGAGTAAATTCTTGCGCCATTACAGAGGTAAGCGGAAAAAACGCGGCGATAACCGCCATGGTTAATGGAAGCTTTTTTATCATTGTCATGAGTTTCTCAATATAGGTTAATTTTATTCAGACAATAACCAGCCTATTCTGAGCTGACAGAATATGTCGCTATCATCAGAACAAGTTATTTTTTATTTTGTACGGTCACAGAGGCATTACACAATTATCGTTACCCTTCCTCCTTCGCTGATATTAAACAAATGGTCTTTCGCTACTGACAAAAAAACACAGCACGAACCAATAAACGCTATTTGCCGGCAGCGGATAGACGGCGCAATACATGCCCCCGCGGGGGCATGTCAGCAAAAATTAACCAAAGATATAGGTATTGACGAGATTTTCGAGTAATTCCTGACGCCCACTCTGAGGCTGCGGATTCAGATTATGCTGCTCAGCGTATCGGGCAATATTATCCAGCGACATCTGCCCGCTCATAATTTTCTGCCCCAGCTCGCCCTGCCAGCCGGCATAGCGTTTTGCCAGACCCTGATCGAGCTTGCCATCCTCAATCATGCGCGCGGCCAGCTTGAGGGACAGCGCCATTACGTCCATGGCGCCAATATGGCCATAGAACATGTCGTATTTGTCGGTGCTCTGCCGACGAACTTTGGCGTCAAAGTTCAGGCCGCCGGTGGTGAATCCCCCGGCTTTAAGGATCTCGTACATCACCAGGGTATTTTCTTCCACACTGTTCGGGAACTGATCGGTATCCCAGCCGAGCTGCGCATCGCCGCGGTTGGCATCAACGGAGCCGAAAATGCCCAGCGCGATGGCGCTGGCGATTTCATGGTGGAAAGAGTGCCCCGCCAGAGTGGCGTGGTTGGCTTCAATGTTCACCTTGATCTCATTTTCCAGACCAAACTGCTTCAGGAAACCATACACCGTCGCGACATCGTAATCGTACTGATGCTTGGTGGGCTCCTGCGGTTTCGGCTCGATAAGCAGCGTGCCGCCAAAGCCAATCTTATGCTTGTGCTCCACCACCATCTGCAGGAAGCGGCCAATCTGCTCACGCTCCTGACGCAGGTCGGTATTCAGCAGGGACTCGTAACCTTCGCGGCCGCCCCACAGAACATAGTTTTCGCCGCCGAGCTGGTGGGTAGCGTTCATGGCGGTCACCACCTGCGTGGCCGCCCAGGCAAACACCTCCGGATCGGGGTTGGTCGCCGCCCCGGCGCCGTAGCGCGGGTGGGTAAAGCAGTTGGCGGTGCCCCACAGCAGTTTCACGCCGGTTTGCTGCTGTTTCTCCGCTAGCACCTCGGTCATGATGGCGAAATTATGCAAATACTCTTTCAGCGACGCGCCTTCTGGCGAGACGTCGACATCGTGGAAGCAGTAATACGGCACGTTGAGCTTGTAGAAAAATTCAAACGCCACGTCCGCTTTGCGTTTGGCCATTTCCAGCGCATCGCCCGCGGCCTGCCAGGGACGCTCAAACGAGCCGGCGCCAAACATATCCGCGCCATTCCAGCAGAAATTATGCCAGTAACAGGCGGCAAAACGCAGATGATCTGCCATGCGTTTTCCCAGCACGATTTCATCCGGATTATAGTGGCAAAACGCCAGCGGATTATCGGTTTTGGGTCCGGCAAAGCGAACGCGATCAACCTGGTCGAAATAGGTTTGCATGATGAACTCCGAAATTGAGAAACAGGAAAATTAACAACTGTGACACATCGTGTATTCTCATCGTCGGTTGCTCAATTACGTTATTTCACTCGGCGATTGAGAAAATGCTCAAATGTGAGCCATCTCGCAAATAAAACTATTTTAAATATCTCGCTTCGCGCGCGTATAGAGTACACTTCCTGGGGAATTCAGGTATCCATACCAAATTAAAATGCCGGTTTTGTCACAATGCCTGTCTGCCCGAAAATTAGCGGCGGATAACGATTCAACGCAGGCGATACAGGCCTTTGCTTCGAGGATCACAGAAGTAAAAAAACATAATTACGTAATTTAAAAACGTAATAGATTCTTCCAGGTCAACTGTGTCAGAAAGTGTTTCACCTACACAAAACAAACCGGAGTCTGCTTAGAATGAGTAAAAACATAATGCACAGTCGGCATGATGAATATCATAAATTAACCCGTGGAGAACGAATTGGTTATGGCATGGGCGACTTTGCGCAAAACCTGGTTTTCGGCACAATTGGGGGTTTTCTGGCTTTGCATATGCTGACGGTAAATACCATCAGCACGGCAACGGCAGGCTTTATTTTTCTTTTTGTCCGTATCATTAATGTGTTTTGGGATCCGATGGTCGGAACCTACGTGGATAAACGAACCTCGAAAGCAGGGAAATATCGCCCCTGGCTGTTACGAGCCGGCGTGCCGCTAGTGATCCTGTCGGCATTACTGTTCGCGCCAATTCCTGGGGTGAAAGGTTCGGTGGCTTTCGCCTTTATTATTTATCTGGCGCTGGACCTGGTTTATTCCTTAGTCAATATTCCCTATGGCTCGCTGAATGCCTCGCTGACCCGCGACCCGGAATCGATCGATAAGCTGACCAGTACCCGCATGATGCTGGCCAACAGCGCCAACCTGCTGGTCTATACCCTGTTCCCGATGTTTGTGCAGATGGCGGCGCCTAAAGATCGCAGCCTGAAAGACACCGGCTTTTTCGGCCTTGAGCTGAATCTCGGCAACTATACCGATCCGTCAGCGAACTACGCCTGGTTCGGCGTGTACGCCATCTATATGATCATCGGCGCGGTGGCCCTGTTTATCTGCTACAAATGCACCAAAGAACGCGTTGTCGCGACCGCCGAGCAGACCGCCAACGTCAAAACTACCGACCTTTTCCACGAGCTCAGACATAACCGTCCGCTGGTTATTCTCGGCATGTTCTTTATGCTGGCCTTTACCTTCATGTTCTTCATGAACACCGTTAACGGCTTCTTCAACCAGTTCGTCGTCGGCCACTCCGAATGGATGGGCGCCGTGGGCCTCGTCGCGTCTATTCCCGGCATCGCCTTCCCGGTGTTCTGGCCGAAACTGAAAAAAATCTGTGGTAAAAAAGGCTTCTTCCATCTGTTCCTCGCCATGTTCATCGTCGGCGAACTGCTGACCTACGCCTGGTCCCGCGAAGGGATGCACGACGCCCTGTGGCTGGCCTACATCGCCACCTTTATTAAACAGTGGGGCTTAACCTCCGCCACCGGCTTTATGTGGGCGCTGGTACCGGAAGTCATCGCGTATGGCGAATTAAAATCTGGCAAACGCAATGCCGCCATTATCAATGCCATTATGGGACTCTTCTTCAAGATCGGCTTCACCATCGGCGGCGCGATCCCGCTGTGGCTGCTGGCGGTGTATGGATTTAATGAAAGCGGCGCCGTGCAGAGCGCCAGCGCCATCGATGGGATCATTATGACCGCGGTGTGGATCCCAATCGCGCTGGCCGCTATTTCGATGGTGATCATGCAGGTTTATCCGATCTCCGATAAACATGTTACCGACATCAACCGTCAGCTGGATGAGATCCGCGTGTAGTTAAAAAAAATTATAAATCAGACCGATCCTTAACTTTCTATTTTAAAAGGTGTAATGAAATGTCACTTATTCAAAACCCGATATTACGCGGCTTTAATGCCGACCCCAGTATTATTCGCGTCGAGGATACGTACTATATTGCCAACTCGACGTTTGAGTGGTTCCCGGGCGTGCGTTTACATGAGTCGAAAGACCTGAAAAACTGGAACCTGCTGCCTTCGCCGCTCTCCACCACCACCCTGCTGGACATGAAGGGCAACCCCTCCTCCGGCGGCATTTGGGCGCCGGCGCTCTCCTGGGCCGATGGGCAATTCTGGTTGGTGTATACCGATGTGAAGGTCACCGAAGGCGCCTTTAAAGACATGACCAACTACCTGACCACGGCGAAGGATATTCGGGGCCCGTGGAGCGACCCGATCAAGCTGAACGGCGTCGGGTTTGACGCCTCGCTGTTCCATGACGACGATGGCCGGAAATATATCGTCCAGCAAACCTGGGATCACCGGGAGTACCATCACCCCTTCGATGGCATTACCTTAACGGAGCTGGATACCAAGACGCTGAAGTTAATGCCGGAAACCGCGCGCACCATCTACCGCGGCACCGCAGTGGCGCTGGTCGAGGGGCCGCACCTCTATAAACTGAACGGCTACTACTATCTGTTTGCCGCCCAGGGCGGCACCGTGTTTACCCACCAGGAGGTGGTGGCACGGTCGAAAACCCTCGAGGCCGACAGCTTCGAAACCGAGCCGGGCGACGTGTTCTTAACCAACGTCGATACCCCGGACAGCTACATCCAGAAACAGGGCCATGGCGCGCTGGTCTCCACCCCGGAAGGCGAATGGTATTACGCCTCGCTCTGCGCCCGGCCGTGGAATCGCCCGGGGGAATCCATCTACGACCCGCGCGGCTGGTCAACCCTCGGCCGGGAAACCGCGATCCAGAAAGTGTACTGGGACGACGAGGGCTGGCCGCGTATTGAAGGCGGTCACGGCGGGAAAACCTTCGTCGAAGGGCCGAAAGACGCCATCTTCACCGAAAGCGCCAGCGATAATAGCCAGCAGGATGACTTTACCTCGCCAGCGCTCGACCCGAACTGGAATACCCTGCGGGTGCCGTTTACGGCCAAAATGGGCACCACCGGCGACGGCAAATTAACCTTAATCGGCCAGGGTTCGTTAGCCAATACGCATGACCTGTCGCTGATTGCCCGCCGCTGGCAGGCCTTCTATTTTGACGCCGCGGTGAAGGTGAAATTCGAGCCCTTCAGCTACCAGCAGATGGCCGGATTAACGAATTACTATAACGACCGCCACTGGAGCTTCGTCTTCCTGACCTGGAATGAAATTAACGGCAAGGTCATCGAAGTCGGCGAAAATAACCGCGGAAAATACACGTCGTACCTGAAGGATAACGCCATCAAGGTGCCGGACGGCGTGGAATACGTCTGGTTCCGGACCAAGGTCCGCAAGCAGACCTACAGCTATGAATACAGCTTCGATGGCGTGACGTTCACCGAGATCCCGGTCCAGCTGGATGCCGCAGTGCTGTCCGATGACTATGTGTTGCAGAGCTACGGCGGGTTCTTTACCGGGGCGTTCGTCGGCCTGGCGGCAGTAGACTACGCCGGGTACGGTACCCAGGCTGAGTTTTATCAGTTCGAGTATCAGGAGCTGGGCGATAGGTTAGCGGCCGATGGCAGCTACAGCTGGGAGGCTGGCGAGAAGCGGGATAAGTAAGAGAGAGCGGCCCCACGCTACCGGTAAGGTAGCGTGGGGTTTGTGGAATGCGGGAACGCAACGGTTATGCGCTCCCGTTTTTTTTCCGGCTTGCCACAGAAGACCAACGCAGTCTCCACTCCCACAGCAAGATCCGTTGTGATATTTAAAAAGCGATCCACCTGGAATCGCCGCATCTGGTGGGTTGATCGGCAAGGATTTTGCGAGCATCATCGCATTTATTTAGCTGCCAATGTAACGCTATGCCCTCCAGCACGACCCTGCAACACGCGATCGAGAACATCACCATCTGGCGCAAAGGCGAACAGCGTGCGCCGCATAAGCCACTGCTGCTGCTGTACGTCCTCTCGCAGTACCAGCGCGGCCATGCGCGGATGTTCGACTACGCCTCGGAGATACGCGATGAGCTGCATAGCCTGCTGGAACGCTTTGGCCCGCAGCGTCGCCAGTACCGGCCGGACATGCCCTTCTGGCGCCTGAAAGGCGACGGCTTCTGGGAGTTGCACAACAGCGAACAGTGCTCAACCCAGGGCAGCCGACAGCCGCCAGGCAAAGAGCTGGAGCTCTGCCACGTCGCCGGCGGCTTCGATGAGCCACATTTTGCGTTACTTAACAGAAATAAGAGGCTGATCAATACCCTCGCCCATCAGATCCTCGAGGCGCACTTTCCGGAGAGTATTCAGGAAGAACTGGCTGAAGAGATGGGGTTTGATCTGCAGCAGATCCGCAAAGAACGCGACCCGCATTTTCGCCAGCAGGTGCTGCGCGCCTATAACTATGAGTGCGCGATCTGCGGCTTCAATATGCGCCATGATAATACCTCCGTCGCCCTGGAAGCGGCCCATATCAAATGGAAGCAGCACGGCGGCCCATGTGAAATCCCTAACGGCCTGGCGCTCTGCGCGATTCACCATAAGGCCTTTGATAAAGGATCCATTGGTCTGGATGAGGATATGCGCATCCAGGTTTCGCCGGCGGTGAACGGCGGGGGCATCGTTGGCAGGCTATTCTGGGATTTTGATGGTAAGCCGATTACCTTGCCGCAGGGGAAAGAATGCTATCCGCAGGAAGGGTTTGTGGCATGGCACCGGCGGGAGGTGTTCAGGGGGTGAGGGGGGATGGTGTGTAGCAATGAGCGGGATGAGTGTTTGCTTAGCTTTGCATCCCTCAGCCTGTTGTCAACCTTCTAAACAGGCATCAAACACGCCGGGGAAACATAAAGGGGATCAAACGCCCCCCAGAATTAGGCTGAAGGACGCTCGTTCCATGCATCACTGAACTGAATATTCCCGTCGTGGATCCTCCAGGTGATTTTCTCATATTGCAGGCTAACGCTTTCAACATGGTTAATTTTGTCATTCGAGGAAAGTTTGCAATTAGGTACACCACAGTCAACCCCGGTTATTCTGACCTGCTCCATAAGTACAGAATAATAGGCCACTTCCTGCCCTGCGTGGTTGATATGGTAAAACTTGATTTCTGCACTTTGTAGTGCCTGCCCCGTTGCGGCGGCCTTGTAAAGGTATGGGGTCGAACTATCCACTTCTTTTTCAATCATCATTGCCGAATGCTGACGCGTGCCCGTAATTTTCCCATTAGCACTGTCCACAGGCAGATTAACACCATGACTCAATCCGATGATTTCGATACTCCCCTCTCGATCCTGAACATCAACAGACCCTTTAATGTCTGCGCCACCATCGTCTTTAAGCCACATATATGGAGGAATTGGCATCTCATTTGCTCCTTATCGTTGAAATTAACTTCAATGTCATAATGTAAAGTACAGTTGAAAGGAATATCACTATTATCAGCGATATATAAAAGAAAGTGTCATACATCGTATCGGCATTCACACTCCCGAATAAGAAGTGGCAAACATCCCTTGCGATATCATAATCGAGATAGATTTCCGGCCTTGGAAGTGCACGTCCCAGAACCAAAAACAGCAATATAAAATAAATAATCTTACTTATTTTACGGGCAAGAGATGTTAGAGCCACTGGCAACAACCTCCACCCAACCACGAGCCATAAGGGAACGCATGCAGGGAACCTGAACCAGTGATGTATTCATAAGCGCATTCCGGATCATGGCAAAATCAGAATTATGGGCGATAGTAATACAACCCTCGGAAACCGTACCCGGATGCAAACGGAAGTTACCACGTTTCACACCCTCTACCCACGTCTCATCGTCAATTCCGCGGTCGTCACGCCATAACGCAAACCAATCGCTATTCCCCCGCCGTAGTTCGCGGCAGGACGTAATGAAACGATTGGTGTTAGCCCTGCTTTTATTTATGCTATAGCCCCCGCTCTCACGCCGGAAGCGGATATCACTCTGGTGAATCCGTCAATGTTTGCTCGTGAAGGATATCGACGGCACAACATGATGCTGTCGATGTGTTCACATAAACAGCCTGTTCATGAGTCATAACCTGTTTCTGCCATGAACAAGTCAGAGCAAATACATATAAACCAATAATTTTAACATCCAAACTTCTGCGTATCCAATCACTAATCGAATACTTATATGCGCTTTATTATTTATTGAATTAATACATCTCACGCAAGACAGTTTGTAACAATTAGATTATAGTAACACTTATCAAGCTAATTATTCTCTTGTAAATTAACATCGCTTATTTCTTGCAAAAATGATGTACATCCTCAGTCCTTTATTTAAACATAGGATAGCTATATGGCAGACATAGAAGGGATAGCGCGGAAATTATATAACATCATTATCTCTCCTGATACAGTTACAGGGCTTATCAATGGTGGGTTATCTGTTCCTTTAGATTATGGTTATCTGATTTACGGTATCTTTGATACGGATACAAGATATGAACGTGAAACAGAAAGAATCCGTATGATGACCGCGATAAGACGCGACATCCTTAACTATGAAAATATCGTTAATGCAGTTAAATTAATCTTTCAGTTATTTAATAAATATCTATCCGAATCAGAACAAGATAGAATATACAGAAGTGTAGTTACCTCTATCGTGGGTAGAATCTCTACGAATATTATCGCATCGAACATCGCTAAAGCTGTTATAGAAAAAACGTCATTTACTTATGTAGTATTTAAGTGGAAAGGGAATCCAATAGCCTTTTTAAGTACTATCCTCTTGTTTGGTGGAATGGCAGAGCGTTCCATCAGGACGTCTGATAAACTCAGGAATGAAGCGCCCGAGGTATACTCGTTGTTAAGACCCCGCGATTATGATCTTCTTTATTTCTTATTTGCCGATGCGGTACAACCTTTTGTGGATGCCATCCATGCAGGGTACACTGAGGGCAACCCCGTGTTCGACAAGATTATGAAAAGAGTGGAAGATCATTTAAATACGAATGCTAAGGCTGGGTGATATGAAAAAAATTATCACACCACTCGTCGATATAGTTCTCTGCACCTATATTATTACTGTATGCTTTATTTGCTTGGCTGAGTTTAATAACTGGCAGAATAAAATAATCGCAGTAACGATTACAATCGGCAGCACTTATATCATCGCCATTGCGTTGAATAGATTGCTGGGAACAAAGATAGGTGTGTTAAGCGGTGTTTTTAATTTACTATCAGGCCCGCTACTAATTATAGGCGCTATTGTTTGCATAGCCTTACTTGACCCGTGGCCGGTTAAGATTATTGGTCTGTTTTTATGGGTCATTATAATGTTTTGTTTACCTTCATTTATAAATAGAGATAAGGAATAATCATGTCAAATCCAGCATATCTTTGGCTAACCGATACAAACGGCTCCCCTATAACTGGTAGTTCTCTCGTTACAGGGCGTATTGGCGCTATTGAATTAAAAGCGGTAACGCACCACCTATCCATTCGTGTGGATGGAAACACCGGGAGATTAACAGGAACCAGAGTACATACGCCTATTACGGTACAGAAAGATTTTGATAAAACAACGCCCCTTTTATACAAAGCGCTGAGTGAGAACCAAACATTAAAGTCGGCAACCATAAAGATGTATCAGATCCTTGATGCAGGTGTTGAAAGCGAATATTTTAATATTATATTAGAGAATGTAAAAGTAACTGGAATTACCCCCAACTTATTTCCTGATTCTGGTACAGGCACACATAGCGAAACGATTCAGTTAAGGTATGAGGCCATCACCTGGAAACATTGCGATGGGAATATCATTTACAAAGATTCCTGGAACCACAGGGCAACGGCATAAATTCCCCTTAGACTAAAGGCCATTCAAAAAAGTGACCTTTTATAAGTTTAACTGATGATTTAAACCACCCTCGCCAAACAAGCCATCCAAATGCAACCGCATGGTTTGGAGGCATAGTATCTTGAAGCTATACCTCCTTGAGTAGCGCTAAATTAATTCAACACATTCGATACCTGCATTGCTTTAAGCCCCCTATAACTTCCGCTGTTCCAGGCTGGAATAAATCGTTTTAATTTCCGCTTGTAAGCTTTCGCCACGGTATACCATCGACGTATCGTATCGTTTGTACTTCTCATCACGCGTAGCGCTAAACCAGTTGAACGATCCTATGCACAGCAGCCCTTCATCACCAATCACGATTTTACTGTGAACACGGTTGACCAACATAGTCACAATGCCCAGCGCATTTAGTTTTTCCACTGCATCATTAAGGCGCTGCTGTTTTGCTTTGCGCTTTTCATAACTGACGTCTTGGGTATTAAAGCTTTTATCCGTTACAACAGTAATGTCGATACCACGAGCACGAGCCTGGATCATTGATGTCAGAAAACCGGTTTGTTCCAATTTTTCCCAGGTCAGCCAAGGGGAAACAATAGTAATACTTTTACCAATAGCATCAAAAGTCTGATTCAGGAAAACATCATGCTCCTCAACACCGTGCAAGGTAGAGATCTGTGTTTGCGCTGTATTAAGATCCTGGCGTTCTTTATACTCAAACTGCAGTGCATTATTATCGGATGCAAACAGGTATTTTGAAAGCAACCCTCTCGGCGAAGAAGCGGGCTGAATCTCAAACAGGTCCATATCGCCAAAGACCAAAAAGCTATCTTTAGCACGTGAAACGGCAACGTTCAGCATGCTGCTGTCTCTATCAATAAATCCGCCATCTTCATGTTTCGAATACACAGGAGAGAACAGCACAATTGCCCGTTCCGCCCCCTGCAATGAATGAACCGTGCCCACTGTCAGCGAATTTTCATCGCCACTACAATTGATATCCAGCTTAAGTAATGACGATTTAATCGCACTGACCTGCGCCGAAAATGGTGTCACAATGCCGACTAATTCATGTAACGGTTTACTGTAGTGATGCTCAATCTCTTCTTTGTGCGCTGCAAGCCATGCAGCAATCGTCCTCGCTTCAAAGTCGTTATAACGACTTCCACCATTGGCCTGCATACCTTTACCATCTATATGCAGATAGCCCATTGCAGGGAATATTGTCCCTTTTTCTTCCCCTCGTTTGGGCTGCAACTTACCGTGATAACTAAGGGTGTTACAGTAGCCAATGATGTTATCGAAGCAGCGACGGTGTTCGTACAGATACATCCCCCGCGCCAGATCCGGATCGTACTGGTAGCGCGAGTTAAACTGCGCAATCTTCATAACGCTGCCGGATGCAGCGCTCTTTCCTGATTCACACACCAAAGCATAAGCTTCAGTACGTTCTTCCTGAGAACCTTCTGGAAGGATATGCTCCTCAACCATATTGCCAATATCAATACAAGGCAGGCTGTTCCAGATAGGCGCAATCTGTTCTGTGTCGCCAATTACCAGAGCTTTCTTCGCCAGTGCGAAAGAAGCTGCAGCAACCTCAGGAAGCACCTGCCCCGCTTCATCGACGATCAACAAATCGGCGAAGTTGTATAAATAACCATTATCATACTTCTTACCGCTAACATGTTCTCTGATAAGCATATGATGAGGAAGCATAAAGGAGGTCATGACGACACAAGGGGTGAGCTTCATTCTTCGCAGCCAGCGGGCATTAATAGTCTTCGCCCCTTTGCGACCTTTTTCTTCTTGAAGGTTATCGATATTCGCCATATCCATCAGCCACCGACCTTCCCAGTAATGCGTCGCCAGCAAAAACGCCGGGAAACGGAGCTGTGTATCGGCAAGCTCATCGGCTTCGCTCAGATTCAGCTCCCTCTCGCCTGATTGCCTTGATGACTGGACCGACAACCTCAGGTTCAAAAAAGACAAGGAGATGGATATCTGGATCAATGACCGGCAGGCTGAAAACCCTGCGCTGACCAGTCTGATGGACGAGTATGTCTGCTTTGCATGGCGGACGACAGCGGAGCCACTGAATCAGGCTTCATCCATAGTCATGCAAGGGATTTGAGGGTTATTGGGGAGTGAAAATTAATTTAGGTTAATTAATATAATTAATAGGCAATCCCTTTTTACAACCATCCTCTTAATCCATGCGGTTACCCCAGCCATGGCTCTTCCTTAAGGCCAGGTGCATTCCATTGACTGGCCCTCGCCAGCACTAAAGAAATTCATCCTATGCAAAACAAACAACGATGGGAGCCAGACTGGTTTCGACAGTCACTTCTGAACAACCATATCGACAAACTGATAGAGCGCTATTCCTGCCTGCTGGCACTCCGAACAGATCTGTTTTACCAGGATCATACCGCTAAGTTTTTCCTGCGGGATCATCGGCAACTCGAATGAGATATCCGAAAGCTGATGAACCGTATGATGCAACTCGAAGCGGTGGTCGGTTTCTTCTGGGTTATCGAATGGACAGAAGACCACCACTACCATGCTCATGTCGTGTTCTGGCTGGATGGTAGTAAAACTCAGAATACCTATCCCTGGGCACAGCAAGCCGGTTTGTACTGGTGTATATGACCAAAACCCAGCAGAAATATGGGCTGTTACTGTTCGGTTGCAATGAGGTCCCCGAACGACCTTCAAGCAGACGGCCACGTAGGAATGTCTTCTAAGTAAGGCAATTTTTTACGCCAGCATCTCATCGTGTGAGAACCACACTACTCCCACCCTCATAACACCTTTAAACCATCCAACCGCACGGTGTCTGTCAGTCCTGCTGGGACGGTTAGACCTGCGAATTGTCTGGTAGGAACCAATACTATTTTTGCCAACTCCTTGATTGCTTTCGACGATAACGCTCTGGCCCCCTCAGGGTCAGGATAATTGCCGACAAAGAAAACTGAGATTTATGCTGGCAGAACTAGTGTCTGCACCACTGTTTTTTCTGGCACTGCGTTTTATGTAAAAATGATTGCGATGGAAAAAAATACTGCCTGACCTGTGGTGTTGTGACCCCAGTTTCTATTTAAAATAGTTTCCTGCAAAAAACTGCTCGTAACCACCTGATATATTATTACCGCATAAATGATAAACACTACTGATCAAACTTGGCTGGGTAAGGATCTTCTTTATCTTTATCCTTACAAGGATGCCGTAGCCATTTTTGCCAACCTTGAGGATCCTCCTGAATATCAATTTCGCTGTCAAAATCCTCCAGCTCGCAACTATCTAACTTCTCTTCAACACTGTGTTTATGGCGTATAAATGATGCCAACTGATCCTGGTCGAAGGTACCTGCAAGGTAGGGATAATTGATAATCATCTCAGCCGCCCCCTGGACTTGAAGCATTGTATTGATTCGACCAAAGAGGCGATCAACCCGTCCATTCCTCTGCTCGTTATCGCCAGGAGTCCAGGCGATGCCATAATGATGAACTTGATTGCATTGAAGATGAAGATTCACGCCTTCCTGCAACACAGAGGTTGCTACCAGCACATTAGGGAAGAAAGGTGAATTAAATCCACGAATTAAACGTTCGCGATTTTTTGACTGCCCGCTGGCATACCAACTTGGACTACTCAAGCTAGTGAACTCGCGCCAAGTATATTGAGTATTATCTAGTTTCTGGCCAACAATTTTCACACATAGCGTTTCGAAAGTTTCAATGGCAGCCACAAAATAACGTAGCATCAGTGATCCATTCAATTTTGGGGTGACCCATTCTACAAAATGCTGATATCGCTGCTGGACCTCACCTGTTTGAGGTCGACGGTTGAACTCTGTAAACCAGCAATAGAGCTCAATGATCACAGGACTGGCAAACAGGTAACCCGTGCGAAGATAGTTGGCAAAGTTCTCAATAATTGCCATACCGTTAGGCTGGTCACGCCACTTAATCAATTGCTCTTTTGCTGGCCGCGGCAGCTCATGAAACATCAATCCCCAGGCTGTGGGCAAAGCAGTGATATATTTGATTTTCTGAGCTGTTGTCGACTGCTGCAGCCGGGCATCTCTCGCGGCATCACCATAGCTGTCACGTTGACGTTCACCAGACTCTTTGCGGTAATGATAATGATAGGTCCCGGTCGTACCATCCAATGCAGGCTCAAGAAATAATGAAAAGAGGCTTTCAGGGCGACGGAAACGCAAACTAACGTTGGCGCAGTCGGTACTGCGCAGGCCCGTTTTCTTCATAACAAATAGCTCGGCAATTTTACTTGAAAGCTTTAGCTCGTTATCCGTTTCAGGCTCATCTGTCTCCCCGTCCTCCAGCATATGCTCATCAAAATCGGACTTTTCATTGGATTTTTCCGATAAAAGCTTAACAAAAATATCTCGGGACCAACCCGACTCTCGCCATTCTGCCAGCGCCTTTGCAGGTAGCTGCCAGACATTCATCAATCGCTCAGCCATTATTTCATCATAACGTGCGTTGATGCGCTGAGTAATTTCGCGTACAGATGGTATTCGACGAACAAAAACCAAATGCTTACTACAATGTAGCGGCTGAGACTGCTTGAACGGATCACTGGTAAAGCAGGCCTCTACCAGAGTGTCGTATTTGGGATGATCTGGAAAGCGGTTATAGATATCGTGAAACTGCCGGGTCAAGCTATTGAGCAGAGCAGAATCCGGCGCGTGGTTGAAGTCATTATGGATTTGCCCCTCTTCATCACTACTATTATCCCGCTCACTTGCGGTACTGCCCGTTGATTCAAACCCTTCAAGATAGCCATATAGCATGCGCCTGCCGCCACCTGCCTTTTTCTCTTTGTCCAGTTGAACCACGAGTTGTTTCTGATATAGAGCAAAAAACAACTCAGCATCCATCTTATTAGTAAAACTGGAAATGCTAGCGCGCTCATGACGATATTCATATTTGCTGTGGCTGCTCTCTCTGCCCTGCATTTTGCGCAGTCGGCGGATGGCAAAATCATTCATCAGCGCACGGACATCATCCTCTGCATAACGTTTTGGCATGTCACTGAAGTAGCTAAATATGTCATAAACATTTCGCGATGCTGAGTGATTTGGAGTTGCCGTCAACAACAGTACATTGCTCCCCAGCCGGTCCTGCGCATCACCAAAGAAGGCCTGAGCGGCGGCGGCACGCTGTGATCCGCTTCGGTTACGAAAGTAATGAGCCTCATCGATTATAATTAAGTCAAACCCTCCTTTTCCAAGAGCTTGCTTAATCTGCTGACGATATAACACGCCATAAGACGCGGCAGCATTTAAAGCATCTTTTTTTTCATCTGGAGGGACCAGACCGCTTAGTGAATGGATAGTAGTAAGGTAAAAATGGTGAGATTTTTTTTCCACAGCGGCCGCCAGCTCCGCCAGTCTGCCATAAATTTGTGGGGCATATTTTGTCTTACCCTCTAAAGTGGTAAAGGCATTATGTTCAGCCCGATAGTGTATCTCTGTGAAAATGCTAAATTCTCTCTCCCAGTTATCACAGAGCGTCCTGTTAGGTGCCATAACCAGAATGCGTGCATCAGGTTTTGCCTGCCATAACAACAACATTACTCCCATCGCCTGATAAGTTTTCCCCATGCCGACTTCATCAGCAAGGAGTGCCAGTCGTTGTTTATTCAGCAAATTCCACAACCCAGCCACCCCCTCTGCCTGCTTCGCCGCCATGCTGGAAGCACCGGATTGATACTGCCAGTGCGTATCAGTCGCATCGAAATTCATCACGGCTGAAACCTCAACCGGGGTAATGATCTGTTTTAACTTATTCGCCATAACTACAGTCTTCCCTGATAGCTGCGAGATAACGTAGGCTAGTGGCATCGCTAGTTAGGGGGGGAATTGCAACCTGTAGAGACTCCCACAAGTGCACAGCCACAGATATGGCTTCAGCCCCTTGTTTGTGACGTATGCTTTTAACACGCTTTCTTGCCAGAGCGGCCAGAGTGTTAACTTCTTGGGCCAGAAACCAGTTAAATACTAGCTGAGTCGGTTGATTTATACGCTCCCTGGCTATTTCAGCCAATTCCTGTAAGCAACCTGGTTCACTGAACAAACGACGATACAGCTGAGTGCCATCGTCCGCGTCTGCTAGCCAGTTGCGCCGTTGTTGGATAGCCTGAAAGAGGCGGAAATAGCTAGTGGCATCTAAATTCATGGCTTGCGCCATCCCCTCACTTTGCTCTTCATCCTGCGCTCCAGCACAGCGCAGCATAAGGCGATCACTCAATGCGGGATCCACTGAATTCAGATAGCTGTTAAGTAAGTCATCTAGCGACTTAAAGCTCAACGCACGCCGGTGTTCAATACCGCTTTCAACGATCATGCCCTGCCAGTCGGTTATTCCAGTTCTACGAAGGGTATAAAAAGGGTTATCCAATACGGCATTGCTTTTTAATACCGTCAATTGCCGGGGCGATTTCAGACCTATACCGGTAGCTTTCCATACCAATTCATTTGCCCCGTTGATACCGGGCAATATCAGTTGATAACCTGACGCAGGCTTACCACCGAACCATTGCCCGGAAATCTGATACTCACATCGAGTCCAGTCAAAAATAACGCTCAGATCGAAAGGTTGAAGTTCATCAGGCTCCAGCGCCTCTTCCTCCAACAATGCTTCACTGGCGAAATTCTCTTCATTAACATCATCCCATTCTTTGCCGCAAATCGTGATGTTACGAGAGACCGGATGCACAATTCCCGCTTCTACATTCCAGTTTGCCTCAGGTAAGCTGCTGCAACCCGGGTTGGTGAAATTCCAGGACCCCACGGCAAGTTGCGTACCGGTATTGCTTTTCGCCAGCCAGAGCTTGGCGTGGGTCATCAATGCCCTATCGTCCTTGGGCACTGGAGAGCGATACACGGTAAGCTTTTTATTTGTAATCATTGCCTGAATACTGTCACTCCATCGAGTGCGGATATAACGTCCCTCAACCAAATCCGGAACCAGTTCTACGAGCACTTCATGCCCAATATTGTCGATAAACCCTGCTAAATCCTCAGCAAGATAAGGCGACCAAACACTGAGTGTATGAATCTCACCGCCGTTTTTTAATGCATCTAGCAGTGTGCAACCAGCCAGACTGTGAATAAATGACCAATCAGGATCATCACCGAGAAACTTGCGACGGGTTGGGAAAAATTCTTCATCATTCAGACTGTTATCAATTGTGGTAAAAAATCGTTTTACCTGCTGGTATTGGGCATTACTTGCAACACAACGAAAATCCACAGTTTCTTGATTTCGCCCCCACCCACTAAGCGTAAGGTTGGCACTGCCCGCACCCACAATAATCTTTCTGTAGTGATCTTCGAGATAAAATACTTTTGGGTGAAACAGCCCGCGCTCTTTATCCAGATAAGACTCTTCGCTTTGAGCCAGCTTACGCACCGACACCGGATATACCGCAATGGAGGTACGTTTCGGCTTTTCTTTCGCAATCATGCGCGGATCGCAGTAGATGCGGAAATCAATACCACTCTCATTCAGCGCACGCTGCAGACCTTCGTAATCCATACGACTAACGGGCGGGTCCATACCCAACACAGCAGGAAGTACCCACGTTTCAACAAAAGAGATATCCAGATTAAAGGTGGTGAGCCAGACACGTTTCAACATACCCATATCAGCAATTTGCTTTTTGAAGACATCTAACAGCTTCATGCAGAATGCCCCCATAAACCGTTCAGCAAATGTCTGAACTGTGGTAGATAATAACGGTTTACCCAGTCGCTATTCTGACGATCTTCGCGTAGCGAACATGGTGGTACCTGCAGCAAAATATCATCACCTTCAAGCAGGAGCCACGGGAACTGCCCCCTTGACTCCATTATCTTGTGATGATAATCCAGCAAGCCTCGAACCTGATCTTCCAGCGACGGCATACAGGCCAGTGCTAATAGTTGCTGAAAACGTCTGGCGGGCGTACCGGAAAGCGAGGAAAGGAGCACATCATTTTCCAGAAGCTGAGCCGCCTTTTGTGGCAGATCAAGTTCCGTAAGACCGCGCGACTGCCAGAATTGACGAAATTCTGCCAAAGTCTGACTACTCTGTCGGCGTAAGCCTGAAAACATCAGGTCGATCAGGGATAAAAATGGCTCCGCCTGACTGATATGTTGTAACGCCCTGAGGTCACTTTCATTCATTTCAGGCATACTTTTCGCCTGATGCATGGCACGTTTGAAAACTTCAGCATCTGTAAGCTCTAACTCGTCCAAACGTTCCTGCTTGAGTACCCGATAAATAGCACCCGCTGCATATTTATCTAACCCCGTTCTTTGTAGCCAGAATATTCGCGAATAATCCCCGACCATTTTCGGGTCGCGGAATGCCTTTACATACGCCTTTTTTAGGCCGAAAGGAATATCTTCGAAAAATGGGTTGAGGTCGCGCTTATGTGAGGCCTGCATTTTCAATTGCATGTAAGTCAATGCCGCTGCATGTAATTTTTTCAGCTCTGGTACATTCCGAATAAATGCCTCTGCTGCCTGCCACACTGGCTTGCTTTCCGGCAGATCATAGCGATAATCAGTAGAGAAAAAATGCATTTTCATCATTGGCGATTTATAGCGCCCATTGGTACCAAGAGCGATCTGATTAGTCAGTAACTCACTACTTTTCTCATGACCAAAAAATATCTGAGGATTTTTATTTGCAGCGTTCCATTTAGATCTGGCTTTATTAATACCCTGCACACCAGTGAGAGTGACACCTCTTTTTTCAGCCGCCAGCATGGAGTAGATATAAATATTTTCCAAATGGATCAGACAGGCAACTCTAAACTCATGTAATTGCTTTTTGGGATACAGACCTTTCATCACGCCTGAAGTTTGCAGCTTTTCATCGACCAGTATCTGGCGCAATACGCTGTGATGCAGCAGATTCAGCGTATATTGCCGTACATCATTTGCGATAGAAGTAATACGGCTATGAAAGATGTCCTGCCCCCAGGACGACCAGATGACTAATTGCCCAAGCGGATCCACATTCAACTCACCCGTTAGCGAGTCATCGTATTCAGTCAGAAATTTCTCGATGTACATTTCGTTGCGTCAGTCGCTTATGCCCACAGGGCTAACAACACGCAATCAGTGCACTGCGAAAGCCCTTCCATGTTCCACTTTCTTTCCTGGCACTTACCAAATCAGCAAATCAGTGGCCGATATTGATGAGTGCTAAAATGCAGATAACCAGAAGCTGTAGCTTCTGGTTATCTGGCTGGATTACTCGCTTTCAGGCTCCAGTAAAAAACTAGGTTTACCGTAAGACGAAACAAACAATCCTTTTACCGCGCGCGTTGCAGCCACATGGAGCAACGCTCGTTCATTAAATAATGCATCGCGCTGTTCTACAGGGTCATCAGATGCAATTGCTTTGACTTCCGGCACAACACCATCGTTGATGCCCGCAAGAAACACATACTGGAACTCCAACCCCTTAATGCGGTGCATCGTTGCCATACGCACACCAGGGCGTTGATCACTATCACCACTATCCTGACCTAAATTATAGGTCTCGATTCCAGCATCATTCAGAGCAGAAGCATAACGCTCGTAAGCATGCTTCGTACGAGCGGTAATGCAGATATCCTGGGAACGGACATCATTGGCTAACAACGCCTGAATTTGCTTGATAATCGTCGCAGCCTCTTCTTTAAAATCTGAAGCATGAGTGATCATGGGTTTTTCACCATGAAGCAATGATAAATAATCGTTGCTGGCATCAGTTTCACCATCCAGGTTGTCAACCTTAACGCCGGTTAACAACCCGACAGCAAACTGTCGCGTCTCTTCTGTAGTCCGGTAGTTAATTTTCAGTTTTTTACTACGGCGCCCACGAACGTTAATCCCACACTGACCTAGAACGACTTTATTGCGGTAAATACGCTGATGTCCATCACCCACGATAAAGAGATCGTTAGGAGACTCTGGAACCAGGCTACGAATAAGGGTAAAGGCCGGTGCGCCTATATCCTGAGCTTCATCGACTACGATACTGCTATAAGGCAATTGCACCTGTTTTTCTTTAAACAGAATGATAGCCTCATGCATGGCATCTCCCATCTCTCGCAGTTTGGCTCGCGCCATTTGTGCCCGGAACTCTTCAAACACAGGCCAGATTTTCGCGCGCTGAATACGGGATAACGCCGTGCCACGACCAATACGGCTCACCTTCAGATATTCTTCACGACTGTAAACTGCATTCGGCTGAACAACACGTTGCCACTCTTCAGAATAAAAGTTATCCGGTAATCCCAATTCAGCAGGGACTTGCTGCAAGGCATAGTTCCAGCATTTACGTCTTCCTTCATCGCTGTCATACACCACGCGGAAATCATATCCATGGCGTTTCAGTTGCTCGCTCATCCAGGCATCAATGTTAACAACTTCAATACGCGCCATCTCCTCACGACTACACAAACGCTGGAGGTTGGCGCGAATATCCGCCGCCAGGTTACGGGTGAAGGTTGTGAACAGAACTTTTTTACCGGGTTTATCGGCCAGGCGTTGGGATAACCAACGAGCACGATGCATCGCAACAACTGTTTTTCCCGTGCCTGCACCACCCAATACACGTACCGGACCATTTGCCGGAGACTCCACCAGTTTTCGCTGGCTCGGGTGCAGGAATACACGCCATTTTTCCAGTGGCGCATTGAGCATTTGCAGTAGCTCCTGTTCATTTTCAACGACATGGAAACGACGTTTACTTCGTTCCATCGCCTCAATAAAGTCGTTGGTATCAACAGGCTCATCACGGTGATCGTTAAACTCCTCCAGCACTTCCTGGTAATCCAGACCTTCTGCCAGCCAGTGTAGGGGTTCCCAGGCTTCCGCAGGCATCACACTTTCCAGCTGATTCAGCCCTGCAGTATCTACAAGAGCCATCACTTGCTCAATAAACACAGGAGGAATGCCCAGCGCGAGGATCTGCTCTGCCGTATAAGCAGCAAAGAGTTTGGGTTTATCAACAACGGTCGGCTCGGGGGTAGGTTTGATATAGCTGGTATCAATCACCTGAATCGCACCGGTTACCGGGTGAATCGCACATTCGTGTCGCCGCGCCCAGTCGTAGGCTTCGTCGTGCTTATCCACCCACATCAGCATATACAGAGCACCCTGCTCAGGTTTCAGGACGATCCCCCGGTAGGTTTGGTCAATACGCACAGAATGCACATTATTGCTGCGTGCATCGTGGATCTTTTCGTAGTTCAGCCCATTACTCGTCGGATCCTGGCGGAACTTGGAGATGAATTCCTGGACCTTTTTTTGCTGCGCTTTAGGAATCCGCGCAAAAGCCCCCAGAAAACCATCAGAAAGTGCCACCTTTGGCGTTGGAATCGTCATTTGTCACCTCCGGACAGATGCTGCAATGTATTTTCGTCAATTGGCCCGAAAGCAACGTGCCAACCCTTACTTTCGAATAAAGCAGTAAAGCTCTGATTATCGATAATCAGGGCTTGCTTTTGTAATGGCCAGGCGAGATCGGCTTCCGCAATAATTTCGCCATCGTCATCCTGTAATTCATATCCGACTGTCGGTGCCGGAAGCGATAACGACTGAAGCAAAGCGATTTCTTCTGCGCTCAATAAACCAAACTCAAGTATATCCGCCCAGCTCTCGTCAGGCTGAATATCCACTACCACCGAAGTCTGCATTTTTACCGCTTCAGGCTTCTGCGGTAAATGGACCGCTTTACGGCTGGTGAATGTCATATCTGGCAGGAACTGCAGTAAATTCACCATCCACCAGAAACCATTAAATCCGGCTTCATAGCCATTATCCTGGGGATAACGATCGTCAAAGCAAATATGCAGCCTCAACCAATTTCGCATTTGTTCAATGCTTGTCGTTGATTTAATGGCTTGTTGCGGTACAACAGCTGCCAGCTCAATGAACTGTTGTGATGAACTACAGCTATCCAGTAAACCTCCAAATACAAAAGGTTCATCAGGCAAAAGTGCATTCAACCGATAAGCGGGAGCGTTCTCCTGCATTTCATAGGCATACTTTTGTTTGGCTCCGGTATCCTGCGACTTTTTAGGATCCAGCCACACCCAAGCAAAGGCAGCAGCCATTTTCTGCCATAGCAGAGTTTTATTACCGGGATCAGAGAGATAATCGAGTAGCAGTGCAAAACTGTTTCTCTCCCTGAATGAACCTTCAAGCGTAGCAAAGTTTGTATCATGGAACGGGTTATAAAACTTAGGCTGTTTCATATCCGGGTTATGACCAAGCCCCATAACATTCTGTACATGTTTAATACCTTGTTCTTGAAGGTCTGCCCAGGTCACTGTCCATACCCAAAAATTACCGCTGTCTTTAATCGCCTGCCGTTTTTGGACATCATCCGACACGCTATCTTTATGAAAAGCAAAACCATCCAGGAAAAGTGCTACTGGTTTTATCTTTTCTGACTGCATCAGAGGATAGAGCACATAATCTGGTCGGCTAAGGATGCCTACTCCTTCTTTAACCCCTAAATCAACCTGTGCTTTGAGATGCCAGCTCATCGCCGGTTCTGTACGGGTATTAATAATCCAGCCTGCATTCTGATGGGCATAACTCCGGCTCACGAGAAGATTTTTGTTATCCTGCAGGCAGTGAATGAACCGTTTTTCCAGTTCACTCCCCATCATGGCATCAAGCGAAATGTTTTTGATGGAATCAATAACGCGTATAGCAGCACTGGCCTTCAGGATTTTCGCCAGTAAGAGACGCGCCTGATCTCTTGATACATACTTCATACGCCCGCGGTCACGGTAAGCGTAAACACAGCGATAGCAGCCGTCTTTATGCGTATCATGGTTGCAGCTGCATTCCACTAGCGCCTTGTAGGCCAGCTCAAGTAATTTCAGCAGGTTGTCAGGTGTACGCATCAATTCTTTGAGTGAGCCGGTTCCCCCTGGTACGGTGTCGTAAATCACCAGATACTGACGCCAGGATTCGCCCTCATTTTCCGGCTCGCGATACACCACGCCTTTCAGATGATCCACGTTACCTTTGAAGTAATGTTTAAGCCCAAGCTGAATGGCTGCCCCTAGGGAGGCTTCCACCACGCGATCGTTGCTGTAGCTGGTCACTGGCAGCAGGATACGCAATGCCTCAGATTCCAGTTGGCGATAAAGGTAGAGATAATCTTCAAACTTCGCTTTTTCGGGTTCAGCGCGATATTTACAGCTCAGGTCATGACGTGGTTCATGATCTCGAGGGCGCTGCACCATGCCGCAGCCGAGGCAAACTTTAAACCCGGTGCGTTTCTTTGCCTCTCCTGCGATCATCAGCTCATTGGCATCATCCGCCATTTTGCCAAAGTTGATATCTCGCAGAGTCACTTTGCTCAAAAACTCAAAGCCAAACGGGATTTCTCCTTCATCAATAGCATAAGCGGCCGATACATCCTCTTTTTCGAAGCTGACCAGTAGCTGTCGCTGAAAGAATGCCGGTTCGCGACTATCGCTCTCATCACTGATCTGGCTGTCACGCGCGCTTGAGCGGGCATAAACCTGACGAAGCTTCAGTAATGTCGTTTTTTGCCCGGCATCAGCCCAACCTGGTGTGCCGCATTTTGGACAGTATTTATGCTGATCGCCAGTCTGATCGATATTCTCGCTGTAGTTACAGTGGCTGCAAATACGCCAGTTTTCAGGCTCAGACACTTTCAGATCAATCTGTTCGATTTCAACTTTATGCCCACCCGCATAGAAGTTATTCAACGGGGCAAGCTCAGCCAGCGCCGTTGAAGCCGGACGTTCGTATTCGTAGGTCGTGTTCTGATACTCACGCGTTTCCCCACCGTCCTTGCGCCGCCACAGCACAGAACGCAGCGTAATACCGGCCTCCGGGAAGGCATAGTTGGGAAGTAATCCTTCATCGGTGAGGAAATTAAGCGTTTGCTTGTTATTGATCTGGTTCACCAGCGTCATTAGCGCCTGACGTTCCGAAGTCAACTCGCGCATATCGCTGTCAAAGTTTTGATCGTGCGGGTCGCTATCCAGCTTGTCGATACTGCGCTTGAGTTTATCAATTCGGGAACGCAACGATTTGCGATCCTCCACCAGCAGTTTTAATGCTTGTTCGATACGTTGAACCAGAGAACGCTGCCCTGGTGCCCCTTGCAAATATGACAGTAACTGTAGACGAGTGTCTTCCGTAAGATCAGGGAAGATGGATGAGAACTGCTGAGCAATATACACATGATGCTGATCAATATAACGCAGGAAGTTATAAGGGAACCCAGACTTGTGTCCAAACTCCAGCTCGTCCAGCATCTGCTTCACGTTTTTGCTGATAGCAGATACCGGAACACCTGTTTTCACCCAGTTGTCCATGCAGAATGCGGCCAACTGACGCTCCAAAATAGCCGTTGCGTTCAGGAACACACCAGGGGCCTGTACCTGCCCTTGCATCATCTCCAGAGGCTCTTCAAAGAAGAACTGATCGTGCGGGTTCCCCTCAGCCACCGTGATGTTAAGTGCATTGCCGTCTTTACGTCCGGCACGACCAATACGCTGTAAGTAATTAGCCTGCGCGGGTGGAACAGAACAGAGTAATACTGTAGAAAGGTCACCCACATCGATCCCCATCTCCAGTGTCGGTGTTGCCGAAAGCAGGTTGATATTCCATGGCTGACTACCACGATAGAACGATTGTTCCGTAGCCTCACGATCTTCACGGCTCAGTAATCCGGTATGCTCTGCCCCCTGAACACGCGCGATGTCCATATTATCCCAGTGCCAGGTCACAGCATTTTCAACTTCCTGATAGCGGCCTTCACAGCGCAGAGAAAGACATGGCGCGTTTCGCCAGTGCCACCCCTGATCGGCCGGTGCCCGAACAACCTCACGACAGCAAGAGCAGTTTAGCTGAACAACATCTCGGCTCACTACCAGCGCTGAAGGTACCAGCCCCCAAGCTTCTTTGCCTTTTGTGTCAAAGTCTTTTACCAACCCGGCCATTTTCAGTGTCGCAAACAGACGTCGTAAAACCGTCTCGGCCAGGCTGCTGATAAACAGATTATTGCCGTTGCTGAGCGTTCGGTTGATCCAATGCTGATACCAGCTGGGGTTAGATTTCGCACCAATCAGGCGATGGAAGCCATTTATTTTTTCAAACGAGGCATAGGCGGGTTTACGCGTTTTCGGACCAATAGACGGCATATAGCGCGAAGTTCGCTCCTTCTGCGTCATCATAAAGGTCTTACCCTCACGCCGATAACTTTCGAACGCCGGATGCAGAACAGCTCCCGCCTGCCGCTGATGCCAAAGGACACCAATTACCAGGTGTGCCACTTGCTCAACGCTAACCCCAACCATTTCATCACCCAGCTCTTCGACAAGCTGTTGGTGAAGCGCCGTTATCGCTGAATTGAAACGTGCAACATCAATTCCTGCAGCTGCGTAACCGGTGGCCTCCAGCGTACGTCCAATTCGTGCGCGTAGGGTAAATTCGCTGTATACCTCCCAGTCGAGACGAAGAGAAACCAGCTCCGGTAAATCGGAACTCTCTGCCAGCTGGCCTTCGTTCTTCAGCGTCTGGTAATCGTTCATCCACTGCATGTTGGGCGCGATGAAGCTCGCGGCAAAATGAGCATCATCCGGTGAACGTTCACGCGTCTGCTGGCAGACGCGTGCCGCAAAGGCATCCAACGGTAACGTTTCTTTTTCACCCAACACGCTGGCGATTTGTCCGCGTACCATCAACGGCCAGGTTCGGGCGGTAAAGAAGCTGGCGCGGTGTGCGGCATCCTGTACCGAGTCAGAAAACGTAATCAGCTTTTTATGTTCGTTGAACTGGCTGCCATAAAGTTGATGGATCATCACCGCCGACAGGCTGGCTGCCTGCGACCCAAGAATCGAAATACCCTGTTTGCTGTTGCAGTACGGACATTCGTTAGCAAATTCCAGCTCATCCTTACGCTCTTTGAGCATATCCGGGATGAGTACTTGTAGCAGATCAGTATGGCCACAATGCCCGCACTGTACGTTAGTCTGCTTGTTAAGCTTTAAACAGGAAGGGCACAGTTTCTGGTGAACACCGCTGACCGGTTTATCGTTGTTATCCGGGAAGGCAAGCACAATAGAACGGCCTTTTTCGAAGAACTGACGATAAATACCATCCAGGTCGGTTTCGAGTTGAACACTCTGACCATGGCGCAGGCTCGCCCAACCGGTAGCATGGCAGTCACGACAGTGAATAACGGGAAGATAATGTTCGCGATCTTCCACCGCGACATCATCGGCAAAGACAAGCTTAGGTGTTTTTGACACGCTGGCAACCAGGCGGCGCATCTCGCGCAACCACAGCTGAGAACGTAGTTGCACAAAAGGCAGAACGGGACGCGCTTTATTCGCCTGCAGGCGCTTTTCCCGATCTTCCTGTTTTTCTGGAACCTCCAGGCGTGCCTGGGCAATTAGTGCCAGAATGCTTTGCAGCACGCGGGTTGCATGCCCGGCGCTTTCCGCCAGCATCACCTGGAGATTTTCCAGGCACTGCTGTTCCGACAAAATTCCCCCCTGCAAATCCTCAAGGAGTACGTGCAGGATGCTGTGGCGACGTAACAGTGAGCCCAACTCAATACGCTTTTCACGTCCGAGATCGCTGTCCAGATCGGCAGGTAATTGCAGTGAACTATCCGGGAACCACAGCGGAATTTGTCCGTTCAGATAATCTACCGGGCTGGCGTACGCTTGCGGATCCAGCACAGCGCTGGCCTCCTGGCCCGGATACTGACTGTACTCAATGGTATAACCCTGCAGATACTCTGCCGCCGTGTAGCGATCTTCGCGAATAACCGCGTCATCGCTAAACGGCTGATCAAAGATCGTTTTCGCGTAATCGAGTAGTTGTCCCAGTTCGTCACCTACGGTAGCCGACGTCCCCACGCAGGCAAAACGCTTGTCATCGACACCAATATGATGCTTTAAGCGGCGCACCAGACAGGCCAGATCCGACCCCTGGGCACCATCAAACGTATGCAGTTCATCCACCACCAGATAACGCAGTGACCCAGGCTGGTTATAGCGCCAGAGTTTCTGATCGCCGGGGCGCATCAGCAGGTAATCCAGCATCTTATAGTTGGTCAGCAGGATATCCGGCGGGTTCTCACGCAGGGTATGTTTGCAGGTGATGACTTTATCCGCAGACATCTTTTTGCTGGGTTCGATTTCACTGTCGCCGACAAACAGGCCGACAGTCACTTTGCCATGTAGTTGCGGATCGCTGGCGATGGTTTTAGCGAAACGGCTGGCCTGATCGGTTGCCAGGGCGTTCATCGGGTAAATGATGATCGCTTTAACACCGGCCTCTGATGCCCCAGCACAATGGTTAAGCAGCGGGAACATAAAACATTCCGTTTTACCGGAACCCGTCCCGGTCGCCACCAGCGTCGGCTGAGGCACCTCGATACCCAGGCGCTGGAACGCCTGCGCCTGATGCGCATGTGGTGGGAACGGCAGCGTCAGGTTGGGAAAGAAATTCAGCGATAAGTCACTTTTACGAAACGGCAGCTGAGCGGAAAGATACGGACCTTTCAGCAGCGTTTCCGGCTGGGCCAGAAATTGCTCCAGCATCGAGACGTTATTGTTTTCTTCACCATTAAACAGCGGGCTGTTAAGCGGGAAGGCTGCCCGTAAAAAGGAGGCAACGCTGTCGGCAACCTGCCGACTGACAACGGAAGGCAGCATCAGGCGCTCTCCTTATCTTGTGCAAAGAATGCCCAGGCCACTTTATAATCATCTTCGCGGTCGGGTTTGATAAACGGAGCCTGCCAAATGACGGTTCGGCGCTCGCCTTCATCGCTGCGGGTATAGTCATCAAAAGTGACGCTGACAGTGCCGGTTTGCAGATGCTTGACATCATCCCAGCCGATGGCTTGATCGGTGCAATCGCCGCCGGTCCAGTCCGGGCTGTCGACGTTAAAGACAAAACCGTTTTTCAGGTCCGCTTTACGCGCGGTACGCGGCAAGCCGACGCCCACCAGCCCTTTGCTTGGGGTAAAGATGATGCGGCCGTTTTGATCGTACCAGGTATCAGCTTCGTACTGGCGCATCACCGGGAACTGAACGCGGTAGATAGTAAGTAGTTCTTCGAGGGTTAACCTCAGCGCCTGTGCCACTAGCACGTCGATTTCCACCAGCGCCTGACGGCGGCTGTAGTCGGAGCGTAAAGCGCAGTTACGCTGCCACTCTGGGGTCAGATTGGCGAAGAAATCTTGTGGAAGTTGCGGGAGATTGCGGCTCCAGCGCAGGGTGTTGAAGTTCGGGTTGTAGCAGGATTGCCAGAGATAGGTATAACTGCTCACAAGCGATACGAGACACAGTGCTCGACTATGCAGTGCCGTACGATAAGCATCATTTGTAAGTACTGGCAGTTGGTTAATAAGAGAGGTATTGGCATGCCCCATACCAGTACTTTTAACCCGATAATCCAACGGTACAGAAAGCGTCATTGAAAAATAATCGAGCAATGTTTGAGTATTGTTAAATGCTGAGCCCAGGCAAGTATTAATGTGACTTACACCCGGTGGAACAATTGTTGAAATCAACGTTCTCTCCGAAGATGGCCCTATCATTTCACGATTCACAAAACGATAATAATCCGTCACCTTTCTCGGTTCATCTTCACCCGGTTCAGTCCATGTAACGCGTGGAGTACGTTTGGCATACTCCTGCGCATCACATGCCGGAATATAGTTAGTGCGCGGCAGGTAATCGTCGGGCAAAGTTAGCAGGTCCAGGCAGTCATAATCGCTGTTTTGATCCTACCCGCGAATAGTGGACACGCGACTAAGTGAGTAAACTCCCAGACAG
>ERZ501031.61-NODE-61-length-31193-cov-8.275901_pt1 | contig 31193 bp, 27 predicted proteins | sample MGYA00248843_ERZ501031 | MGnify/ENA primary metagenome ERZ501031 (study PRJEB25958, sample SAMN03398557) | human skin metagenome | study: EMG produced TPA metagenomics assembly of the Human Skin Microbiome Metagenome (human skin metagenome) data set. | reverse complement strand
CGACAGTCTCGGCCTTGCGGTCACGCAGCAGATCAATCGGTCGGTTCTCATTCTCCAGATCGACGATGATGGTGCCATAGCGTCGGCCACGACGCCATGCCCAGTCATCGATGCCGATGACGCGCGGGGACAGCGCTTCCGAGATAGGAACCGCCCGGATCAGGCGCAGCAGGGTGTCGCCGCTGACCGGCATGGCAAGCCGATCAGCCAGGCGGGCGCCGGATTCACCGCCGGCATGCAGAGCGATGCGGCGTTGCGCTTCAGCGAGGCGAACGGTCCGCCGCACCCTCGGCAGGGCCACTTCCGGCAGTTGTTCAACAAAGATCCGGCGCGGGCACCTGGGAGCGGAGCAGCGAAAGCGGCGGACCTGAAGATCGAGATGGCCGATGCGACCCTGCCAGGGAAGATCCCCAAGATGCCGGACGTATCGGCTGTGGACGCGGCGCGAACGGCGTCGGCACACGGGACAGGATGCTGTAGCGGCGCGAGCATGAACCGCTATGAGCACGCGATCAGAGTTGACGACGACCTGCTCAACCGAAAGGCCGGCTGGAAGCAGGGACAGCAGCGAATTGGACACGGAGAAGAGGGCTTTCTCTGAGAAAAACCGTTTCCCTTCATATGGTTATCTTCATCCTCCAGTACACTCGCGCTGCACCGGGAATGCGGATGGACCGAACTTCATTCGCCGTTGACAGGGGCCTCGGCACGGCGCCGGAAACCGCGTCCGTCCCGGCCCGGAACGTCGCGCCCGCTGGCCGAGGAGCCGGATCGCACTGAACGGCGGCTGGCGGACGCCTGCCCGCATTGCGGTGAGGCCGTCAGTGAAGCGGAACAGGGGTGCCGTCACCGTTACGACCCTATCGACCTGCCGGTCATCCGGCCGGTGGTCACGCGGGTCGAGTTGTTCGGCGGGCGCTGCCGGTGCTGCGGCAAGCGGTATCGGGCCGCCCCTCCGGCGACCCTGCCGCCGGGCACACCGTTCGGCCCCGGCATCCGGTCGCTCCTGGCCTACCTGCACCACAGCCATCATGTCGGTTTCGAGCGGTTGTCGCGGATGCTGAAGGAGGTGTTCGGACTGACGATCTCCGAAGGCGCCATCGCCAACAGCTTCCGGCGGATGGGCGACGCCCTGGAGACGGCGTGCACGGCGATCAAGGCCAAGCTCCTGACTGCGCCGGTCATCGCCTCGGACGAAACGACGACCAGGGTCGATGGCGTAACCTGTTGGCAGTGGGTGTTCCATTCCGACACGGCGGTGCTGCACGAGATCGTCCCCAGCCGGGGGCGAGCGGTGGCGGAGCGGGTGCTGGGCGAGGTCCGGCCCGAGGTCTGGGTCTCCGACCGTTATGCTGGGCAACAGGAATTGGGCCAGGTCCACCAGGTCTGCCTCGCCCATGTGCTGCGCGACGTCCAGTATGCCATCGACTGCGGCGACACCGTCGTCGCCCCGAAAATCCGCGACCTCCTGCGCTGGGCGATCCGCGTCGGCAAGCGGCGTTCCAGCCTGAAGGACAGCACGCTGGCCGCTTACGCCGCCAAGGCCGACAACCGCCTCGATGCGCTCGTCGGCGTGCCGGCCGCCCATCCCGCCGGCCGGGAACTCCAGCGCCAGATCAAGGCGTGGCGCTCCAAGTTCTTCGTCTTCCTCAAGGACCGGCGGGTTCCGCCGACCAACAACCGCTCCGAACAGAAAATCCGACCCTCCGTCGTGTTCCGCAAGGTCACAAACGGCTTCCGATCTCAATGGGGGCCGAAAATCCACGCCGGATACCGATCCGTGACCGGAACCGCAAGGCTGCAAGGAACGACAGCCTGGAGCGCTGTCCGCAAACTCATCGACGGCGACTTCGCTATCGCCTGAACGACGGCCGCCACCAACCCCGTGAGCAATTACGGTTACGCTGTCGAAACGCTAAGCCGGCGCCGGACTTTCCCAACGATCGTTCGTCCCAAACCTATTCCGCTGGCTTCGACGGTTTTAAATAAAACCCAGGCGATGGCGTAGGTGACCGGAACGGAAATCGCGACGCACAGCAAGACGCGGCCTGCGGGATGCCCGTTGGTTCCCAAAATGTAGATTACAAATCGCGAGACTGGAATGATGATGAAATAATGTATCAAGTAGACACTATAAGATGTTTCACCCATGAACCGAAATATTCCTTTTCCTAACCAATCGGATAAGAGCGATACCAGCCTGCGTAGCTGACTCGGTAAAGGCATTCTGTGCTGAAGGGCGAATATTGCCAATACAGCGGCCGAGCCGGCTTGAAGGCCGACTCCGATAGGTCCGGTGGGGTGATACAAAGGCAGAATAGCCATGGCTACGGAGGTCATCACGAGCAACCACATCTGACGGGTCTCTGCCGCCAAGGCTGCGGCGATGAGCATGCCCGACAAAAAAAGATTGATTTTAAGGGGTAGAATGGTAGGCATCTCGAAACTGTCCATAAAATCGGCGAACATGAACTTCGCTATCGAAGCCGCGATAAGCAGAACTGCGGCCGATGCCATAAAGCCAATTCTCTTGCACAATATCATGATAAATGGAATCGCCATGTAAAATTGCATTTCAAGACCGATGCTCCAATCGGGGAGTGGCGTCCTGAAATGATAATGCGGGATAAAACCAAACAGTAAGCTGACATGGGCTAAGATATTGTCCCACCCTTGATCGAAAAAACGAACCGGTTGGCTTGGTGGATTGGAGAACGATACGGCGATTTGACTTCGTAATCTTCCCAGCCAAGGACCTAGAGGCAATGCCACGAAGAGAGTCAAATAATAGATCGGTGCTATTCGAAAAAATCGACGTATCCAGAAGCTTATCCAAGTTATGGGATCATCGGGACGCTCCCTGTCGGATCTGATGATATAATGATAAGTCATCAAAAATCCGGATAACATCATAAATACGTCGACAGAAAATTCGGGCCATGACAAGATGGGCAATTTCCAATTAAGAAATAACAAAATATGTCCAATCAAGACCCATGCAGCGGCAAGTCCTCTGAATCCATCTAAAAATGGCAAATCGCGGCCGAATGTATTTTGAGACATGCTACGCCTTTATAGTAACAGAAGTTACTTAGGATGCACCAGGAAGACGAAAAACAATTGATAAATTTTAGAATCAGATACGCTCTCTTTGGCTAGACGTATTAATAACATAAAGAGGAACTATATACAAGATGCGCAAGAGAGTTCTGTGATAATCTCCAGTTGGATATGATGCAATTTTTGATGTCTAAAGTGTAGCACAGCTAGCGATTAACATTATCGCCAGTTGTTCATTCGCTTTTTTTATCGAGTTCGGCTCACCGAGGAGTTGGAGAAGCGGCGAACAGTTGGCATCCCTCCCTGCCGGATGAAGCCCTCTGTCTTTATGCGTCTCTAGCTCTTCAATGCGACGGTCCTAGGCCGATGCGGCTTCCGGTTTCCGCGCGACGATCACATAGTTCTTGGGAAAGCCGCAATGCGTCACCTTCCATCGAAGATCGAGGCGATAAAGCACTGCCGCCGCAAAAAGAGAGAGCATCTTGACCCCAAACAGGAAGGGTGTCGCCAGCACAGCAATACCAATCGATCCGCGGAACTTTGTTGGTAGATACAGATTAGTCACCTCGAACATGTAGCCGCACGTACCGAAGAAGCCTTCAAGCCATTCGATACGCTCGACGTCGAACCCTGCATCGCTGAACAGGTATTTATGCGCGAACTGCGTGTACCGGAAGAAGTCGAATGGCTGTTCGTGCTCTTCATAGAACAGAGGTACAGTGCATAGGATGCGGCCACCCGGCGCTAGTACCCGGTGAAGTTCCGAGAGAGCATCAGCGGGCTCTTTGAGATGCTCCATGACCTGATTGAAAACTATATAATTGAACCTCCCGTCCTCGACTGGAATATGCTCGCATAGGTCACACACATATGTGGATTTCGCATAGGGTTTATCTACTTTTTCGAAATCAGCGCTCTCATACTGTAAGTGCTGAAAATACTTCTTGTAGGGTGCTTGGCCAGCGCCCGCATCCAGCACCCGCCCTCCGGGCGTCATGCTTTGGGCAAACTCCTGGTTGTAGCGGTCGAGATGTATCCGCGAAGAATTGAGAAACAGTCGATTTTTTAACCGTCTCAGTAGACTGGCCATAAGATGACGAACTCCATGGGAAAAAGGCTACTTTCATGTTCTTGCGGTTAGCCAAGTAGTACTCCGTCAAGGTCCTGAGTCTTTAACCAAAGTATATGAAAGTCTAGCATTTTTCATCTAAGCCGCGCATGCTTGCCAGGAAATCATAATGTCATGCGCCTTGCAACGAAAGCAGACTCAGAGTCCCATATTTCCAAGGTGCCTTATCGGATGGGTACACTGCAGGGTTTCGAATGTGCCATTCGCTATCTATGATGAGCACCCAGGTAGCGAGATCGCGCGAACTGGATATAAAGCCGGATCTACTCGAATATCTAAGCCAGTGCGCCAAGAGCCGCTGGCCTCTCAACTGTCGTCGCGCTCGATTCGCAGTCGGAAGGATGTCGTATCGAAATCGACGTCGAGTGCCGATCCGGGCGTTACGACGAAGTCCAGGATCGTGCCTGGCGACACTGTTTGGTTGAGGGTGAAACTGATATTGGATGAAGCATTCGGTCCACCGACCGCAGAAGACCAGATGGTCCTGCCATTGAACAGCACCATCGCGCAGATGCCGTCACCTCGTTTCGATGGGCGGGCGACGTTTCCCTCGACCGTAATCCGGCCCTCTACATTGGCATGCCAGCGGCGAACGGCCCAGATCGGGGTCTTTCCCGAGACGGCGGGATGCGCACCATTGCCGTCGATCTGGAAATCTCGGAAACGTCCCCGCCATGCGTATCCCCAGTTGTTGGCGCGCCATTCCAGAGTTTCCATGCGTCCCGCAGCCTCGGGAGCGTCGCAGTTGCGCCTTTCGCCGGGGGATAACGGTTGCTGCACCAGGGCGGAATAGCTCCAGGCGCCACCCTGCGGGTCCGCATCGAAGTCGGCCCTGCTGTCTGCGACCATCGGGCGCCGATCGGGTTCCATGAATCCGCCGACCGGTCCTTCGATATAGACCGGCGTCCGGCTCAATTGCAGTTCGATCCAACCATTTTGCGGCGTGACCGTTCGTTCGGAGCCGACGATGTCGGTGACCCTTATGGGGCGTTCCGCCGCCATGCGCAGTCGGCTGTCGCCCTCGACCGACCAAGCGACGCGCAACTCGCGGCCGCCAACATCGAACCTGTATATCCGGGAGCGTGGGTCCGTCACCTCGCGGCCCAGCGGCTTCGCGTCCGCGAGCCGCGCTATGAGATTGGCATAGGCGACATATGCCGGCGTCGGGGCATAACGGCCATAGGGGGCATCGGGCTTGCGAACTAAGCCCATGGTTTCGAACTTGTCGTAATCGCGCAGCAGGTACCAGTAGAGGCGCTCGACTCCCTCGCTGACCATGATCGTTGAAATCCGCACCAGATAGTCGGCGATGGCGGCGCGGCCATTGGGAGAGTGATCGAAACGGCCGAACTCGGTTGCCCAAATCGGTTTGCTTTTGCCGCCGGTGTGGCGGCGGATAGAATCCCGAAGGGTGCGGATATCCGCCTCCACCCCTTCCGGATCGCTGGTATAGGGATGGATGATGACGGCGTCCATGGTATCGAGGGCGCCTTTGTCGAACAGGGCGTCGAACCAGGGCCGTGGCGCCAGAACCGCGGCGCCGCCAGCGACTATAAGGCCTGGGCGCCCCGTCTTCAGCATCCGGTAAGTTGTGGCGAGAAGCGACGCGTAGGCCTCTGGCCGATCGTCGCCGCACGGTCCCTTGCAGAAGCTCCCGTTGAATTCGTTCCAGACCTCCAGCGCGGGTACTCTGCCGGTAAATGCGCTCGCGATGAAGTCGCCATATCGAGCAAAGGCTTGCCGTCCGGCATCGGTGTGCGGAGTGTTCCCGTCGTCGTATAGTTTATTGGCGAAGCTCAGAACGATCAGCGGCGTGATGCCCTGTGCCTCCAAGGCGTCCATGTAGCGGACGTAGCGCTCAGGAAGTGCGTAATGGCCCGGCGTAGTTTCCGTGTTGGCCCAATAAAGTTCATCGCGAACGTTTTTTATGCCTGCGCGGACTATCAGCGGGATGATGTCGGTATCCCATCCCTGCGCGAAATGGGTCATGACGCCAAATCGAACCGACTGCGACGGCGCCGGCTGCGCGATGACGGCGAAGCTTGCTCGCGCCCTGTCCGGCTGACCGCCGTCGTCAACGGTCCTCGCCTCCAACTCGAAATAGCCGGGCTTGTCCCAACGTAGCGGCAGTTTGACGGCGCCCTTGTCGGATGGGGCTTGGCCTTGATCCACAAGCCTTCCCGTCATATCCGTGAGCGTCCAGGAGATCCCTTTGGCGGTCGTGGTCACGATAACGTCCGACGTTTCGCTGGGCGCAAAGACATTTCCCAAGCGGCCGGAAGTGATCCTGACGTCGGCCATGACCGGGTCAACGAAGCCGATCATGCCTGTGAGCGCCAAACCTGCGAACGACATGCCTGCGAGAGGCCATGCCGATCCGGAGCGTGTCGGGGAGTCCATCGGCTCTATCTCCAATGCTGTCATTGGTCGTCATCGAGGCACGCCGTGCGGAATTGTCCTGTCGAATGTTCAGAATCTGACCGTTTGCTCTCGAACAGGTTGCCGGCTTCATCGTTGAAGTTTAGCTACCTGATGGTGCAAAAATCCAGCCTATGGCCGGTCATTTGGGGACAGGCCGCCGTCTGCGCCGGCAGATACACTTCCTGGCTATTCGTTCACGCTGGAACTGCGGGCTTCGGGTGCAAAATCTGCCGATGGCCTGACCTACCCATAGTAGTCAAGGTTTCATTGAGTTACGGAGGCTTGCTTCATTGATGTTATTGCGGAACATCGCAGTTAATCCCGCAGTTTCTATTGCATATCTTCGGATTTTTTCTATCGAACGGATTAATCCTCCGATCTAATTTAAAGTAATGCTACCCTAGCCCTTTTGTTCGTATGGACAAGACGGTGCATTCAAGTTGTATGTTGACCGACAAAATACCCGCTGTCACGCGAGTCAGTTGACGTAAGCGGACCCTGGCTTCCGGCAAACCCGGCCGGTTTACCGGCGTTGTCTTTGCTATACCCTTCAACGACAGCGGCGCGGACAAAGATCGTCAGCAATCGGAAAAGGCTGTAGCCAGTGAAGGGTTTTCTTGTTGTTCCCGGCAGAGGATCGCCTTCCCGTTTAGCCCGCCTGGCATCCCTCTTGATGTTGCTGGCACTAATAACAGCGCTGACCGCATGCGGCGTCGCCGGTTCACTTCCGCCGATCACCGAGCCGCCGCCTCTCGCATATCGATTGGACAGCGGCGACGAGATTCGTCTGATCGTGCTGGAAAGCCAACCATTGTCCGGCGACTATTCGGTCAGCGACGCAGGCACCATTTCCGTTCCATTGCTGGGAGCGTTACCGGTTCGTGGTCTTACCGTTCCGGAACTGGAACGGACGATCGCCGCTCAACTCAAGGAAAGCTATTTCGAGAACCCGAACGTCAGTGCGGAGATCAAGGCGTTTCGACCCTTTTTCATCTTGGGAAGCGTGTCCCGGCCCGGCGAGTACGCCTATCGTCCCGGCATGACCGTCTTGACGGCGGTAGCTATCGCCGGCGGTTTCAGCCAGCGGGCTCGCACCGACATAGTATCGATCGTTCGCCGGATCAATGACGAAGCTCCGATGGAAGGCGTCGCGGAGCGCAGCACCCCCGTCATGCCCGGCGATACCATCTATGTCTTCGAACGGATCTTCTAGGCATGTGGTTTCGACGGACTGCATGTTGGCGCGAGCGCTCGGTCGCTATGGCCTTGGGAGCGCTTGCCGCATCGTCTTCGCCTGTGTGCGCCCAATCTGCGTATGAACCCTTTGGCGTACGCCTAGGCAATGTGAATCTTTTTCCTGATGCCGGGGTTACGCTCAGCTATAACGACAACGTCTTCTCGGACCGCGACAACAAACAGTCCGATTTCGTGCGTGCATTCGAAGCCGGATTCAACGCTGAAACCGATTGGTCCAGGCATAAGGCTACCGCAGAAGCCCAGATCACGAACAGCGTCTATCTGGACAACACGGTAGGCGATCGAAATTCGCTCTATGGCAAATTGACCGGCAGGATCGACATAACCGCCGACGATACTCTGACGCTGTTGACCAGCATACGTCGGAACTCGACCTTGAGCGGCTTCAATTCCCTGGACTCCAGCTCACCGGCGAGCGGCGACGGCCAACCCGGTGAGAACCCCGATGAGAACCTCGCTCTGCCGCGTCAGGACGCCAGTCTGTTGTCCCAGGACCCCAGCTTGCGGGACGATCAGCGCATCGAGTACGACGACACCCTCCTTCAAACGTCCTACGAGCGAGATGTAAACGATCTCAAGGTCCGGGTTTCCGGTTCATATCATACCTTGGATTACAACAATGAGCAGGCGAACGATCTCGATCGCGGTGATATCAGACTAACCACAAGGGTCACATATTCCCTTTCACCGAGCTTAGGCATCTATGTGCAGCCGTCCCTGTCCTGGCAGCGGTTCGATACTGCGGACGACCGCGACTCCCGGCGTCAGAGCTTGCTTGTCGGCACGACCTTCAACCTGTCCGCGATCTGGATCGGCGATGTCGGCATCGGCTTCACGAACGAGAACTTCAGGAGCGACACCCTGCCCGACGAGTCCAACCTTGCGCTCAACGCGCGCCTGACTTGGACGCCCTCGGCATTGACCAAGGTGACATTTCTCCTGCTAAGGCAACAGGAAGCCGACATCCGCGTATCCTCCTCCGGATCGGTGACCACCAGTCTGGAAACCCGAGTGACGCACGACTTCATGTCCAATCTGTCGGCTGAAATTTTCGGCGGATATGCTCTCGATGAATACAGCGACAAGACCCAGGACCGGCGCACGGCGCGTTTTAGTCTCAATTATCTTCTCGGCCGAAACCTTGTCTTGACTGCCAAGGCGGAGCACAGAGAGCGGGTTTCAGACGATCCGAACGACGAGTACGATCAGAACATTCTATCTATCGGACTCAAGGCGCGACTGTAACGGCTCCGTTTGCTCCGCCTTTTCTCCCTTAGAACAGTTCTGCTGAGCATTCCAATGGACGTATTCTGGCCGTGCGAGAAAACACTGCCAACGAAATCAATTTTGATCGGCGATGACACAGACAAGCGTCCTCATCCCCATCCTCCTGGCATTGATGCTGACGCGATGGAACTGGATACTGGTCATGCTGCCGACATGCGCCATTCTTCAGTCTGCGGCAGTTCTCCAAATAGGGTCGTTTGGATTGAATCCAGGATATTTCCTGGGCCTGCTCATCCTGGGACGTACGATTGTCGAGGTTGCGTTCCAAACCAGAACTCTCAATCGATATGTGCTGAGTTCAATGATCCCGCTGTTCTTTTTCTTCCTGGCGGCGCTGATCAGCCTATGGATTGCCCTCGTGTTCTTTCAAGGCCGCATCAACGTTATCGGCGGGACGGACGCCTTCGTGATCGAACGGGCGTCGCCCTATCAATTCCGCCGCGAGAACATCACGCAGATGGCTTATCTGCTAATGGACATCGGCATCGTTTATGCAATTGCTCACCAAGTCGCGCGATTCGAGTGGGATCAGGTCGAGGAGCTGCTGGACCACGCGTTCGTACTATGCCTTCTCATGGCAGGGGGCCTGTGCCTATGGCAATATGTCAGCAGCTTCACCGGAATTCCTTGGCCGGATAATTTCTTTCATTCCAATTCTTCGTACGCGGCCGCCGGCAATCAGCGGCTATTCGGTGAGTTGAAAGTCAACGGTCCATTCGCTGAACCTTCGGCCGTGGCTTACTATTTCGCTGGGTTGCTGTTCTTCGCTTGGTTCCGTTTTTGCGAGCGATTCACGACACTTTCTGCCTGCCTCGTCGCTTTGGCGGTGGTTGTCCTGTTTCTGTCCAAATCCACCAGCGCGTTTTTGGTGATTGGCGTATTCGGACTTCTGGTCGGAAAAGCCGCGCTGGGATTGCTGGTACGGTCAAAGATTCCACGTCTGCGCTTGCGCTGGGGCGGTATCGCCGCAGTATTGGCTCTACTCGCATGCGTAGTCGCCGGATGCATTTTCCTGATCAACAACCAAAACTTCATCTCGGAACTGTTCACCAAGATGGTATTGGAGAAATCGGAGAGTTCGTCCTATGAACAACGCTCAGCGGTCAACGAGATGGCACTGGAAATTTTGATCCAGACAAAAGGCGTCGGTATTGGACTTGGCAGTCATAAGCCCAGTTCACTGGTCATGACGCTGCTCTCCAATGTAGGAATCGTCGGAACTCTAGTTCTCTGCGCCTTCTTTGCATATCTTGCGTTTCCTAGGAGCCGGGTCCCTGATGAACGCGATTCGAAAGCGCTCAAGCTGATTACCCCGCATCGCTGGTTCTTGCTTGGACTTTTGATGATACATAGCTTTTCCGCTCCTAACCTCAGCGCGGCCATTTTGTTCGTTTCCTGCGGTTTTCTCTGCGGCGCCATCGCGGTCAACCGAGCTATGCGGGAGAGATCCGCCCTGCGGCGAACGCAGATGAATTGGGCTCCCGAAATCCACGACGCCGCGGCTTCCTATACCTGAAGTCACGGCGTCCCCGATCCGCTAGCGCCGTACGGCGCCGGAACCGATCTGCGGCAGGCGCGACGTCCCGCTCTCGCCATTGTTGCGCCTCAAACTGCGTGCGATATGCCGAAGCTTTAGATAGGCCCGCTTATAGAACGGGCGATAGTAACCGCGCCGCAGGTTGTCCAAGTCGGAAAGACGGTCAGGCACCATATGCGGGAAATGGCGTAAGGGAAACTGCATGGAGCCCATTAGCTTATTGACGTCGCCGATCATGTCCTTGGTCATGGTTGCTTCTGCGCCGATGCCGATGTTCCGGACTAAATGGCAGGTTGGTTTTATGATGAGGGCGTTGTTGAGCCAACATGAAAATTGGAAGCGGTAGGAAAAGCTGTTCAGATCGTTGGAATGGACGAGATTCAGAGTCGTGGTCCAGAACCGAGCCGCACCCCGGTCATTGAACAGATCCTTCAGATATCCCTGCCGCCTCACCGCCGGCCATTCTTTCATCTCAACGTCGAATTTCTCCCACGCGCGGCGCCATGACGCCCATCCCCAACTGGTGTAAAGCGTCGAAAAGTAATAGCTATAATCCGAGTTTCGTTTCTGTCCGGCGGCCGAAGTCCGTCCGCAAACCGCCATGACGCGGTTGTCATCCCGGTAACGTTCCAGCATCTCTTGACAGAACGGGAAAAAGCTGGGGTCGGGTACGCAGTCGTCTTCCAAGATCACCACTTCTTCCGCCCTGCTGAACGCCCAATCCAAACCTGATACGAACCGTCGCCTGGTGCCCAAGTTGCTGTCGGAAAAATTCGTTTCCACGTCGCACGGCCAGTCGATCTCCTTCAGAACCTCCCTTGTCTCCTTACATCGCGCGGCGTCGGTTGGATGGCCAGGACGGGGGCCGTCCGCGATCACAAGCAGTCGCGTGGGGCGAATGGCCGAGATGGCTCGCAGAGTTCCACGAGCCGCTTCCGGTCGGTTGAAGATCATAAATACGACAGCGACATTGAAAGATGTCATTCGTTCACCTTTTCTGCGGTTATCCGACGATCGGGTTGGTCGGCTATCCGAACTCGCAGTATTACTCCAAAATCGGACATATAAGGCCGGAGCCAGATTCAAGGGCGTGTGCTCAAAGACAAAATCATAAGATGGCGATGTACGATTTCCAATGGAGCAAAATGTCTCCCAAGCTCCACAATTAGCCATTGAATTAAATCATGATAGTTAACTCGATCTGTAATTTATTTTATGTTCCGGATTGGATGCAACTAGCTTTATAAGCTTGTCAGATCTAAACTTATCGCTGGCAAGACTTCTTATTCTGCGTTTGATCTACCTGAAAATTTTCCTGGAGTGAGATATGGATGCGCATGCCAAGACTATGGGTGGGTTGAAGCGTAAGCTGGGCGAATTGCGCACCTTTATCCCAAGCGGCGATCCCGTGCTCTATCTCGACTATCCTATGCACCTTAACATCGGTGACCAGCTTATCAATCTGGGAACGGAAGCGTGGTTCGCCGACCATGGCTACACCGTAACCAACCGCGCCTCCCATTTTGACTGCTCCGACCGCAACCTCCGCAAGGTCGGCGCGGACTCCACCATCGTTCTGCACGGCGGCGGCAACTTCGGCGATATATATCCGGTTCATCAGGAATTCCGCGAATACATCGTGGGGCGTTTCAGGAATAACCGGATCGTGGTGATGCCGCAGTCCGTTCATTTCAAGTCAACGGACAGGCTTCGCGTTGCTGCCGAAATTTTCAGTCGGCATCCGCGATTGACAATTGCAGTCCGCGACACGGAGTCGTTCGATTTACTAACTAAGCATTTCAAGAACGATATCCGACTTTTCCCGGACATGGCGCATCAACTTTGGTCGAGGCCGGACATGACAGCCGGATCGGTCGGTCGAGCAACGGATGGCGCAAACCGGACGCTCGTTTTGTGGCGTCAGGATATCGAGGCCGTGGCGAAGCCGGCAGGTTTTGCTCAAGATCGTGATCTGATCGATTGGGAAGCGCTGATGACGGCAAACGACATTCGCGTCTACAAAGCGATCCTGCGCTGGTACCGTCTCGACCGCCGGTTAGGCCACCTTTTCCCGAACCACCTCCTATGGTATCCTATCCGCGCTCGCTTGGTGAACCGGATGATCTGCCTGTTCCGCAGCTATGACAACATTGTGACTAACAGGCTCCATGCGATGATTTTGGGCGCCTTGTTGAGCCGTAACGTCGAGTTTTCAGACAACAGCTACGGAAAGTTATCGCGCTACTGGAGCGCTTGGCTGAAAGACTCCGATCTTAAGCCAGTTCCCGGAACGCCTTGTGGCTGACGGCGCGACTGTGACCTAGGTTTAATGTTCATTGGGTGCGCAAGCGCACAAACTGTTTGCGTACCTTGCGAACAAGGCTCTCGGGAGTACGGGCTTCCGCCTGCGCGATATACTCCCGAGCGCTGTTGGACAGCCGATAAATGCTGTTTCCCGGGGCCGAACGGCGAAATTTCAGGCACATCACAATGGCGTCTCCCACTCCCCGCAGTGAACTGGCGTAAAGCTTGTTGAAGAAGCCTTTTATGAGCCATGCGGCCCCCGAAGCCGTCAGTTTGCTCAAAGGGGTTCCAAACTTATAACTGGAATAAAGACTATTGCGAACGGCATAGTAGTATCGGCCGGCGCTCCAGTGGACCCGCGCCTCCGGATGAACCTTATGTCGAACGACCAATTGGGCCGAATACTTCAAGCGCCAGCCGGCATTGATCAATCTGTATGCGACGTCTTTTTCCTCGCCGCAGAAGAATAGCGCGTCGTCATAGGCGCCTACGTTCTCGAACGCCTGGCGGCGTATCGCGTGGGCGCATCCGCAGAACTGGGTCGCGTCGAACTGGCGGTCAGACATCGGCTTGAGGGATGCCGGGTAGCACCAAGACGACCAGTCGTCTTCATCATTGAAATAGTTTTTCACGCGGAACGCGAGGACCGCCAGTTCGGGTTCCGCCTTCATGTCCGCGACCGCCGTTGCCGCCATCAGTCTCGTCTCGAAGATGGCGTCATTGTCCAATGCTATGACATAGGGCGCCGAGCCGAGTCTGGTCGCGTAGTTCCGGCCTCCTGCAACTCCCAGATTGACGTCCAAAAACTCCAGATGCACTTGTTCGTTATCGCCGAAGCGCGCTTTGAGCGCCGCCTTCGTCATAGGCTTGCTGCCCTGGTCCACGACGAAGACGCGGCTATCGACCTTTTCCTGCTCCAACGCGCTTTCTATGGCGTTCAGCGTATCTTCCGCCCGATCAAGCGACAGGATGATGAAATCAACACGGTCGCCGCCTTCGTCGGCGGCGAACGACGAGTTCCTGTGCAGCATTACATCCTCGCGCCAGATTGACGTGTGATAAAGACGAAAGTCTTAAATCGAAACTCTACTTGGACGCCGAGGATAGCACTCGCTTTTTCCTTCTGGAAAGGGTTCATAGGCGTGGCATGGATACGGCATTCGCAGCGCTGCTACTTGGCCTTCGGGTAAATCGTTGAACATTATATCCCTTTAGATCGTGGTGGCGTCCTCGAGGATTCCCGCATTTGGAGGAGCGCAGTCATCTTCAGTGCCTCTGGCTGCCGAGCCAGAGGCACTCGGCCCAGATGGTGGTATCGGTCACGGGCTATTCGCCGACCTGGATCGGCAAGATCGTATGGCGCTACACAGCCAACGGCGCGATCACAGGGAATGCGGCGGGCGGAGAGCCCGCCACCAATGCCATGTCGCGTTCAATCATTTCCGCCAGAGCATCGAGACCGCCAAGATCGGCCGGTCGTGACAGCCGGTGTACCTGCAGCCGGCGCAAGAGTTGGGCACATTGCTGAAGGTGCGAGGTTCCCGCGGAACCGTTCAGCATATCCCTGCCGTACCGGGACGCATACGAGTTGGCGATCAAGGTCGTGAGACTGAGGCCTATCGGCAGCCGCGCGATGGCGAAATCTCCAATTTCCAGCCGATAGATGCGGAATAGCGGAGCCGCTCGCGGAGCGAAGCGTCCGTTCAGCCCGCATCCCTGTTTGACCATCCCTGGAGCGAGTGGCCGGAGACTGTCCGGCTCCAGCCCCGTTGCAGCAATGAGGGAGTCGGGATTCAACTTGATCTGTGGAAAACCCCTGAGCACATGGGGCCGGCCATCCGGCTGAAATGCGACGGCGCCGATATCGTCGGCCATCAGTCGATGCCCTCGTCGCACCAAGGCGGCGGCGGTAGTCGATTTGCCGGCTCTCTTGTCGCCCAAGAACATGGCGACGCCCCCGGCCAGTTCGATCACGCTGGCATGCATCACCAGCAGCCCACGTTGTTGAAGCAAAACGGCCATGACGGCGCCGAGCAGCGGCAGCCGAATTAGATTTTCATCGGCGTTGGCGATGGGCCGGATCGTGATTGCTCTACCACCTTCGATCCGGAACTGACCGACTTGAGACCAAAGCAAGCGGGCAGTGTTCGTGTCGCGTTCGAAGCTTGCGCCGAATCCCTGTGAGTCGATGGCCGGTTCCGACCCGGCGTCACCTAGCCGGATCGTGACATCCGGTTCCCGGTCGACATCGCCTGCCGCCAGCTCGGGAAGCTCGATTTCGCAGGCAATTTCCAGTTCGAACGCTTGATATCTGTATGCCACCGGTGAGACACTTCATCAATAGAGAGTGAAGGACGCCAATCAGCCGACATATCTCCGGCGTCACGCATAGGCCTGCTTCAGCCAAAGGCCTAGGGCAACCAGCCGGCAGAGCATGAAAAGGCGCGGCGCCGGAAAATCGTCCTTGCTGCCGAGGAACTCGCGAAAGAGCTCACGCGCCTTTTGCATATCGACGTAGCGGTCGAGCCCGACGTTGTCGCGGATGATCACTTCCTCCATGAGGGCGCGGTGATGGTGAAGCATTCCCTGCCTCAGGTGCGGAGTGAAATCGCACTTGTCCGTACGCCATTGAATTTCCGGCGGCAGGATGCCTTGCATCGCGTTCCGCAGGATGCCTCGGCCCCATCCCTTGTTCAGCTTCTGGTCGGACGGCAACGCCAAGCAAAATTCGATCAGCCGCTGGTCCATGAAAGGATGCCGAATTTCGATGTGTTGGCTTGCCGCCACCCTGTCCAGCACTTCGAGAGCATTGGTGCTCTGACCTGGCTTTACCAGATCATGATGGCTGTAGCGCCCCCAATTTGCAGAATTCCAGTGTGGTCCGCCATGGGATCGGTGCGACGTTTGCGCATCGGCAAGCGCCGCGATGGCCGGATTGATAATTTCCAAGACGGAATCCGTCCGCTTCGACTTCTCGCACAGCCAGCCGTTTATCTGGCCCCGCAGCCGCCGATGTCGATAGTAGAGTCGACGGCAGAGCGAAGATTTTTGCAGCATGGCGAACTGGACATGAGGCAAAAGCAGTCCAGCCGTCGATATTCCGTTTACTCTCGCGACATGGCGGGAATTGGCAGCGAGTTTCCGCCATTGTCCAGCCATCGCTAGTTCCTTCAGATAATAGTGGCCGAAAGATACCGTCTCATCTCCCCCATGTCCGCTCAGGATCACGGGGATGCCGCGCTCGCGCGCGGCTCCCAGCATGACGAATTCCGACGATAGGCCGGGGGCGAAGAACGCCTGATCCTGTTGCCGGACCAGTTCGTCAAACCGCTCCAACGGTTGCAGGTCGGTCAAGTCTATAAAGACGGAGTCGATCCCGCCGGAAGTCAGTATCTTGTCGATATGCCTACGCTCGTCTATCTCGGGAAACCCGTCGAACACCCTGGACAGAGTGGTGAGCCGCTGGGAACCAACCGTCGATAGATGTTGCCGAGCTATGCAGACGACGCTTGACGAGTCCAATCCTCCGCTAAGCGTCGCGCCGATCTTAGAGACGCCGCGAAGCCTGTTAACCACCGCCGCGCTGAAGATCTCGCGAAAGGCTTCTGCATATTCCTGATCGGAAGCAAGTTTCACCTCTCTCTCCGGATCGAGCGACCAATACTTCCAGATCCGGAAGACGCCGGACTCGATCATCAGGCAATGGGCGGGGGGGAGACGGCGAACCGATTTGAAAAAAGTAGAAGACGTGTCCTGAAAATCCTGCCGCAAGAAGGCGCCGATAGCAGCGTCGTCGGGCACACGGTCAAGGTCGCATCCAGCGAAGAGGCACTTGACTTCGGAACCGAAAAGAAGCCTGTGATCGTCGACATGATAGACGAAAGGCCTGACGCCGATCTGGTCGCGTGCGCAGAATACCCGCTTCTCGCGCTTGTCCCATATGGCGAACGCGAAATCCCCAAGCAGATACGAAATGCAGTCCTTACCCCATCGTGCATAGGCGCGAAGGATCAGGTCATCGTCAGCGCTGCATGCCAACTGGTCAGGCGGCAATCCAAGAGAGGCGCCAAGTTCCGGCCGATTGTCGAGCCGGGTGTCAGCCGCGATCACAAGCTCGTTGAACGTTCCAACGGAGCGCCAGTCCGTCTTGAAGAGTGCTTCCGACCGTAGGCTTGCCAGGAAGCCCGTATCAAATGAATGTGTCTTGACAAGCGCTCCCCGATGCGCAAGTGCGCGCACCATGGAAGCGGCCCGGTCCTGTGAAACGGGTTCGGCAGCTCGGTTGATGATGCCGGCAAATCCGCTCATGGTGTTTCTAAATCCAATTTGGCGAGTTCGCGGTAATGCTCCAGACTTCCAGCGCTTCCGCCCGTGACGGCCTTGTCCCGGCATGTGAGCCAAGCATGCGCTTGAAACTTTCCGTCGACGTTCTTGAGCGCGCCTATATGGACAGTAGATCCGATGCCCTTCATGATCAAAAGTGTCTGAGCTGCAATCGCCTGAGTTAAGCAGCTTGCACCGGGCACCCGCCTGCTCGCCTTGTCGACCATCCAGCCGACCGTCGCAATGACGGCGTCATCTGACTTATGCGGTGCAGCAGAGGAGAGGTTCGATAGTATTCGACGAATGAATTTGAAACCTAAGAAAGAGAGCGCAATGCGTACTACGCCAATGACCGTCACGGCCAAAGCGAGAAGAGCGACCGTCTTCATCCGGTTCCCTTGCATAGTTTACTCCCTGATCGCTTCGATCAATCCATGCTCCATCATCGAGATCATGAGATCGGAAAGGTCACTTCGGCAGACGGAATAAGAAACGTCAAATTCCTCAGCTATCGTCGAGCAAATTGCGTTAAACGAGACTGGCTTTTCCATCAGCGCCCAAACGCGAGCACCCACATCGTTTATCCCGAAATAGACACCAGCCTCAAGATTTAGCAAGGCGACGCCGTCCCCGACATCGCAAGACGTAACGTGACTGCATCCTATAACGACAGTATTATCTTCGAACATATTTGTCGTCTCACATCTCCAAGTTGCGGCATTTGCATTCACCCCGCCATTAGGGTTTGGCTGCATCATATAGTAACTGTTCTCGATATAAGATCCCCGAATCCATCGGCATCGTTCGACACGGACGGATTCGGGGCCTTGTTTCAGGAGAAGGTCACATCTTGAAAAGGCGTGCCAATTGGAAAACTAGCGTCAAGCTTAGTGCCACTAGTCGCACCTTTAGTGATTGCTTCAACCGTGCCATAGACTTCGAGCTTCGGCGCATGATAGGTCTTTCGCAACTCTGTCGATTCTGCCATGACAATATCCTTACGGTGTGGGACTTAGCGTCGGGTTTGTACAGCCGGAAAGCGCCAAACGCCTCCTGAATAATACTGTACAGTCTTTGACATAACATCTTTAGAACAGTCAATGCAATCAAATGCAAAATTTATGTTAGGATTAACCCTTCGGTACAGGCATTTCAATATATATCGTACTTTTACCGACATCTACTATTGCATTCAAGGGTCTTTGGTGGTTCGAGGCTGGCTCAACTTCTATAATGAGTTAGGTGTCAACCTCATGTCCTTGAAAGGGGTAAGTCCATAGCAGGGCCGTTTCGCCAGTAAGAATGTTGCGAAGTTTCCAGGAATAAATTATCTCTCTGGGGCCTTCATCGAACTATGGCAACCCCACGAGCATGGATCGAAAGTCCTGATCAAGGGTATTGCAATAGATTATACTACAGCCTTCGAATGCTTTCGAACGGTACTGTAATAAACACAAACAGCTGGGAGATTTTTTGGAAATCTTTTGATTAATGTGAGTTTTGCCTTGGGCGAAAATATGCGCCCCTGAGCCCCGTCAGGAGATAGTCATGTCCGAAAGCACGCTCGAAGTTGAGACGATGCCCTTCAATGATATGGGCAGCTCGGTGACGCATAGAGATTTACCGGTGCCTCTATATAAGAAAGCGGAGAAAAGGGTCTTAGACATTATTTTTTCTTTTATACTGATATTAGTTTTCTTTCCCCTCATTTTGCTCGTTACCATTATCATCAAGATGGATGGTGGGCCAGTCTTGTTCATGCACCGACGGATCGGAGCGGAAGGAAAGTCTTTCCTGTGCTTCAAGTTTCGGACGATGGTTCAGGATGCCGAAGCCCGCTTGCAACACCATCTTCAAAACGACCCTGACGCCCTTGCTGAATGGCAACAGAACCAGAAACTCAAGGATGATCCACGGATTACCCGCTTTGGGAGGTTCCTTCGCCGCAGCAGCTTGGATGAATTGCCGCAACTGTTCAATGTCATGGGCGGATCGATGAGCTTGGTGGGACCACGCCCCATCATCAGTAACGAGATCGAAAGATACGATCGATATTTCTATCACTATCGGCGGTGTCGCCCGGGTCTCACCGGCCTTTGGCAAGTCTCACGACATGCTGACATGACTTACAAACGAAGAGTAGAACTTGACTGCTTGTATGTAGCGCATTGGTCAATTCGGGTGGACTTGATAATACTATTGCGCACCATTTTTACGATGATCAGTGCGCGCGGCGCCTTTTAGTCGCCGCGCGGAGACTGGGCTGATTTCGTTTATGTGTGCTTTTCAAGTCGAGCCAACGCATTGAACCGGGATTATGGGAGTACGGCTACGATGCGAATATGCTACATCGTGGAGGCCATGAGCGCCGGCGTCGGTCGTCATGTCGTGGATCTTGCTTGCGGTATGGCAACCTGCAATCATGAAGTTCACATCATTTATTCGCCGAATCGAGCCGACCCGGCCCTGCTGGAGGAAATTGCCGGCTTGCCATCGATTAAGGTTCATTCCATTCCAATGCGGCGAGCTCCGCATCCCTTGGATGTCGTTGCACTTTTCAAGATTACAAAATATTTTCTGAGCAATGGACCATTCGATATCGTGCACGGACACAGCTCTAAGGGCGGTCTGTTTTCGCGATTGGTAGCGCTGATTTCTACGTCTGGCAGCATCTACACTCCACATGCCTTCGCCACCATGTCACCGGAATTGTCTGCCGTCCAAGCCAGATTCTACCAGCTGGCTGAAAGACTATTGGGGCGCATAAGCAGCAAGGTGATCTGCGTTTCTTGGTATGAGCATGAGCATGCGTTGAAACTCGCTATCCCGCCGGAAAAATTGGCCATCATCCGGCACGCTCTGAACCCGATCGGATTCAGTCCGGCGGTTCCGCTACGGCGTGAACTTGGAATACCCCCCGAAACAATGATCGTCGGTTTCGTCGGGCGCATGGAGTACCAGAAGGGAATGGACGTGTTGCTCAAAGCGGCGCGTTTAGCTCTGGATCGCTGTTCGTCCATGCATTTTGTCCTGATCGGTGAGGGCAGTCTTAGAAAAACCCTTCAGATGCAAGCCGAGGAACTTGGTTTATCAGAACATTGTACTTGGCTTGGCCATCAGCCAGCCCGCCGTTACTATGAAGCGCTTGATGTCGTCGTCGCGCCCAGCCGTTACGAAGGATTGCCTTATAGTCTGATGGAAGCCTTGTCGAGCGGGACGTTAGTCGTTTCGACTGCCTTTGGCGGTTGTACGGAACTGATCGATGACGGCGAAAATGGCTACATTGTTCCGCTTGAGGACAGCGAAACGCTCGCGATGCGCTTGATCGAACTGGCTGCGGACGAGGATCTGCGCCGGACCATGTCGGCCAATGCGCGGAGACGGAGCGTGTTCAGCAGCCTCGACCAGATGTGCGCCGAGAACGAGGCGCTTTATTTCGGATGGCCGGTTGACCAGGCGCGGCTCTCGCCGGCGCAGAACCTTGCCGCAACGGCGGGCATTCCGGCGGTTGTCGCGATACGGGAAACAGCCGAGATGCCGGTTACCATGGGATGACAGTCATTCGCAATGACCGAACAGCCGATATGAAACGTCGAGTATCGTTCGCTCTACTTTGGTCGACCGCTGGAAGTTGGTCGCGTGAGGGAGTCAACTTTCTCGTTTTCCTGATCCTGGCGAGACTGCTGGGTCCGGAGACCTATGGCCTTGTCGGAATGGCAATGGTGCTCGCCGCATTCACACAGATCATGCTGGTGGAAGGGATTCCTCTGGTCCTGATCCAGCGCAAGAACATTGAAGCCGAACATATCGACACGGTGTTCTGGCTGCTGATAGTGTTGGGCACGCTGAGTTCGGTTGCTATGGTGGCATGTGCGCCCTCGCTCGCCGCATTTTATGGAGAACCGGAGGTCGAACGACTGCTCTACTGGATTGCGCTGCTGCCAATAATCCAGGCCCTTGCGTCGGTTTACGCGATCTTGTTGAGACGCGATCTCCAGTTCAACATTATCACCATGCGCAGCATGCTTGCCGCGGTGATCGGTGGCATCGTCGGCGTCACGATGGCTGTCCAGGGATACGGTGCAATTTCGCTGGTTACGATGTTCATCTGCCAGTGGTTAATCCAACTGATCGTCATGGCGTTGAAGTCGCCCTGGCAACCGGGGTTCGGCGTCTCGCTCCGGCACTTCCGTGAAGTCCGCGAGTATATGGCTGAGTCGATCTGCACCCGTTTCCTTGGGTTTCTCGAGCAGCAGGCCCCGCGGGTCATCATCGGTTCCCTGATGGGCCCGGCGACGCTGGGATTGTTCACAATGGGCTGGCGATTGCTGGAGGTGTTGACGTCTCTTGTGATAATGCCGGTCAGCCAAGTCGCCATGCCGACCTTCTCACGCCTTCAGGACGATCCGGTTCGGGTCGATGCGATGCTGAGAACCATGGTTCAGCTTGCGGCTCTGGTCGGGTTCCCGTCATTCATCGGCCTTTCGGTAACCGCACCAGAATTGGTTCCCATGGTGTTCGGCTCGAAATGGTCGGAGGCCGTGCCGGTGGTCCAGATCATGGCCGTTATGGGCATAAGCTGGTCGATCACTTTCTGCGCGAATGGCATGCTGGCAGGGATGGGTGTCAGGCGTTGGCGTCTGTGTTTGGGCATTATCAATCTCGTCATGCTGGTGGGAGTTCTCGGGCTGGGCAGCATTTACGGCATGATCATACTGGCGCTCGCCTTGGTCGGCCGCACCTTGGTAATCCTGCCTCTCACCCTTCTTGTTCTGCGGCGGACCATCGGCATCAACATTCCACGTCTCTTGACGGGACTTTTTCCAATTCTGGCGGCGGCGCTAGCCATGGCGATTGCGGTTGCCGGCGTTCGGGCTGGGCTTCACGGCCATCCGCAGGCGATTGTCCTGTTGGCGTCGGTCACCGCAGGCGTGACCGTCTATCCAGTGCTACTGTTGCTTTTTGCCCGCTCCATGACCCGCAAGATGATCCAGTCGGTTTCCAGTATGTGGAGTCTGCGACATGCCAGAGCGTAAGTCCTGGATGCAATGTTGGCGGTTCGGAATATGGTGAAGCCCATGCGGGTCGTCCTGCTCAGCGACTTCGGCCACATCAACGGCGGCGCCGCCAAAGTAGCGATTAATTCGGCCTTGGCCCTAGCTGAAAGCGGTATCCGCATCGACTTCGTCCATGCTGTCGGCCCCGTCGATACGCGTCTTCACCGACGCGGCATCACCCTCCATCATTTCGATACGCCAAGCGTATGGTCTGTCAGCAATCCTTTTGCCGCCGTGCGCGACGCGGTTTGGAACCAGGCGGTAAGGCGACGCCTCGGCAAACTTCTGGACACGTTTGACCCCGACGTGACGGTCGTTCATGCCCATCAGTGGTCCAAGGCGCTCAGTCCCAGCGCGGTGGCGGAACCAATCTACCGGCGGTTCCGTACGGCGGTGACCCTTCACGACTACTTCATCGCTTGCCCGAATGGCGCGCTTTATGATTTCCAGGCGGCACAGCCTTGCGACCGGCGGCCCATGTCGCCGTCGTGCGTGGTCTGCAACTGCGACAGCCGAAGTTATAAGCACAAGGTTATCAGGCTCGCGCGGCACGCTCGCCAGGACTACGCCTTGAACCGTATCGGCTGGCCCGACCTGATCCATGTCAGCGATTTTGCCATGCGCATGGTCAAGCCTTGGCTGCCGCACGACAGTCGCAACCATGTCGTGCAGAATCCCGTAGACGCCCGCAAAAATGGTCGTGCCGAAGTGGAGAACAACCAGTATTTTGTCTGCATTGGGCGACTGACGCCCGAAAAGGGGGTTGTCGAGATCGCTACGGCTGCGGCGGATGCAGGTGTTTCCATCGTCTTCGTCGGTGCAGGGCCGGCTGAACCCGATATACGCAAGGTCAATCCTGCTGCCAAGATTACAGGATGGATAAGCTCGGGGCAGGTCCGCGCGATACTGCGTCGATCGCGCGCCGTCGTTTTCGCGTCCACTTGGTACGAAACCGGCGGCCTCGTCTGCAGCGAGGCGCTGGCCAACGGCGTGCCAGCGATCGTATCGCGTATGACCGGCCCGGCTGATTTGGTTAAGCATGGCCAAAACGGGATGCTGATCAGCCCAGGAAACCGCACTGAAATCGCCGCCGCTATGTCCAAGTTGAGTGATCGTGCGCGGGCGAAGTCCATGAGCGAAAATGCTTGTGGAAGCTACTGGGCGGCGCCTAATACGATGGACGATCACGTCCAGTCCTTGCTGGAAGTTTATTCGAAGATGTTGACGCGCCCCGTCCTAGCCGCCCGGACGTAGCCGTCATCCCTGTCCATTTTTGAGCCACGAGAGGTCGTTTGATGGCGCCGACACAACAAGTTCCACATCTGCAAGACTACGGCTCGCTGTCCGCGAACCGGCCGCCGCCGGCTCCGGGGACACGTAAACCGCGGGTTTCCATGGTGACTATCGTACTGAACAGCGCGAATACCGTGGAGAGGACCATTCGCACCGTGCAGGAACAAACCTTCCAAGACATCGAGCATATCGTGATCGATGGCGGATCGACCGACGGCACCCAGGATCTGCTTGCAAAACTCTTGAGACCTCAAGATTATTGGATCAGCGAACGCGACCGAGGGATCAGCGACGCCTTCAACAAGGGCATTGCCTTGGCACGCGGCGAGTTTATCCAGTTCATCAACGCCGACGATTGGATGGAGCTTAATCAGGTCGAACTGGCCGTCGCCGCGCTTGATCGCAGCGGGGCCGACTTCGTCTTCGGCGATCTGCTCTTCTACCAGGACGGTGTGCCGACTTTCCGTTATCACGGCGATCCGGACTACGGCCGCAAATTATCCAGATTCATGCCTGCGATGAATCATCCGACGGTGCTGGCGCGCATCTCGGCCTTTAAACGGATTGGGCTATTCAACTTCAACTATAAATGCGCCATGGAATACGACTGGTTTTTACGGCTGCACCGGTCGGGAGGCGTCGGCGTGCATGACCCGTCGATTCTCGGCCATATGACCCATGACGGCATTTCCAACGTTCAGTTTCGCCGGACGATCGACGAGGTCCGCCGAATATCGGTAGCCCATGGCCGCCCGGCAGTACTTGCGGCCATGGAAGCTTTTGTACGCCGAGGCAAGACCACCTTGGGCTTTCGGGTGAAACGGCATGCTTTTCCGCTCTACCAATTTATCCGCGCCAACATCAATCGCTCGTATTCACGTATCTAAATGAATGAGGCCCGGCTGGGAAAAGGACGCGTTCACTTTCAAGAAATTCGATATGGGTCGGCGCGTTGTCAAGTGACATCACTGAGATCCGTCTTAACTGCTCAACCTTAGGGAAAATCCAGAGCATCGCTACCGGCGACTGGGCTGAGGTCAATCTTTAAAGCCCTTAGCATTAGACCGATAATCTATGTCGAATGCTCTCTTGGCAAATATGCGCTCAATTGTCTGACATCACTATTCGAAAGACTGCTTGTTCATAGCTGCTTACTTATATACGTTTATCAAAAATCGATGAGGAATTTTCTTTTGCATTCAGATGACGGTTCGCAATTCAGCATAATGGAAAGGTGAATGACTTCAGCCAAGTGAAATTTTTGCGCTATTCTGAAACGCTTCGTCGTCCTAATGGCGTACTGGCTTTTCAGAGTCGCGAAGTTTATCCAATTCGACTTCAACACCGATAAGTGCCGATCGACGATGAAGAGGATCATTTCGATGCGAAAGACGGCTCTGATTACCGGAGTAACGGGGCAGGACGGTTCCTATCTGACCGAACTTCTGCTCGGCAAAAATTACGTGGTGCATGGTCTGAAAAGACGTTCATCCTCCTTCAATACTGGACGGGTCGATCATCTGTATCAAGACCCACACGATGACGATGCAAATTTCTTCATGCACTATGGCGACCTTACGGACTCGACGAACTTAATTCGGGTCATGCAGGAAGTGCAGCCGGACGAAATTTATAATCTCGGCGCTCAGAGTCATGTTCAAGTCAGCTTCGAGACTCCGGAGTATACCGCTAACTCCGATGCCATCGGTACGCTTCGGCTTCTGGAAGGCATGAGGATATTGAAGCTCTCCGAAACGCGCTTCTATCAGGCGTCGACTTCGGAGCTTTATGGTTTGGTGCAACAAGTTCCGCAAAGCGAGACCACAGCCTTCTATCCGCGAAGTCCTTATGCCGCTGCAAAGCTATATGCGTACTGGATCACAGTCAACTATCGCGAAGCCTATGGCATCCATGCCTCGAACGGCATCTTGTTCAATCACGAAAGCCCGATGCGAGGCGAAACTTTCGTGACCAGCAAGATCACCAGGGCGGTTGCCGCCATCGAATGCGGAAAGCAGAAAACGCTGTGGCTCGGCAATCTGGATGCACGTCGCGACTGGGGGCATGCCCGCGACTACGTTGAAGGGATGTGGCGGATATTGCAGCAGGACGAACCGGGCGATTACGTACTTGCAACCGGAGAAACTCATTCGGTTCGGCAATTCGTCGAACAGGCGTTCGACGTTGTTGGACGCAGCATCGTCTGGAGCGGCGTCGGGGTCGAAGAGAAGGGCATCGATCCTGCTTCCGATCAGGTTCTGGTTCGAGTCGATCCGCGCTACTTCCGTCCCACCGAAGTTGATCTGCTGGTCGGCGACCCGCGAAAGGCCCATGCGAAACTTGGATGGCGACATAAGACGGTGTTCAAGGAACTCGTCCATGAGATGGTCGAATTCGATCTTGCTGCGCTCCGGTCATCCGACCATAGACCAAGCTTCGGACGCAGCCGCCAATTGCCATAGCCAGAGAATATTATAAAACCTTGAACAAGCCCTGGTCAATGAAGAGATCAGGCGCCAAAAAGCTGAACATGGAATAAAGCGCATCATGGGTATATCTAAAATAGGCTATTTTATGAACTTATATAGTCGAATACACTTACGTAAGTGACTGCCGCAGGGTGGAGTATTGTAGATTTTACATGGTAGTTAATCGTCGTTTGCTGATGTTTCGCTGACACTGGCGTGACCGCACGCCGAAATGGCATGGAGAACCCAGAATGCAAGAATTTTTCGATCTTAATGAACGCCGTGTATGGGTCGTCGGTCATCGCGGCATGGTCGGTTCCGCTGTAGTGCGTCGTCTCGCGCGGGAGAACTGCGAAGTTCTGACCGTAGATCGCAGCGTAGTGGATCTTCGTCGCCAACTCGAGGTCGAGGAATGGATGGCTGAAAATCGGCCCGACGCGGTCATATTGGCCGCCGGCAAGGTCGGCGGTATCATGGCCAACAATACATATCCGGCCGACTTCATATACGATAATCTTGTGATCGAGGCCAATGTTATTCACAGCTCTTGGATGACCGGAGTCGCAAAGCTGCTGTTCCTTGGTTCGTCCTGCATCTATCCCAAGTTCGCCCCGCAACCGCTCTCCGAAAGCGCGTTGCTGACCGGCCCTCTTGAACCGACCAACGAGTGGTATGCCATCGCTAAAATCGCCGGCATCAAGTTGTGCCAAGCATACCGGCGCCAGCATGGCCGCGACTTCGTTTCGGCGATGCCGACCAACCTTTATGGTCCGGGCGACAATTTCGACTCTATGGGTAGCCATGTAGCGCCAAGCCTGATGTCGAAGATCCACCGGGCCAAGCTGGAGAACGCGCAGACGGTCGAAATATGGGGCACCGGCATGCCACGTCGCGAGTTCCTTTATGTCAACGATCTGGCGGACGCCGTAGTTTTCCTCCTAAAGCATTACTCGGACGAACCGGCCATCAATGTTGGAACTGGGGACGAGGTCACGATCCTCGCGCTCGCCGAGATGCTGGCCGAAGTCATCGGGTGGAGCGGCCGTTTCCATTGTGACAAGACCAAGCCAGACGGCACTCCGCGCAAGGTTCTGGATGTCGGCGCCCTGGCAGCACTGGGCTGGAAAGCGCAGACCTCGCTGCTCGACGGCTTCACGGAAACATATCGCTGGTATCAGCAGGTCGGGGCTGAGAACGTTCGCGGTGGCGCCCAGATATCACAGCCTGCCGCTGAGTGATTCGACACGAGGCGGACGATATCGACGGCCTAGGCAAGGAATACCCATGGCGCATCTTCTGATAGACTTGACCTTTCATGGGTATGGTCATGTCGGCCAAACCGCTCCAGTCATCAGACGGTTGCGGGAACTGGAACCCAATCTGAAAATCACGGTCCGGAGCGCGATTCCATTCAAGCATCTGGCGTCCCGCTTACCGGTGCCCTTCCATCATTTGCCGGTCGCTACAGACCTTGGCATTCCTATGCTTTCCTTCAGGGAAGTCGATCGTGCTGAATGCCTCCGCGCATACGAGTCGTTGCACGAGAACTGGGACCGAGCCGTCGATACCTGCGCCAAGGCGACGCGCGATGTCGCGCCTGACCTCGTTCTCTCCAATGCCTCTTATCTGGCTTTGGCGGCCGCCGAACGGGCGGGTATTCCGTCGATCGGCTATAGTTCGCTGAACTGGGCCGATTTATACGAATTTTACTCTGCGGGCGAGTTGAACGCCGACAGAATTGTCGGCGAAATGCGCGATGCCTATCGGTCAGCCGACCTGTTCCTCAAGGTGCAACCTTCCATGCCGATGAACTGGTTGCCCAACGCCGTCGAAATCGGCGCAGTCGCGCAGATCGGAAGCAATCGACGTCGCGAGATCCTCGATCGTCTTCACTTGCCCGGCGATAGCCGCCTAGTGCTGGCGGCTTTCGGCGGAATGCCGGTCGAGATCGATTGCTCGGCCTGGCCCGATATCCCCAATACCCATTTTCTTGTGCCGTTCAACTGGCGAGGTAAACCAGGGACTTGCACGCCCCTCGACACGCTGGCGATGCCGTTCGCCGATCTGGTGCGCTCTTGTGATGCCGTGATGGCGAAACCGGGCTATGGCATCGTCGTGGAGGCGGCTTGCTGCGGGACCGCTTTCCTGTCCGTTCCGCGCCTTGATTGGCCGGAGCAGGACATCCTTGTCGAATGGCTGAAACGCCATGGCACCATCGGTACGATCTCTCCGGATCGACTCGTTTCCGGAGATATTGCTTCCGTGCTCAAGGAACTGGTCCCCATTGCCGGTCGGCGCAGGGCATCGTGTCTTAAACCGACCGGAATCGAGGAAGCTGCCCATTTTCTTCACGAACGGTTGGCGGGGGCACCAGGGCCACGGTCCCGGCTGTCGGACCAATTTGGCGACGGACGCCGCAAACCGATGCGCCTCGCGGTCGGAGGATGAGGTTGCTTAAACTCTATTACTATCGTGGAGCCAAGCCCAACTTCGGCGATGAGTTGAATACTTGGCTTTGGCCGCAGATTTTTCCTGGCTTGCTGGGTAATAACGCCTCCGACCTGTTTCTTGGTATCGGAACGATATTGAATGAAGGCGTGCCGGACGCGTATGGAAAGGTCGTTTTCGGAAGCGGCTACGGCTACGGTATTCCCCCCTTGATCGATGAAAGGTGGAAGTTCTACTGCGTACGTGGCCCCATCACGGCCCAAGCGCTCGGATTGGAACCGTCCTTAGCCGTCTGCGATCCCGCAATCTTGGTGAATACGCTCCTGAAGCCCGCTCGAAGCAGGGATATGGGCGTCGCGTTCATGCCCCATTTCACCAGCGCCGCCATTGGGCATTGGCAGGAAGTATGCGATGCTGCCGGCGTTCGGTACCTTGACCCCTGCGCCGATGTCGAGGAAACGCTCGATACGATACGGCGGTCAACCCTGGTCATCTCGGAAGCTATGCACGGCGTCATCGTGGCAGATGCCCTTCGCACTCCATGGATAGCCGTCGAGCCATTGCTGGCGATGCACCGACCGAAATGGCAGGACTGGTGTCTCTCGCTCGATATGGAATATCGTCCGTCGGCACTGGTATCGTCAAGCTTAAGAGAGCATGTTCAGGCGCGCTATCGTCATTTTCGCGCCAATGTCTGGCATGCGGTCACGAAACGGAAGCCGGTTCAGGCACTCGCGTCGTCTAAGCCATCGGCGCTGGCGGTTAGAGGGGATGTCCGGAGTTTGGCCAGTTTTCGGTCGAAATTGGTCAGGACAGTCGAGAACTGTATCGAAGGGCCTTTGGCCAGTGCCGGGATGTTCGTCCTCCGCCCGGAGATCGAACGGCGGCTGGATCGATGGTTAATCCGGGAGGCGGCGGCGCATCTTTCGGCGCTTGTTCATGCGCCGTCCAGCCTGAGCGGTGATGCGGCGATGGCACGCGCAACCGAGCGCTTGCTTGATAGGGCTGAGATGCTGCGTCGGGATCGACACATCATGCTAGTCGAAGCATAATCGGTCGACTTACCGCAGGATTGGGAAAATCGTCCATGCACGTAGCTTATGCGTATGAATTGGATGCTGGCGACATAAATACCCAGAGCGGTCATCCATATTCTATTCTTAAACAAATCGAACGAAAGACCTCCAAGGTCGAGCGGCTTTTTCCATTGAATGACAATTTAAAGTATCTTTTCGGTCCTCGATATTTGTACCATCGGCTTCGTGGTGAGACTTATCGTCCAGATCGAGAAAGAATGCTGTTGAAGAGCTTGGCGGGCCAGATTGAACGGCGAATGAAAGGCATTGAGGCCGACTTCATATTCTGTCCAGGGTCTCACGCGATAGCAGAATTGCAGTTCGATCTGCCGAAGATATTCTGTGCGGACGCGACCTTTGCAAACGTTCTAGAATTTTACGGCGATTTCTCGAACGTGGCCCCATCCTATCTGGAGCAAGGGCACTACCAGGAAGCGAAGGCCCTCGCCAATTGCGCAGCGGCCATCTACCCATCTGAATGGGCGGCTCAGAGCGCAATTCGTGACTATGGAGCTAATCCGGAACGGGTCCATGTGGTGCCGTTCGGCGCCAACATCGATGCGCCACCCCGAGCTACGGTCCTCGAGATGATCTCCCGGCGGCGCAATGAACCGCTCCGGCTCCTGTTCATCGGCCGGGAATGGAAACGAAAGGGGGGCGGAATCGTTTTGGAGACGGCAAAGTTGCTAGCTGCCGATCGTATGCCGCTTGAACTGCACCTTGTTGGGATTTCCGAGGACTTGCCTAACCTTCCCACTTGGACGGTCAATCACGGATTGTTGAACAAGACGCGTCCTGCGGATCGCCGAATTATGAACGACTTGTTGTCCATAGCGCATTTCATGTTCGTCCCTTCACGTGCCGAAAATTATGGAATGGTTTTCTGCGAAGCGGCAGCATACGGAATGCCGTCGATTTCGACGGCTGTCGGAGGGATACCCACGATCGTGCGGGAGGGCGTCACAGGCAGTTGCTTATCACTGGATGCTACTCCGGCCGCTTATGCGGAAGTTATTGGGAAATTGCTCGGCGATTGGAACACTTACCGCGACCTGTGCCTGTCGAGCTTGGACGAGTATTGGTCGCGGTTGAACTGGGATAGCTTCGGTAACCGTTTCCTGGAAATTACTGGGATAATAGCATCGCGGTAGGAGAGTCAGATGGGAAGCGGTGCCTTTCAGTCCGATTAGGTGTGCCGAAAAAACCTTTGAGGGCCATGGCTGGCATTGATGCTGTCCTAAAAACTGGTGGCAGGGCCGGGCACGCTGGAGGCCGGTGATCATGTGGCGACAACTAACGGGGCGTCCGGTAGCCGTGCGCCTGATGAAGACGCTACTCATTGTAAAAGGTCAGCTACTTCAGGTCGTCTGAAATCAGCACCCCACCTTTTCACAACTTTTGGGGCTTTCAGCGCGTGCAGTTAAGCTTGGTTCCAGGGATGCTATGTAACCGGCCGCTCCAAGCCGCCTTACAAGGACTTTGCTATCGAGATAGCTTACGTCGTTAACGACGTCGTTATGGACGTCAACAACG
>ERZ501031.49-NODE-49-length-34044-cov-11.053223_pt1 | contig 34044 bp, 35 predicted proteins | sample MGYA00248843_ERZ501031 | MGnify/ENA primary metagenome ERZ501031 (study PRJEB25958, sample SAMN03398557) | human skin metagenome | study: EMG produced TPA metagenomics assembly of the Human Skin Microbiome Metagenome (human skin metagenome) data set. | reverse complement strand
ACCAGGTAACCATCATCAGGCAGGTTGTGTTCGCTGACGTTGAAGATGATGATTGAGCCGAGTTGATCCGAGGTGATCACTGTCGTCACCATTTAGCTAAAACAGATCGATTTTCTTTGATGAACCAACCAGGACAATACTTGAATTTTCCCGCCGCCGGGGAGTTAAATTACTGGGTGCCACATACGAACTAGCTGAAGATAGTACCCTGATTTATGTATGAGGCTCTACTTCAGCCGCTGATAGTTCCTGATACTCACCAGAACCTGGCCGTAACGCTGCTGAACGACTCGCGCGACAGCCACTGGAGAGGCTGTGGGCCTGAAGCGGCTGTGGACTACCGGACAGATCTTTAACTGGGGGTTTAAGACCCAACAGTGACACTGGTGGCGAAGACGTTTTCCCAGAGGTCATGCGGCTTTCTGAAGGGCGGCGAACCATGAACAGCGGGTCTGGTCGGTCGGGATGCCGTTCACCCAGTTGGCGATCCGCACCAGGTTGATGGCGGCAGCGCTGATGAGATGCTGCAGGTGTGTTTTGGCCAGCCCTATATAGCGACAGCGCCGCAAGGCGCATCGGCGAACAGCCTGTCCGTCGTCGCTTCAATGCCGGCCCGGGCAGCATAGGACTCCCACTTCGCCACCATTATCACTGTTGGGTCTACTCCTACGGCGTCGGGGTAGTTTATCCGACTGTCAAGTCAGAGTAGCTTGGCCGGGTCGTTGTCCGGCAGGCTACCAGGCATCCAGCCGACTCGGCACACTGCCACCCCGTAACCGGAACGGATCTGTCCCAGTGCTTTGCGGGAGCAGCGTGAACAAGGACGTCGTTGTCATTCGCTCAGCCGCCGTTGAGAGCGTCCTTGACCGCCTTGGCGGCGGTGAACTTCGCACCCCGGGACGCCGCGATCGTGATCGTCTCGCCGGTCTGCGGATTGCGGCCCCGCCGCTCGCCGCGCTCGGCAACGCCGAACGTGCCGAAACCGGCGATGCGGACCTCGTCGCCCTGCTTCAGGGCCTCGGTCACCACGCCGATCAGGACAGCCAGCGCCTTCCCGGCGGTGGCGCGGCTGAGATCCGCCTGTTCGGCCAGGGCGTCGATCAGTTCCGCCTGGGTCATGCTCTTTCCCTGCTGTTATGACTGCCCACCCGGCAGCGGGCATTCTCCTTGCCAGCACCCGGGCAGGTACGCAAGCAAAACAGCTGTTTGGAGCACCGCTCCCGTGCTGCTGGCTACCCGACCCCCGGTGCAGGTCCTCCGCTTCAGCGGCACTCCGGCCGCTTTATTCTAAGAATGGCGATATACCGGCAGCCGCCGGTCAGGGGCCTCGCCGGATCCGGTCGGCCGACCATCCGGCGATCAGCACGCCGATCAGGACCAGACCACCGAGCATCGTCCAGCCCAGAGATGGCTGCCGTCCTCTCAGTACATCGACGCCGGTGCTGACCAGCATCACGATCCAGCCAAGCGACACGACCAGGCTGAACAGCAGTGCCGTCAGGGCGGCGAGCCGCCGGATCAGGGCCATGGATGTGCTCCTTCCCGTACGGGGCCGCAACTCCTGGATAGTCTCATCTTCAGGAGGGATCCGGAACCGGCCAGAGGCACTGGATTACCTGCCCGGCGGCTCTTTTATCGTCCCAGACCGGCAGCAGGGCGCGGCTGAACACCAGAAGTTTGCCCTTCGCGGGAAAGTACAGCGGGTCGATCAGCGGCTGCCGCGAAGCCTGGACGGAGCGAAGAGCCTTCAGCAGCGGCTGGCCATTCCCCAACTGGGAGACCCGGCGGCCGGTCCACTCGGCGCCGGTCAGTTCGACAACGCCCTGACCATCGAGGCGAACGAGATAATCGCTGCCCTTCTCGATTTCCTCAAAGATGGTCAGGCAGCCCAGCCACGGCTTCAGCGCGAAAACGTTGAGGTCACTGCGCCGGGGGATGTCGTCCGGCCCGCACCTCAGCTGCCACAGCTCAACGAGTGACCGGATCCGGGGATGAACCTCATCCATGCTCACCACCTCTTGAGAGTTACCGATCTGTGAATTGCGCAAATAATTCAAATTTGCAAACAAATTGAACAGAAAATAAGATCGACTTTAATTTTAGTTTCTCGGCTTAGTCTTATCTAATGTAAAGCTGATATTATTTTCCGATCACGAACCTACTATGCGGTTGCGATGAGGCGGCATGCTGATTATTTGGTTTTTCCCATCGTGAGACAATTTGTCACAGGCTGTAAGAACAGTGTACTTAAATCCCGCCGGTATTTATCTCATAAATGCCGTTTCTTCCGCCCCTTGATCATCCTAAAAGTTCCCGCAGCTCTTTACCTGCTGGTTGAAACACTTGTCCGCGTTTCGCCAGGAGACCTCCTGTTCTGCCTTGGTCGGAGCAATGATTGCGCCGAACACTTCGATCACTCCAGTCCCTGAACGGACTTAACCACTCCTTCACATTTTATCGATAATTTCCCGATCCCATCGAGACTCCTCCGCCTCGAGCCCACCTCCCCCAGCACGGGGTGCGGCGGCACGAGGCATGATCAGGGAAGGCAGACATGGGTATTTCTGACAGGCCGTCGTGGTGCCCGGCACTGGCCGCGGCGCTGCTCGCCGGCGGCGTGTTCGTGGCCAGTGCGGCGCCCGCCGCGGCTGATGATCCGGCGGATCTCAAGGCGCAGTACCGGCGGCCGAACGAGATCCCGTTCCCGGCGGCCAATCCCTACAGCGACGCCAAGGCGGCACTCGGTCATACCCTGTTCTTCGATCCCCGCCTGTCCGGATCCAACACGGCGTCGTGCGCGTCGTGCCACAATCCGGCGCTGGGCTGGGAGGACGCGCTGCCGGTGGCCACCGGCGACGGCGCCAAGGCGCTGGAGCGCGCCTCGCCGACCATCCTCAACCTGGCCTGGGCCGAGCCGCTGATGTGGGACGGGCGCAAGGACACGCTCGAGGACCAGGCGACCGGACCGATCGAGGCGGCCGGCGAAATGAACCAGCCGATGGCATCCCTGGCCGCCGAACTGTCGGCCATTCCGGCCTACCGCCGGATGTTCCGCGAGGCGTTCGGCAGCGAGACGATCAGCGGCCCGGCGATTGCCCAGGCGCTCGCCACCTTCGAGCGGACCATCGTCAGCAACAGGGCGCCGTTCGACCGCTGGATCGACGGTGACGATACCGCGATCGATGAGCAGGCCAGGCAGGGTTTTGTCCTGTTCAACGGCAAGGCCAACTGCGCTGCCTGCCACTCGGGCTGGCGCTTCACCGACGACAGCTTCCACGACATCGGGCTGAAGAGCGCCGACATCGGGCGCGGCGCCTTCCTGCCCGACCTGCCGGTGATGCAGCACGCCTTCAAGACTCCGACGCTACGCAACATCGCAACGCGCGAGCCTTTCATGCACGACGGCTCGGCCGCCACCCTGCGCGATGTGCTCGCCCACTACGACACCGGCTTCACCGAGCGGCCCAGCCTGTCGCCGGAGATGCGCCGGCTCGGCCTGACGGCACAGGAGACCGAGGCCCTGCTGGCCTTTCTCCGGACGCTGACCAGCACCGACGATCCGATCCCCGTTCCCGCCCTGCCCACCAAGGACGCTTCCTCATGAAGACCAACACCCTCGTTGCCCTCGCCACCCTGTCGCTGATCGCCACCGGCTTTGGTGCCCAAGCGCTTGCCGGCACCACCATCAGCCAGAAGGGCAAGCAGTTCAGCCAGGACGCCGTTACCGTCAAGACGGGTGACAAGGTCACCTTCGTCAACGACGACACGGTGGCCCACAACATCACGGTCAAGGATCCGACCGGCGGTAACCACACGGGCGATCTCCAGAAGCCCGGGACCCAGGCCGATCTCGGCTTCGACAAGCCCGGCACCCACGAGGTCCGCTGCGCGATCCATCCCAAGATGAAGATGACCGTCACGGCCCAGTAATACAGGTCGGTCACCCCTTCAGCACTTCTCTTCCCGCCGTAGCCATTACTGGAACCGCTTCCGATGTCGATCCGGCTCAAGATCCTGTTCGCCTGCCTGCTGATGACCGCGGTGACGGTCACCCTCGGCGTCTTCGCTCTCACGGCCGGTCGGCAGCTCGGACACCTGGCTATTCAGGTCTACGACGAGGCTTTCATGTCGGTCAGCCTGGTGCGCAGCGCCGAGACCAGGTTCACCGCCCTGCAAAGTCTCTACACAGCAGCCGAGGCGGCGGATCAGGCGGCCGAACAGGTGCGGGGCACGATCGCCGCTCCGTTGGTCGGGGATACACCCAGCGAGCGCCAGGTGCTGCTGGCACGGGCCCGCCAGTCAGCAGCGCTGAGCGAGCGTCAGCGGCTGATCGCCGTGGCCCGTGCCGGCACTCAGGCCGGGTCGACCAGCGCGCCTGTCAGCTCACCTGCCGGGGTGGCGGCCGACGCTGCGCCGGACCTGCCGGCACGGATCGACCCTGAGGCGGTGCGGCAGCGGGTGGCGGCCATTCTCGAGGACCTGGATGTCGCGATCGAGCGCGCCATGTCGGCGGAGGGTCGTGAGGTAGCGGTGGCGCTGCGCGAGCAGATCGCCCGGGTCGGCGCCCGGGCCGACGATCGGGAGGCGGTGCCGGCCCTGCTCGAGGTTGCCGCCGGCGAGTTCGAGCAGGTGGTCGAGACCTTCGCCGCCGACGGCTTCGCTTATCGCAGCCGCGCCGAGGACGAGATGGCCGAAAGCCAGCACTCGACCCTGATCGCGATCGGCCTGTCGGTCGTGGCGGCCCTGGCAATCACGGCCGTGCTCAGCCGGACCATCGTGACGCCGTTGCGCCGGCTCACCGGCGATCTGGAGAAGCTGTCGACGGGTCAGCACGGCCACCTCATCGTCGGGGGTCAGCGGCGCGACGAGATCGGCACCATGGTCCGGGTGGCCGAGGTGTTCCGCCAGGGACTGCTCGAGGCGGAGCGTCTACGCGACGAGCAGCGGGAGCAGGCGGAGAGTGCCCGCCGGGCTCAGCGCCAGGCCCTGCAGGCCATGGCCGAGCGGGTCGAAAGCGAGGCCGGCGTCGCGGTTGCCCAGGTCTCGCGCCGAACCGAGGCGATGAGCCGGGAAGCGGAAGTGATGGCGCTGTCGGCGACCGGCATGACCGGCAACGCCCAGGCGGTTGCCGCCGCGGCCGGACAGGCCCTGGCCAATGCCCAGACGGTGTCGGCCGCCACCGAGCAGCTGACCGCCTCGATCCAGGAGATCACCAGCCGGCTCGGCGAGGCTGCCGCCATCACCAGCGAGGCGGTGGCGGCGGGCGACCGGACCGAGCAGGCGATCGGCTCGGTCGCGACCACGGTCGACCGGGTCGACGCGGTCGCCGCCCTGATCGCCGGCATCGCGGGGCAGACCAACCTGCTGGCGCTCAACGCCACGATCGAGGCGGCCCGGGCCGGCGAGGCCGGCAAGGGCTTCGCCGTGGTCGCCAACGAGGTCAAGACCCTGGCCGGCCAGACGGCCAGTGCGACCGAGGAGATCGGCCGGCAGCTGGCGGCGATCAAGAGCGTCACCGGCGAGGCGGTCGCCTCGGTCGCCGGCATGCGCCGTCACATCGACGCGGTGTCGGAGATCTCCTCGACGATTGCCGCCGGAATGGAGGAACAGAGCGCCGCGACGCGCGAGATCGCCCGCAGCGTGACGCAGACCGCCACGGCGGCGCACGATGTTTCCGAGCGCATCGCCACCGTGTCGCAGGAGGCACTGGCGACCGGCGCGACGGCGGGGCGGGTGCGCGGCGAGACGACCGAGGTCGCCGCGGCCATTCAGGAGCTGCGCCAGGTGCTGGTCCGGGTCGTCCGCACCGCGACACTCGACGTCGACCGCCGCCTCAGCGAGCGCCATCCCGTCGATCTCGCCGCCACGATCTCTGGATCGAACGCCGGTGGCGCCGTGCGGGTTGTCGACCTCTCGGCGACCGGAGCCCGGCTCTCGGGCAATCCGGGCCTGCACGACGGTGACACCGGAATGCTCAGCTTCACCGGCTCCGGCATCTCGGTCGGCTTCCGGGTTGTCGAAGCTGGGTCTGACGATCTGCGGCTGGCCCTGGATACGGCGAACAGCGCACCGTACCAGAAGTTCATGGCTGACGTCATCGGGCACTCCGGCCAAAGGTCCAGTGCGGCCTGAATGCACCACCTGTTGTCCAGCGCGCCCCGGACCCCGGCGCCTGCCTGTCAGGCCTGTGGTGCCGGGCAGCCCAGCGTCCGCATAGATTGGCTGCTGGATCGCGATGGGTTCACCCGCAATTTCGGTGCACACGGTTTGCGGGTAGAGACTGAGTAATTATATTCAGGAGGTGGCTCCGCTTCCAACGTGATCTTTATCCTTGTACAGCACCGAATTCTGCCTGCGGCCGCCGAACCTGGCGGTCGATCGTCTGCGACCAGCCGACGATCACCTCGTCCTTGAGACGCATTCGACCTGCCTGTCGGCGAAGTGCCCTTTGTGCGACTATTTCTCCTTGCGATGGCACAGTAGCTATGGTCGCCGGCTGGCGGATCTGCCGTGGCAGGGCCGCTGGGTCGAACTTCAGCTGCGCGTCCGCCGCTTCCGCTGCGTCAATGACGATTGCCCGAGGCAGGTTTTCGCCGAGCGGTTGCCGGAGGTTACCGTGCCGATGGCCCGCCGCACCCTTCGCCTGCGCGAGACGCAACAGGATCTCGGTCTGGCACTGGGCGGAGAAGCCGGCTCCGGTCTGGCCGGACGGCTGGCGATGCCGCTCAGCCCCGACACCGTGCTGCGCCTGATCCGGGCGATCGTCCTGAAGCCGCCGAGGCGCCGCGGGTGCTCGGCGTCGATGACTTCGCCTTCCGGCGTGGCCAGCATTACGGTACGATCCTCTGCGATCTCGAACGCAGATGGGCGATCGACCTGCTGCCCGACCAGCAGGGCGAAACACTGGCGACATGGCTCAAAGAGCATCCCGGTTCCGAAATCGTCGCCCGCGACCGGGCCGGCGCCTTTGCCGACGGCATCCGCCAGGGCGCTCCCGAGGCAATCCCGGTCGCCGATCGTTTTCATCTGCTGTGCAACGCTTCCGACGCCCTCAAGCCGGTGTTCGACCGTTACCATCGAGAGATCCGCGAGGCGATCCAGGCGACGGCGCCGACACCTCCCCCGGTATCCCTGCCGGAACCGAGGTCGAGCTGATCGGCAAGTCGTTCACGCTCGAGGAGCTGGCGGCAAAAATGCGTGCGGTACTGGATGACCAGGGCTGAGACCGGGGAGAGCGGAGCTTCGATCAGGAGGGTGAGCCGACCAAGCGCTTGAGTGCGCTGAGGTCGTAGGGTTTGGAAAGGTACGACCAGCCCCCGGGCCGGACGTTGATGTAGCCGGACACCAGCACGATGCGCAGGTGCGGCCGGAGGCGGGCAGCGATCTCGGCCAGGTCCGGACCGGTCATGCCGGGCATGCGGCAGTCGCTGAACAGCAGGTCGATGTCGGCACGCTCCTGCAGCCTGGCCAGCGCTTCGGCTCCGCTGCCGGCCTCGAGCACCTCGAACCCGAGGTCCTCGAACATCTCAACCGCGTTCATGCGCACCAGTGCTTCGTCGTCGACGACGAGCACAACACCCCGTACCGTGGTGGCGGATGCGGGTTGGTCATCCACAATGATATCGGCGATCAAGACGGTTCTCCCTGGTCAAGCAACTGGGTAACGCTGCGGGTAACCGTTTTGCACCATCCTGAGAACAGCATTCCGCTTTTCGAGGATCCTGGGGCGGCACCCTGACGGTCACTCTGAACATGCATGGCTTTGCGCTCCCCGCGGCAGACTGATCAAAGGAGGGGTGTGAAGGTGCCGAGCTGTAAGTCAGCGAAATTCAGCGAGAGGCACGGAGTATTCCGCTTTTGTTCACCGGCTTCCAATGGGCGGCTTGCAGGAATGTGAAGGTTGAGGATAATGCCGGTCAATGCCGAGGCGGATCTTCCGCTGTCATCGACCGGGAACCCTGAACGTATGGCCTGCCTGCCCGAGTACGACACGCCGGTGGTGAACACAGCGGATGCCGACGCGCCCGCAACGCTGCTCGACGGCTCCTTCCTGACCGAAGCTGTCGAACTGGCGCCGGCCGGCATCGCGCTGCTGCACGGTCCGGATCATCGGTTCACCTACGCGAACCGGGCCTACCGGCATCTCCGGAAGCCGGGAAGCGCGTTCATCGGGCAGCCGGCCGCGACCGTGTTCCCGGAATTCGCCATCGCGGGGCGGCTCCCCCTGGTGGACGAGGTCTACGCCACCCGCCGGACCGTCAGGCGGCGCGAGTTCGCTGTGCTGCGGGAGACGGGTGAACAGGCCTTCTACGACTTCGACCACGTCCCGCTGGCCGGCGCGGATGGATCGGTCCGGGCTGTTCTGGTCCTGGCCTCCGATGTGACGGACAAGGTCACGATGCGGCAGGCCGCCGAGGTCCGTGCCGCCGAGGCGGAGAAGGCGCAGCAGCTCCTGGAGGGACTGCTGGCCTTTATTCCGGAAGGTGTGATCCTTGCCGACGCGCCCGACGTGACCATCCGGCATGTCAGCGCGTACGGGACGCGGATGACCGGCCGCCCTGCTGCGGAGCTGGAGGGTATCCCGGCCCACCAGCACGTCGAGCGCTGGGATATCCTGCGCTCCGACGGCGTGACCCGCGCCGATCCGGAGGACCTGCCGCTGACCCGCGCCACGCGCCGGGGCGAGGTTGTGACGAATGAGGAGTGGGTGCTTCGGCGCGTCGATGGGCAGGCGCTCACCATCCTGTGCAACGCCGGACCGATCCGGGCCCCCGACGGTACTATCACCGGCGGCGTCATCGCCTGGCGCGACATCAGCGCCGCCAGGCAGGTCCAGGCGGAGTTGCGGGACGCCCTGGCGCAGAAGGAGCTGCTCCTCGGCGAGGTCAACCACCGGGTCAGGAACTCGCTGCAGCTGGTATCGTCGCTGCTCGGCCTGCAGGCCCGCGAGACCACGGGCGCGGAGACCCGCCGGGAACTGGAGGCCGCGGCGGCGCGGGTGGGCGCCATCGCCAAGCTCCACGAGCGCCTCTATAAGGGACCCAGCGTCGAGCGGGTGGAGTTCGGCGCCTATCTGCGCTCCCTGTGCCAGGATCTGGGCGAGGCGGCCTCGGAGCACATCTTCGAGGTGGAGGTGGCGGCGGTTGACCTGCCCACCGACACCGCGGTGGCACTCGGGCTTGTTTTCGTCGAGCTGGTCGCCAACGCGATCAAGCATGCCAACCCGGTTGATGACACTCCCCGCATTTTCGTGCATTTTGGGTCAACAGCCGCCGGGGGCGTGGCGCTGAGCGTGCGGGACTACGGGGTCGGGCTGCCACCCGGCTTCGTTCCCGGTCAGGGGACACGGGGCTTCGGGATGCGGGTAATCCTGGGCATGGCCCGTCAGCTCGGCGCCGAATTGCGCGCCGGGAATGCCGCTCCCGGTGCACGCTGGACGCTTCACCTGCCCGGTCCGGGTCAGGTCACGCCAGGACGCGGCCACATGGCCCGCAGCGTCAGCGATCGCTCCTGATCCATCCGCCGGAGCATCGGACGATCGTACGCTGACCATGATCACTCCATCCACCACGCTCCAGGGCAGCGCTGCTGGCTGCTCCGCTGGAACAGACATTCCCCAGCCTCGCCGGTGACCAAGGCAAGGGCCGGCTGAGCCGGTGGGCGATCAACCGGACGCTGATCAACGACCCGGTGTTCGGTTCGCCTGCCCGATGGCCTTGTCGCCTCAGCCAGCGACGCCTGCACCTCCTGGTCAGCGGTGTCGCGCGAATTCATGTCCCTGTCTGAGGCTGTACCCTCAGACAGGGACGGTAGTGTCGATCAGATGTCGGAGCGGTCGCGCCCGGTCAGGGGCCGTGTGCCCGGCGCGGAGGTGCGGTCATCCTCGATCTCGACCTCGGTGCGGCGCACGGTGTCGCGGATCGTGCGGACTTCCTCGGCGACGTCCTTGCGCACCACGACCTCCTCGACCACCCGCGCCGTCTTGGCGACAACCGCCTCCTCATCGGTCTCGGTGACCTCGATGGTGCGCTCGCGGAAGGCATCGGCGGGAAGGTCGGCGACATCGCGGCTGACAGCCCGCCGCTCGACCTGCACCGTTTCGTCGCGCAGCGTCACCGTTTCCTCGACCGGCGTCTCGACCACGAAGCTGCGCACCCGAACACGGCCGCGCTCGACCTCGCGCTTGCCGACCTCCAGGTTTTCCTCGGTAACCGGGATAACCTCCTCGCGCTCCAGACCGGAGGTGTTGACATCGCGCAAATCCGCGGCAGCTCCGGCCAGACCGGTTGCGTAGCGGGAACGCTCCTCAGTAGCGCTGGCCTCGTCGTAGTCGACGGCTGTAGCGTCATAGCCGGTCCAGCCGCTCCGGCGGTAGAGCTCGCCCCGCTCGGTGGTGTCGACCGGCTGGTGCCGCTCGATGATGTCCAGGACCTGCCGGGTGTGGCTGTCGTCAACCTGGCCGACCAGCAGAACGCCGCCGCGCCGCACCCCTTCGCTGTAGACCTCGGCATCGTCGGCGGGAATGCCCAGCCGGGTTAGAGCCGTGGTTCGCGACGTTGGCATGCTGAACTCGCTGTTCAGGGTGCTGAAGCGGTCGGCTCCGCCTGAACTGTGCGAGCTGTCGCTGGACAGCCAGAACCCGTCACCGTAACCGGCGGTGCGCAGGTCCTCGAGAACCTGGCGGGCGGCCGCCTTGTCGTCGTACAGGGCGATAATGGTCTGGGTACTCATGCCTGGTCTCCTGAATCATCTGAAAGCTTGTTTCGAACACCGTCACGGGTAACTTCGGCGCGCTCGGAACGAAGCGTTACGGTGAATTGTTCCGTCCGCCGCTTCGCCTGCCGACGGACATGGAGTTCTTCGCGCAGCACCAGCCGCCGGACGAGCACGACCTCCTCCTCGACGATCGGGATGATCAGCACATCGCCCTCCTGCCGGATCTGCGGAACGCTCTCGACCACGCGGCCCACCGGGACGTGCTCGACTACGACGTCCTGACGCTCAAGCACCTGTTCGAATGCCTGCTCCCGCTCCTCCACCCTGACATCGACACGGACACGGCTACGCTCGACCTGCCGTTTGCTCAGAGACAGAGTTTCCCGGTACAGCGGGATCACCGTTTCACGATCGTCGGGCGGGATGCGCGAGCCGGTCACAGGAAGATGACCCCGAGAACAGCGAGCACGATCACCGCGGCCACGATCCAGAGCCATGACGGTATTGCACCCGCCCGGCCGGCGATCGGGGAGTGTGCGGCGGGTGAGCGGCCGTCGGTGACCGGGTCGGTGGTCGTGCCGGGCGTGTCGTACACGCCTGTCCGTTTCGGCTGGTCAGCCATCTTTATCCTCGGCAGGTCAAAGGGAAAAGCGGCTCTCCAACACGGTGGCGGCGACCCTGGTTCCCCGGCACTGGAGGTATGACCCTTTACCGCCGGCATTCGGCTCAATCGACAGGGGTGAAGCCAGGAAGCCCCGCCGGCCCGTCGTCCGTCCTTCAGGCCTGGCCGCGACAATGATCGTCCGGATCGGCAGCTTGGGAACAAGCTCGGCGGGATCCGGTTGCAGGCAGATCAACCAAGCTGGAGCTCAAAACAATGGCGACCTCACAGGGTCCTGCGAAAGAGGGTGTCTACAGCACCCCCGGCATGTCCGCCGTCACCCCGGAAGAGGACATGCGAACCGTCCTGCTCAACCGGGTGTCCTGGGGAGCGGTGCTGGCCGGGGCGGTGATCTCCCTGACGGCTCACCTGATCCTGAACATGATCGGCCTCGGCATCGGCGCCTCCACGGTCGACGTCGCGGCGGCGGACAACCCGGCGGCCTCGACCTTCTCGATCGGTGCGGCTCTCTGGTGGACGGTGTCCGGCATCGTCGCCGCCTTCGTCGGCGGCTACACCGCCGGCCGGCTGTCGGGAAAGCCGAAGACCGCAACCGCCGGCTGGCACGGCCTGACCACCTGGGCCGTGACGACGCTGCTGATCTTCTGGCTGCTCGGCTCGGCGCTCGGCGGCGTCCTGGGCGGCATCTACAGTACCGTATCCGGCGCCGTCGGCGGTCTCGGCAGTGCCGCCGGCACGGCGGTGCAGAGTGCGGCGCCAGCACTGGCCAATGTGACCGATCCGTTCTCACGCATTGAGCAGTCGGTGCGCTCCTCGACCGGCGGCAACGATCCCCAGGCACTGCGCGATGCGGCTGTCGCGGCTGTCCGGGCAGCGGTGACCGGCGACCAGGCGCAGGCCCAGGAAGCCCGCGAGCGTGCGGCCCAGGCGATCTCGCGGGCCCAGGACATTCCCGTCGAGCAGGCCCGTGCCCAGGTCCAGCAGTACGAGCAGGAATACCGCCAAACAGCCGAGCAGGCAAAACAGCAGGCCACCCAGGCTGCCGATGCTGCGGCCAGCACGGTTGCAACCGGCGCGCTGGCTGCCGCGGCGGCGCTTCTGCTCGGCGCCGTCGGCGGCTGGTTCGGCGGCCGTGCCGGTGCGGTCGATCCGATTGTGACCACCTCAACCGTCCGCCGGCGCTGATCGGGCGGAAGGAAGCCGGGGGCACGGGCTGGCTTCTTCAGAGGCCGGCCCGTGCCCGGTACACCAGACACCTCCTGCTGCGCTGGCCAGGTGAAATCCACCAGGTTGCACCGGCGGTATCCGGCTCCGTTTTCCAGCCCCGATCTATTGAGCGGGACAGGAACCACGTCCTGTGCAACCGGTTGAGGTGGCACTCTCTCTCATCAAGGACCACCGACTAATGCCGACCAGGGAAAAAACCCTCGCCGACCTGTTCCTCGAGACGCTCAGGGATGTCTACTACGCCGAGAAGCAGGCGGTGCGGATGCTGGGCACAGCAGCCAGGGCAGCCAGGGCGGACGAGCTGCGCCAGGCGTTCGAGCAGCACCGCGAGGAAAGCCGGACCCAGGTGGAGCGGCTGGAGCAGGTGTTCGAGCTGCTCGACAAGCCGGCGAGGGGAAAGAGCTGCGAGGCCATTCAGGGCCTTAATGCCGAACTGGCCGAGATCCTGGAGGATTTCGGCGACAGTCCGGCCGCCGATGCCGCCCTGATCGGCGCCGCCCAGGCGGTCGAGCACTATGAGATCGCGCGCTACGGCACGCTCAGCACCTGGGCCAACCAGCTCGGCTTGGGCGAGGCGGTGACGCTGCTGGAGCAAACGCTGGCGGAGGAGAAGACGACCGATGAGCTTCTGACCCGGCTGGCCCGCGGCGGCGCTAATCCGCAGGCTGAGCAAACCGGCTCAACCGGTGAGGACGACGATAAAAGCATGAAGAAGGAAGCTGCGGGGGAGCCTGCCGCCACGCCAAAGGCCAAAAAAACCAAGCGAGCCTCTGCCAAGTAAATCCTCGGTCGCGCTCAAGTCGATCGGCATGTGAACCTGGAATGAGCAGCATGCCGGTCAGGCAGCCATCATCAGCCTTGAAAGTCTGTGATCCCGATGTCACGGCACCACAAGCGGAACCAAGACACTTTTAGATCCGGATCGTACTGTTCGCTGCTCAAATGGAAAATACCCCATGCCGGGCGGCTGCGCCCCGAAGCTGTCTAAGAAACCGGGATCAACATGGCGATCTTTGAAATTCTGCTGGGCCTGCTGGCCGCCTGCGTTGCCCTGGCGCTGGTCGCCCGTCGCCTGAACCTGCCCCTTGCGGTGGTGCTGGTCATCGGCGGCATGGTGCTGGCCCTGATCCCGGGCCTGCACACGGTCGAGCTGGATCCGCAGCTCGCGCTTGTGCTGTTCCTGCCGCCGCTGCTCCAGGCGAGCGCCTACCGCACCGACTGGCCGGCGTTCCGCTCCAACCTGAGGCCGATCCTGCTCCTCGCGGTCGGCGCCGTCGTGTTCACGGCACTGGTGGTCGCGGTCGTCGCCAAGCTGCTGGTGCCCGCCATGCCATGGTGGGCCGCCGTCACCCTCGGCGCTATCGTCGCCCCGCCCGACGCGGTGGCGGCGGCCTCGGTGTTGAAGAACTTCTCGATGCCCAGGCGGCTGGTCGTGGTGCTCGAGGGCGAGAGCCTGCTCAACGATGCCTCCTCGCTGGTCCTTTACCGCTTCGCCATCGGCGCCACCCTGGCCGGAGCGGTGTCCGTCACCGAAGCCTCCCTGTCGTTCGTTACGTCCGCTGCCGGCGGCGTGATCGTGGGCTACCTGGCCGGTCGCGCCGCGATGTGGATCTTCACCCATCTCGAGGACACGCTGCTCGACATCCTGGTTTCTTTTCTTGTCGGCTTCGCAGCCTACCTGGCTGCCGAGCACCTCCACGTTTCGGGCGTGCTCGCCGCCGTGACCTGCGGCCTGATCCTGGGCCGGCAGCAGCAGGCTGCCTTCACGGCGCGCACCCGCCTGGAGATAAGTGCCGTGTGGGGCTTCGTCGAGTTCACGCTGACCGCCCTGGTGTTCATCCTGATCGGCCTGCAGCTGCGCGGGATCCTGGTCCGGCTGGAGCAGTACGACCCCTGGCAGCTCGCCGGCCTCGCTCTGGCGGTGTCCGCGGCGCTGATCCTCAGCCGCTTCCTCTGGGTGTTTCCGGCGACCTGGCTGCCGCGGGCGCTGTCACCGAGCCTGCGGGCACGCGATCCGATGCCGCCCTGGAGCCACCCGACGGTGCTCGCCTGGGCCGGTATGCGCGGGGTGGTCAGCCTGGCGGCGGCGCTGGCCCTGCCGGCACAGTTCCCGGAGCGCGACCTCATCATCTTCCTGGCGTTCTGCGCCATCCTGGCGACGCTGGTTCTCCAGGGCACGACGCTCGGCCTGCTGATCCGCCGTCTCGGCCTGAATGAGCCCGGGGACGAGACGGTCAACCCGGCGGTGACACCCGAGGCGATCATCGCGCGCAGTGCCGCCTCGATGGCGGCGATGGACGCTGTGAAGGAGCAGCTCGACGACCCGGAGCAGGCTGCGGCTGCTGACGATCTGCTGCGTGATCTGCGGGTGCGCGCCAAACAGGCCGACCAGATGCGGCGTGACGCTGAGACCGGCACTCAGCGCCGGGCAGCCCAGCTTGGCCTGCGCCTGACCGCGATCGAGGCCGCGCGGGCGAAGCTGCTGGCCGAGCACACGGACGAGCTCGACAGCGAGGCCATGAGCGCGCTGATCGCCGAGCTCGATCTCGAGGAGCAGCAGGTCAGGACCGCACTCGGCGAGGGTTGACCGGTCCAGCACGCAGGGGAGCAGTATGTCAGACAATCAGTGGCAACCCATTCATGCCGAGTGTGTGCGGATCATTGTTCGCCTTGGCCGTCGACAGGTTGCCGGCGACTTCATGGCGCAGGCATTGCCGGAGTGGCTGCTCGAACTCGAAAGGTCAGCCGGCCGGCCCCCGATCCGCGGCACTCAGGAGGGCGTCCTGATCGCGCGCGCATTGGCTCTTGAGGGGCTCGACACGGGGCAGTGGGCCATGGCCTGCCTTGCTTCCCTGTGGATCATCCTTTACTGCCCGGCACCGGCGGGAGCGAACCTTGCCGACCTGATGGCGCTGGCCGGTACCGGAGTGATCACCATCGTCGCCAGTGGCGACGGCAGCACCTGGTACTGCGACATAAGTCAGATCGATGGAAAGTTAGGGCCGGCTGTTCATTGAACCGGGCAGGCGAGACTTCCTTCAGCAGCATGACCGAAGGTCATCCGTTTCAGTTCATTGCCTCAGCCACCGGCTCAACCTGATCGTCCTGATCGGCTTCCCGATGTTCGATGGTGCGGCGTCCCTTCAGCAGGGCGACGTTGACGATCAGACCGCATGACAGGCAGTGGCACTCCTCGAAATCCGAACCTGGATTGAGGTGCTCGACCCGCCGGTCGCCACACTTCGGGCAGGGAGGCAGTTTCTTCATGCTGTCCGAGTTCCCTTCAGCTGACATTTGCCAGTAGACAAACGCTCGATGTGACGGATGGATCCGACGCTGCCGTATAGTCAGGCATCTGGAACGCTGCCTGGGTGTGGCGCATAGACCCTGATGGCTCCGGGGCGAACCCGGAAGCGGGCCGGGGTGCTTTCCGTCAGCTCACCATCGGTGTTGATGGTCCGGCGCCGCTTTGTTCTGATCTCGACTTCGGTGCAGGCGAAAGCCCGGACATCGCGCCACTCGCCGTGCCGGCCCTGACGAAACGCCGGATACAGCGCCAGCAGCTTCCACCAGTGATCGACTTCCAGGCTATAGAGATGGAGTACACCATCGTCTGGTCTGGCTGATCCCTCGACGACCATGCCGCCACCGTAGTGACGCCCATTGCCCACCGCGATCTGCACGGTTCTGACCCGCTCGGTCACGCCATCATGGCTGATCACGGCGGTGAACGGGCGCATGCGGGCGAGCAGCCTGAGGGCCGCGATGCCGTAGCCCAGCCTGCCCCAACGCTGCTTGGTTTCCGAGGTGATCTCGCGCGCCAGCTCGGCGCTGAGGCCGATGCTGGCGACATTCCAGAAGAGCCGGCCGTTGACTTCGCCGAGATCGAGGGTCCGGATCCGGCCCGCGGCAATGATCCGCGCCGCGGCGATCGGATCCGGCGGGATCTCCAGGGTGCGGGCCAGATCGTTGGCCGTGCCCAGCGGCAGAATGCCGAGCGGCAGACCGGCTTCGACCAGTGCCGGCGCCGCCGCGTTCAGCGTGCCGTCACCGCCGCCGATGATCACGCAGTCAAGGGCGCCGGATTGCTGCCGGATGACCTGGGCCAGCTGGTCCGGCGCCGGGCAGGCTTCCTCCCGAACATCGATCCCGCCCTCGTCCAGCAGGGCGATGGTGTCGTCCAGCACCGTGCCGGCGGCACGGGCGTTGCGGTTGACCAGGAGCAGCGCCCGCCGGCGGGAGTTGGTCATATGTGCCCTTCCTGAAGTGTGGCCTGGTGGGATGAAACCTGTCCGGACAACAACCTGGATGGTCGCTGTCCTGTTCCAGGGCAAGGACCGCACCGCTGACCGAAGCGCGATCGTCGTCCTGGCCACACGGATAGCCGCGGCGCATCCCGCAGCCCATGTTCTGCCCGTCTCCGCCGGCCCCAAGGTGCTGAACACGATTTATGCCGGTTGGTCCGGTAAGATGCCTGGGGGTATGTAGGGGTATCCTGGAACAGCAAGGCATGGTAGCGGGTGTGACCAATCTGGAAATCGAGGAAGCGATCCGGGAGGCGTGGGCAGTGCTGCATTCTGACGCGGCCGCATCATCGTCCACGCGCTCGCTGGCGGCAGCGCTGCTGGCACTGACCGGAGGCACGTCGGCCCATCCGCACTGGGTCACTCCCGATGACCTGTGGCGCGACCGGCTGGCCGTTCTGGCTGACCAGGGTGCCTGGCTGGCTGCCTGGGGGCCTCGACCGGGCGAACCGGATTGCCGGGTGCCGCGCGCCCTGCTGCCGGAATTCCAAACGCGGCGCGAGAACGCCTATGCCCTCTGGCGCTCGGTGGTGCGGACCGGAACGAGTGCCGCCAATGAGAGCCATACCGAAAGCAAGCCGGCATCACGCTCCCGTCGCCGGGAGGACGCCGAACAAGGCGGCCCTGCCCGCCCGAAGGGGCGCCGGGGCAAAGCGCGCACGGCCGAACTCGAGTCTGGGGACCGACAGGATTGACGGGCCGGGCGTTTCGGTTTGCCCCCCAAAGCAGCCGGTTCACCCATAACCGTGCAGCCTTTATCCGGTTGATGCGACAGCAGCTGCGCTGGCGCCGGCATCCGGTTTGCCGGGCTGCTCCACCTGCTGGGATCAGCTCTCGCCACCATTCCGGCGCGGCCTGGGTGCATGACAAACCTTCCTTGGAGGAAGAGACGTGAAGCCTGTCCCACCCGACTTTTCCAACCGGATGCGCCGCGGAGAACCGGATTCCCGGCGGCTCGCCTCCAGCCCCAGCGATGCTGGCGAATGCGCCGCGATCCTGGCTGCTCTGCCCCGTGATCGCTATGTCTGCGCCCTGGACATCGGCGGTCCCATCAGCATCCTGACCCATCAACTCGCCAGCCGGTGCGATGGGCTGCTGTCGGTGACGATCTCTCCCCTGCCTGCCGGTTCAACGATAGCGCGCAGCACCGACCCTGCCCGGGCGACGATCGACGAGCTGGAGCTTCCAGGGAAAACAGCGGACGGACCGTTCGATCCGATCGTGCTGTCGGAGGTCGGCTGTTATCTGTCACCGACGGACCTGAACCGGGCTGGACGCCTGATCCGAAGGCTGCTCACCCCGGCCGGCGACTTTCTGCTGGTTCACGCTGTCCGAGACACCCTCTGTTCCTTGTCCGGGAACGACGTCCATGATGCGATGGCGAACCTTCACGGCTTCACGGTTCTGACCGACCGGCCGGGTGCCGATCATCGTCTGACCCTGCTGTGCCGTGACGGCTGAAATGGGTCTGTGCCGGATCGGGCTGTGATGGCCTGGACCGGCCTCAAGTGTCGTAACCCGGGCGGTGAGGACGGCAAGCGCCTCGCTCAGCGGCACACGGTCGACCGCTGCCTCCGCCACGAAGTCGATGGCCTGAGGGCCGCCGTTGAGGCGGTGGACGATCCGGTCCGGGCAGGCGACCAGGATAGCCTGAGCCGATCCAGCCACTTGCCAACCAGCCAGCGTCGTGGCCATACCCCCGGGGGTGCGGCCGTCCAGCCTCGCCGAGGTGACAACCCGGACCCGCGGACTGTGGCGGAACCGGGCACCCGTGCGCCGCAGCGCGGCATGGAAGGCCTGGTCCTCGCCGGTCGGCAGGGGTGGCAGTCCGCCGGCACGCTGGTAGGCCCGCGCCGTGACGGCGAGACTGGCGCCGCCATGGTCGCCGTGACGCGGCCAGGGATCGAACGGGTCAGGCCGGGTCAGGCAGGTCAGACGGTCGACCAGTCTCTCATAGTGGCGGTGGAGACCGGCCACCCGGCGCAGCCGCGGATCAAGGTCGAGCCCAGCCTGCCGGGTCAGCATGAGCCTGCCGCCCACGGCGTCGGCGCCGGCGGCGACCTCGGTCAGCGTCTGCGCAACCCAGTCGGACGCGACGACGCTGTCGGCGTCGGTGGTTGCGATGACGCCGCCGGGAAAGCCGAGCCGGTGAAACCGGGCCAGCGCCTCGTCCATGGCGAGCCGGCGAGCCCAGCCGACGTGGGCATGGCGCCGGTCGAACGTGACCTCGACGATGTGCAGGGCAAGGCCGGGGTGCCGGGCGCGAAACCTGTGGGCAACCTCCGCCGACCCGTCCGAGCCGTTGTTGAGCAGCAGGATGACCTCGAAGATCGTCGGATCGAGCCGTCGCCCCTGGCCGTCGGTTTGAAACGTGAAGGCGCGCAGGCATGCTTCGAGATGCTTTTCCTCGTTGTGGGCCGGAATTGCTGCGCACAGGCGGAGCCGGGGCGACGGCATTCGGGCCAGGGATCGATCGCGGCAGCTGGACAGGATCAGCGGGGATTGGCCGGAAGAAGGGGACCATGACTCCCGGCTGCCGGTCGGCATCGTCACCGTACTTCGCCCTGTAACATCCACGTAGATTTCATCCATTTGCCAGAGGCTTGTCAGGAGACGGATCGTGGGCAGCCTGGCCGCGGTCGGCCGACTGGCATGAACACCCGATCCGGGCAGTTGGTGCCATCGGGGTGTGATGCTCAGCCTCCCGTCGATCCCTGCTGAAACGGCGCTGCCCGATCATTCCAAATGGGGGGCTTAGCCGGCTTCAGGTATCCAGCGGACTTCATGCCCCCAGCCGATTGGCGTTTTTGGCGACACCAGCCGCGGTGGAACCGATGCTACCACTGGCTGTTGCGCAACCGACGTCCCGCACGTGCTCACTGGAGAACACCATGGTGACTGATCCGAAGAACGATGCCCCGCAGCCGCTGTAGCAGCAGGACATGCCGGGCTTAATCGCCAAAATGAACCCGCCTTCCGACCATGATGAGGACAGGTGCGGGGTCAACGGCCGACTTGAAGGTCGGGCTGCCCTGATCACCAGCGCCGATGCCAGCATCGGCCGGGCGATGGCGATCGCTTACGCCCTCGGGAGCGCCGATATCCTGATCTCCTGCTGCAATGAACCCGACGATGCCAGGGAAACGGCCTGCTGGTCTCGACCAGGTCCAGCTACATCACCGGCGCGTTATCCCCGTCACCGGCGGCCGGCCGTTGACCAGGCCACGGGAAATCGCAGCCTGGTCAACGACCTTGATGCTGCTCTCAGATGCATCCTTACAGAGCACTCCCGCTGCCTTTGGAGAAATGCAGCCATGATACCCGAAGTATCGACACGAGATCAGGACAGACGCGCTTCGGGGCGGGATCCCGACGATCCGGTGCTGTTCTACGCCGAGCGCTCATTCCGCGCGAGCGCTGCGACGCAGGGGCTGCCCCTGCTGCTCTGGCTGCCGTTCCTGCTGGCTCTGCCCGAGGCCATTCCCATCGTGCTGCTGAGCGCTCTGGGTCTCGTCCTGTGGCAGCACCGGGCGTTCCGCTTCGAGTTGACCGCGACCCACCTGTGGTTCCGGGCCGGTGCTTTCACACCCACCATCCTGATCCCGCTGAACACCATTCATCAGGTTGAGCCGGTGGATTATTGGGGAAGACCACTGACCTGGGATCAGCTCAGGGCAATCGGCTCTCTCCGGCTGCTCTTTCCGGACGGTTCCAGCATCACTGTCGCCGGCATCCGCGAACCGCGTGAGGTTGTCGGCGCCGTCCGGGTGCTGAGGGACCGTGGTCCTGCTGGCGTCGACAGGCCGGAATGACGACTGCGCGACCGGCAGCAACTAATCCGCACTTTGACTGGTGCTGAGAGGCCCATAACTAAAAAGAAAATTTTCCGTCCTCCACGCCCGGCGTTACGCGCCTCGTTTCCGTTGCGAAGACGGATGCACCGCAACGCTTCTTCAGGGTCATCAACATTCTGGTAGTCGAGCCATCCAACAGGACGATGACCAGAATATCAGGGTTGGATCAATAACACCGGCCTCAGGGAACCGATCTGGCAAGCTGCCTACAGGTGCCTCCGTAGCGATCACACTGAACCGACAGAAAATTGGGTAAGTCCAGGTCCTGGTCTTAAGGCCCTTCCGGTGCTGGATATCTGTTGCTGGGGCATGGCGGCCCGTTCCACGAGGAAACGCATTCATAACCCTGTGGCAGATCGGCGGAGGTGCAGACCGGTGACGCCATCGGCTGCGCCGGCGCAGCTCTTCCGGGATCACCTGGGAGATGCACCCTATTGAAACAGATGCCGCCAGGGTCACGAGGAAGGATTTCATAGCGAGCCATAGGACTGTGATGGTCGGAACGACGAAGTCGCAGGGCTGATAGGATGTCCCTGAAGCTTCCGCGTGAGCAGCGGTGCTGCCTGTGCAGTTCGTTAACTACTGTGATTTGATTTAATCACGACATTCAAGCGATGTATCACCGGCAGTGGTATTCGACAGGGATAAAACGGATCGCATAAACCGCGGCAGGGCCTGTCATCGCCGCCGTCCGGTCCTATGCGGGATCACCTGTCATCGGTCGCACCGCTTCGAAGCCTGTCGAACCGAACCTGCTGGCGCAGCAGCTCATCAGCCAGCGGGGTATGAACCGGTCGCTGGCCAACCTTGTCGGGAAAACCCAGAAGCCCCACCTTGCAGTGCCGCCCATTGCTCCAGCCCGGATAATCCGCAATCGGATAATGCCGTCTACCGGCATACCCTCTTCAAGTGCCGCGTGTGTAACGACAATTAGGATGGCCGTCCGCATTGCCTCAGGCAACTGCCCCAACCCCAGGTAGCTGCACCTTTAAGCGATTGCTCTACCTCAAGGTTGACTGGTTTAAGGGAGGCGGGAGCTCTTTCCGCACCGCTTGCCCCGTAGCGTTGTCGACCGATCGCTTCCTCATCATGTCTCCGGCAAATGAGTCAGCTGGTTCTCTCGAACGACCCGCTCATGACCATCCCGCACATTCCTGACCCGGTACTGGTTCTCCGGACCCTGCGGCGGCAGTTGGCGGACAATCTCATAGAGGCCAAGAGATACTATGCCAGGCGTAAAATCAACAACCTGGCCGATCTGGTACTTATGCTCCCCGACTGCGGACATGACCCTGGCTGGCAGCTGGCTGCGGCGGATCGCCCGGTGGTCGTTGATTTGCCTGTCCGAAAGCGCTCCAGCTACAGGCTTGTCGCTGGAAACCAGCCCGATGGACGGCTCAACAACCGAAGCTTTCATTTTCAGAGGATCTTGTTTCTTCGCCGCGGGGTTGCCCTGTCCTTGACGAGCGGTCATGGCATTTCTCTAGATGATTAGCGGGCGGGAAAATTGACATGCTGGTACGTGACCTGCCCTGGTTTTTACACCTTTATGAAAAGGCGCTTTATATGGGTTGAGGCAACGTCATCCCAGGTCCTTTTGCTGCATTCCCTGGCGTGGTGTCGGCGCAACCGATATCCAGTGGCAATTATCAACATCCCGGCAAGGTACGGCAGACCCTGCTGCTTTTCACGAGTAGTTTGACAAACTACAGATCGGAACCGACTTTGGGTATTCGGTTATCTGAAAGGTACTGCGCGTGCACAGAGGTGGAGCATCGGTGACGACCGGGGTCGATGGGCTGGATACGGTTCTCGGAGGCGGTCTCCTGAAAGGGCGGGCCTACATCATCCAGGGCCAGCCGGGTGCCGGCAAGACGATCCTGGCCAACCAGATCTGCTTCCATCACGCCGCCGCGGGTGGCAAAGCCCTCTATGTCACCCTGCTGGCCGAGTCGCACGCCCGGATGATCGAGAACCTGAGCAGTCTTGCGTTTCTCGAGCCGTCGCTGATACCGGACGGGGTCTACTACATCTCCGGCCAGCCGGCGCTGAAGGAAGGTCTCGACAGCCTGGTCCAGCTGCTGCGCGCTGAGATCAGGCGCCATGGTACGACGCTGATGGTCCTCGACGGACTGCTCAACGTGCGCGAGGCTGCGGGGTCCGGTTTGGACTTCAGGGAATTCATGCAGAACCTCCAGGGGCAGGCGGACTTCGCGGGCTGCTCGGTTCTGATGCTGACCAGCACCGGTCTGCCCATGGCCAGCCCCGAGCACACCATGGTCGACGGTGTCATTGAGCTGACCGACGACCTCTCAGGTGTTCGCACGACCCGGCACCTGATGGTGACGAAGCACCGCGGCGGGCCCCATCTGCGCGGGCTGCACCAGTTCGACATCGTCGAGCGCGGGGTTGCCGTGTATCCGCGCCTCGAAGCGCGGTACGGCCAGCCATCGCGAGGCGACACGGCTGGGACCGAGCGGATGTCGTCCGGCATCGAGACCCTGGACGCCGTGCTGGGTGGGGGACTGCCCGCTCCCTCCATGACGCTCGTGCTCGGTGCCTCGGGAACCGGCAAGACTACGACCGGCCTGCACTTCCTGGCAAGGTCCTCGCCCATGGAGCCGGGACTATACTTCGGCTTTTACGAGACGCCACCGCGCTTGCTGTCGAAAGCGGCGGCTGTCGGGATTGACCTCGGCGCCCTGGTCGATCAGGGGGCTGTGGAGATCCTGTGGCAGGCGCCGACGGAGAACCTGCTGGATGGGCTTGGACATCATCTGCTGGAGGCGGTTGACCGGCGCGGCGTGCGGCGTCTGGTGATCGACAGCATCGGCGGCTTTGAGCGCGCTGCCGAGCATCCCCGCCGGCTGCTGGCGTTCCTGACCGCGCTGACCAACGAGCTGCGCGTCCGGGGCGTCACCACGGTCGCCTCGTGGGAACTGCGGCAGATGCTGGGATCCTCGATCGAGGCCCCGGCGGTCGAGATCTCGAGCCTGGTCGAGAATATGGTGGCGCTGCGCTTTGTCGAGCTTCAGGCGCGGGTCCGTCGGATCCTTGCCGTTATGAAGATCCGGGATGGCGCCTACGACAGCCAACTGCGGGAGTTCGAAATCACCGATCGCGGGATTGAGCTGGCTTCGGCACCGGACGGCGCCGAAGTCCTGCTCGGTGGCTTTGCCCACGGACGTGATGAGCAGGCCAGCCGATGAGGCGCGTCCTGGTGGTCGATGACGAGACGATCATCGCGATGAACCTCGCAATGGCGCTTGAGGAAGCCGGGTTCGAGGTCGTTACCGCCAGCAACGGGCAGAAAGCCCTGGATCTGTTTGCCAGGGATGGTTTCGACATCGTGGTGACCGATTACATGATGCCGCGTAAAAACGGGGTTGAGCTGGCGCTCGCTCTCCGCGACGGTACGTGTTCAAGCGATGTGCCGATCGTGCTGGTGAGTGCGGCGCCGGGTGCTGTCATGCAAACAAACCCTGACCTGTTCGCCGCCTTCCTTCCGAAACCTGTCAGGGAGGAGGACATACTGCGCGTTGTTATCGGTCTGCTAGCCCGTAACAGGCCTTCCTGATTCATGAGATCAGTTGCGCAGGTTTTTATCACAGCTTCCTGTAGAGGTCTCTTTACGGCTACGGCAGATTATATTGCACTCCGCATCATGAGGCGATAGCCTGCGGCAGCGCCAGAGAGGTTCACGCTCATGAAGAAAGCGATCACGGTACGTATTGATCCTCATCTTCTGGCAGCCGCCCAACAGCGTGCGCGACAGGAAAATCGATCGCTGACCAATCTGATCGAGACAGTGCTCAAGCACTGGATCTCCGGCAAGACGGCAGCCGATACCCCAGCCGCTGCCTTTTCCAGTTCCAACCCGAAGTCTGCGATGCCCGATCATGACTGATATAGCGCCAGCCCCCGCCCGCGAGGCGCCGTCTCTTGCCAGGGCGCCGACTGGGATTGACGGGTTCGACGACATAACCCTGGGCGGGCTGCCGGCGGGGCGACCGACCCTGGTGTGCGGCGCCGCCGGCTGCGGCAAGACCCTGCTGGCCATGACCTTCCTGGTCAACGGTGCCGAGCAGTTCGATGAACCCGGCGTGTTCATGAGCTTCGAGGAGCGGGCCGAGGATCTTGCCGCCAACGTCGCCTCGCTCGGCTTCGACATTCCCGGACTGGTCGCTCGGGGCAAGCTGATGATCGACCATGTCCGGGTTGAACGCGGCGAGATCGAGGAAACCGGTGAGTACGATCTCGAGGGGCTGTTCGTCCGGCTCGGCTACGCGATCTCGAGCATTGGCGCCCGGCGTGTCGTGCTCGACACGGTCGAGGCCCTGTTTTCCGGCTTCACCGACACCGCGATCCTGCGCGCCGAACTGCGGCGGCTGTTCGGCTGGCTCAAGGACCAGGGTGTCACCGCGATCATCACCGGTGAGCGCGGCGAGGGGCAACTCACCCGCCACGGTCTGGAGGAATACGTCTCGGACTGCGTGATCCTGCTCGACAACCGCGTCGAGGATCAGATCACCACGCGTCGCCTGCGCATCGTCAAGTACCGCGGCTCGGCTCATGGCACCAACGAGTACCCGTTCCTGATTGACGATCAGGGCATCAGTGTCCTGCCCGTCACCTCCGCCGGTCTCGATCATGAAGCCCTGAGTGAACCGGTGTCGAGCGGTGTTCCCGGGCTTGACGCCATGATGGCGACCAGCGGCTACTACCGGGGCTCGAGCGTGCTGATCTCGGGCGGCTCGGGCACGGGCAAGACGATCCTGGCGGCTCATTTCGCCGACGCCACCTGTCAGCGGGGTGAGCGCTGCCTGTTCTTCACCTTCGAGGAATCGCCCGGGCAGCTGGTCCGCAACGTGGCATCGGTCGGCATCGATCTCCGGCGGCATCTGATCAACGGACTGCTGCGCATCGAGGCGGCACGTCCGAGCCTGTTCGGCTTCGAGATGCACCTGGCGCGCATGATCCGGGATGTCGGGCGGTTCCAGCCGGCAGGCGTCGTCGTCGATCCGGTCTCGGCGTTCCGCGGTCCCTCGATCGAGATCCAGGCAACGATGCTGCGCCTGGTCGACAGCCTGAAGGCTGGAGGCGTTACCGGCGTGTTCACCAGCCTGACGCCGGCGCGTCGGATGACCGAGGCGGATCACCGGATCTCTTCGCTGATGGACACCTGGATCTCGCTGCTGGACATTGAGGAAAGTGGTGAGCGCAACCGAGGCCTCTATGTTCTCAAGTCGCGGGGGATGAGCCACTCCAACCAGATCCGGGAGTACCGGCTGACCGGGCACGGTGTTGAGCTGAGCCAGCCCTATGTTGGAGCGGGCGGCGTGCTGACCGGCTCGGCCCGGGTTCTGCAGGAAGCCCGCGAGCAGGCTGAGGCGGTCCGGCTTCGGCAGGAGGCGGAGCAGCGCCGCCGCGAGTTTGAGCGCAGACGCACCGCCACCGAGCGGCAGATCGCCGAGCTGCAGGCAGCACTCGAGGCCGAGGCAGCCGAAATCGCAACCCTGGGGGAGCAGGCCAGTCAGCGCGAGCAGACCGCCGGGCAGGACCGCAAAGCCATGGCTGCCAGACGGGGAGGCGTGGAATGAACGGCACCGACAAGCACAATCCGCATCTCTACGTCGTGGATTCAGCGCCGGAGGCTGGGCTACCCGATGATTACTACAGCCTGCGCCTCTACGTCGCCGGACAGACGACGAAGTCGCTGGCCGCGATCAGCAACCTCAAGCGGATCTGTGAGGAGCATCTCGCCGGTCGCTACACCATCGAGGTCATCGATCTGCTGGAGAAGCCGCAGCTCGCGGCCGGCGATCAGATCCTGGCCATTCCGACCCTGGTGCGTCACCTGCCGCAGCCGCTGAAGAAGATCATCGGCAACCTGTCCAATACCGAACGCGTGCTGGTCGGGCTCGACATCCGGCGCGAGGACAGGACATGACCGGGGGTCCAGCCGATCAGCCGGACCGACCGCACTATGTTCTGCGGCTGTTTGTGACCGGCTCAACCCCGCGCTCGACACGCGCGATCGAAAACATGCGCCGGATCTGTGAAGACCATTTGGAAGGACGCTACGATCTCGAGGTGATCGACATCTACCAGAACCCGACCGCCTCGATCGAGCAGCAGATCATCGCCGCGCCGACCCTGGTGAAGCTGCTGCCGTCGCCCCTGCGCCGGATCATCGGTGATCTGTCCAACCAGGAGCGGGTTCTCGCCGGCCTGGACATTCATCCCCACCCCGATGAGCCGCAGCCTTGATGAAGCCGGACCATGCTGCCGCGTCCTGAGCTCCCGGACACAGCTCTGGAACAGCTCCAGCGCGAGAACGAGGAGTTGCGCGCCCGGCTGCACGAGGCCGAGGAAACTCTTGACGCCATCCGCCAGGGCGACGTCGATGCCGTCGTGGTCGGCGGTGCGGAAGGTCACCAGGTCTACACACTCGAGAACGCCGACCGTCCCTACCGGATGCTGATCGAGCAGATGCAGGAAGGCGCGGTCACACTGAACGCCGATGGCCTCGTGCTCTACTGCAATTACCGCTTCACGGCCATGCTGGGATACTCTCAGGAGCGTGTCGTCGGCGGCGCCTTTCACCGTTTCGTGCCCGGGGAGGACCGTGCAACGGTTGATTGGCTGATCTCCAGCAGCGCCGAGGCGGGCGGTCGCGGCGAGTTCACTCTGGTGCGGGAGGATGGCGCCACCCTGCCGGTGCACCTGTCCTTCGCCGTCCTGGCCAGTGACGGTGAGCGGATTCTGTGCGGCATCGTCACCGACCTGACTGGGCAGCGGGAACGCAACCGCGAACTGGCCGAGACCAACGCCCGGCTCCAGGCCGAAATCGCCGAGCGCGAAAGTGCCGAGGCGCGGCTGCGCCAAGTCCAGAAGATGGAGGCGGTGGGCCAGCTGACCGGCGGTCTCGCCCATGACTTCAACAATCTGCTGATGATCATCGCCGGCAATCTCCAGCTGCTGGAGGCTCGCCTCACCGACGAGCGCCTGGCTCCGCTGATCGGCCACGCCCTGAGCGCCGCCGATCGCGGCGCCCGACTGACCGGACAGCTCCTGGCATTCTCGCGCCGGCAGGATCTTCAGTCCCGGAGTGTGTGCATCAACAGCCTTCTGCCGGCGCTGGCGCCTCTGGTGCGTCAGGCTATCGGCGCCGGCATAGCGATGGAGATCATCGAGGGAGAGGCTCTGTGGCATTGCTGCACCGATCCCAACCAGCTGGAGAACGCGCTGCTCAACCTGGCGATCAATGCCCGGGACGCCATGCCCGGCGGTGGCAGCCTGAGGTTCGAGACGGCGAACGTCACCGTGGATGCGGATGCCGCGGCGATCCTGCCGGATGCCCGGCCTGGACGCTACGTCGCGGTTTCCGTCATCGACACCGGCGAGGGCATGCCGCCGGACATCGTAGAGCGCGCGCTCGAGCCGTTCTTCACCACTAAGGAAATCGGCAAGGGCTCTGGTCTGGGCCTGAGCATGATCTACGGCTTCGTGCGCCAGTCGGGTGGGCATCTCACTCTTGAGAGTGCGCCCGGCAAGGGAACCCGGGTCAGCCTGCACCTGCCCTGGGCCGAACCGCCCCCGGCGGAAGAGCATGCCGAGGATCGCGTCCCGAGCCGGCAGGCGGCGAGTGGCACGGTGCTGGTAGTCGAGGACGATGCCGATGTCCGGCAACTGGTCGTCAGCCTAGTGGCGGCTCTGGGCTACAGCGTCCTGGACGCCGCCGACGGTGCCACCGCCCTGGAGATGCTCGACCGGCATGCTGCCGTCGATCTGGTGTTCTCGGACGTGGCGATGCCGGGCGGCATGAGCGGGATCGATCTGGCGCATCAGATCCGCCGGCGCTGTCCGGACACCGCCATTCTGCTGACCTCGGGCTTCACGGCGCGGGCACAGGTGCATGACCCGGCCCTGGCAACCACCTTCCCGATCCTGAACAAACCATACCGGCACGAGGATCTGGCCGAGGCACTCCAGCTTGCCCTCGAACAGCGGCCGGGGCTGGCACCAAGCCCTCCCTCGGCCGTTCTGATCGGTGAGACCGGGGAGCGGCAACCGCGCGTGCTGCTGGTCGAGGACGAACTGCTGGTGGCTATGGCAGTCCAGGAGATGTTTGATGAGCTTGGCTATGAGGTGGTCGGTCCAGTCGCCCGCCTTGACGAGGCGATCGCGGCCGCCCGCAGCGAGAGCCTGGACGCGGCGCTGCTTGATATCAGCCTGGCCGGTACACTCTCCTACCCGGTCGCTGATGTGCTGGTGGCCAGGGGCGTGCCCTTCGTCTTCGCCTCAGGGTATGGCCTCCCGCCGGACCGCAACGATTATTCCGGAATACCGACGCTCGTCAAACCGTACAGGATTTCTCAACTCGAGCAGGTGCTTGCCGGCCTGATCCGGAAGACTGCCTCTGACTGAAAAGCGATGCGATCCGGAACTCTCCACCGCGCCGACCATGCCGGCCTCCCTTGCACAATGTCTTCAAATTAACTGCACCAGCGGCGCCCGGGTCTCTCAACGACCGCGATATGGAGCGCTGAGGGCTTCCCACCCAGCAATCGGTCAGCCCTGCGTCATACTGGATTTCAGCGACCTTGGCGGGCGGCCGCGCCGGCGGGGAGCATCCGGTGCGGGAAGCGGCCGGTCTTCAAGAAGGCCCTGTGCGACCGCCTGGCCCAGCAGATTCTGCACCGACGACACCGACCAGCGGGTTTCGCCACGCGGCGTGCGACAGTGAAGGCCCTCGAGATGGCGGGCGATGTTGGCCAGTGTCGGTGGCTTCAGCGTCCTGACCGCCATGGCGACCAGCGTTACCAGGTCGTCGGTGTCGCGGCGGCGCGGGGTACGTTCCAGAACGCTCGCGTCCACGAAGCCGTCGCGGACCAGTCGGCGCACGGTACGCGCCAGGGCTGGGCCGGTCCAGCTGTGACTTTGGTGCCGAAATCAGGGCGCGAGCGGATTTCACCTTTTCCCGCAACGGTCAGGCGATCCGGCGGGAGACCGGCATGCCGAGGCCAGTCATGATGTTCAGCACCTTGCAGGCGACCTTGGCCTCGATCTTCTGTGTCGGCAGAGTCCGGGCGTGGAGGCCGCGACCGATCAGTTTTTTGTACCGGAACATCGCAACCTCCGCCAGGGAGCGTTTTCCGTAGTCAACCGCCCGCTGCCATCCCAGCCGGCCCCGCTCCTCGATCAGCTGGATGTGCCGGTCGCGCTGGGTCGGGTCGGTTTCGGCCGTGTCACTCGGCACGGCGGTTGATCTGGGCGGAATGATCACCGCGGCGTCAGGCGTGTGGCCGGCGACGGCGCGGTAGACCGGCTCGCCATCGTATGCGCCATCAGCAAACACCGCTGAAATCGGGCTGTCGATCTGGTCGAGCAGTGGGCCGACCAGGGATGCATCGCCGTCGTCCGTGGGGGTCAGCTCGGAGGCGAGGATCTCTCCGCTGTCCGGGTCGACCGCCAGATGGAGCTTTCGCCAGCTCCGGCGCGGCCTGCCGCCGTGTTTCTCATGCAGCCACTCGCCCGACCCGAATACCTTCAAGCCAGTGCTGTCGATTACCACCTGGACCGGGCCGCTCGCCTTCTTCAGGGTCGTCGCGACACCGAGGTCGGCGCTGCGGCGTGAGAAAGTCGTATGATCCGGCACCGGCAGATCCAGGCCGAGGAGGTCCATGATCGAACCCAGCATGCCCTCGGTCTGACGCCACGGCCGACCAAACGCCAGCCTCAGCATCAACCCCGCTTCAATGGCGATGTCCGAATACCTCCTGGGCCGTCCCCGCCGCCCGGTCGCCGCCGGCACCCAGGCCGCGATCGCTTGGGGCGTCACCCAGACCGTCAAGCTGCCCCGCCGCCTCAGCGCCGCGTCGTACTCGGCCCAATTCCCGACTTTGTACTGGGCTTTCGGGATCTTGTGACGATGCGGTTCATTCGCCTTGTACGGCATCAGATCCCTTTGGGTTCAGTGGGCAGCCTCTATACCCAACTGCCTGCCGCAGCAACAGCTTCCCCGGCTATTTTTGCACCAAGGTCCTTTTTACCCTTATCCTGAACCTACCCCAACGTCACGCTGTCTTCTCCATCAAATCCGCATTAGCACGCCGCAGAACGGCCGACACCTGTGATGCCGTCCACTGACCACCTGTCACCGTCGTGAACCCTCGCTGGGTCAGGTCTCTCGCGATACCGCGAAGTGACAAACCGGAGCGATGCATCTCCTGAACCGCAGGCAGCACCATGGCAGCGTGCGCGGCAGCCTTCTTTGACCAAGCAGCACCAGCTCGTGCAGCACCCTCGCGATCGGCGGGACGGAGGCTTTCCTGATTTCCCAGCGGCAAGCCGCGTGCTCTCCGGGCGCCAAGTGCAGCCTTGGTCCGTTCAGAAATCATCATCGCCTCGTGTTCCGCGACGGCGGCCAGGATGTGCACGGTCAGCCGGTTCGCTTCGGGGAAATCCACAGCAGTGAAGTCGATACCGCTTTCCATCAGCGCAGAAATAAAAGCAACGTTGCGCGCCAGCCGGTCGAGCTTGGCGATCAGCAAGGTGCTGTTCGTCAGCCGGCACATCTGCATGGCGGCGGCGAGCTGCTGACGGTCGTTCTTCCGGCCGGACTCGATCTCGCGGTACTCGCCAATGACCTGTCCGTTGCGACTGGTGAGGAACGCGGTCACCGCCGCCTGTTGCGCCTCCAGGCCGAGACCTGAGCGACCCTGCCTTTGGGTGCTGACCCGGTAATATGTGACGAACCGCTGCAAGGTCATACTCCGTCTGATTCCGTCGAACCACCGTTCCACGGAATCATACAGTGGGCGTTACTCAGCCGGAAGGGCTGTTACTGCCCGGATCGGAAGCGCTGGCGGAACGTCCCAACATCGGGAGGTTTCGATACACCACCAAAGATTATCGATAGAGGTATGTTGATCCAATCGATAAAATGTTAATTTCTTTTTATTGAATGATGGCAGCGATAACCAAACAGAACGTTTTGTGGAATGACTTAGCGAAAGACCATTACCGAGTTATGGTTAAAGAATTTTAAACGACTCCAAGCTACATCTTCTCCCACGCATTATCTCGGCGCGTTCCTCCCTGAACTCAGCCCCGCGCGGTCACTCGCTGCGGGGCTTTCTTTTTGTGGGCAACCTCTCCTTCTCGCACAGGGGCTGCGTTACAAGGACGGGATGGCACATTCCTTCCGTCCTTGGCCAGAGTCCCGATGATGTACCGACCCGATATTGCCGTCGTGACAGCAGCCAAGCGCCACCTTTACGCCTGCGGGAAAAGTTTGGGGAATAGGGTTTCGACTGAGTGGACAGGGAAACGCAGGGAGATTGGCCCTTTAGGCGTGCTGGACCCAAGGATACCGTCGTCTAACAGATCGCCCAGCAGCGTCCGCGCTGTACGCTCCTTAAGTCCGGATACCCGTTCGGCATCACCGCGTTGCATCTCGCCCCGGAGTAGGACCTCTTCTAGAATACGTATAGCCTCCGGACGGAAGCGTTCGTCCTGCTCGGCATATACCCGCAGCCGCCCGGCAAGCTGGTCGAGGTCGAACAGCGTTCCCATGAACCGCACTTGGTCGACCGAAACCTTGAGGAACCACGTCGTGAAGGCGATGAGGGCCCGCAACGACAGGTTTCCTCGCCCGTCGAGCGAACCTTGGCGCGGCTGGTCGGCATGATCCATCATTCTCTTGTACTCACCGCGACTTTCTATCCCTCGCGCCAACCCGCGAGAGACGGACCAGAGGCCGTGGGCGCCAATTCCCGCCGACAATCCCATAGCGTGACTCATCAGGCGGCTGACGCGGCCGTTCCCATCGGGGAAGGGATGGATGTAATTGAGACGGTGATGCGCCGTCGCCATCGCGAGAATCTTGGCTCCACGGCCCATCGAGGCGAACCGGAAGCGGCTCTCGAAATGAGCCATGAAAGCATCCACGCGATGACTCGATGGAGGCTGATGCCGCCCTACGGCATTGTCATGCTGCAGTTGGCTGCGAAATCTGCCTGGCACCATCCGGAAGGCGTTTTCACCGTTGCCGATCCACAGCATGGGGATGTCCCGGCCCATGTTGCAAATGGGCGGGCGCTGCTGATTAACGATTACGCTGCCTCGCCCTTGCAGGCAAGGCCGCCGTCACTGGTGGCGGGTGTCAAGCGTGCCGCTTGATGAGCCAGCAGGGCGGCTTTGAGCGTCGGCAGCTGCTTATAGGCCATCAGCCGTCGGAAGCCTTTCCTGGCTTCCATCATGCCGGCAGCGGTCCAGCGCAAAGCCATCGAAGCATCCCGCCAGCGCTTCACGTTGCGGGTGACCTGCCGGATGGTGCCGTTCATGTTCTCGATGATGTTGGTGCAGGCCAGGGAGCGACGTAATTCCCTGGGCAGGCCCAGGCGGACGACGCACAGGATCTCATCCAGGCCCTCCAGGATGGTGGCGGCGATGCCGGGCCACTCCTTGTCGAGCCGCCGCGCCAGGTTCCGGATCAGCTGCTCGGCCCTGACGGCATCCTCCATCTCCCAGGCCTGCCGGAGAGCCTTGCGCATCGTCGCGTGCGCCTCCTTGGGCAGACGCTCGGCGATGTTCCGGGCCTTGTGAACCTGACAGCGCTGGATCGGCGTGTTCCTGCCAAAGGTGCGGCGGATCGCCTTGGACAGCGCCTTGGCGCCGTCGATGATGAACAGCCGCACCACCGCCGGGTCGAGGCCGCGCTCGACCAGGTTGTCGAGCAGCGCCTGAACCGTAGCGGCATTTTCGGTGGCTCCCTCGACCAGTCCCAACGGATGCTTCTCGCCCATGGCGTCGATGCCGACCGCCGCGACCAGGATCAGGTCCTCCTGGACGTGCAGGCCGTCGATCTGGATTGCCAGCAGGTCCAGAGACGACAGATCGCTTGCCAGCCAATCCTTCAGTTTCGCGCTCGACAGGGCCACGAACTTGCGCGACACCGCCGACTTCGAGGTGCCGTCACCCTTGATCGAGGTGACATCGCCGTCGGGCAGGCGAACCGAGCGCCGGAACCGCCGGGTCGAGACGTTGATCAGCATCTGGTTCATCGCCCAGCGGCCCAGCCAGTCCTCGCGCTGACCGGCGGCAAGACTGGGAAGTTCCAGTTCCTGCTGACCATCCGGCGTCCGAACCCGCGGCCGTTCGATGTCGATCCGGCCGCCATGAAAGGCCACCGGGCTCCTGGCCTTTCCCCAGCGGCGACCCTGCCGGTCCTCATGGCGCTGGTGGCGCTCGCCACACAGATCGGCGGCCTCTTCCTCCAGAAGATCCTGGAATGCTTCGATCCCCGCCAGCAGAC